>Ga0182024_10000143_pt1 | contig 160245 bp, 150 predicted proteins | sample P32metaG_FD_120480 | JGI IMG/M metagenome (GOLD analysis project Ga0182024, IMG submission 120480) | Permafrost microbial communities from Stordalen Mire, Sweden - P3-2 metaG (Illumina Assembly) | ecosystem: Environmental > Terrestrial > Soil > Wetlands > Permafrost | place: Sweden: Stordalen... | reverse complement strand
TGGCCGGCGATCGGCCGCGCGAGTTTTCCGAGAGATCCGCCGTTAGGAGGCGAAGCGGCCCCGGGGGACGAAACGCGGAATCGGCCGAGCGCATTTCGTCTCCGCTCACGAAGGCTCCAGCCTCGCACCAGCCAGCGCTCCTATCCAGATTCAGAATCACTTAGCGGAAAGGTGAAATTTTCATGACGCAGGACGCATTCTCCACTCTCCAAGAGTTTGGCGATCAACTCCGGATTCAACTGAGCGAATTGCCGGAATATCGAGCTTTGGTCGTGATCGACAGGACGCTCCTGGAGCTTTCGGAGATTTTGAATCCGCCCGCGATGACGCCGCCTAACTTTGCCGGCCTATCGTCGACGGCCAGGGAAACGCCGAACAACCTTTATGCGACCCTTCGCGGCGCTCAGCAGCGCGCCGAGACGTCGCCGCCGGTCGCCGAAACGATCGCGGCAAGAGCCGCCTCGTTCAACGCGTTAGCTGGGACGCGGCCAGGCGTCATCGGGCGCTGACTTTGCGCCTCTGCGCAGCGCCTAAGTCCAGTGATTGACCTGGATGATCGCCGGGGTCAGAATCGCAGCGAAGAGGCCGGGCAGAAAAAACAGGATCATCGGCACCGTCAAAGCCGGCGGCAGCGAAGCGGCTTTTTTCTCCGCCAGATTCATGCGGTGGTCGCGGCTCTCTTGCGACAGCACGCGCAGCGCGGAGCCGAGCGGCGTTCCATAGCGCTCGGCCTGCATCAGCACCGTAACCAGCGCGCGAACGGACTCTAAGCCGGTGCGAACGCCCAAATTCTCGAACGCCGAGCGCCGGTCCGGCAGAAAAGACATTTCGGCGGCCAGCAGCGTCAATTCTTCGGCCATGGCGATGGATTCGGTCCCGACCTCAAGGCTGACTTTGCGAAACGCATGTTCGATCGACATGCCCGATTCAACGCAGATCAGCAGGAGATCCAGCGTATTGGGATAAGCGCGCTCCATCGATTTCTTGCGCTTGGAGATCGTATTGGACAAAAAGAGCTCCGGAGCCTTGATGCCGAGATACATCGCGAACAACGTGACGCCGAGCTTGATGACGAGCGGCTTGTCCCAGTGAAGGATAAAAAACACATAGGTGAACGTGGTCAGAAACAGCACGATGGGCGTTACGAGGCGAAAAAATAGGAATGTATATTCCGCGCCGGCGCCCCGGAAACCCGCCATCGCCAGTTGCATCTTGGCTCGTTCGGTTCCGAGCCAGCTCGCCAAACTCAGCCTGTCCACGACACCTTTGAAAAGGCGCTTGGGCGCAATGCGAAGCGCCGCCTTGGTCTGGACGGTGGCCATGCGCTCGCGTTCTCGTTGCCGGATCCGCTCCCTCTCAGTGCTCACCGCTTTCATGCGGCTGCCGAGTTTGTCGGTCTGAAGAAGCGGCATCGCCATGGTGAGCACCGTCGCCGCGCAGCCCAGCGAGACCAATATGCCGGCCAGAAAGTGCCCGTCGCTCAACTTTTCCATTAAGAGATCAAGCATGGGCGTTAAGTCCCGTCAGAAATCGAAGGAGATCATTTTTTTCATCATGGCAATGCCGATCCCCATCCAGGCCATCGCGATGCCCGAGACGATCTTGCCATGCGTCGTCGTCCACAGAAGGGAGACATAGGCGGGGCTCGACAGGTACAAGAGAAGCACGACGACGAAAGGCACGGAGCCGATGATCGCCGCCGACGCTTTGGCCTCCATCGACATGGCGCCGATCTTTCCCTTCATCTTCTTGCGCTCGCGCAGCACGCGCGAGAGATTGCCCAAAGCCTCGGAGAGATTGCCGCCGGCCTTTGACTGGATGCTGATGACGATCGCAAAAAAATTCGTCTCCGTGACGGGGACGCGCTGGGCGATCCGATCGACGGCCTCGGTCAGCGATAGCCCCATTGCCTGGGTTTCAGCAATCAAGCGAAACTCGCCGCGCACCGGCTCTGAGGCTTCGGCGGCGATGACGCGCATGCAATCGCCAAGCGGTAGCCCGGCCTTGACGCCGCGCACGATGATATCAATAGCGTTGGGAAATTCGGCGACGAATTTGTTGATGCGCCGCTTGCGCAATCGCCCCAGCACGAAACTTGGCAAGCCGAAGAGGCCGATGATCGAGGCCGCAGCGGCGATGTAAGGACTGCCTGTCCCCAGATACGTCAAGACCGCGACAGCAACACCGCTGATGCCCGACATGATCATGTATTGGCGCCGGTCGAAGGAGAATCCGGCTTGTTGGATCTTCATTTCGAGGCTCAGACGCGTCTGGCCTCGCTTCTTTTCCAGTTCCTTCAGACTGTCGACAATCTGTTTTTTGCGCGCGGTCTTTTCGATTCCACTATCCTTGGCTTTGACGCCGCCCGTCTGCAGTGCGGCCTGCCGCTTCTGGGCTTTGGAATCGCCCGAGGTGAAGACGAAGGCGAGGCTGCCCAGCGCGATGACGATCAGTCCGGCGACAATCGTGGCATTGCTCATTGTGACGCAACTCCTTGACCTGATGCTCAGGCCTCTGCCGGAACCTCGGAGACGTCGAGCGCGGCCGCCAGTCGCTGCTCCTCGCCATAGTAGCGCGCCCGATCCCAGAAGCGCGGGCGCCCAATTCCAGTCGAGCGGTGGCGGCCCTTCAGCTTTCCTTGCGCATCCTCCCCTAACAAATCGTAAACAAACAGGTCCTGGGTGACGATCACATCGCCTTCCATGCCCATCACCTCGGTAATATGGGTGATGCGCCGCGAACCATCGCGCAGGCGCGCGGCCTGCACGATCACGTCGATCGAGGAAGTAACCATCTCGCGGATGGTGCGCGAGGGCAGCGAATAGCCGCCCATCGTGATCATCGACTCGATGCGGCTGAGCGCCTCGCGCGGCGAATTGGCGTGCAACGTGCCCATCGAGCCGTCATGGCCCGTGTTCATCGCCTGCAAGAGATCGAATGCCTCGGGACCGCGCACTTCGCCCACGATGATTCTCTCGGGCCGCATACGCAAGCAATTCTTGACGAGGTCGCGCATCGTGACCTGGCCGGTGCCCTCAAGATTTGGCGGACGCGTCTCCAGCCGCACGACGTGCGGCTGCTGAAGTTGCAATTCGGCGGCGTCTTCGCAGGTGATGACGCGCTCATCAGCGTCGATATAATTGGTCATGCAATTCAATAGCGTCGTTTTTCCCGAACCGGTGCCCCCGGAGATGACGACATTGCAACGCACGCGGCCGATGATCTTCAATATCTCCGCGCCGGCCGGCGAAATGGCGCCAAAGCGCGTCAGTTGGTCAAGCGTCAGCTTGTCTTTCTTAAATTTTCGAATCGTCAAGGCGGCGCCGTCGATGGCCAGAGGCGGCGCGATGACGTTGACGCGCGAGCCGTCCATCAGGCGGGCGTCGCAGATCGGCGAGGCCTCGTCGACCCGCCTGCCGACCTGGCTGACGATGCGTTGGCAGATGTTCATCAATTGCGCGGCGTCGCGGAAGCGGATGTTGGTTAGTTGGATCTTGCCCGCCACTTCGATGAAGCATTTGGTTGGGCCGTTGACCATAATGTCGGCGATGTCGTCGCGGGCGAGCAGGGGTTCAAGCGGGCCAAAGCCGAGCACGTCGTTGCAAATGTCGTCGAGAAGATCTTCCTGTTCGGCAATCGACAGGACGAGATTCTTGATCGTCACGATTTCATGAACGATGTCGCGGATTTCCTCGCGCGCGCTGTCGGGGTCGAGCTTCGACAGTGCGGACAGATCAATCGCCTCGATCAGCGCGCCGAAGATCATGCTCTTGGTCTGGTAATAAGAGTCGGGACGCAGCTCCGTCTGTGCGTTCGGCGACGCAACGGGAGCGGACGGCGCCGGCGTCGGGCCAAGCTTCATCGCGGCCGGTTCGGGCGCGCGGACGCCAACCGCCGGTTGCGAGCCGGCGCTTTGGTTGGAACGCTTACCGAACATTTCGATCCGTCCTTGCCCTTTCAATCCGGGAAACGAAGCGGGCGGCTTGACCAGAGGAGGCCAGACAGGCGCCGTCATGCGCGTAGCCGCGAGGCCGATAGAGAGAACTCGTCTTCACGCCTGCCTGCTCCTCGGTGGAATCCAGGCGCCCCCGAAGGGGCGCGTTCATGCTTTCTTGCGTCCCAGTTTCGCCATGAGCGGCTCAAACAGGCTGCGTCTCACCTTGCGGACCTCGCTCTTGCCGGTGAGAGCGCGCGCAAGATCTGCAAATATCTCGGCGATTTTGCCGTTGGCGTCGATCTCGGCGATCATCTGGCCGTTATTGGCGGCGCCGCCGAACAGTTTGGCATCATGGGGGATGATCGCAATCGGCTCCAACTCAACCGTCTTGGTGAAGTCGGCTATGGCGATTTCCGGGCGCTTCAGGAGACCGACGCCATTCAAGATGAGCTTTGGCTGATGATCGTTGGGGCGCGCGGTCCGGATGCTGTCCAGCATATTCTTGGCGTTGCGCAAATTGGCGAGATCGGGAGCGGCGACGACGAGGACTTCGTCGGCCCCGACGAGCATTCGGCGCGTCCAGGCCGTCCAGGCATGCGGCACATCAAGAATGATGCACGGCGTCGAGGCGCGCATAATGTCGATAATCGAATCGAAGGCCATTTCTGGGAAGTCGTACAGACGATCGAGCGTGGCGGGCGCCGCCAGAAGACTCAAGTTGTCACTGCATTTAGAAAGCAGCCGATCCACGAGATTGGAGTCCACGCGATCAGGAGCGAACACCGCCTCGGCAATGCCTTGCGGCGGATCCTGATTGTAGTCGAGCCCAGCCGTCCCAAAGCCGAGGTCCAAATCCGCGATGATCGTGGACGTATCGAGCCCGCTGGCGATGGACCAGGCGACATTATGCGCGATGGTCGACGATCCGACGCCGCCCTTGGCGCCGACAATGGCCACGACGCGCCCCACCGGATTGGCGCCCGGCGCGTTGTAGAGATGCGAAACCGCCTGAACGAATTCAATAACGCCGAACGGCGCCACGAGATATTCGCTGACGCCCCGCAGCATCAACTGGCGATAAAGGACGATATCGTTGACCTTGCCGCAGATGATCACCTTCGTGCCCGCGTCGCAGAATTGCGACAATTCGTCGAGGTAGCCGACCAGCGCATTGCGGTCATGCGTCGCCTCCAGCACGATGAGATTGGGAGTGGGCGCGCTGCGATAGGCTTCGAGCGCCGCCGGGGCGCCGCCCATGTGCAATTTGATGTGAGCCTTGTTCATGCGCCTATCGGCGATCGCCGCCTGAACGATCGCCGCAATCTCGGGCGTCTCGCAAAAAGCCTGGATCGAGATCCTCGGCACCGGGTTGATCTGTTGCATGCCCGGGGCGTCTTTGGCGATGACGCCGGCTTCGTCTTCTGCTTGCGCGCGCATCGGTCAGTTCCCCCCCACTTGACCGATCGTCGTCAGCTGGACCGTCCAATTCGTGCCGGGGTCTTGGCCCTGACGCACGTCATTGATCGCTCGCAGACGCATTTGCACATCGCCTGGGCCAAGCGCCCGCGCGCGCGCGAAGTCCCGCGGGTCGTCAACTTGAGCGGCGAGCACCGATTGAGTCGCACAGCCGTAATTCCAATAAGACTCGTTCTTCCAGCCGTCGATCGAGGAGCCGGACGCAAGATCTTGGGGCCATTGACCGCAACGCGACGCGACTTCCGCCTTGAGGCCCCTAAAGCTGAGCCGGATGGGCGAGGCGAGGGACGCATCGGCGGCGGGATAAGAACCCAGGCCAATCGATCCCCGCAATCCGGTTGAAACGAGGACCCGGCGGATTTCTTCGACCGCCGCGCGGGTTGCGTGCCCGCCGACCGCGGGCGCCAGGATCAAGAGCCGACCGCTCCCCATGGCCTGGTAGCGGGCCGCGAAAATTCGGATATCCTCGGTCGAAGCCGAGTCGAGCTTGCCCTGGCCGACTGGAAAGATGTCGAGCGTCGTCGGCGCTTGCGCGAGTATGATTGGATGACGATCGTGATAATCGTCGCTCGCGATCGAGCCCATCGCAAGATCGTCGGTTCCGCAGCCGGCCAGCGAAACGGCGGCGAGGCAAAGGACGACAAGACTTGAGGTCTTCAGCAAGGGAAGGAAGGACTTGGAAGACATGGCTGATTTCTCTCTCTTTGGATTATTGCGCCGCGAAGGCGGCCGGCGCGGTCTCGTCAATCATTGATGAAGCCGACCTTGCCGGAATAATTTGAGATCGGTTGCGAATTGCCGGAGCCATAGAGGCGATTCACGCGGCCCAGAAGCCAGCTTTGCGGATCGGTGGCATCGACATAATTGGCGTCCGGCTTCACGACTTCATGGGGATCGATTGCATGAACGATATAAGGCGTCACGATGATCAGCAGTTCGGTTTCGTTGCGCTGATAGTCGCGCGAACGAAACAGAGCGCCCAGAATAGGCAGGTTCATCAGCCCGGGAAGGCCATTGATCGCCTGCTGCGTATCGGTTGAAATCAGCCCGGCCGATGCAATGGAACCGCCCGAGGGAAGTTCGACGGTCGTCTCGTTTCTTCGCGTCCGGAAGGCGGGAATCGATGTTCCCTGGATCGTAATTTGCTTCTCGTAGTCAATATCCGTCACCTCGGTCGCCACACGCAATTGGATGCGCCCTTGCGAGAGCACGACCGGGGTGAAGTTCAAGGTGACCCCATAGGGCTGATAGGCGAAACCTAAAACGCATCCGCCGCCGGCGGTGCATTGTTCGCCCGAAGGAACGGCAATCGAACCGCCGGCGAGGAACTTGGCGCTTTCGCCCGATATTGCGGTCACGGTCGGCTCGGCAAGGGTCCTGGCCACGCCCTGGCGCTCGAAGGCTTTCAAAGTCGCGGAAAAGCCCGTGCCGTTGGTGTTGGCCCAACCGAGCACGGCCTGGGTGGCCGTGATCGCGCCGTTGAGCGCAAAAGGATTGTCGATAGTGAAGCTGTTGGGCGTGGTACCTGTGCCCGCCATACTGACGCCAAGTTGTTTCAGGATTTCGCGTCGAATTTCAGTGATCGTCACGCGCAAGGTTACTTGGTCCAACCCACGAATGACCAGCGAATTGACGACTTTGCCGGTGATCGGGGCCCCTGAGGGAGAGATGCTCACGGACGCCCCGCCAGCTCCGCTGGGCGGCGCGGCGGCGGTGGAGGCGCCCCCGAGCACCGAAACCCCGATAAATCCACTCGCGATATCGAGCGCCTTCTGGGCCTCGCCCGCAGATGCGACCGTGCCCATCAGAATTACCGAATCGGCAACTGTCTTGACTTGAATGTCGTTGCCCGGTATCGCGGCGCGCAGTAGTTCTTGCAACTCGCCGATGTCGCGACCAACCGACACTTCAATGACAGCGATCTGGCTCCCGTCCTTGTCCAGCGCGATAATAGTCGTCTGGCCGTTGGCGATGGCGTCAATATAAAGACGACGCGTCGAACGGACGATGGCGTTGGCGACAGCGGGCTGACCGACAAATATTTCGCTCGCATCGGACGGAAGATCGACAATAACCGACTTTCCGACGCCTAATTGCACTCGCCGCGTGACGCCGGCAGGTTTCACCGTCTGGCCGTCGGTAGCCTCGGCGCCAATCGCCGGCAAAGACAATTGCGGCGCCGCGGCAAGGATTGCGGCCAGAACGCCTGCGCAAAGGGGCGCCAAACGCTTATTGCGATGACTTCTCATCAGCCGTCTCTCATTTCGATGTTGCGGAGCGTGAGACACCAGGGGATTCCTCATCGCGTGGCTTGTGCGGCAGCGCCGGCGCGCACGATGGTGAGGCCGCCCGCCTTGCCGTTGCCAAGGTCGCCGACCGAATCCGTCTTACCCGTGGCGTCCAGCATGCTTCGTAGAGTGAGATGGAGATTGCCTGCGCCCGCCGTGCGTTGGGCCAGGATGATAAGTTCGGCTTGCGCCGGATCGAGCTCGAGGGTCGCGTTGGCGCCTAGAATCGTCCCTTTGTCGGCGCCCTTTTCCTGAACGCTCTGAGCAATGGCCAATACGCGGACATTGGTCAGGATCGTCTGGGCGCCGTTGACTTCGACGCCGCGCTGCTTGGTCTGTTCTTCGTCGCGAAAGACCCGGATGACGTCGACCCGGTCGTTAGGAAGAATGAAGCCGCCGGCCGTCGCGCCGCCGCCCGGATCGATGTTGATGGCGACCGCACGCATGCCAGAGGGCAGGATCGCCGAAAGAAAGCCGGAATTCAGTCCCTTGATGAGCTTGTCCCGCCGCATCGGCTCGCCCTGAAGGAACGAATTGCGCGTCACCGCTCCTTTGACGAGGTCGAGGGCTTGCGGGCCCTCGGATTGCTTGATCATCAGCTCCGAAAGGGCCTGCGTCGGCCATTTCTGCCAAGTATAGTCCGCTTCGGCCAGTTGCGTGCCCATCGGCAGGTCGCGCGCGGCGACCAGGACCTCGTCGGTATCCATTTTTGGAGCGGTCTGCACGATCTGCTGGGGCGGACCCTGCCCAAAGCTGAACAAAAGGTAGGCGCCGCCGAAAGCGAGAACCGTAACGCCCAACACCGCGATTTGAACCCTGTTCATGACGCCAAGCCCTCATCGCGCCGTTTCGCGCAACGCAGGCTTGATATGAACAGTCAATCGTCAAATTAGGGTTAATCAGACATATCCAATCTTCAACGCCTAAGGCCAACCGACGCGATTGCGCCCGGACGGGCGGGGAATTTGATCTTGGGTGGGGCGAAATCGGCGAAAATAATCGCACAGACGGAGTCTGTTTATTCGAGGCCGGCCGCTGCGCGCCAAATCTGCGTTTGCGGGTAGAGCGCCAGTCCAGCGATCGCCAGCGCGATGCCGTAGGGCACCCCGCTCTCAGGATGATGGAGGCGGGCGACCCAATCGAGACGGGCGGCCCAGGACGGCAATTGCGTCTTGCGGCTCAAGATGATCCCCAGCGTCAGTACGCCGCCCAACATCGACACGAGCAGGCTGTAGTCGAGGATGAGCGCCCAGCCAAGCCATAGCGCAGTGGCGGCGGCAAGCTTGGCGTCGCCGCCGCCGATCCAGCCCCGGGAGAACAGGGTGAAGGTCAAGACGAGGACGGCCAAGCCGCAGGAAAGATCGATCGCCACGCTCGCGAGCGGCAGCCCGACGCCGATCGCCAAAGCGAGATAGCCGAGGACCAGGGCTACGCAAACGCGATTGGGAATCGTCATCGTGAAGAGATCGGCGGATGCGGAAAAAGCCATCAGCGCCGGAAACAACAAGAGGGTCGAGAGGGAGAGGAAATATGCGGCCATGGTCCATTGCAATGGTTTGAGCGCCGGAATGCCATACAAGTCTAACGACAAGCCGTTGAGGTCTGGTTACCGGCTTGTTATTTTCGTTCGCCCCGAACCCGCGCTCAGCTTTACGGCGGCTCGATCGACCTCGTCCGAGCCCCCAAAACGCCAGCGCGCCGGCTGGAGGCAATCCAGTCGGCGCGCCAAATGCTTCTCGATCGAGATTACTTGAGGTTGTTCGCGACCTCGTTGAAGACGCCCGTGATTTTGGTGCCCAACGTGGTGACGGTGCCGATGATCGCGACGGCGATCAGCGAGGCGATCAGGGCGTATTCGATGGCGGTCGCGCCCGATTCATTGGAAACGAAGTTCTTGATGGACTGGATCATTATGTTTGCTCCTGCTGCAGAATGCTCATTCCGATTGAACAAGTTTTTTGCTCTCGGAATGGCCGAAACCTACGATTTCCCCGTTTCGAAGGGGTTAATCCGATCGCGCACAATGTGGGCAATCGGCAATTGCGTTCCGCTTGGTTAAGCGGCGTTTAATCGGCGCGTGCGTTTCGAACGCATAACCTATTCGGCTTTTCAATTACTTAGCGGGCTGTTGCCGAACAGCGTCGCCCTGCTGCGCGAGCCATCGTAGGCGTCGTCGATCGCCGCGCCAGCAAGAGATCGGCGAAGCGGCCGATCGGGCCGGTCGAATCCGCGCCATATCGCCGTGGCGAACAGGGCGCCGATCGCGATCGCGCCAAGCGGAATCGTTGTCGCGCCCATGACGAGACGGGCGCCGAACGGCGCGGCCCATACCAGCGCGAGGATCGAACGCTAATAGGGCGCGAAGCCGTCGCGCAGCCCATGCACGGCGAGGAAAGCGAGCGCCGGGGCCAGCGTCATCATGTCGTAGTCGAGGACGTAGGGCGTTGCGAGCAGCGCGCCCGCCAGCAGCGCCGCCGCCTTGTAGGCGAAATCAGCGCGCGACCGCCAAAGCGCGACGACCGCGACCGCGACGATCGCGTCCGCCATCCCCTGCAGCGCATAGGCCGCCGGAACGCCGAGGCCCCAGTTGCGCGCCGCCGAGAATACGGACTGGATTTTCTGCCAGCCGGTCGATCCTTGCTCGAGCACAATTGTGCGCGTCAGCTCCAGGCTGTCGAAGAAGGCGCGCCAGGTCGAAAGTCCGAACAGACCGACCGAGAGCAACGCAAGCGCGAGGGCGCAGGCCCCCGCCGCAAGAACCGCGCGCCAATAGCCGCCCGCGGCTAGCGCCAACGGCAGCAGCAGGACGAATTGCGGCTTGTAGCAGAGAGCGCCCAGGAGCAGGCCGGCGACGATCGGCCGCCTCTCAAGCAGCACGAGCCCCAAACCGAACAGCGCCGCCGTGAGGAAGCCGTTGTGGCCGTGGCCGATATTGACGATAACCGCGGGATAGGCGAGCGCGGTATGAACCATCCCGGCCGACCAGCGATGCGCAGGATCGAAGCGAGATAAAAAGCGAGGGTCGACGCCTGCCAAGTGAAGAGAGCCGCCATATAGGGCAGGAGCGCCAGGGCCGCGGCCAGCCAGAAACATCGGCGGGTAGTGCCAGCCATAGAACGGCGTCTGCTCGCCGAAAATCGACTTCTCGATCGAGTGTTCGAGCGCCCAGTCATAAGCTTGCGGCGCGCGACCCTCGTTGACCAGCCGTCCCGCGGCATAGACATTGGAGAAGTCGGTGCCGATCGGCTGGCCGTCAGGCTCGCTCAGCCCGTCCAGGCGCATCGCGAGCAGGGCGATGAAGAGGGCGAAGCCAGCGAGGCACAAGAGCCCGTACACGCGTATGCGCTGCGGGCGAGACCCAGGCGCCGCTGCGCAGATTTGAGCCAATCGCGTGCAGGAGGCGGAGCATACGACAGGCTTTACGCCGGGCGGGCTTAACAGCCCGTTGACGAAGTCCCAGTTGCCTGATTCCATCCGACTTTGAGATTCGGATCATCGAGGACGAAACAGCGATGCAAGTCGCATTCGTGGCAACCGGGGGCCGCGATGATACGAAGGCGACTTCGTCACCGGACGATTCAGGACCACCTCGAGGGCAAGGTTGGAAGGGCTTTCGCAACAAGGTCCTGGCCTGCGCCTTGAATTCTAGCCGCCGGGCGAACGGGAATCGCGGATGGAGCGACGTTTATCGCCCCTTCCCACAAATTGAAGGTGGACTTTGACGTCAAGCGAGCCGGCTGTCTTCTGCGTGGATTGGGGCACAAGTTCGCTCCGCGCCTATCTCGCGAGCGGAGCCGGAACGATTCTTGAGCGCAGATTTTCGGGGCGCGGCATTCTTACTATTGCTAAAGGCGATCATGAGGAAGCGCTCGCGAGCGCTCTTCAGGGATGGCTGGCCAAATATGGCCCGCTACCGATCCTAATGTCGGGAATGGTCGGGGCTCGCCAGGGATGGGTCGAGGCGCCTTACGCCCAGTGCCCCGCCGGCTTAAGGGAAGTCGCCGCGGCCATTGTGACGATCGAGACCCGCCGGCTCGGTCCGATCGACCTCGTGCCGGGCGTCAGTGCGATCGATTGCGACGGCTCGCCCGATGTGATGCGTGGCGAGGAGACGCAGATATTCGGCGCGCTCGCGGCCATGGATCGCGGCGAGGGAACCTTTGTCCTGCCCGGAACGCACTCGAAGTGGGCGCGCGTCGAAGCCGGGCGCATTCTGTCCTTTGCAACCTATATGACCGGCGAGGTCTTCGCTGCCCTCAAAGACCACACCATTCTGGGACGTCTGATTGAGGGCGCGTCGGAAAATCGCCCAGGCTTTGCCGAAGGGGTTCGCGCGGCTTCACGGCTCGAAAGGCCCGGCGATATTCTGCACGCCATTTTCATGACCCGCACGTTGGGGCTGTTCGATCGTCTGCGGCCCGGTCAATTGTCTGATTATCTTTCGGGCTTGCTGATTGGCGCCGAACTTCTGTCCGGCGCGCGGGAGACCGCCGGCGCCATCGTTATCGGTTCGCCGGAATTGACGGTGCGCTATTGCGCGGCGGGCGAAATTCTCGAGCTGGCGCTTGAGCCGGCGCCAGAAGATTGTGCACCGTTGGGGCAACTCGCCCTGCTCGCCGAGCGGCGTGAACGCATGATCAGCCGATCGACATGAGGCTGGCGTTGCCGCCCGCCGCCGTCGTGTTGATCGTTACCGTCTGCTCGTTCATCAGCCAGTCCAACGGCCAGTTTTCTCCGGCACGAAAACGGGTCGCCGAAAGGCTGAACGTACTGGCGATCGGGCCGCTCTTCTGCGAAACGTCGCGCAGAAGATCAAGGAGCGTCTGCCCTTCGCAATCGGTCAACACCGCCTCGACCGGCGTCGATGCGTCGGCCAGACCAATGTCGGCGCGCAACGAGCGCGGCAACGCTTCGAACATCGAGGGCGCCGCGCGCCCGTCGAGCCAGGCGCGGTTGCCTGTACTCAACGCGCAGGCGATCTGCACGATCGCGGCTTCCTCTGAGGCAGCATGACATAGAACGGCGCCGCGCCGGCGCAGAGAGTAGAGATTCTGTTCGCCGACGGGACCCGGCAACTCGATCCTGGCGCCGAGGCGAGAGAGCGCGGCGAGCGCCAAGCAGCGGGTCGCAAGCGCGCTTCGTCCCGCGCCCGCCAGCCATTCGCAGAATCTCTCCGCTGCCGGGCAAGGGGCGCCCCGACCGACGTTCGGCCAAAGCGCCGGCGCAACGCTGAGCAGGCGCTTCAGATAGAGCGGGCCGCCAGCTTTCGGACCGGTTCCCGACAGGCCATGGCCGCCGAAGGGTTGCACGCCGACGACGGCGCCGATGATGTTGCGATTGACATAGATATTACCCGCGCCGAGCCGCGCGCTCACCAGATCGATGGCGCCGTCGATGCGCGAATGAACGCCCCCGGTCAAGGCATAGCCGGAACCGTTCAATTCCTCGATCAGGGCCGGCAGCCCGTCGCGCCGGAAGCGCAGCACGTGAAGAACGGGGCCGAACACTTCGCGTTCGAGGTCGCTGGGCGCGCTTATCTCGACGAGCGTCGGTGCGATGAAGTTTCCCGACGCGCACTCTTCGCCGAGCGCTGGTGCGTGGACCGCGAAGCCGCGCTCGTGCATCGCCGACACATGCGCGGTCAGGGTCGCCAACGCCTCTTGCGAAATGACCGGGCCGATATCGGTCGAAAGCCGATCCGGCCTGCCGATCGCCAACTCGTTCATCGCCGCCTTCAGCATCGCGAGGGTTCGCGGCGCAATATCCTCCTGCAGGCACAAGACGCGCAAAGCCGAGCAGCGCTGCCCGGCCGAATCGAAGGCCGAGCTCAGCACATCGGCGACCACCTGTTCGGCCAGGGCGGAACTGTCGACGATCAGCGCATTCTGGCCGCCGGTCTCGGCGATCAGCGGGATGGGCTCTCCATTTGGCCCAAGCCTTTGGGCGAGCGCGCGCTGGATGAGGCGGGCGACTTCGGTCGATCCGGTGAACAGCACGCCGGCGATTTCGGGATGGGCCGTCAGCGCCGCGCCGACCTCGCCGGCGCCCGCCAGCAATTGGACGACGGGCTCGGGCGCGCCGGCCTCATGGAGAAGGCGGATCGCGGCGGCGGCGACCAGCGGCGTCTCCTCGGCCGGCTTGGCGATGACGACGTTGCCGGCCGCCAAGGCGGCGCTGACCTGACCGGTGAAAATGGCGAGCGGGAAATTCCACGGGCTGATGCAGGCGACGATTCCGAGCGAGCGATGCGTCGCATTGGAGAAATCACCACTCAGCTGCGTCGCGTAATAGCGCAGAAAATCGACCGCTTCGCGCACGTCGCCAAGCGCGTTGGGCAGCGTCTTGCCCGCTTCGCGGCACATCAATCCGGCCAGTTCGCCGGCGCTTTCCTCAAAAAGCGCCGCTGCGCGCATAAGGCATGCGGCGCGTTCCGCCGACGCTCGATCGCGCCAGGCCGGCCGGGCGGCCGCCGCGGCGGCGATCGCCCGGCCGATTTGTCTCGCATCGGCAAAAGCGACGTGACCGACCACATCGCAATCGTCGGCGGGATTGACGATCGGCCGCAAATTGGCGTCGCCCTCGCCCGCCCGCCAGATTCTCGCGACGCTTGTCGTCAGCTTTTCGCCCAGTTGCCCCAGCCGCGCCTCGCTGCTGAGATCGAGGCCCGCCGAATTGGCGCGCGCGTCGGCGAACAGATCGCGCGGCAGGGCGATTTTGGGATGGGGTGCTCCGATCGGATCCAGCGCGCGCGCCGCCTCCACCGGATCTTCCAATATGGCCTCGATCGGCACGGAAGCGTCCGCGATGCGATTGACGAAGGAGGTGTTGGCGCCATTCTCCAACAGGCGTCGCACAAGATAGGCGAGCAGCGTTTCGTGCGAGCCGACAGGCGCATAGATGCGGCACGGACGATTGAGATGGGCCGCCCCGACCACTTGCCGATAGAGCGGCTCGCCCATGCCGTGCAGACATTGAAATTCATATTGACCGGCGTAAAAGTTCGGACCCGCCATCGCATGGATCGTCGCCAAGGTCAGCGCATTATGCGTGGCGAATTGCGGATAGATTTCGCCCGGCGCGGCAAGCAGCAGCCGCGCACAGGCGATGTAAGAAACATCCGTGTGGATTTTGCGCGTGAAGACTGGAAAGCCCTCGAAACCCTCGACTTGCGACCGCTTGATCTCGCTGTCCCAGTAGGCGCCCTTTACGAGCCGCACCATGATGCGGCGCTTTGTCCGGCGCGCAAGATCGACGAGAAAAGCGAGAACTGCGAGGCTGCGTTTCTGATAGGCTTGCACGACAAAGCCGATTCCGCTCCAATCGGCAAGATCCGGATCCCGACAGAGCGCTTCCAGCAGATCGAGCGACAGATCGAGCCGCTCGGATTCTTCCGCGTCGATATTGATGCCGACGTCATATTGGCGCGCCAGCATGACGAGGTCCTTGAGGCGAGGCAGCAATTCCTCCATCGCGCGCCGCCGTTGCGCGCGCTGGTATCGCGGGTGCAGAGCCGAAAGCTTGATCGAAAGGCCGGGTCCTTCATAGATGCCGCGCCCGGCGGAGGCCGCCCCGATCGCGTGCATCGCATTCGTGTAGGAGACGAGATAACGCGCGGCGTCTTGCGCGGTGGCCGCAGCTTCGCCAAGCATGTCGTAGGAATAGCGAAAGCCCTGCGCCTCATGCTTACGGGCGGCGTGAAGCGCCGCTTCGATAGTTTGGCCGCACACGAACTGCTCGCCCATCACACGCATCGCCGTATCGACGCTGGCGCGAATGATCGGCGCACCGCTTCTCGCGATCAGCCTCGTCAGCGCCGAGCTCAAGCCCGTCTCGTCGAAAGTGCCGACCAGACGGCCGGTGACAAGAAGACCCCAGGTCGCCGCATTGACGAAAGGCGATGGCGATTGGCCGAGATGAGCGCGCCATTCTCCGCCGCCGATCTTGTCGGCGATCAGCGCATCCCGCGTCGCGCTATCGGGAATGCGCAAAAGCGCTTCGGCAAGGCACATCAAGGCGACGCCCTCCTGGCTGGAGAGCGCATATTCATGCATCAGGCCCTGAACCAGTCCCGCCGCCGGGCGGGCCCGCAGGCCCTCAACTAATTGGCGCGCCAGAGCCTGGGCTTTGACCTTTATCGACACGGGTAATGTTGCCGCCATCAGCAGCGTGGGCAAACATTGCGTTTCCGGGACGCGATAATTCGCGTCAATCGCGGCGCGCAAACCGTCGTGCTTCAGGACCTCCGCAATGAATGCGGCGAAGGGCGCCTCGTTGGGACCGTGTTCAATGGAGGCTGACGGCTTCGTGACCCCGGACATGCGGCTTGCCTATATGTTCAGACGAATGGCCGCCGCGTTTTCCGCCACGGAACTGCGAAAAGCTGCGGCGGCAGGCCGCCCAACCCGATAGAAGGCGAATGTCGCGCATTTGCCTTCGATCGGCCAGAGCGATTGTCGATGAATGGGATGCGGCGTCTCCACGCTGGCCGCGCCCTGCTGAGGGCCGGAACGGGCGGGGGCGCCATTTCGCCGCATGTTGCGTAGCACAAGATGTTTGCTGCGATGCAATGCGCGTGCTAACATTTACGTTATCTCTTAGCTCGCTGGACAGGATTGATCGATAAGGATCAACTGGTACAAGCTGAGTCGCGGGACATTGAGGATGCGATGAGCGCGGTTTGGAATACGAAGTGGGGCACGCGACGGGTCCGTGAGAACCCGCCGACGCTTGAGGAAGCGTTTGTGGCCGCCGAGAGTCTGACCGACGATTTCGGCCAGAAGATCGAAATTGCGGCCTCACTGATGGGTGTGCCCGTCGAGGAAGTGAAGGCGCAAGCGGCCAAATTCGCCGCTCACGCGAATGGACGTCCCACGATCATGACCGGGCGTGGGCGCGCTGTCGTCGTCCAATACAAGCGGCCTCGGATCGTTCGCCCCGTCGTGCCGGCCTCGCGAGGCTGAGGACGCCGAGGCGCTGGCCGTTTGGCGAAAACCTTGAAATGGTGCGGCGAGGCTCGCATCCGCGTATCACGAAACCGCAAAACGAGCTTCCCCTTTTCACGTCAACCCATTAGCAAGGGGCCGATGCTCGATGTTCCAGATTACCGGCCGACCGCCGGCGCCTTCGCCATGCTGTCGCGCCTGCTGCGCGACTATGGCCGTCAACATAAATGGGCCTATGCCGCCAGCGCCCTAATGTTGGCGGTGGGCGCGGGAACGACGGCGCTCGCGGCGGCGCTGTTGCGGCCTGTCCTTAACGGCATGGCGACCGCCGAACGATTTTCCGAAATGCGGTTTCTTGCCTTCGCGGTGCTCGGGCTGTTCGTGCTGCGCGGTCTTGCGACCTACGGCGCGCTGGTGGTCCTCTCGCGCACGGGCAACCGAATCGTCGCGACGGTGCAGGCGCGCGTGTTCGATCATCTGTTGCGACAAAACATCCTCTATTTCCAGGACCGCCACTCGAGCGAGTTCATCGCGCGCCTTTCGCTCGCCGCCAATGGCGTGCGCGACGCCCTGCAGGTCATGGTGCAAGGCCTTGCCCGCGACGGTCTTAGCGTCGCTGGCCTGGTGGCCGTAATGATCTGGCGCGACCCACTGATCGCCCTCATGGCTCTATGCGTTCTTCCGATCGCCGCGCTCATTCTTGGGCGGGTTATCCGCCGGGTGCGCGCTTTCGCCAGGCGCTCCTTCGACGGTTCGACGCAAATCATGCAGACGATGGGCGAGGCCGTACTCGGCATGCGCATCGTCAAGGCGTTCAACCTCGAAGACGAGATGCGCAAGCGAATGGACGCTTCGATTCGCGTCGTCGAACGCTCGGCCAACCGGATGGCGACCGGCGGCGCCGCGGCGACCCTGATGGCCGACTCGCTGGCCGGCTTGGCGATCGGCTTTGCGATCTTTTACGGCTCGTGGCGCGTCAGCATCGGACACGGCGACGTCGGCTCGTTCGTCTCCTTCCTGGGCGCGCTGCTACTGGCTTACGAGCCGGCCAAGCGATTGGGGCGGCTCAACGTCGACATTCAGAACGGCCTCGTCAGCACGCGTCTGATTTATGAAGTGCTCGACGCGCCGCAGGGCGAGGCGCCGCAGCCGTCTCGCCCGAAGCTTTCGGTCGGAAGCGGCAGGGTCGTCATCGAACACGCGCGTTTCGCTTATCGTCCCGGAGAATATGTGATCGACGACCTCAATCTAGTCGCCGAGCCCAACTCGACGACGGCGCTTGTCGGACCGTCGGGCGGCGGCAAGACGACGATCCTCGGCGTCATTCAACGCTTCTACGCCTTGAACCAGGGGCGGGTGACTATCGACGGGCAGGACATCAGCTCGGTCGATTTGCCGTCCTTGCGCGATCGGATCGCTTTCGTTTCCCAGGACGTGTTCTTGTTTCGCGGCTCGATCCGCGAAAATATCGCGGTAGCGCGGCCCGGCGCCACCGAAGCGCAGATCGTCGCCGCTGCGCGCAAGGCGCATGCGCATGATTTCATTCTTCAATTCGCTGCGGGTTATGAAACAAATGTCGGCGAACAGGGCGCCCAGCTTTCAGGCGGCCAGCGTCAACGCATCGCCATCGCGCGGGCGATCCTCAAGGACGCGCCGATCCTGCTGCTCGACGAGCCGACCGCCGCGTTGGATTCGGAATCCGAACGCGAAGTGCAGAAGGCGCTCGACGACTTACGGATGGGGCGCACGACGCTCGTCGTCGCCCATCGCTTGCAGACGATCGTCGGCTCCAACCGCATTTGGGTCATCGAGGGCGGGCGCGCCGTCGAAACCGGCGAACATCAGGAATTGATCGCGCGCAGGGGCGCCTATTACGCTTTCTTCGCCGCGCAGTTCGGCGCCAGCGCGGCCTTGCCGATCGCCTGAGCGAATGGACACGCCCACGCGCCTCCTCTATCAAGGCCGGATGCACGCGATCCCGAATTGATGTTCAAACGACTCTATCAATGGATTCTGTCGCTCGCCAAGAGCCCACATGCCCCAATCGCCTTGGCGGCGGTCGCCTTCGCCGAAAGTTCGTTCTTTCCAATTCCCCCTGACGTCATTCTTATTCCGATGTCGCTGGCGGCGCCGCGACGGGCTTTGCGCTATGCGGCGATAGCCACAATCGCCTCGGTCGCGGGCGGCATGGTCGGCTATGGCATTGGCGCGCTGCTCTATGACACTTTGGGACAGTGGCTGATTCATCTCTACGGCTACGCCGACCGGATGTCCGCGCTAAAGGAAACCTATGCCCGTTGGGGGGCGATGGTTATTCTGGTGAAGGGTTTGACCCCTATCCCCTTCAAGCTCGTAACGATCGTCAGCGGCTTGCTCGGCTATAATTTCGCGCTTTTTGTGGCTCTGTCCATTGTGACGCGCGGTGCCCGGTTTTTTCTGCTGGCCGGAGCGCTCAACTGGTTTGGCGATCCTCTGCGAATCGCTTTGGAACGTCATTTCGCCTTATTTCTGGGGCTGATCGCGATCATGATCGTTGCCGGTTTCTGGATCGCTGCGCGGATGTTCTGATGCCTCAACTCAACGCCATTCTGCCCGATACGCGTCTCAAGAGCGCAATATTGATCGGGGCGCTCGCTGCGGCGACTTTGGCTGGCGCGTGGCTCTTTCAAGCCTTCGGCATCATCCCTTGCGAACTGTGCCTCAAACAGCGCATCGCCTATTACGGCGCGGTCCCGCTCGCCGCGATCATCGCCTATGCCGCGACTGGGCGCGCGCATCCGGTCGTCGTGGCTGGGTTGATTGGCCTCGCCCTTATATTCGCAGCCAATGCCGGGCTCGCGATCTATCATTCAGGCGTGGAATGGAGACTTTGGAACGGACCCGACGACTGCACCGGCTCCATCGCCGCCGCACCCAATGTCGCCGATTTTGCCAAGCAGCTTCAGCACATCAAGGTCGTTCGCTGTGACGAAGTTCAGATTCGCATTTTCGGCCTGTCGCTGGCCAACTGGAACGTGGTCATTTCCGCCGCGCTCGCCGCGCTCGCAACCCGCGCGGCCATGATCGCGGAGTGAGGCGCAGCCATTCCGGACGCGCGTTTACGGCGCCTTGCCGAGCGGCAGCCCGTTCACTTTGATCGATCCGTCGGCGCCATATTCGGCGACCCAGGTTAGCACGCCATCACTCTCTGTCTTGGCGAGACTTTTGGCCATCGCTAGGCCGCCGATCATTTGCGGCGAGGCCAGCTGGCCAAGGCCTTTGAGCGCGGCGACGGTCTTGTCGAAATTGCGGATGTGAACCTTCAGCACCCCGCTCGGTCGGGCGCCCTCCAGATGAGCTTGGCCCTCGATGGTCAGATCGATTGCCGGCGCCACGACGTGAGAAGGCATGAGATCGACAAGGATAGCGCCGGTCCCCTTCATCTTGGCGGCGATCTTGGCGCCGTCGGCCTCCGATATGACCGGCCCATCGCCGGCAAAATGCATGTCGTCGATCGCCTCTCCGGCACCGGCGCCTAGATCGAAACCGCTGGCCTTCACGTCGAAATCAAAGGCTGTCGGCACGAGGTCTTGCGTGGCGGGCGGCGTCAAACCGGCCGGCAAAGTTATGCCAGCCATCGATAATTGATATTCAACGGAGCTCTTGGGTCCTGGCGTCCAGGCAGCCGCGAGGCCGAACTTTCCATCCGCGACGCCGAAGATTCCCTTTGGCGTCTCGGCCGAGAGCTTCTGCAGGTTGACCTTTTCAGCCAGTTTCAGGTCGGCCGGCAGGAGGGCGCGCAGCAGCGATTTGAAGGCGGGCTCGTTGGAGGCGATTTCGGGGCGGCTAGGATGAGCGACCGCAAAGGCCCACAGATCCAAAGCCTTGCGCATCGGCATGCCGTCCAGGCCGACATCGGCGGCGACTTTGGCGAACTCAAGCAATACCTGAACTGGCGAGGCGTCAGGATCCGCCTTGGCGGCCGCCGGCGAGGCGGATACATGCGCTGACAGGTCGGCGAAATCCTCCTGCGCAACGAGGGAGGTCGCGCCATTGGCGGCCGGCGTCCCCGATTGGGTCACATGCGCCGCTCCGATGGCGATCGTCTCATCCACATCCGGCAGATGAACTTCAGCGTCGACCTTCCCGACGTCGGCATGCGCATTCTTAAAAGCGCCGAGCGCCGGATCGTAGATTCCATCGAACTTATATCCATTGAAAGCATAGGCGATCGAACCTTGCTTGGTATGAATAGAAAGAGGCGGGAGGCTATCGCTCGCCACGCGCCAGGTTGCATCGTCCTGCTCGGTCACCTCATATTTGACGATCGCCGGATCGATCGAAAATCCGCTCTCTTTGAAGGGCGCCGCGAGCGCGGCAAGGTCGACCGCGACAAGGTAATGTGCGCCTTCGGGGCTCACGCTGACTGGCGGGGACTCGCCGACGACCAGCTTGCCAAGATAAATCGCCAGGCTCGCGCTAAGCTTTTGCGCGCCCTCGGGGGTCGGCGGCAAATCCTTTGCGACGGCGGACAGCGGAAGCGCGAGGATCGCGGCGGCCGTCAGAAACGTCGTGCGTAGCCAGAGGCCGCGGCGCTGATTGTTACTTTGCATGGAATTCCCCCGGGAAAGCGGGGCCTGTGAGTGCCAGAAGGAGGCTTCAAGGCAAATTGACAAACGGCGGCGTTTTCAACCGTAGCGGATAAGCGGCGCGGAGGAAATGCGCGAGCGCCGCCCTCGACGGCATCCGTTGCATGCGGATGCCGAAGGGTCGAAGCGTCGTTACGGTCTGCGCCTTCCCACCGGTCGCCTCAATCGCGCCACAGGTAGCCCAGAGAGCTGATGGTTCCGTGACGCGCTCAAAAACAAGTATGAGCGAGCAGATTCGCGGCCGGCGGCGCGCGCATCGCAGGCGCAGCCGGCCTCAGGGCTTTTGCCTGATTGTCACATCGCCGGTAAAGCTTGCTCGGCGTGAGCGGGAATTTGGGCGCGCGCAACGCCCGCCTTGACGGCCGCCTGCACTTTCTCGAAGGCCCGCACCTCGATCTGACGAACGCGCTCGCGCGAGACGCCAAATTCCGTCGACAGATCTTCAAGCGTTACGGGTTCGTCGGCGAGGCGCCGGGCCTCGAAAATGCGCCGTTCGCGCTCGTTGAGAACGCCTAAGGCGCCCTTCAGCGCGTTCGATCTCACGTCGCTCTCTTCGCGGTCGGCCAGAATGGCCTCCTGGCTCGAGCTCTCGTCGACCAGCCAATCCTGCCATTCTCCTTCGCCCTCTTCGCGCAAAGGCGCGTTAAGAGATGCATCGCCGCCCAGGCGCCGGTTCATGTCGATGACGTCCTGCTCGGGCACGCCCAGCCGCGTAGCGATGAGCGCCACTTGATCCGGCTTCAGATCGCCCTCTTCAAATGCGGAAATCTTGCTCTTGGCCTTGCGCAAATTGAAGAACAGTTTTTTCTGGCTTGCGGTCGTGCCCATTTTGACGAGCGACCACGAGCGCAGGATATATTCCTGGATCGAGGCGCGAATCCACCACATCGCATAGGTAGCCAGTTTGAAGCCCTTCTCGGGCTCGAACCGTTTGACCGCTTGCATGAGCCCGACATTGCCCTCAGATATGACTTCGCCGATCGGCAGGCCATAGCCGCGATAGCCCATCGCGATTTTGGCGACGAGACGCAAATGCGACGTGACGAGCTTGTGCGCCGCGTCGCGGTCGCCATGCTCACGCCAGCTCTTGGCCAGCATATATTCTTCCTGCGGCTCCAGCATCGGGAACCGCTTGATCTCCGCAAGGTAACGGGAAAGGCCGGATTCTCCGGCAATCATTGGTAAGGCGGCAGCCATAAGGTCCTCCTTTCGGATCCCCCAAAACGGGCGGTCTCCGGCGGCCGCAAAAGCGCACCGCACTGCACTATATAAGTTCGCCAGACCGTGGCCGAAAGAGGGCCAAGATCAGGCGCCGAAAAGCACCCCATAACTTTTTGTTCATCGGAACCGGCCCGGCCAGCCGCCCAGTGAGACCATTCTAACGCCTTAAGACATTGATAAGCTTTGATAAGTCCTCTGGCGGCGCGCTCTCGAACAAGAGCTCCACGCTGGTGACGGGATGAACAAATCCCAACCTGAAAGCGTGTAATGCTTGCCTGCCAAGCTGCGTCAAAGCAACCCGGCCTTCGTCTGACAATTGGGCCGCCTTGCTCTTGAACCCCACGCCATAGACGGCGTCGCCCAGGATCGGATGACCGATATGGGCCAGATGAACGCGGATCTGATGTGTGCGTCCGGTCTCTAGCCTGCAGGAAATAAGACTGGCCGGCCCGAGCCGCTCTTCCAGCCGCCAGTGCGTAACCGCATTGCGTCCGCGCTCTTCAGTTACAACGGCCATCTTTTCGCGCTGGCGCGGATGCCGTCCGAGCGGCGCATCGATCTTTCCCCTCGGCATTTGCGGCGCCCCCCACGCGAGCGCCTGGTATTCGCGCACTAGCGAACCCGTACGCCCGTGGTCCGCGAATAATGCCGATAAACCCTGATGCGCCGCATCCGTCTTGGCAACGACCAGGAGGCCGGACGTATCTTTATCGAGACGATGGACAATGCCGGGCCGCTTGACCCCGCCGATTCCCGACAGGCTATCGCCGCAATGGGCGATTAGTGCGTTGACCAGCGTCCCGTCCTCGTGCCCGGCGGCCGGGTGCACGACAAGTCCCGCCGGCTTGTCGAGCACCAGCAGATGCTGGTCTTCGAAGACGATATGGAGCGGCAGTTCCTGGCCGAGGAGCGGCGATTCGTCGGCCGGCGGCGCCTCGACCTCGATTTGGTCGCCCTCGGTCAATCTGGCGGCAGGGTCGCGAATGATTTGGCCGTGGATTTTGACGCAGCCGGCCTCGATCAACACCTTGAGCCGCGTGCGCGAGAGGGCCAAGCGGCGTTCGCTCGCGGCATGTCCGAGGAAGCGATCAAGCCGCTCGCCGACATCGACCAACGCCGCTTCGAAGGCAAGGCGGCCTGAAGCGGCCGTAAGCGGGAAAGCTGCAGGCGGCGATCGTTCTTGCGCCGCCCGCAGGCCTTTGGGCGGGTCCGAGGCCGAACTCGCTTGGATCCAGGCGCGCTGTTTGGCTTTTGAATTCACCGACGCCTAACCCCTGCGCCGCGCGCGGCCGCTCTGGGCGGTAGAGGGCGGGGCGACAAGCGGACCGAGCGCGGCGACGACATCGGCCAATTGTGGGCGGGCGCCGGCCTTGTGGCCGTCGATCGCGCGGCGCATGGCGGCCAAGTGGACGGCGGTCGAACCACAACAGCCGCCGATGATGCGCGCGCCGGCGTCGAGCGCCAATCGGGCATAGTCGACCATCAGTTCTGGCGTGCCGGAATAATGAATGTGCGCGCCATGCCATTGCGGAATTCCTGCATTGGCCTTGGCGATGACGATGGCGTCGGGCTGCGCCTGGGTAATGGCGAGGACCGACATGACAAGGTCGGAGGCGCCAACCCCGCAATTGGCGCCAAACGCCAGAGGCTTGGGATCAAACTCGGCAGTCAGAGCCGCCAGAGTCGCCGGCGCGACGCCCATCATTGTCTTGCCTGCAGTATCGAAGCTCGCCGTCACCGTATAGGGCATCCCGAGCGAGCCGGCGGCGCGCGCCGCCGCGGCGATTTCGTCGGGCGCCGACATGGTTTCGATCCATATCACGTCCGCGCCGCCCTCTTTCAGCCCTTCGATCTGCTCGACGAAAACATCGAAGGCCTCTTCCTGATTTATCGGTCCGAGCGGCGCTAGCAGATCGCCGGTCGGCCCGACAGAACCGGCCACGATCACGCGCTGCCCGGCGCCCGCTGCGGCCGAGCGCGCGATTTCGGCGGCGCGCCGGTTCAATTCATGTGTGCGGCCCTCCAGTTGATGCAGCATCAGCCGGCGCCGATTGCCGCCAAAGCTGTTGGTCAGGATAATGTCGGCGCCCGCATCGACAAAACTTTTGTGCAGCGCGAGGATGCGATCGGAGTGCGTCACATTCCATAATTCGGGATTGTCGCCTGAGGTCAGGCCCATCTCGAAAAGATTGGTGCCGGTCGCGCCGTCGGCGAGCAAAGGCTCGCCTTGACCAAGCAAAGTTTCAAGCATCAGGACCTCAGCAATGTCTCAAAAGCGCCGCGACCGACGTCGATCGTCGTCTTTCCTCGTCGCAGGAGGCGCGAGACGTTAGGGGTCGATAGATAGGCGCGCAAGGCGACTGCCACAAGCCGATGGCGCCTCTTTGCCGTCGCTCGCCATACGGCGGTGCGAAGAGTTCGCGAAATCCAACTGTCTTGATTCCCGATTCTTGATCGTTTATCTAGCCCGGATCGATCTCTGGCCGATGACTTGGTCACGCATCGCCGATGCGTGCTGACGACCCTCCCGCCAAAGATATTCCACCGGCGTTCGCACGCTATTTATCTACATACCGAAATCTAGGGAAGGCTCCCATGGCTACGGGAACTGTAAAGTGGTTCAACGCGACGAAGGGCTACGGCTTCATCCAGCCCGACGATGGCGGCAAAGACGTGTTCGTCCATATCAGCGCCGTCGAACAGGCGGGCCTACGCGAGCTCAACGAGGGCCAGAAGGTGAATTACGAGATCGCCGCCGACAAGCGCACGGGTAAATCCTCGGCGGGCAACCTGCGCGCCGCCTGAAGCGCCGGGCGATTCGGCCACGACACTTGCTGCTTCAGCGCGTGAAAATAAAAGCTCCGGCGACAATGTCGGGGCTTTTGTGTATTCAGGCTGCAAGAAGCGCCAAGCCGTGCGACCGGGAGCGGGGAAACGATGTCAAGCGCAGCGTCGGCAGAGGACGTCTTTCTCGGTCTCGATATCGGCACTTCCTCGATCAAAGCCGTTCTGGTCGACGAGGACCAGCGCCTCGTCGGCGAAGCTTCGGTAGCGCTCTCGCTATCGAGACCGCATCCTCTGTGGAGCGAGCAAGACCCGTTGGACTGGTCCGATGGCGTCGAGCAAGCGGTCGCCGCGATACGAGGCGACGCGCCCGAGGCTTTCGCCCGTTTGTCTGGAATCGGGCTTTCAGGCCAGATGCACGGTGCGGTTCTCCTCGACGGCGCCGACAACGTTCTGCGCCCGGCGATTCTGTGGAACGACGGCAGGTCCTTTGCCGAGTGCGCCGAGCTTGAGCGGCGTCTGCCAAATTTTCGCCAGCGCGCCGGCAATATCGCAATGCCTGGCTTTACCGCGCCCAAACTCCTGTGGGTCGCAAAACACGAATCCGAGACGTTCAAGGCGACCAAGCGCGTACTGCTGCCCAAGGATTATGTCCGCCTGAGACTCAGCAGCGAGCCCGTTTCCGAAATGTCCGACGCCTCGGGCACGCTTTGGCTCGATATTGCGCGGCGCCGGTGGGACGACGATCTCCTGGCCGCAACGGGGCTTAGCATTGGCCAAATGCCCCGCCTGGTCGAGGGTTCGGCAGTCTCGGCGTTTTTGTCGCCGCAAATGGCCGCCCAGTGGGGCCTGGCCGGGCGTCGAATAAAGATCGCCGGCGGGGCGGGCGACAATGCTGCAGCGGCGGTCGGCGTGGGTGCCGTGGCGGCCGGTCAAGGCCTTGTTTCCTTGGGCACCTCGGGCGTCATTTTCGCGGTCACCAATCGTTTCGTGGCGTTGCCCGAGCGCACGTTGCACGCCTTCTGCCATGCGTTGCCGGGGCGGTGGCACGGCATGGCGGTGATGCTGTCGGCCGCTTCCTCGCTTTCCTGGATCGCCGAAATTCTTGGCCGCAGGGACGACATCAACGGCCTTGTCGCGGAGGCCGAAGCCTTTGCCGCATCGGCGGCCAATGTCGCCTCCGCGCCCCTGTTCCTGCCTTATCTCAGCGGCGAGCGCACGCCTTATAATGACGCCGCGGCGACAGGGCTCTTCGCCGGACTGCGGGCGCAACACGGCGCCGATGCGCTGGTCTATGGGGTAATGGAGGGCGTCGCCTTCTCCTTCGCCGACGGAATTGACGTCATCGGGGCGGCCGGCGCCTGGCCGACCTCGACGATGATCGTCGGGGGAGGCGCACGCAGCTCGTTCTGGGCGCAGATGATCGCCGACGCGACCGGCTTGACGATCGACCTTGCCGAGGGCGCGGAGGCCGGCGCGGCCCTCGGCGCGGCGCGTCTCGCCATGCTCGCGGTCGGCGCCGGCGACGAGGCGGCGATATGCCGTCGGCCGGCCGTCGAACGCTCGTTTGGACCCGAGACGGGGCGCGCTGGACTGTTTGCGCCGCGTTTGCGTCGCTATCGCGCGCTCTACCAGGCCGAGAAGGCGACACGCGCATCGGAATAAGGCCTCGCTTGTCGGCATTGGCTTAACGGGTTGGGAAGGCTTGGCGGTCTAGGGTGGGAGACATGTCTCTTACCCCGCGCCAGTGATGGATTTCTTCGTTTGGGCCTGGACTTTGATCCTGGGCCGCGCCCAATCCGTGTTCAACGCCGGTTCGCCATACGGGCCGGCCGCGCTTGGCGGCGCGCTGTTTTTCACCGCGCTCTTTTACATCGAGGTTCGTCGCAAGCGCGGAAATAAGATCAGCATCTCCGGCTTCTTCAAATCCGTCTTTCCCTCGCGTATCCTCTCGCATCCCTCTTCGCGCCTCGATCTGCGCCTATGGGCTCTCAACACGCTAGTGTTCGCCTCTGCCTATGGAATGTTGGCGATCGGCGGCGTTTTATGGCGCGACGCGACCCTCGCGGGCCTGACCCATACGTTTGGACCGCGCGGCGCGAGCGATTGGCCGCTCTGGACGATCCTTACGATCGCGACCGTGCTGGAATTGCTCGCCTATGAATTTGGCTATTGGATCAGCCATTACCTGTTTCATACGGTCCCCGCCTTGTGGGAATTCCACAAGGTGCATCATTCAGCCGAAGTGCTGACGACGCTGACGGAAATGCGCACGCATCCGGTCGAGATCATCGCCTTCATGAATGTCATCGGTCTTTGCACGGGAATTGTGTTCGGCGCGATGACCTATGCGTTCGGACCCGGCGTTCACCCCTTCACGCTGCTCAACGCCAATGCGGCCTTGATGCTGTTCATCCTGACGATCGGCCATCTGCGCCATTCGCACATGTGGATCGCCTTCACAGGGCTGGCGGGAAAGCTTTTCCAAAGTCCGGCCCACCACCAGATTCACCATTCCGACCAGCCGCGCCATTTTAACAAGAACCTTGGCTTTGCGCTGGCGGTCTGGGATTGGTTGTTCGGGACGCTCTATGTTCCGGAGAAATACGAAAGGATCACTTTTGGCGTCGGCGCCGTGCACGTTCAATTCGATACGGTGTTGAAAAGCTTTGTGTTGCCCTTCTCGTCGTCCGCCAATCATCTCGTGAAATGGGCGGGCGGTCTGAAAGCGCGCCTGCGCAAGGGCGGCCGCGCGATTCCCCAGCCCGCGCCAAGCGCCCGAACACTCGAAGGTTGACGCCGGATCGCCGCCGCGGCGACCTCAGGGCGTTACAGAGCTTACCGATCGACGCCGCAGCGTTAGCCCGTGACCCGCTTCCAGCGGTATCGCAAATCCGGCATGGTCGGCGGCGACGGCCTCGAGCGTGGCCGCGACATCGTCGGGGAAATTGGCGGCGCGCGGTCGCTCGCCGGTTCGATCAACGCACATCAACACCTGCTCGCTCGTCGAAATGAGCCCATCGTCCTCGACACGGCGCGCCTCCAGCCAGAAACGCACCCGCTTCTTGTCGATCTCCAGCACCTGCAGGCTGATCGTGATGCGCTCGCCAAGCTTGGCCTCTGCGAGGTAGCGAATGATGAGGCCGAGCGTAAAGATCGTGCGTCCGCTCGCCTCGCGCTCGGCCTCGCCCAACCCGAGGCGCTCCATGAAAGCATCCCCGGCGCGGCTGAAGGCGAGTGCATGATAGGCGTCGTTGAGATGGTCGTTGTAATCGACCCATTCGGCGGGAATTTCAATTTCGAGAAGTCGCATCGGCGCGGTCATGCCCAGCCTCCTCTGTCCGTTCTGCGCGGGCTTCGCCGCCCAGCAACCCTATCAACCGGGCCCACGGCGCAATCAACGAATAATTTCGTCGCGCAAGCCGCTTTTTCAGGCGAAGAAACGACGACCGGCGCCTTGACGCGCGCTCTTCGCGAACAGACTCTGCGGCTCCAAAGGCAAATGGACGATCGGAGAACCCATGCTGGGCGGGATTTCGGCGCGCCGGCGCGGGCTTCTCCTTGTCTTTACGGCAACTGTTCTATGGAGCTCGGCCGGGTTTTTCGCCAGGCTCCTCGATCATCTCGACCTGTGGACAATGTTGTGCGGGCGCGCCTTTTTCGGCGGCGTTTTTCTCTTCATCGCCGCCGGCGACGAATGGCGGCGCGGGATTCTCGGGCCCCCTTTTGGGTTTGGGCCACTGGCGCCGCTCATCATCGCACTCTCGGGCGTTGCGATCTCTTGTTATATCGCCGCGCTCAAGACGACGACCGTCGCCGAGGTGATGGTCATTTACGCCACCTTGCCGTTCGTGACGGCAGGGCTCGCTTTCGTCGTCAACCAGGAGCGCACTAGCTCCCACACGCTGATCGCCGCCGGCGTCGCCTTTTCCGGCGTCGTGGTAATGGTGGCAAGCGCTTTAGGAACCGGCAGGCTGGTTGGGCAGGCGATAGCCTTCGTCATGACGGTCGCGTTCGGCTTGATGATCGTCCTGCAGCGCCGCCACCCCGGCATGTCCATGACCTCGATCAATTCGATCGGCGCCTTGCTCGCGGCGGTGGCGGCCTTCGCTCTGTCGCCTCATCCCGCTTTGACGCCGTTTGATCTCGTTGGGCTCGCTATATTCGGCCTTGCGACCGTCTGCGTCGCGTTCACTTTGTTCATGGCTGGCGCCAAACACATTCCGGCGGCTGAAGCAGGACTGATCAGCATGCTCGACGTCGTGCTCGGGCCTTTATGGGTGCTGCTCGTCTTTGGCGAAAAGCCGGGCCCAATGGCGATCGTCGGCGGCGGCCTCGTGATGACCGCGCTAATCTGGCAGCTTGCGCCGGACATCGCGCGCAGCAGGGGTCGACCGCTTGTCGGTTGAGTCCGGGCGTCAAAGACGCCAAGATGAGCCTCGTGTCGCAGCAACCGTTCATTCGACAGGAAGGGCGTTCATGTCCGAAGAAAAATTCGCGCTTGTCACCGGTGCCGGGGTCGGAATTGGCCGCGCGGCTTGCGTGGCCCTGGCCAAGGCGGGCTGGCATGTCGGCCTGGCGGGCCGCCGGCTGCAGCCTCTCGAGGATACGGCCAAGGAAATTGCCGCGATCGGCCAGCGCGCTTTTGTCTATCCTTGCGATATCGGCGATCCGCAATCGGTCAAGGCGCTGTTCGCGCAGACCGCCGGCGCATTCGGCCGGCTCGATCTTCTCTTCAACAATGCCGGGGCAGGCGCGCCCGCTGTTGCGATGGAAGATTTGACCTACGAGCAATGGAAGGCCGTCGTTGACGTCAATCTGACGGGCGCGTTCCTATGCGCGCAAGGCGCAATTCTGATGATGAAAAGCCAGACGCCGAAGGGCGGGCGCATCATCAATAACGGATCGATCTCCGCCCATACGCCGCGGCCGAATTCCGCGCCCTATACGGCCACCAAACATGCAATGACCGGGCTGACCAAATCAATCGCCCTCGATGGGCGCAAGCATGACATCGCCTGCGGGCAGATCGACATCGGCAATGCCCTCACCGACATGGCGCGCAAGATGACGCTGGGCGTACCGCAGGCCGACGGCCGTATCGCCGTCGAACCGACTATCGATCCCACGCAAGTGGGCGATGCGATCGTTCACATGGCGAGCCTTCCGCTGTCGGCCAACATCTTAACATTGACCATCATGGCGACCAACATGCCCTTCGTCGGGCGAGGCTGAGGCGGGTGGCCGATCCGGTCCTGGTTGAAGTATTTCGCGGCTCACGGGTGGAAAGCCGGCATCGCGGCGCGGTCGCCGTCTGCGACCCGAATGGGCGCGAGGTCTTTGCGCTCGGCGACGTCGGCGCGCCGATCTTTCCGCGTTCCGCCGTGAAGGCCTTGCAAGCCCTGCCGCTCCTGGAAAGCGGCGCGGCGGAGCGTTTCTCCCTTACCCAGGACGAGATCGCGCTCGCCTGCTCCTCCCATTCGGGCGAGCCTGTCCACGCCGAAACGGCGCGCGGCATGCTGAGAAAATGCGGACAGGATGTCGAGGCGCTCGAATGCGGCGTCCATTGGCCCATCAGCGTTGAAGCCGCCCGCGCGCTCGCGGCGCGAGGCGCGACGCCCTCGGCGCTTCACAACAATTGCTCGGGCAAACACGCTGGCTTCATTTGCCTGAGCTGCGCGGCCGGCGTCGAGCCCTCCGGCTATGTGACACCCGAACATTTGGTCCAGCGCGAGGTCAAGGCCGCCATCGAAGAACTGACCAAGACGCGGTTCGACGAGGATTCTCGCGCGATCGACGGCTGCGCGATTCCAGCTTACGCCGTGCCCGTCAAGGCGTTGGCACAGGGTTTCGCACGCTTTGGCGCCGGTCATGGACTGGCGCCCGTCCGGGCGGCGGCGGCAACGCGAATCCGGGAGGCGGTCGCCGCCCATCCCGCCCTCCTGGCGGGCGCCGGGCGTTTCGACACTTTGGCGACGCAGGCGCTTGGCCTTCGCGCCTTCGTCAAGACCGGCACCGAAGGCGTCTATTGCGCGGCTTTTCCCGAATTGGGGCTGGGTGTTGCAATCAAATGCTTGGATGGCGCGACGCGAGCCGCCGAGACCGCGATGGCGGCGATCATCGCGCGGTTTCTGCCGCTGAGCGAAATGGAGCGCGGCGCGATCGTCGGCCAAATCCGGGCAAGCTCAGCGCTGAAGGGCTAGGCGTTTGAGATTGGCGGCGCAAGCGGCTAGAAGACCGCCGCAGCAGATTCGGGAGCCCCCATGGACGAGAAGCGCAAGGCCGGTCCACAAGAACAGGCCGAAATCCTGATGCAAGCGCTCCCCCACATGCTGCGCTACGACGAAGCGATCATCGTCGTCAAATATGGTGGCCACGCCATGGGCGACGAAGCGACAGGCCGCGATTTTGCCCGCGACATGGTGTTGCTCGAACAATCGGGCGTCAATCCTGTCGTCGTGCATGGGGGCGGGCCGCAGATCGGCTCCATGTTGGAAAAGCTCGGCATCCAGTCGAGATTTTCTGGCGGCCTGCGCATTACCGACAAGGCGACGGTGGAAATCGTCGAAATGGTGCTGGCCGGCGCCATCAACAAGCAGATCGTTGGCACGATCAACGCCCAGGGCGGCCGTGCGATCGGATTGTGCGGCAAAGACGGCAATATGGTGACGGCGCGAAAGATGGCGCCGAGAAGCGGCAATAACGGCTCGGACATAGAAGACGTCATCGATCTCGGCTTTGTCGGCGAGCCCGCCAAAGTCGACATCACCGTGCTTGAGCAAATCCTTGGCCGCGAGCTTATTCCCGTCCTGGCGCCGGTCGCGCAAGGCGCTGACGGCGAGACCTACAACGTCAACGCCGACACATTCGCCGGCGCCATCGCGGGCGCCCTCGGCGCCAAGCGCCTGTTGCTACTGACCGATGTGCCAGGCGTGCTCGACAGGAACAAGGAACTCATCAAGGAATTGAAGATGGACGACATTCGCGGCCTGATCGCCGACGGCACGATAACCGGCGGCATGATCCCAAAGGTCGAGACCTGCCTTTATGCGCTGGAGCAGGGCGTCGAGGGCGTGGTCATTCTCGACGGCAAAATCCCGCATGCCGTCCTGATCGAACTTTTGACCGATCACGGCGCAGGCACGCTAATCACCCGCTAGATGAATTCACAGGGCCGGTTTCTCGGAGCGTCCGGTGCGCCCGCCCTTTCGTTGGAGGCTATTCCCGGCGCGGCGCCTTTGATAACAAGCAGCCAATGCGCATTCTGGCGATAGATACTTCCTGCAGCGCCGTGTCGGCCTGTGTGCACGATAGCGGGGCGGACGAGGCGATCGCGCGGCGCAGCCAACCGATGGAGCGCGGTCACGCCGAGGCGCTCGCGCCGATGATCGAAGAGCTTATGTTCGGCGTGGAGGGAGGATTTTCGTCGCTGGACCGTATCGCGGCGACGGTTGGGCCGGGCTCGTTCACGGGCATTCGCATTGGCTTGGCCCTTGCGCGCGCGGTGGGTTTGGCGTTGGACGTTCCAGTGGTCGGCGTCTCTACGCTCGTGGCTTTCGCCGGGCCGCTACTTGTCGAGCTGCGGCCCGGAATTATCGCCTCCGCAATCGATGCACGGCATGGCCGCGTCTATATCCAGCTGTTCGAGCCGACGGGCCGACCACTGGTTCCAGCCCGCATCGAAGGCTTGCGCGAAGCGGTCCGCTCGATCGGCGCAGGTCCGGTCCGCCTGACCGGAGGCGGCGCCCGAATGCTTGCGATGGAGGCCGCCCGCGTCGGATTCAGCGCCGAAATTGTGGGCAGCGACGATTTTCCTGATATTCTCGCGGTCGCGCGCCTTGGGTTGGCGGCCGATCCGCGCGATTGTCCGCCGCGACCTCTCTATCTCAAATCGCCGGACGCCCAACCGGCTGTGGGTTCTGGCGTTGCGCGCGCCAATCCCTGACCGGTCCTGATCGCCGATGCTTTTTCCGTTCAGAAGAATGAGCCCGTCGGTTGTGCGCACCCTGCGCAGCGACAAGGCGGAGCAGTGCGCGGCCATACACGCGGCTTCTTTCGCTCATTCCTGGTCGACCGCCGAATTCGAAGCGCTGCTTTCGAGCAAGGCGGCGATCGGTTCGGCTGCTGTCGATTCAAGTGCCGACGCGCTGCGCGGATTCGCGCTTTCGCGAATCGCCGCCGACGAAGCCGAAATTTTGACCATCGCCGTGGACGGCGCCTTTCGCAACCGCGGAATCGGCCGCGCCCTGCTGACCGACAATCTGTCGCGCCTTGTCGCCTCGCATGTGCAATCGGTGTTTTTGGAAGTCGAAAGCGCGAATTTGCCGGCGATCGCCCTTTACGCGCGCATGGGATTTCGCGAGGTTGGCCAAAGACGCGGCTATTATCAAAAACAGGACGGATCGACCGCAGCTGCGCTTGTGCTAAGAAAAGATTTGGCGTGAGCGCCATGCGCGCCGATCGAACCCGGATCGCCATGTTGCTCCGCTTCCCTCAATTGGCGAGTTTCGCGCGATGATGCTTATGCGGATTGCCCTCGGGCTTTTGGCGGCGGGACTGATTGTGTTGATCGGCGCACCCATTCGATGGATAGCCATTTGGTGGGGTTGGAAAACCGGCGAAGGACTACCAGTTCTCCTTCATCGGATCAATTGCACGGCGCTGGGCGTGCGTATCCGGGTGCATGGACAAGCTGCGTCGATCCGCCCGCAATTGGTCGTCTCCAATCACATTTCGTGGTTGGATATTCCGATTCTGGCGTCGGTGCGCCCTATCGAATTCCTGGCCAAAAAGGAAATCGGGGCGCAGCGCCTCTCGCGGGCGTTGCTGAGTCTGCAAGGCGTCGCTCTAGTCGATCGGAGCCGGCGCACCGGCATACCCGCGGTCAATGCGGAGATCGCCCGGCGCATGCGCGGCGGCGCGGCGGTTGTTCTGTTTGCCGAGGGAACCACCGGCGACGCCAATCGGCTGCTTCGCTTCCGGTCCTCTCACTTTGAAGCGGTCCGGCAGACGCTCGAGGCTGGCCGTGAGAGCCAAGCGGTCGTGCAACCGATTTTCATCGCCTATTCCCGCCGCGTAGGGATGCCTCTGGGGCGATCGGAGCGACCGCTTGTCGCCTGGTACGGCGACATGCAATTCTTCAGCCATTTCTGGCGTTTGCTGGGAGCGGGCGGCATCGATTGTGACATCTATTGCGGCGCGCCGATCCCGTTTTTCCGCGACTCCGATCGAAAAGACGTCGCCCGCCGCACGGAAGGCGCAGTGCGAGCCATGGCGCTTGCGGCGCGCGGGCAGGCCCTGTGAGGCTATCTGTGCTATTTTCGCCGACGCGGAAAAGTCGTAGAGATCGAGCGCGATTTCACAAGGAGCCATTTTGCCGGTCTTTCTATCTCGCGCCCCTGATTTGTTGAATCTTGCGCCCAAGGCAGACGACTTGCACGCGACGACGCGGCCTGCTGATCAAGTCAAGCGCATCTTTGTAAAATCCTTCGGCTGCCAGATGAACGTCTATGACTCGCAGCGGATGGCCGATGTGGCGATTCGCGAAGGCTATGAAGAAACGCCAAGAATCGAGGACGCCGACCTTGTCGTGCTCAATACCTGCCATATCCGGAAGCGGGCCTCGGAAAAAATCTATTCGGAACTGGGCAAAGTTCGAGAACTGAAGCGGGAGCGCGAGATCGCCGGGCTGAAGACGACGATCGTCGTGGCCGGTTGCGTCGCTCAGGCCGAGGGCGCGGAGATATTGCGCCGGCAGCCGGCAGTCGATTTGGTTGTCGGTCCACAGAATTATCATCGTCTGCCGCAATTATTGCGCGCGACGAGCCTGCGACCCGGAATCATCGACACGGTTTTTCCGATCGAGGACAAGTTCGATCATTTGCCCGCGCCGGCTCCCGCGAAGATCCGCTCGCGCGGCGTAAGCGCATTTGTCACGGTCCAGGAGGGTTGCGACAAATTCTGCTCGTTCTGCGTCGTCCCCTACACGCGGGGGGCGGAGAATTCGCGCTCCGTCGCCCAGGTGATGGAGGAGATCGCGCATCTGGCGGCAGCGGGCGTACGTGAGGTGACGCTGATCGGCCAGAACGTCAACGCCTATCATGGCCAGGGCGAGATGGGGCGCATCTTCGACCTTGCCGATCTCCTCGGCGCGGTCGCCCAAATCCTCGGCGTGCTGCGCGTTCGCTACACGACCTCGCACCCCAACGATATGAGCGAGGCGCTGATTCTGGCGCATCGCGACAATCCTTCGCTCGCTCCCTATCTGCATCTGCCGATCCAGTCGGGCTCGAATCGGGTGCTGGCGGCGATGAACCGGCGCGACAACGTCCAGGATTATCTTGATATCGTCGGGCAAGTCCGCGCAGTCAGGCCCGACATTGCGCTTTCCTCCGATTTCATTGTCGGCTATCCGGGCGAAAGCGAGGCCGAATTCGAAGAGACGCTTGATCTTGTGCGCACAGTCGGCTTTGCTGCCTCCTACACGTTCAAATATTCGCCAAGGCCAGGGACGCCGGGGGCTGAACTGAAGAACCAGATCGACAATCAGACAAAATCCGCGCGGTTGCTCACGTTGCAACAATTGCTGGAGGCGCAGCGACAGGCCTTCAACCGCGCCGCGATCGGGCGAACGATGCCCGTTCTATTCGAAAAATTGGGCCGCTATGCCGGCCAGTTGATCGGCCGCACGCCCTATCTGCAATCCGTCTACGCCCAAGGCAAGGAGCGGCTGATCGGCACCATAGCCGATGTCGAGATTATCGGAGTTGGACCTAATTCGCTGCAAGGACGTCTCGTCACGCCCGCGTCACAGACTTTGGACGAAATCGCGTGAGGGAAGCATTTTCAAGCAAAATGGACGCCAATTTGCATGAAGAAAATGCGTGAGGAGACAGCCGCCAGGCTTTAGGAGATAACTGATTGAGAGCGCAGGACCGCACGATTTCGAAGATTTCCGCCATTGGACCCTATGGCGCGACAGAGACCCGAGACGCCAAGCCTTCCGAAATCACGCTTTCTTTCGATGACAACGGTCTGGCCTCGATCGTCCTTGGCGATTACGATCAGAATATTGCCACGATCGAGCGTCGCCTCGGCATCGTCGCCAATGTCAACGGCAACCAGATTATCGTCAAAGGTCCGAAGGAAGCCTGCGAAAACGCCAGGCGAGTTTTGGAAATGCTTTACGCGCGCGCCAAACTCGGCCAACCCGCCGGCCCCGGCGATGTTGAGGGAGCCATTGCCGAAGTCGCGTTGCAGGGCAGTCTGTTTCCCAGCGAGATCGACGGCGCCAAATCCTTGTTTCACCAAATCAAGACGCGCCGCAAGGGGGTCGTGCGCGCGCGCAACGCCGCGCAGGATCTTTATCTCTCGGCGCTCAAGCAACACGAACTGGTGTTCGCCGAGGGACCGGCGGGCACCGGCAAGACTTGGTTGGCCGTCGGACACGCGGTATCGCTGCTCGAGCAGGGCCTCGTCGAGCGGCTGATCTTATCGCGGCCGGCGGTCGAGGCGGGCGAGCGGCTCGGCTTCCTGCCGGGCGACATGCGCGACAAGGTCGATCCCTATCTTCGCCCGATCTACGACGCCTTGCATGATTTCATGGAGGGCAGAATGGTCGAGAGGGGCATTCAGACCGGCATGATCGAAATCGCGCCGCTCGCCTTCATGCGCGGCCGTACGCTCGCCAAATCGGTCGTGTTGCTCGATGAGGCGCAAAACGCCACTTCCATGCAGATGAAAATGTTTTTGACCCGCCTTGGCGAAGGTTCGCGCATGATTATTAACGGCGATCCGACGCAGACCGATCTGCCTCCAGGCCAAAAATCTGGCCTCCGCGAAGCGGTCGCGCTTCTGGCCGGGTTAGAGGGGGTCGGCCATGTCGTCTTTCGTCATGGCGATGTCGTGCGACACGATCTGGTGCGCCGCATTGTTGCCGCTTACGAAGGCGCCAATCATCACGGCCAGAACGGATCCAACCGATGAAGCTTAGCGTCGAAATCGTGGAAACCTCGCCGCTATGGCGCGCCTCGCCCGCCGTCGAGCAGCTGGCGCGGCGCGCGATCGAGGCGAGCCGCGAGGCGAGCGGAGTCAAAATCCTCGACGGCGCGGAAGTGAGCTTACAGCTTTCCGACGATGCGCAAATCCGCGCGCTAAACGGTCGGTGGCGCGGCGTTGACAAACCGACCAACGTGCTTTCCTTCCGCGCCAGCGCCAACGGAAAAATCGCCGCCGCGCCTTTGCTTGGCGATATTGTCGTGGCTTTCGAGACGGCAGAGCTGGAGGCGGCGCAAGAGGGCACGACATTGCCCGACCATGTGGCCCATCTCGTCGTTCACGGTTTCCTGCACTTATTGGGATTTGACCATCAGTCCGCCTTCGAGGCCGATCGCATGGAGGCGCTTGAGACACGCATATTGGCCAAGCTCGGGATCGCCGACCCCTACGCTTCGACCGTTCCTCTGGACGCCAATGCATGAGCGAGGCTGAGCGAAGCGCGCCTTTTGCGGCCGGTCCCACATCGGATCCGGGCCAAGCGCGCGAGGCGCCCGCGGGCCTGTTCGATCGCCTTCGCGCCCTGTTTGGATTGGGAGCGGCCTCCGTTCGCGACGACCTCGAAGACGCGCTCGTCGGCGCCGGCGCCAATACCGATTTTACCCCTCAGGAACGCGCGATTCTGAGGAACGTTCTCGGCTTGCACGATGTACGGGTCGCCGACGTGATGGTGCCGCGCGCCGATATCATCGCCTTAGGGATCGACGCGCCGCTGAGCGAAGTCCTGACGTTATTTCGGACCGCCGGCCATTCGCGCCTGCCCGTGCACGGCGAGACTCTCGATGATCCCCGCGGCATGGTCCATATCCGAGATTTCGTCGATTATCTGGCCGCCGAACCGCGATTCGGCCTTGTCTCCGACGCCGCCAGAGCGGACGCGGACGCCGCGCCGCACTCCGATCTCAAGCTCGGGATGCGCCTGCCGCTTTCGCGCGCCAATATCTTGCGGCCGGTTCTGTTCGCCCCTCCGTCCATGCCGGCCCTCGACCTTCTGGTGAAAATGCAGGCTTCACACACGCATATGGCCTTGGTGATCGATGAATATGGCGGCACCGACGGGCTGGTCTCGATTGAAGATGTCGTCGAAGCCATCGTCGGCGACATCGAGGACGAACATGACGAGACCGACGCACGCGAAATCGCGCAAACGCCGGACGGGGCCTTTATCGTCGATGCAAGGGCCAGTCTGGAGGCAGTCTCGCAGGCGCTCGGCGTCGACCTATCTGCCCTCGCCGACGCCGAAGATGTCGACACGATTGGCGGATTGATCATGTCGAAAGCGGGCCGAGTGCCGGGGCGCGGCGAAATTGTTACGGGCCTTGGCGAATTCGAATTTGAAATTCTCGATGCCGACCCGCGACGAGTCAAACGTTTGAAAATCCATCCGCTGAGCGGGCGCGCGCGCCGAATCGCGCCGCGTCGACGCCGCACCGCGAGCGATGCGGCCGAAACCCCGGCGGGACGGCCTCGGGCGCCCGAATAGACCGCTATCCTCCATTTGTCGGACGGCGCAAGCTGGAAAGGCGACCTTGCATTAGGATTGTTCGGCGCCCGGTTGGGACTTATGAGCCAGGGTCCGATTTGATGGAATTCGATTAAGGCTACAGAGCTCCCGGGACGCCAGCCCTTGCTTTCAACCGATCTAAGGCAATCCAGCCAAAGCAAATATTTTCACGCTCTGGCTGGGAGCGTCATTCTCGCATGGGACTGGCGTCGACGCGGGATCGCCTTTACCGCCGGGGCCCTGGGCGCCTTGGCTTTGCCGCCGTTCAACTTCTTGCCGGCTTTATTGGCGCCGATGATGGCGGCGGTCTGGCTGATCGACGGATCGGCCAATGTCGGCGCCAGCGGACGCTCAACTGTTCGATCCATACGATCGGCTTTCGCGGCGGGCTGGTGGTGGGGCTTTGGCTATTTTGTCGCGGGCCTTTGGTGGCTGGGCGCGGCGTTTCTCGTCGAGGCCGACAAATTCGCGTGGGCGCTGCCGCTGGGCGTGTTGGCGCTGCCCGCGGGACTGGCCTTTTTTCCCGCGTTTGGATTTGCGATCGCGCGGCTGTTGTGGTCGCCGGGTCGGGCGCGCGTGCTGGCTTTGGCGGTCGGCCTCGGCGCGAGCGAATGGCTGCGAGCCGTCTGGCTGACGGGATTCCCCTGGAATGAATTGGGCATGGCGCTGGGCCAAAATCTGGTTCTCGCGCAATTTGCCTCGATCGTGGGATTGCACGGGCTGACGATACTCGCCGTCGTTATTTTCGCCGCGCCGGCGACTTTGGCCGACGACGCAAGCGGACGCTGGTTCCTCCAGCCGGCCGCCTTGGCTCTTGCCGTTTTGGTGTTGCTCGCTGGTTTTGGCGCATTTCGCCTCTCGGGGCCCGAAGCCGCGCCAGTCGCGGGGGTGAAACTGCGCGTCATGCAACCCAATGTGGCGCAGGACGCCAGCTTCCGGCCGCAGAACAAGGAAGCGATCATGCGGCGATATCTGGCCCTATCGGACCGCGCGACATCGCCGACCTCGACCGGCGTTGCCGATGCAACCCATTTAATCTGGCCGGAATCAGCTTTCCCGTTCCTGCTGGCGCGCGACCCCCAGGCGCTGGCTCAGATCGCCGATCTCCTGCGCGGCGGCGCAACATTGATCACCGGCGCCGCGCGGATCGAAGAGCCGGTCGCCGGGGACTCGCGCGCCCATTATTTCAATTCCATCCAGGTCATCGACAGTCACGGCGCACTGCTCGATCGATATGACAAAAGGCACCTCGTGCCGTTCGGTGAATATTTGCCTTTTTCTGACTTCTTCGACCGTTTCGGAGTGACGCAATTCATCCGGTTTCCCGGCGGCTTCGACGCCGGCTCGGGCCCCGGCGTTCTTCACGCGCCGGGCTTACCCGATGCGCTGCCTCTCATCTGCTACGAAGCGATCTTTCCCGAAGAGATCGGATCAATCTTTCGGCAGGAAGGCCACCGCGCGAACTGGATGCTCAACGTGACGGACGACGCATGGTTTGGGTTGACCCCGGGCCCCTATCAGCATTTCGCGCAGGCTCGTCTGCGGGCTGTCGAACAAGGCCTGCCTCTCGTGCGCGCTGCTAATACCGGCGTCTCTGCAGTCGTCGACGGCCTCGGCCGCGTCACGGCGCAGCTTCCTCTGGGCGTGGAAGGCGTGCTCGACAGCCCTTTGCCGACCCCTAGTCGACCGACCCTTTACAGCCGATTCGGCGCTCTCGCGCCGCTCTTGTTATGGGTCGTCTTATTGGCTTTCTCGATCCTCCCCAGGCGAGGGCTCCGAGTGTGATCCGGCTTTTCCTCCGAGTTCTCGGCGTGGCCCTGCTCGCCGGCGCGTTTGCTGCCTGCGTGATCGACGGCGCGCGTTCGATCGCGGACGAGCAATGGTCCTTCACGCAAGTGGGCAACGCCGCCTATTGGGCCTTTCCCAACAAGTTCCCGCTCCTGGAACCGTTGATCAAGCGGCAGATACATCCTCTCTTGTGGGATCCGATCCTGCTGCATATCCTGATGCTCCCGACATGGGCGGTGGCGGGCGTTCTTGGGGCCGGATTGTTCTATCTTGCGCGCCGGCGCCCACCCGCAGTCGGCCATTCGAACCGTTCGCGTTGAAGCGAAATTGAAAAGGCGTGTTTTCAGCGCCAAAAGCGCCGCCGCGTGAACAGCGCGGGCGCGTCCCGCCCCTAAGCCGCCGCGTCGAGCCCATAGAGCGAATGCAGCGTCCGCACCGCTAGCTCGGTATAGGCGGCGTCGATCAGCACCGAGAATTTGATCTCGGACGTTGTGATGGCGCGAATGTTGACGCCCTTCTCTGCCAGCGCCTTGAAGGCTCGGGCGGCGACGCCCGAATGGCTGCGCATGCCGATGCCTATTGCCGACACTTTGACCACGTCCTGCGCGCCTTGCAGCAAAGCATAATTGATTTGGTCGCGCCGGTCTTCAAGGATCGCTTTGGCGCGAGCGTATTCGGCGGCCGGCACCGTGAAAGTGATGTCGGTCGTCGTCGTGTCGTCCGAGATGACCTGAATGATCATGTCGACATTGATGTTGGCGTCCGCCAGCGGCATGAAGATCGCCGCCGCTACGCCGGGCTTGTCGGCGACCCGGCGCAAAGTGATCTGGGCCTCGTCTTTCGAAAAAGCGATGCCGGTGACGATCTGGCTTTCCACAATGTCCTCCTCGTCGCAAATGAGCGTGCCCAATTTCGGATCGGCGGAATCGTCGAAGGACGAGCGCACGGTCAGCTTGACCTTGTGCACCATCGCCACTTCCACCGAACGCACTTGCAGGACCTTCGCGCCGAGCGAGGCCATTTCCAGCATTTCCTCGAAGGCGACGCGCTCCAGGCGACGGGCCCTAGGCACCACGCGCGGATCGGTCGTATAAACGCCATCGACATCGGTGTAGATGTCGCACCGGTCGGCGCCGATCGCGGCCGCCAACGCGACGGCTGAAGTGTCAGAGCCGCCCCGCCCGAGCGTCGTCACCCGGCCACTCTCGGCATGAAGCCCCTGAAAGCCAGCGACGACGGCGATCTCCTTGTCGGCGAAACGGGCGATGATTTTCGAGCCGTCGACGCCGGTAATGCGCGCCGCACCATGCGCGTCGTCGGTCAGAAGCGGGATCTGCCAGCCCTGCCAGGAACGGGCCGCAAGCCCCATATCCTTCAAAACGATTGCGAGGAGCCCCGCCGTAACGAGTTCCCCCGAGGCGGCGATCGCGTCATATTCGCTGGCATCGTAGAGCGGAGCGGCCTGGGTGGCCCAAGCGACCAACTCGTCGGTCTTACCCGACATCGCGGAAACGACGACGGCGACATCGTGGCCCGCATCGACTTCACGTTTGACGTGGCGCGCCACATTGCGGATTCGCTCGATATTGGCGACGGACGTGCCGCCGAACTTCATCACCAGGCGCGACATCAAGATTCCAGGGAACAAACACCCGCCAAGCGGCTCGCGCCGCTTGCGAAGGGCGCGTATAGATGGCGGCGTCAGGACGGTCAACGTCCGCCTGCTTGGTCCGAGTCATTTAGAAATGCCCGCATCAGACGCCGCCGCCAGCGTAGATCCTGTCGATGTCGCGCGCTTCGAGGCGATCGGCGACGACTGGTGGGACCCCAAGGGGTCCATGCGCGCGTTGCATCAGATCAATCCCCTGCGCATTGCGTGGCTGCGCGATGCGATCGCCAGGCACTTCGAGACATCGTCCCTGCCCGGCGAGCCGTCGCTGGCTGGGCTGACGATTCTCGATATCGGCTGTGGCGCCGGCCTGTTGGCAGAGCCACTCGCCAGGCTCGGCGCCGAAGTCACCGGCCTCGACCCTGCGCCGGGCAATATAGAGGTTGCGCGGCGCCATGCCGCCGAAACCGGCGCCGGCCTCGCCTATCGCGCCGCGACGCTCGAGCAATTGGCGAGCGAAGCCCCATCCTTCGATGTCGTTCTCGCGATGGAAGTCGTCGAACACGTACGCGACATGCCGCACTTCGTTAGAGCGGCCTGCAGCCTCGTGCGGCCCGGCGGCCTCATCGCCGCCTCGACCTTGAACCGCAATTTGAAGAGCTTCGCTTTGGCCATTGTCGGCGCGGAATATGTGCTGGGCTGGCTGCCGCGCGGCACGCATCGCTGGGAACGATTCGTGACGCCGGAGGAACTGAGCGGCGCATTCCGGTCGGCCGGCCTCAGGGAGATCGCTCGCGCAGGGCTCGTATACAATCCTCTGGCCGCCGCCTGGCGGATCTCGCGCGACACAAGCGTCAATTACATGATCGCGGCCACGCGCGCCTAATTGTTGGGACAATCCTTCTGCACGCGCTCCAGCGCCTGCGAGAATCCGGCAAGCGAATAGGTGTCGGTGGTCATATGGCCCTTCTTGGAGGCGGCCATCACTTGCAGCTTGGCGCCCTTGCGCATCTCGTCGATCAGCTGGCCTTCCTTGGCGGCGTTCTTCACCCACAGATTGGTGGTCTTGGCCAAAAGCTCGAAGGATTGATCGCCGACGATCGCCATGGCTTGCTTGCCGATAGGGTTCTTCTTGGGGTCCGCCGCGGCAACATCGGGCGGAGTGCCGACGTCAAAGCCCATGATGAAGGAAATTTCGTTGCGGACCCCCTCGCCGGGACGATCCGAGATGAAGGCGTAAGCCGGGTCGCGCTTGAGGTCGGCGGGCGCGCGATCTTTTGGCTGCGCCAACGTATAGCAAACGCGCCCCTTGGCGGCCTGGGTCTGATAGACGCCCCAGTCCCCAAAGCTCGCCACAAGCAAGGGTTTGCTGGCGCCGGCGTCGGCGCTCTTGTCGGCCGCCTTGCTCTTGTCGGCGGCCGAACTCGATGGGGCCGGCTTCGCCGGCTTAACCGGCTTTTTCTTGGCCTGATCCGAGGTGGAGCTTTGTTGGGCCAGGGCGGGACCCATGGCCAAAAAGCCGAGCGCGGCGCAGAGTAGCAAGGCGGTTGGTTTCGCGAAGCGAATCATGGGACGAGTTTACTCCGGCGGACGCCAAGGGCGACGGGACTTTTCATGGGCGGCGAACGGGGCGAAATTCTGTCGCCGCCCCGGTCTTTGGTCGACAGCTCCGCGAACCTATCAAATCTTAATGAAAAAAGACTCAAATTCGAGACCCGCGATGAAAGCCCTGCTTTGCGAAAATTACGGCCGGCCCGAAACGCTAAGGCTTGTCGATCTGCCCGATCCGGTCCCCGGCGAGGGGGAGATCCTCGTTGAGGTGAGCTTTGCCGGCCTCAATTTTTTCGATCTGCTGGTGATCGAGAACAAATATCAGGCCAAGCCGCCGCTGCCGTTTTCGCCGGCCGCGGAGTTTTCGGGGCGCGTCGCCGCGCTCGGCCTTGGTGCGAACGGATTCGAAGTGGGCGATCGCGTGCTCGGTTATACCGGCTTTGGCTGCGCCCGCGAAATGATCGTCTGCCCGGCCAGCCGGTTGGTCGCGCTTCCCGCCGGGCTTTCGCTGGAAAAGGCGGCGGGATTGTCGATCACCTATGGCACGACGCTGCACGCCCTCAAGCAGCGCGCCGACCTCAAGAGCAGCGAGACTTTGGTCGTTCTTGGCGCTTCGGGCGGGGTCGGCCTGGCGGCGGTCGAAATCGGCGCGTTGATGGGCGCAAAAGTGATCGCCTGCGCTTCTTCGGATGAAAAGCTGGCTTTCGTGCGTAAATTTGGCGCGCAAGAGACGATCAATTACGCGACCCACGATCTAAGGGCCGAGCTTAAGCGCCTGACGGGAAGCGGCGGCGTCGATGTTGTCTATGATCCGGTCGGCGGCGCCTTGACCGAGCCGGCCTTGCGCTCGCTCGCCTGGAAGGGACGCCTGCTGGTGATCGGCTTTGCCTCGGGCGAAATCCCCAAGCCGCCGCTAAATCTGGTACTTTTGAAGGGCTGCGACATTCGGGGCGTGTTCTGGGGCGACTTCCTCATCCGCGAGCCGCAGACCCATCTGGCCAATATGGCCGAGCTGCTGGACTATGCCGCGAGCGGGGCGATCTCGGCCCATGTCCATGCGACCTACCCGCTGGAATCCTTCGTCGAGGCGCTGGGGACGATCGCGCGCCGCGAAGCTTTGGGCAAGGTGCTGCTGAAGATGCCAGCGGTGGACTGAGAGCCGAAAAAAACCTTGGATTGCACGATCTGGACGCGAATCCGGCAAATCCCGCTTTTTCGACCCCGTTAGATATCAATAGCTTATCGCCGTCCGCTTCAGGTATTCCAAATTTTTTCAAAGCTTTTTCCAAAGTTTTCTTTGGGGGCCTGATTAGATATCAATGGGTTGCGGTCTCGTCTCTCTTCTGGCCGCGCCTTGAGATTCAAATTTTACGCCGAAACGGCCGGAATATCCAGAAATTGCTTCTCTAAAACAGAATGACGCCCCGGATGGGCTTGACCCGCATACTTGTCCGCAATGCCGCCGCGCACCATATGGGGCGCGCCAGGGAGGAGGGCGCGCGGCCGCAAAGGCCCGACCGGTCTCTGGAGTCCCCTATGCAAATTGCCGCTGAAGCCGTCCTTCGCCGCCTTTGGACCGCCGACAAGGCGGCGTTTCGCGATCATCTGCTGCGTCTGGACGCGCAGAGCCGCCATGACCGCTTCGGCGGCGGCGTTTCGGACGAGTTTCTTGCCAACTATGCCGCCAAATGCTTCGGCGCGGGCGACCTCGTTTTTGGCGCCTTCGCCGACGACCAGTTGCGCGGGGCGGGCGAATTGCGGTCGGGAGAGGCCATCTGGACGGAGAGCGCTCCGTTCGCGCGACGCGCCCAAGCCGAAGCGGCTTTCAGCGTCGAAGGGGCCTATCGCCGGCAGGGAATAGGCGAGCGATTATTCGCGCGCCTACTGCGCGCGGCAAGCAATCACGGCGTCGAGACGATCGAAATCCTGTGCCAGGCGGACAATCGTCCGATGCAGAGGCTGGCGGCCAAATTCTCGACCGAGTTTCACTTCAAGACGCATGAGGTTACCGGCCGCCTCATCGCACAACGCCCGACGCCCCTATCCCTGTGGCGCGAAGCTTCGCAAGACGTCGCCGATCTCGCCTCGGCAGTGGTCGACGCACAGATGCGCGCGTTGTTTCCAAACCGCACGCCCGGAGCATGATTGGAGCGCGGGGGCCCGTTATTTACGTGAAAATCGCCAAAAAAGACTGCGTTTGGCCTCGATTCGCACAGCCAAAAGCATGCGGATTTCGGCCTGACAATTTCCAAGAACATAAAGATATGAATATATGCACATAAGTAGATGCGCGCCGCGCGTCTCGCGTGGCCCTCTCTTGGGCCGTGACAAGCCCGACCTTAATGGTACGGGCGATCGCCTGCCTTTGAGCGGCGCCCGCTCCCTCACATCTGCCTTTCCAGCATCATCGTCTTGATCTGGCCGATCGCCTTGGCCGGGTTCAGCCCCTTCGGGCAGGTCTTGGCGCAGTTCATGATCGTATGGCAACGGTAGAGGCGGAACGGGTCTTCGAGATTGTCGAGCCGCTCGCCCGTCGCCTCGTCGCGCGAATCGATGAGCCAGCGATAGGCCTGCAGCAGAACGGCGGGGCCCAAATACCGGTCGCCGTTCCACCAATAGCTTGGGCAGGAGGTGGAGCAGCACGCGCACAGGATGCATTCATAGAGCCCGTCGAGCTTGGCGCGATCCCCCGGCGATTGCTTCCATTCCTTCTCGGGCGGCGGCGAATCGGTCTTCAGCCAGGGCTCGATCGAGGCGTGCTGCGCATAGAAATGCGTGAGGTCCGGCACGAGGTCCTTGACCACCTCCATATGCGGCAGCGGATAGATTTTCACTGCGCCATTAATCTCGTCCATGCCGCGCGTGCAGGCGAGCGTGTTGAGCCCGTCGATATTCATCGCGCAGGAGCCACAAACGCCCTCGCGGCAGGAGCGGCGGAAGGTGAGGGTCGGATCGATCTTCGACTTGATCCAGATCAGCGCGTCCAGCACCATCGGCCCGCAATCGTGGCGATCGACATAATAGGTGTCGAGGCGCGGATTGGCGCCGTCGTCCGGGTTCCAGCGATAGACCCGGAACTCCGTCGTCTCCTTCGCGCCGTCGGTCTTGGGCCAGGTTTTGCCGGCCGTGATGCGCGAGTTCTTGGGAAGGTTGAATTGGACCATCGTTCAGCGCCTTTTTCCCATCAATACACCCGCGCCTTCGGCTCGATATAGGCGATGTCGTTGGTCATCGTATAGGTGTGCACGGGCCGGTAATCGATCGTCACGCTCTGCTTTTCCGGGTCGATCCAGGCCAGCGTATGCTTCATCCATTCCTTGTCGTCGCGGTTGGGATAATCCTCGCGCGCGTGCGCGCCGCGGCTTTCCAGCCGGTTGACGGCGCTGTCCATCGTCACCACGGCCTGGGCGATCAGATTGTCATATTCCATCGTCTCGATGAGATCGGAATTCCAGATCAGCGAGCGGTCGGTGACATGGACATCGGCGCCCGCGCGCCAGACTTCATGGATCAGTTTCGATCCCTCGCCCAGCACTTCGCCGGTGCGGAACACGGCGCAATTGTTCTGCATGGTGCGCTGCATGCGCCCGCGCAATTCGGCGGTCGGCGTGCCGCCCTTGGCGAAACGGAAATGGTCGAGCCGCGAGAGCGAGAAATCGGCCGAGTCCTTGGGCAATTCGGCGTGCTTTTCGCCGGGCTCGATCAGTTCGGCCGCCCGCATCGCCGCCGCGCGGCCGAACACGACAAGATCGATGAGCGAATTGGAGCCCAGCCGGTTGGCGCCATGCACGGAGACGCAGGCCGCCTCGCCCAGCGCCATCAGGCCCGGCACGATCGTATCGGGATCGCCGCCGACCTTGGTCAGCGCCTCGCCACGATAATTGGTGGGAATGCCGCCCATATTATAGTGGGCGGTGGGGAGGACTGGGATCGGCTCCTTGGTGACGTCGACGCCGGCGAAAATGCGCGCGCTTTCCGAAATGCCGGGCAGGCGCTCGTGCAGGATTTTCGGATCGAGATGGTCGAGATGAAGGTAGATATGGTCCTTCAGCTTGCCGACGCCGCGGCCCTCGCGGATTTCCAGCGTCATTGACCGGCTCACGACGTCGCGCGAGGCGAGATCCTTGGCCGAGGGCGCATAGCGCTCCATGAAGCGCTCGCCCTCCGAATTGGTGAGATAGCCGCCCTCGCCGCGCGAACCTTCCGTGATGAGGCAGCCGGCGCCGTAAATGCCGGTCGGATGGAATTGCACGAATTCCATATCCTGCAGCGGCAGGCCGGCGCGCAGCGCCATCGCATTGCCATCGCCGGTGCAGGTATGGGCCGACGTGGCGGAGAAATAGGCGCGGCCATAGCCGCCGGTGGCCAGGATCGTCATATGGGCGCGGAAGCGATGGATCGTGCCGTCGTCCATTTTGAGACAGACGAGGCCGCGCACGCGCCCCTCGCTGTCGCGAATGAGATCGATCGCGAAATATTCGATGAAAAATTCCACGCGCGCCTTCAAGGCCTGGCCGTACAGCGTGTGCAGGATCGCATGGCCCGTGCGGTCGGCCGCCGCACAGGTGCGCTGGGCAATGCCCTTGCCGTAATCGGTCGTCATGCCGCCGAACGGCCGCTGATAGATCTTGCCTTCCTCGGTGCGCGAGAAGGGCACGCCCCAATGATCGAGCTCATAGACGGCGGCGGGCGCATGGCGGCACAGATATTCGATCGCATCCTGGTCGCCGAGCCAATCGGAGCCCTTGACGGTGTCGTACATGTGCCAGCGCCAGTCGTCGGCGCCCATATTGCCGAGCGAGGCCGAAATGCCGCCCTGCGCGGCGACAGTGTGCGAGCGCGTCGGAAATACTTTCGAAATGCAGGCGGTGCGCAAACCGGCCTGCGCGCAACCGACGCTCGCCCGAAGCCCCGCGCCGCCCGCGCCGACCACGACCACATCAAAACTATGGTCGGTGATCGGATAGGCCGTTCGCGCGCTCGCGCCATTCGTACCGTTCGTCGCCATGGATAAAGGCTACCTTTGTTGGCGAATTCAATCTCGGGATTTAGACGAAGCCGATGCGCAGCACCGCATAAATGCAGGCTAGAGCCAGCGCGCCGGCAAAAAACAGATTGACCATCAGCGCCCATTCGCGCGCATGGCCGGAGACATAATCGGCGATGACCGAACGCATGCCGAGTTGCATGTGATAGATGCCGACCAGCACGAACAGCATCATGAGGATGGCGGGCAGGGGATGGCCCAATTCGGCGCGCACGCCGTTATAATCCTTGGCGAGCAGCGACAGCAGCAGCCAGACGAAGGCGATCGTCAGCGGAACGAGCGCGACGGACGTCAGCCGCATCAACCAGTCTTCGCGCATCCCCGAGCGCGCCGAGCCGAGATAGCGGACGCGCCCGAGCGGCGTGCGCAACGTGTTGGGATCATCGGCCATGAAACGACAGCTCCCTAATAGACCGCAAGCCCGATCGCCCAGGTAAGAATCGACAGAACGATGCCCCCGATCAGCGTCGCCCAAGCCAACCATTCGCGCTGAGGCGCGTCCATGCCATAGCCGGCGTCCCAGACGATATGCCGGATGCCGCCCAGCATGTGATGAAACAAGGCCCAGGTAAAACCGAACAGGATGAGGCGGCCGAGGATCGAATTGAGAAAGCCCGAGGCGATTCCGAAAGCCGCCGCATCCATCGACGCGGCGATGAGGAACCAAGCCAGCAGCAGCACGCCGACATAGAGCGCGGCCCCGGTAATGCGATGGATGATCGACATCGCCATCGTGAGCGTCAGGCGATAGACGCTTAAATGCGGCGACAGAGGCCTCGAGCGGGCGGGCGTCGGCGCGGCGTCGGTGGCGGCCATGGCTCATGCTCTTGATTTGCGAAACCCGCACATTTCCCTATCGGAATCGCGCGCCATCCGCAATGCGCGCTTCCCTCACGTCCTGGCCAGCCAGGCCAGAACCTCGGCGCGGGTCGGTGGATCGGAGCCTCGTCGCGTACATGTGATCGCGGAGGCGGCTACGGCGAAGGCGAGCCATTGCTTGAGATCGGCGCCGGTCGGCGCCCGCGCGCCCGCGCCGAGCGCGCCGCCCGCATCCATCGCCGCGATCAAAGCCGACATAAAACTATCGCCCGCTCCGACCGTATCGACGACGTCGATGACAGGCGATTGCTCGACGAGCCTCTCCTCTTCGAGAAAGGCGACGGCGCCGTGCTCGCCGCGCGTCATCACGCAAAAGCTCGGGCCCAAGCGCGCCCAGCGGGCGACGGAGGTCTCGGGATCGCGATCGGGATAGAGCCATAGAAGATCTTCCTCGCTCGCCTTCACGACGCTGGCCAAAGCCACTTCGCGCTCGACGATCGGAATCACGGCCTCGCGATCGGGGGTCACCATGGGCCGAATGTTAGGATCAAAACTGGTGGTGGCGAAGGTTCGCGCCCTAGCCAACGCCTCGGCCGAGCTTGGCCCATGTTGCTGGTCGACGGCGCAGAAGGAGCCGACATGCAAATGCCTCGCCCCGGCCGGCCAGATTTCGGGAAACGGCCAGGCCTCGTCATAGGCGGTCGCGTCGAGATAGAATGAATAGCGCGCGCCGCTCTGGGCCGTGCCGCGCATGACGAAGGCGAGGGGCGAGGGCTTGGAATCCCTGGCGACAAAGGTCAGGTCGACGCCCGCCTGCCCAAGCGCTGCGGCCAGACTCTCGCCGTTGGGGTCCTGCGAGAGGCGCGAAACAAAGGCGGTCGGCGATCCGAGCCGGCCAAGGCCGATCGCCACATTGAAGGGCGAGCCGCCGAGCACGGCGTCATAGCCGCCTCTACGCTCGCGATCCGGTATCAGATCGATGAGCGCTTCGCCCGAGATAAGAATCATGGCCTTCTCCCCGGCGCCCGGCTTCCGCCCTTACGCCAGAGTATAGGCGGTCTTGACGGTTGTATAGAACTCGACAGCGTAACGGCCCTGTTCGCGCGAACCGAGACTGGAGCCTTTGCGCCCTCCGAACGGCACGTGATAATCGACGCCGGCGGTCGGCAGATTGACCATCGCCATGCCCGCTTCGATATTGCGCTTGAAATGCGTCGCGTGTTTGAGGCTCGTCGTGCAGATGCCGGCGCATAGCCCGAATTCCGTGTCGTTGGCGATCGCCAGCGCGTGCTCATAATCGCGCGCCGGAATCATCGCCGTCACCGGCCCGAAGATTTCCTCCCGCGCCACACGCATCGAATTGTCGACATCGGTGAACAGGGCCGGCGTCAGATAAAAGCCGGGCGTCGCGCGTTGCACGCGCTCGCCGCCGAGCGCCAGCTTGGCGCCTTCGTCCCTGCCGATTTCGAGATAGGCGAGATCCTGGTCGAGCTGGCTCTGGTCGACGACCGGCCCGATATGCACGCTGGCCTTGCGCGCGTCGTCGACGATGAGGCCCTTCATGCGCTCGGCCATCGCCTCGGCGAATTTGGCGTAGATGCCCGGCGTGACGATGACGCGCGAGGAAGCGGTGCAGCGCTGGCCGGTCGAGAAAAACGCGCCATTGACCGCCGATTCGACGGCGGTCTTGAGGTCGGCGTCGTCGAGCACGACGAGCGGATTCTTGCCGCCCATTTCGAGCTGGAATTTGCGCATGCGCTCGGCGCAGGCCGCCGCCACCTTGCGTCCCGTCGCCACCGATCCGGTGAAGGTGATCGCGTCGATTCCCTTATGCTCGAGCATCGTCTGGCCGATCACCGAACCGCGACCCATCACGAGATTGAACACGCCCTTGGGCGCGCCGGCGCGCACGATGATCTCGGCCAAGGCATGCGCCGAGCCCGGCACCAGATCGGCCGGCTTGAACAATACGCAATTGCCATAGGCGAGTGCCGGAGCGATCTTCCAGGCGGGGATGGCGATCGGGAAATTCCACGGCGCGATAATGCCGATCACGCCGACCGCCTCGCGCGTCAGTTCGACATCGACATTGGGCCGCACGCTGGCGAGCTTTTCGCCGGGAATGCGCAAAGTCTCGCCGGCGAAGAAATCGAAAATCTGTCCGGCGCGCGTCACTTCGCCGATGGATTCGGGCAGCGACTTGCCTTCCTCGCGCGCGAGCAGATTGCCCAACTCCTCGCGCCGCGCGAGAATCTCCGTGGAGGCGCGCAAAAGTATGTCGTGGCGCTCCTGCGGCGTGGTGCGCGACCAGGCGGGAAAGGCGGCCTTTGCCGCCGCCACGGCGCTCTCAACCTGGGCGGCGCTTGCATGGGCATAGAGGCCCACGACGTCATGGGTGTCGGAGGGATTGATGTCGCGCGATACCCCTTCGCCCTCGACCCATTCGCCGGCGATATAGTTCTTGTTGAGCTCGCTCATATCGTCTCCCGATCGTTTCCAACTTTGGGCGCTTTGACGCCCGGTTAAATTCATCGGCCTTTTATCATACTATTGCGCCGCCGACATCGTGCGCGCCGCCCGCTAAATCAAGCCCCGTTTCGCCAGATTGCGCATGAGATGGCCGGCGCCGAATGTCCAGGGCGCGCATTGGTCGGCGTGACGCATCCGGTTGGTCAACCGGCCGAGCTTGTCGGCCGCGACCGTCACAACGTCGCGCTCCTTATGAGTGAAGCCTTTGCCGGGCGCATCGCGATCGGCGATCGGCGCGAACATCGTGCCCAGAAACAACGCGGCGCCGTCGGGATATTGATGGCTCGGCCCGATCATCTGCGCGACAAGATCGGCCGGATCGCGGCTGATCTTGGCGATCGACGAGCCTCCTTCAAGCTTGAAGCCGTCTTCCCCTTCGACGGAAACGCCGACATGCATCTGCCTGATATCGTCGAGCGAAAATGTCGCGTCGAACAGACGGAGCAGCGGGCCGATCGCGCAGCTCGCGTTCTGATCCTTGGCCTTGCCCAGCAGCAGCGCCGAACGCCCTTCGACATCCCGCAAATTCACATCGTTGCCGAGCGTCGCGCCGACAATTCGGCCGGCCGAACTGACCGCCAGCACGACCTCTGGTTCCGGATTGTTCCAGGCCGAAGCCTTGTGGAAACCCGCGTCCGCGCCATGGCCGATCGCCGACATCGGCTGGCTCTTGGTGAAGATTTCGGCGTCCGGCCCAATGCCCACTTCCAGATATTGCGACCAGGCCCCCTGCGCGATCAGCGCGTCCTTTAGACGCATGGCGGCGGGCGAGCCGGGTTTCAGCCGCGACAGATCCTCGCCGATCAGGCCGGTCATTTCGGCGCGGATCGCCGCCGCCGAGTTCATATCGCCGCGCGCGCGCTCCTCGATCACCCGCTCCAGCATGGAAGTCGCGAATGTGACGCCGGCGGCCTTGATCGCCTGCAGATCGAAAGGCGCGAGAAGCCATGGTTGGGCCGGATCGCGCGTTCCTTCCGGCGTATTGGCGAGCACTTCGGAGAGCGAGGCGAACCGCTCCCCCGGCGCTTCGCTCAGCGATGCGGCGGGGTCGGCCTGTTCGCACAGATCGCGCATCGTCGGGAAACGGTGCGTCACGTCGACAAGGCCCTCGGCTCGCGCCGCCACAATAGACGGGCCGTCGAATTGCGGCCGCCAGACTCGGCCGGCCATCGCGCCGGCATGGCCGTCGACCGGCAAAGTGGTCTTTTCGGATAAATTCAGGGAAAGTTCGGACATGAATTCTCTCGACGAGGCGTCACAAAAGCTAGGAGGCCATTGAAGGATTGACGCTGGCTCGCCATCTGATTAGCGTCTAACATGCTAGCTGGAAAGTTATTTGCGCGGCGCGCGCAGGCGGGCGACGACGCGCGGGGCCTATAGCGATGAGCGAGACGGAGACCCGACGAAGCTCGAAAGCCGATCACGTCTATCGCGATCTCAAGGAATCGATCCTGTCTGGCGCGCTCGAGCCTGGCGGCGCGATCGACAAGCTGGCGCTTTGCGAGCGCCTCGGCGTCTCGCGCTTTCCGGTCTCCTCGGCGATCAACCGGCTGGCTTACGAGCGGCTGGTGACGATCGAGCCGCAGCACGGGTCTTTCGTCGCCAAGATTTCGGTCGACGACGTGCGCGAGCGCCTGCTGGTGCGCCGGGCGCTGGAATCGGAAATCGCCGCCCAGGCGGCTTTGTGCATGCCGCGCGAAGGCACGGAGGCCCTGGAGCGCAATCTGCGTTATCAGCAGGCTGCGGTCGACGCGCGCGACGTGGCGGGATTTTATAGTTTGGATGTCGATTTTCACCGTTTGCTCGCTTCGCAACTAGGGCTCGGCCATTCCGGCGAGATTCTGGATGGGCTGCGCTCGCATCTTGAGAGGGTCAGGCGCTTGTTGCTATCCCCGGCCGGGCGTTTGCCGATGAGTTTTTCCGAACATAGCGCGATCGCCACAGCGGTGTCGCGCGGCGATGCGCCCGCCGCCCGCGCCGCCATGCATTACCATTTGCAGCAGACGACAGACCTATTCGAGACATTCGCCACGGAACGGTCCAGCCTGTTTTCCAGATAATCCTTATCCCCTCGGAAGTGAATGATGAACAGCCCCCGCGCCTTACGCCTCAACGCCCAAGACAATGTGATGGTAGCCGTCGACGAAATCCGCATCGGCGATACGCCGTCGGGCGGACCCAAAGCGTCCGCGCGGGTGCCCAAGGGCCATAAGATCGCGACAGCGACGATCGAGACTGGCGCGCCGATCCTCAAATTCGGGCAGATCATCGGCTTTGCCTCGCAGCCGATCGAACCGGGCGAATGGGTGCACGAGCACAATGTCGGCATGCAGGAGTTTGCGCGCGACTATCACTTTTCCGAGGGCGCCAATCCCGAGATCATCCTGCCGCTGGCGCAGCAGGCGACTTTCGAGGGCTATCGGCGCGCCAATGGCAAGGCGGGCACGCGCAATTACGTGGCGATCCTCACCAGCGTGAACTGCTCGGCCACCGTCGCCCGGCTGATCGCCCGCGAATTCGAGCGCTCCGGCATGCTGGACGATTATCCCAATGTCGATGGCGTCATCGCGCTGGTGCATGGCACCGGCTGCGGCATGGCCGCCAAAGGCGAGGGTTTCGACATATTCAAGCGCACGCAATGGGGTTATGCCGGCAATCCCAATATCGCCGGCGTCGTATTGGTGGGGCTTGGCTGCGAAGTGTTCCAGATCGGGCGCATGAAAGAGGAATATGGCCTCAGCGAAGGCGAATTGTTCCAGACGATGACGATCCAGGCGACGGGCGGCACGAGGAAGACGATCGAAGCGGGTGTCGCGCGCGTCGCCGCCATGCTGCCCATCGTCGATCGGGCGCGGCGCGAGACGATTCCGGCGAGCGAATTGATGCTGGCGCTGCAATGCGGCGGCTCGGACGGCTATTCCGGCATCACCGCCAATCCCGCGCTCGGCGCGGCCGTCGATGTTCTCGTGCGCCATGGCGGCACCGCGATCCTGTCGGAAACGCCGGAAATCTATGGCGCGGAACATTTGCTGACGCGCCGCGCCGCAACGCCGGCCGTCGGCCAGAAGCTCGTCGACCTCATCCATTGGTGGGAGGATTATACGACGCGCAATCGCGGCGAGATGAACAACAATCCCTCGCCCGGCAACAAGGCCGGCGGCCTCACGACGATTCTCGAGAAATCGCTCGGCGCCGCCGCCAAGGGCGGCACGACGATTCTCAACGACGTCTATCGCTACGCCGAGCGCGTGACGGCCAAGGGCTTCGTCTATATGGACACGCCGGGTTACGATCCGGTGTCGGCGACGGGGCAGGTCGCCGGCGGCGCCAATGTTCTGGCCTTCACGACGGGGCGCGGCTCGGCCTATGGCTGCAAGCCGACGCCCTCGATCAAGCTGGCGACCAATAGCGACATGTATCGGCGCATGAGCGAGGACATGGACATCAATTGCGGCGACGTTCTCGACGGCGTCACGATCGAGGAAAAGGGTCGCGAAATATTCGAGAAAGTGTTGAGCGTCGCCTCGGGCGAAAAGTCGAAGTCCGAAGCGCTCGGCTATGGCGACGCCGAATTCGTGCCCTGGCAAGTCGGCGCGACGATGTGAGCGGCGGCGCTTCCCGTGAAAACCGCCCTTCTGTTCGACCTCGACGGCACGCTCGTCGACACCGACGCGCTGCATCTGAGCGCGTTCCAAAGCGTCTTTGTGCGGCACGGCGTCGCGCTGAGCAAGGCGCAATATGTCGGCGGGATCATGGGTTACTCCAATCCGCTGATCGGCGAAGCGTTCCTGCCGCATCTCACCACGAGCGAAAGGGAGGCGACCCTTGCCGCCAAGGAGGCTGCCTATCGGGACATGGTCGGCGCGCTGGCGCCCCTCGCCGGCGTGTTGGCGCTGCTCGATTTTGCGGAAGGCCAGGGCATCCCATGCGCCGTCGTCACCAATGCGCCGCGCGCCAATGCCGATCTCGTGCTGAAAAATCTAGGCCTTGCCGAACGATTGGCGATCCGCGTCATCGGCGCGGAGCTCGCGCGCGCCAAGCCCGATCCGCTGCCGTATCTGTCGGGGCTAGAACTTACTGGCGGGGACGCGGCCCATTCGGTCGCTTTCGAGGATTCGCTGTCGGGGCTTCGCGCCGCGCTCGGGGCGGGGCTCGCGGTCGTCGGTTTGACGACGACGCTGGATATGGCGAGGCTGCTCGACGCCGGCGCGACGATCGCGGTCGCCGACTTCACCGATCCGCGCATCGTCGAATTGATCCGACAGAAAATGACCTATACGAACGGCGGCGATTCATAAATCGAGGGAAACGACATGCGGCTCGCTCAAATCATCGACGAAAAGGACAAGCGCGCGCTGGTCGTCACCGCGCGCGGGGAAAGCCGCCTCGTGAAGGGCGCGCGCACGACTTATGAGTTGGCCTTCCAGGCGATCGCGGCGGGTGAGCCCATCCGCAAGACGATCGCCGATCGCGGCGTCGGCAAGGTCGTCAATCTCGCCGCCGCGCTCAAAGAGGGGCGCTTACTGAACCCTATCGACCACAAGGACCCCGCCCATCTGCTGGTCTGCGGCACGGGCCTCACGCATCTCGGCTCCGCCGAAGGGCGCGACAAGATGCACAAGAATCTCGCCGACGCCAATACGCTGACCGATTCGATGCGCATGTTCAAAATGGGTCTGGAAGGCGGCAAGCCGAGAGGCGCCGAGCCGGGGGTGCAGCCAGAATGGTTTTATAAGGGCGACGGCTCTACGATCGCGCTACCTGGCGGCGATCTCGTCTCGCCGAGTTTCGCGCTCGACGGCGGCGAGGAGCCCGAAATCGTCGGCGTCTATGTAATCAGCCCCGAGGGTGCGCCGGTCCGGGTGGGATTTGCCCTCGGCAATGAATTTTCCGACCATGTCACCGAGCGGCAGAACTATCTCTTTCTCGCCCATTCCAAACTGCGGGCATCGAGCTTCGGGCCCGAGCTGCTGCTCGGCGACCTTCCCGCCGACGTGCAGGGCGCTTCGCGCATCCGACGCGCCAAGAGCGTTCTTTGGGAAAAGCCGTTCATCTCGGGCGAGCAGAATATGTCGCATACGGTCGCCAATCTCGAGGCGCATCATTTCAAATATGATCTGTTCCGCCGCCCGGGCGATGTGCATGTGCATTTTTTCGGCACTGCGACCCTGTCCTTCTCCGACGGGATCAAGACGGAGAAGGGCGATGTGTTCGAAATCGAGGCTGAGGCCTTCGGCCTGCCGCTGCGCAACCGGCTGACGATCGGCAAGGCGGCGAAGGTGAAGGTGCGGGCGCTGTGAGGCAACGCGGCAAAAAACGCTGGACGACTGCCGCCCGTCGCTGGCGCCGGACGCTTTTCGTTGCGCGGTCTTACTGACCTATCTGGTCGATCTCCTTGAAATGATCGCCCTCGACCACATTGACGAAGATGACCGCGCCAGTGTTGTCGCCTTTCTCGTTCCACATGACGGGCTTGGCGTAGGCGATGCCCTGGAAGCGAATGGCCTTAAGCGCGGCGACGATTTCGGCGCGCGTCGGCATGCGCTGCTTGGCCTTGGCCGCCGCTTCTATCGCGGCGAACAGCACGCGCGCTGAATCATAGGAGCTCGCGGCGTAGTTATTGATCGGCCCGTATTTGGCCGTGTAGGTCGCGGCGAATTCGGCCGATCCTGGGACCGTGCCGAGAGCGGGCGCGGCTGAAAGAATGCGGACGCCTTCGCCTTTGGCCGCGGCGCCCTGGCTCGGTATGATGAAGCCCTTCACGTCCCAGCAGCCATCGCCGCATGTGAACAATTGGGTGACGCCCTCGTCTCGCATCTCCTTGAGGATCAGCGCGCCCTCGCCGATGCCGCCAAAGAACACGACGTCGAAATCGTCGGAGAATCCCTTGACGAGCTCGCCAAATTGCGTGTCGCCGACTTTGACCGCCTGACGCGCGACGATCACGCCGCCGGCCGCCTGGAAGCCGTTGGAAAAGGCGTCCGCCAAGCCTTTGCCATATTGCGTCTGGTCGTCGATCACGATCGCGCGCTTCTTGCCCATCGTCGCGATAAGATAATGCGCAAGGCTCGGCCCCTTGCGGTCGTCGCGGTTGGTGAGCCGGAAAATATTGGGAAAGCCGTTTTCCGTCACGCCCGGATTCGATGACATTGGAGTGATCATCGCCAGGCCGCAACCGGCATAGACCTTGGAGGCCGCGATCGTGACGCCCGAATTAACATGCCCGATGACGCCCAGAACCGGCTGATCGCAAAATCCCTAGGCGACCGCGTGGCCCTGTTGATTGTTGGCCGCATCGTCGGCGACGTCGGCGACGATCTTCGCGCCGAGAATGCCGCCGGCCGCGTTGGCCTGCGCGACCGCCAGATCAACCGCCTGACGCATCTCGACGCCGAATGTCGCCGAACCCGTTGTCAGCGGCGCGCCAACGCCGATGTGGATTTCCGAACCGGCAAGCTGTGCCGAGGCCCGAGGCGCTTAGAGGGCCGTCAGTGCGATGACGGCGACAAGACGAAAGGCCCGCAGGGCCAAGGACGTTTGTCCCATTGTAACCTCCATAACCATATTGATCGGTTATGACGCGAGGCTAGCCGATTGGCATTCGCTGGTAAAGGTTATTTTGATGGTTAGACATCCGGACCAATTTCTACCGCCATGGCTCGTCGCCGCGCGTCGACGCTGGGCGCTTGGAGCCGGCCTCCGCAGAGAATGGAATCGCGGGACGAATCGACGCCGTAGCGCCGCCCGCCAATCACCCCTCGCCCCAGCCCGTCGGTAACCCGTCGATCGACACTTTGTTCTGCCTGTCGCGATATTCGGCGGCGCCGTCTTCGCCCTTGGCGAGCCAATAATCGGACATCGTCGAGCGATGGTGCGTGAGCGTCATTTCCGGCACGCCGAATCCGCAGGCGGTCTGGGCCGATTCGATGTCGATCGCGATGATCTGCCGCGCGCCCGGATAGATCTCGAAAAGTCCGCTGAATTCGCTCCATAGTGCGCTTCCCCGCGCGCCATTGCGCGTGCGCCCGAACAGCCGCAGGACGAGCGGGTTGCGCGTGAACGAACAGAACATTACCGTCGCGCGGCCGCCTGCTTTCGCATGCGCCGCCGTCTCGTTGCCCGATCCCGCAATGTCGAGATAGACGCATAGGTTGGGTGAAATGACGCGAAACGCGTCGAGGCCCTTGGGCGATAGATTGACCCGCCCCTCCGCCGCCGCGCTGGCGATAAAGAACATCGGCTGCGCCTTGATGAACGCGATGAGCTTGTCGTCCAGGCATTCGTAAAATTGCGCCATGAACTATTTCCTCCTCAAAGCCGCAGCGGCGCGTGGTTCCCTCAATAGCCCCGCGCGCGATGGACGACATTCTCCAGCCTCTCGCCGCGCTCATAGGCGGCGATCTGGCTGACGATATAGCCCAGCACCGTATCAGGCGTCGAAATCGCCGCATTATGCGGGCTCACAGTCACGCGGGGATGGCGCCAGAGCCGCGAGGCCTTGGGCGGCGGCTCGACCTCGAAAACGTCGAGCGAGGCCGCCTTCAGGACGCCGTCGTCAAGCGCCGCCAAAATATCGGCTTCGACCTGCAGGCCGCCGCGTCCGGCATTGAGCAGGACTGCGCCGCCGAGGCGGCCGTCCCTCGCCAGTTTAGCGAAGAGATGCGCATTGAGAACGCCGCGCGTATCGGGAGTTAAAGGCAGCAGCGCAACGAGAATGTCGGTGCGCGCCAGCATCGCCTCGAGGCCGTTCGCGCCGTGAAAGCACTCGATCCCATCCAGCTCGCGCGGCGTGCGGCTCCAGCCCGCAACGTCGAAGCCGATCGCCGCAAGCTTTCGCGCCGCATCGGCGCCCAGCACGCCCAGGCCCATCACGCCGACGCGAACATCGGCGGCGGCGGGCTGGTCGACGTCTTCGGCCCAGATCCCCTGGTCCTGCTGCCAGTCATACAAACGCTGCTGGCGATGATGGATCAGCGCGTGAAGCACGACCCATTCGCTCATCCGGTCGCGCAAATCGGCGTCGACCACCCGCACGATCGGGACGTCGGGAAGTAGAGAATCGCCAAACATATGATCGACGCCGGCGCCGAGCGAAAAGATCGCCTTGAGATTTGGCAGGTCGGCGAGCGCGCCTCTCGGATGGCGCCAGCTCAAGGCATAATCGACGGCGGCGCGAGCGCGGAGTGTTTCCGGCGTGACGATTTCCCGACCCGGCAGCAGCGTCTGCAATCGCTCGAGCCATGGCTGCGCGTCCCAACCGGTGATCGCGAGGAGGATCGCCACTATAGCGTCCCGGCGATGCGTTCGATGACAGGATCGCGCAAGAGCGGCGGCGCGTCGCCGATGCGATAGGCGGCGGCGAGCCTCTCGTCGGCGCGCTTGGCTTGCGCCGCATCGCGCGCATGGACAAGCGCGAGCGGCATGGTGGGCGAAACTTCCGCGCCGAGGCCGGCAAGCTGCGTGAAGCCGACTGCCGGATCGACCGCATCGGCCGCCCGACTGCGGCCGCCCCCGAGCTCGACGACCGCCATGCCGATGGCGCGCGCGTCGATCGCTTCGACAAAGCCGCTACGCGGCGGTGGCGACGGGACGATGAATGGCGCGACAGGCAAAAGCTTGCCGGCCCGCTTAAGAAAATCGCTCGGGCCGCCGAGCATCGCGACCATGCGCTCGAAGCGTTCGGCGGCGGCGCCGCTCGCCAACGCGCGCTCCATCGCAGCACGGCCAAGCGCGGCGCTTTCCGCGAGGCCGCCCAGCGCCAGCAATTCGCCCCCCAACGCCAGCGTCACGGCGTGAAGCCGCGCATCCCGCTTGGCGCCGGTGAGATAGTCGACCGCGTTCTGCACCTCGACCGCATTGCCGGCCGCGCTGGCGAGCGGCTCGTTCATGTCGGTGATGAGCGAAATCGTCGGCAGACCGGCGCCGGTCGCCACGCTCGCCAGACTCTGCGCGAGCTCGCGCGCGCCGGTAAGATTTGTCATAAAGGCGCCCGAGCCCGTCTTGACGTCCATCACGAGCCCCTGCAATCCGGCCGCCAGTTTCTTCGACAGGATCGAGGCGGTGATGAGCGCGATCGATTCCACCGTCGCCGTTACGTCGCGGATCGCATAAAGGCGCTTGTCGGCGGGAGCAAGATGGGCCGTCTGGCCGATGATGGCGCAGCCTGCCTCAGCCACCGTGCGCTGAAAGAGCGCGAGATCCGGCTGCGCGACATAGCCGGGGATCGAATCGAGCTTGTCCAGGGTGCCGCCGGTATGGCCAAGGCCGCGCCCCGAAATCATCGGCGTGAAGGAGCCGCAGGCGGCCAGCATCGGCGCGAGCATGAGGCTCACATTGTCGCCGATCCCCCCCGTCGAATGTTTGTCGAGAATGGGGCCGGGCAGATGTGCCGCGCGCCAGTCCAATACGGAACCGGAGGCCATCATGGCGCGCGTCAGCGCCACGCGCTCGTCAAGGTCCATTCCCCTAAAGAACACCGCCATTGCGAAAGCGGCGCCCTGCCCTTCGGTGACAGCGCCCAAGGTGAGACCCGCGATGAAGTCCTCGATCTCCGCGGCGCTCAGCGCCGCGCCGTCGCGCTTCTTGCGGATGATTTCCTGAGGCAACATCAGGCTATCGCCGGGTCATGCGCCCGGATGAAGGCGCGCAGCAGTTGCTTGAATTGCGCCGAGCCCTCGCTCGCCACTTCTTTTGTCTCGGCATGGTTGGGATCGCCGCCCGCCAAGCCAGCCGCGAAATTTGTCACCAGCGAGACGGCGACGCAGGTCAGTCCGTGCAGGCGCGCCAGAATCACTTCAGGCGCGGTGGACATGCCGACGAGATCGGCGCCGAGGATTTTCGCCGCGCGAATTTCGGCCGGCGTTTCGAAGCTCGGCCCGGAAAACCACATATAGACGCCTTCGTGCAATTCGATTTCCTCATTCTGCGCAGCGTGCCGCAGCATGCTGCGCAAATGCGCGTCATAGGCATTGGTCATCGGCACGAAGCGGTCGTCCGAATGGCGGCCGATCAGCGGATTGGCGCCGGAAAAATTGATATGGTCGCTGATCGAGACCAGCGAGGGCGGCAGCCATTCGTCGCGCAATCCGCCGGCGGCGTTGGTGAGAAACAGCGTCCGGCCACCCAGCCGCTTGAATGTCTCGATGGCGACCGCCATCGCATTGGCGTCGCCGCGCTCGTAATAATGGCCGCGCCCCTGGAACAGGGCGACGCTTTTGCCCTCCAGCCGGCCGACGAGGAGCCGCCCGGCATGGCCCGAGACGGTCGGGACGGGAAAGCCCGGCAGATCCTCGTAGGCGAGCGAGGTGGCGCCCTCGACTTCATCGGCGAGGGAACCCAGACCCGAGCCCAGCACGATTCCAAGCGGAGGGAGTTCGGTCAGACCGCGCTTGCGCAGGGCTTCGATCGCCTCATCGGATTTCGTCGCCATCCCGGCCTTTCCTTCGAGGACGCGGCCCGTCATCGTTTCAAATGATCGGGGCCGAACGAATGGGGCAGCAGTTCGGCGAGCGAGAAAGTCGCCCGCAGGCCGTGCGCCCCCGCAACGTGAACGGGCGTTTCTGGAGGAGCAAATTCGCGGATGCGCTGGCGGCAGCCGCCGCATGGCGTGCACAGGCCCTCGCCGTCGCCGATCACCAGGATTTCCGCGATGCGCCGCTCGCCAGCCAAAGCCATCGCGCCAATCGCGCTGGCCTCGGCGCAGGCGCCTTGCGGATAAGCGGCGTTTTCGACATTGCAACCCGAAAAGATCGCGCCCGACGAGGTGCGCAGCGCGGCCCCGACATTGAAACGCGAATAAGGCGCATAGGCTTGGGCTTGCGCCGCCTTGGCCGCGTCGAACAGAGCCGAAACCGAGGATTCAGCGCTCTTTGACATAGGGAATTCCCGAGGCTTTGGGAGGAATCGCCTTGCCGATGAAGCCGGCCAGCAGAACGACGGTCAGGATATAAGGCAGCGACTGAATCGCCTGTACGGGCACCGCGCCGATCAACGGCAGCTCCGCGCCTTGCATGCGCGTGGCGAGCGCGTCCAGAAAGCCGAACAGCAGACAGGTCGCAAGCGCCGGCCAGGGCCGCCATTTCGCGAACACCAGCGCCGCTAGCGCGATGAAGCCCTTGCCGGCGCTCATGTGCGGCTGGAAATAGGCGGCCTGCGCGAGCGCGAGATAGACGCCGGACAGCCCGACCAGCACGCCGCAGATGATTACCGCGCGGTAGCGAAGGCCGCGCACCGAAATGCCCGCCGTATCGACCGCCGCCGGGTTCTCGCCAACCGCGCGCAGGCGCAGCCCGAAGCGCGTGCTGTAGAGCGTCCAATAGGTCACCGGGACGAATGCGAAGGCGGCGTAGGTGACGATGTCGTGGCCGGAGATCAGGTGGCGATAGATCGACCCCAGAATCGGCACGGCGCCGAAGCTGTCCGCGAAGGGAAGGGTGATCGGATGGAACAGGGCGGTGTCCGGCAGTTGTGGCGTGCGCCCCCCCTGCGACCAGATCGCATTGCCGATCAGCGCGGTCATCCCATCGGCGACCATGTTGATCGCGGTGCCCGAAACGATCTGGTTGGCGCGCTGATCGATCGAGGCGTAGCCATGGACGAGCGAGACGCCGACCGTCGCGACGACGCCCGCCAAAAGCCCTACCCATACGCTGCCAGTGAAGGTGGCAAACGCCGCGCCCGCAAACGCGCCGGTGAGCATCTTGCCCTCGAGGCCGATGTCAACGACGCCCGAGCGCTCCGACCAGAGGCCCGCCAGACAGGCCAGGATCAGCGGCACGCCCAGACGGATGCCGGAGCCGAAGATTTGGATGAAGGTGTCGAACAACTCCATGCGCGGCGGCCCTCAGATCGGCGGCTGGGTCGTGCGGCGCGCCAGCAGCACCGCCACCGGCCGGCGGAACATGTGTTCGAGCGCGCCGGCGAACAGCACGACGAGACCTTGAATCACGATGATCATGTCGCGGCTGATCTTCGGCTTGTCGAACGCGAGTTCGGCGCCGCCCTGATAGAGTACGCCAAACAGGATCGCGGCGAGAATGATGCCGACGGGATGCGCGCGCCCCATCAGCGCGACAGCGATGCCGACGAAGCCAAAACCGGCCGTAAATTCGAGGATCAGCCGATGCTCCTCGCCGAGAATCACGTTGACCGCGAGCCCGCCCGAGAGCGCGCCCGAGAGCAAAGTCGTGATTATGGTAATGCGCGCGGGTGATATGCCGCCGTAGACGGCCGCAGTGGAATTTGCGCCGACGGTGCGGATTTCATACCCCAAACGCGTGCGCCAGATCAGGACCCAGACGCCCGCCGCGGCCGCGAGCGCGAGCAGGAAAGAAAGATTGAACGGGGTGACGGGCCAAACGATTCCGAGCCCCTTCAACAGTTCATGAAATTGCGGGACGATGCCGCCGGGCGGGAATTGCCGCGTCTCGGCGTTCATTTGCGACGGCACGCGCAGCACGTCGACTAGGAGATAGCCCATCAGCGCCGAGGCGATGTAGTTGAACATGATCGTCGTGATGACGATATGGCTGTCGCGCTTGGCCTGGAGATAGCCGGGAATGGCGGCGAAGGCGGCGCCGAACAGCGCCGCAGCGACGATTGCGACGACGACCAGGCTGTAGCCGGGCAGCAAGCCGAGATAGAGCGCGGCGAGCGCGGCGCCGAGACCGGCGACATAGGCCTGGCCCTCGACGCCGATATTGAAGAGGCCGGCGTGAAAGCAGATCGCGACCGCGAGGCCGGTGAAGATGAAGCTGGTGGCGTAATAGAGCGTGAAACCGACGCCTTCGAGATCCCCGAGCGCGCCGGAGATGAGAATCTTGACGGCTTCGATCGGATTCTCGCCAATCGCCAGCACGACGAGGCCCGAAATGATGAAAGCGGCCGCGACGTTGAGCAGCGGGATCAGCGCGACGTCAGCCCAGGCGGGCAGCGCGCGAAGGGGGGAACTCATCGCCCGCGCCCTCCGTCATCGCGAGCGCAGCGAAGCGATCCATAGGGGCTTGGCGCGGCCCGTGGGTTGCTTCGTCGCTCCGCTCCTCGCAATGGCAGCGCTGTCTCCATCCGAACCTCGCTCATCATGCGGCGCGCTCGCTGACGCCCGCCATCAGCAGGCCGAGGTCCTGGGCGTTGGTCTCCTCAGGCCGCCGCTCGCCGGTGATCCGGCCCGCACAGATTACGAGGATTCGATCGGACAAGGCGAAAATCTCGTCGAGCTCGACCGAGACGAGAAGGACCGCCTTGCCCGCGTCGCGCAGCGCGACGATGCGCTTGTGGATGAATTCGATCGCGCCGATATCGACGCCGCGCGTCGGCTGGCCCACGAGTATGACCGCGGGATTGCGCTCGATCTCCCGTGCGAGCACGATCTTCTGCTGGTTGCCGCCGGAGAAATTGGCGGTCTTAAGCAGCGGCGCCCGCGGGCGGATGTCGTAAGAATCCATCTTCGCCGCCTCGTCGGCGATGATCGCCATGCGGTCGAACAATACGCCGCGCCCATAGACCGGCTCGTCGTGGAAGCCGAGCATCGCGCTCTCGCAGGCTTCGAACGGCATGACAAGGCCGACGCGATGGCGATCCTCCGGGACATGGCCGAGCCCAAGCGCGCGCATGCCCCTGGGATTGCTCTCGGCGGCGCTCGGCGGCGCGCCCTTGACGAGGATTTCACCCGCCGCGAGCAGGCGAATGCCGGAGAGCGCCTCCAGCAGCTCGGACTGGCCGTTGCCTGCGACGCCCGCGATACCGACGATCTCGCCCTCCCGCAGCGCGAACGAGACATCCTCGACGCGAGTGACGCCGCGATCGTCGCGCACCGTCAGCCCGCGCGCCTCCAATACGATCTTGCCGGGGTGCGCCGCGCCCTTCTCGACCTTGAGAATGACCTTGCGACCGACCATCGCGTCGGCGAGGTCGGGCGGCGAGGTCGCGGCGGTTTCGAAAGTCGCGACCATTTCGCCACGCCGCATCACCGAGACGCGGTCGGTGAGACTCATGATCTCGCGCAGCTTGTGCGTGATGAAGACGATGGTCTTGTTCTGCGACTTCAGGACCCGCAACATGGCGAAGAGCTGATCCGCCTCTGACGGTGTGAGCACGGCGGTCGGCTCGTCGAGCACCAGAATTTCCGCTCCACGCACGAGCGCCTTGAGGATCTCGACGCGCTGCTGCAGGCCGACCGACAATTCGCCGACGATCGCGTCGGGATCGACATCGAGCGCGTATTGCTTGGCCAGATGCGCGAGTTTTACGCGTATGGCCGCGGCGCCGCCGGCGAGCAACGCGCCGCCCTCGGCGCCCAGCATGACGTTTTCGAGCACGCTGAGCGGCGGCACCAGCATGAAATGCTGATGCACCATGCCGATGCCGTGGCTGATCGCCTCCTTCGAGGAGCGGATGCGCACCGGCTCGCCGTTGACGCGGATCTCGCCCGCATCCGCCTCGTAGAAGCCGTAGAGGATCGACATCAGCGTCGACTTGCCGGCGCCGTTCTCGCCGACGATGCCGTGGATGACGCCGCGCTCGATCTTCAGATTGACGTTCTTATTGGCGTGGACGGGGCCGAAGCTCTTGTCGACGCCGATCAGCTCGATCGCAGGCGCGGATGGGCCGGCTTCACTGTTCACGCGCGCGCCCCCAAGCGACGGTCTTATTCGAATTGAAATCCCTCGAAATTCTCATCGTCGCGGTGGCCCGTCTCGTCGGGGCCATCCGCGCCGCGAAGATTCCCTCTCGGCGCCAAATGACGTTCGCCGGTCCTTCAGCCCAAGCAATCCAGGCGCCGGCCAGATTGCCTAGATGGCGGGGACGAGCCCGGCCATCGTCTTCTCGTTATACGAATTCGCCGTCACGCCGGGCACTTGCTGTCCGTCGTGTAGTCGTGCACTTGGATCTTGCCGGAGATGATATCGGCCTTGGCGGCGTCAGCTGCGGACTTGGCCTCCGGCGTCAGCACGCTTTTGTTCCATTCGTCGACCGCGTAGTCGACTCCGCCTTCCTTGAGTCCGAGCGCCTGGATGCCGGCCTTCCACGTGCCGTCCTTGGCCGCCATGAACGACTTGTAGGTCGCCACGTCGACATGTTTGAGCATCGATGTCAGGACCTTGCCGGGAAAGAGATTGTCCTGATCCGAGTCGACGCCGATGCCGAGCTTGCCGGCGTCGGCGGCGGCCTTCAGGACGCCCTGTCCGGTCGCGCCTGCGGCAGCGTAGACAATGTCCGCGCCGCGATCGATCTGCGACTTCGCGAGTTCGCCGCCTTTGACGGGGTCGTTCCAGGCATGGAAGTCCGTTCCCGTCATGTTGGCGAACACTTCGTCCTTGTCGTTCACGTATTTGACGCCTTGCGCGTAGCCGCAGCCGAACTTCGAGATCAGCGGGATGTCCATGCCGCCGACGAAGCCGACCTTGCCGGTCTTCGAGGTCTTGGCCGCGAGCACGCCGACGAGGAATGAACCCTCATGTTCCTTGAACACGATCGACTGCACGTTCGGCTTGTCCACCACCATGTCGATGATGCCGAACCTGGTGTCGGGGAATTCGCCCGCGACCTTTTCGAGCGCGGTCGCCCAGGCGAAGCCGACGGTCATGATCGGGGAGAAGCCATCCTTGGCGAATTTGCGCAGAACCTGCTCGCGTTGCGCGTCGCTCTGGATTTCGAGGTCGCGGAAATCGATGCCCGAGTCCTTTTTGAATTTCGTCGCGCCGTTGAAGACGCCTTCGTTGAAGGATTTGTCGAACTTGCCGCCAAGGTCATAGACGACGGCCGGCTTGATGTCCGCGGCCAGGACGGCGCTCGAAGCCAAAAGCGCAAGACCAAACGTCGCGCTGACGGCAGAGCACAAATACGCTGATTTCCGACTGATCATACGATCCCCCAAGATTGAAGTTGAACGCCCGCGCTTGACCAAGAATATTCAAACGACGCCGCGCGGCGAAACGGTTTGGCGCTGCACCTGACCAGTTGGTCAAAACGATCGCGTGGCTCTTGGGCGAAGTCAAGCGAATTTCTTGAATTGCGGGTGAACAGCCGCGCTCGCCCGGCCGGGAGAAACATCTTCAGTCGAACAGAACCGAGACGCTTTCCTCCTTGGCGATGCGGGCGATCGCCTCGCCGATCAGCGGCGCGATGGAAATGACGCGGATGTTGCGGGCGACCCGCACCGCTTCGGTCGGCGCGATCGTATCGGTCAGCACCAGCTCCTTCAGCTTGGAGGCGGCGATGCGGGCTACCGCGCCGCCCGACAGGACGCCATGCGTGATATAGGCCGACACGCTCAACGCGCCCTGATCCAGCAGCGCATCGGCGGCGTTGCATAAGGTGCCACCGGAATCAACGATATCGTCAAGAAGAATGCAATTGTGTCCGCGCACGTCGCCGATCACGTTCATCACCTCGGATTCGCCCGCCCGGTCGCGCCTTTTGTCGACGATGGCGAGCGGCGCATCCAGACGTTTGGCCAGCGCGCGAGCGCGCACGACACCACCGACATCCGGAGAAACAACCATCACATCCCTAATAGCGTCATGCGCCTTGATGTCGCGCACCATGGTCGGCGCCGAAAATAGATTGTCCGTTGGAATATCGAAAAAGCCCTGGATCTGACCGGCGTGCAGGTCGACGGTCAAAACGCGGTCGGCGCCGGCGCGGGTGATGAGGTTGGCCACGAGCTTGGCGGAAATCGGCGAGCGCGGCCCCGGCTTGCGATCCTGGCGGGCATAGCCGAAATAGGGCATGACGGCGGTGATGCGCTGAGCGGACGCGCGCCGCAGCGCGTCGATCATGATCAGCAGCTCCATCAGATTGTCATTGGTGGGGTAGGACGTCGATTGGATGATGAAGGCGTCGCGGCCGCGCACGTTTTCCAGGATTTCGACGAATATTTCGAGGTCGGCGAAGCGGCGCACATGACATTTGGTGAGGGGCTCGCCAAGATAGGCGGCGATCGCTTCGGCGATGGGCCCGTTGGAATTGCCCGCCAATATCTTCATCGCGCCGATCATTTAGAAGAAATCTCCAAGCCCGAGGTCGCCGTTTGTCGGGACCCTGATAAGTGCCAAGCCTCGAAAAGCCCAATCCGGCGTTGCGGGTCATAGCAGCCGCTTCGGCGCCGAACAATATGGGGGGACAGCGGCGCGGCGATCGGCTCGCCCGTCTGTCCACAGCGCAATCGTTTGATTTGTGACCGTATTATTCGCCGCCGCCTCAATTGACGGGCGCGTAACTCAGCGGCCTGCCTTCCGAAACCGCAAGCGGTTGCCCCGCGGCGGCCGGCGCCCCGACGGCAGCGACAGCCTCGGGGGTGTTGGACAGGAAAGCGGCCAGATCGTCGGCGCTTCTGGCCGCGACGCTCGCTAGCGCCGCCTCGCTGACAATTCGCCAGGGATCGGAGCCGTCGCCCTTGACCTGGAGCACGTCGTTGACGCGCTGCGTGCGTTGTTTGTCCTTGTTGAATATGTCCCAGACATATTCGATCGCCGCTCCATCCTCCGTCGCATAGGCGGAAAGATAGCCGCGCACGAGGTAATGCGCCTTTTTCGCATCGGCGATGACGATGTCCTGCGCCGCCGCTTCGCGCGCCAAACTCTGCGAGAAGCTCGCCGAAACCGCCGCCGGCGGCCCCTCGACCGAGACGAAGGCGACGCTTGCGTTGGCGAGGCTCACGTCGGGGCGTCGCACGAATTGCGCATGCGCTTCGCTCTTCGGCGTAAATTCCGCGACCGTTTCCAGACAGCCGGAAACGGCAAAAGCCGCCGCCAAGACGCCAAGAGCCGCGGCAACGCGCCCGCTCAGGGGATCAAGTTGGCGAAGCCAACGCCGATAGCCATTAAAAAAATACGTCAACACAATGAACTACGCCTCACGATCTCTGCCAGACAGCTATTCCTATTTCACGATGAGGTCCAGATCGAGCGCGTTGATCGGTTCGGCCCGCTCTGCGCCGACCCAATAGGTCCGCCCTAGGCACATGGCGGTCTGGCTGTCGCTGTCCATCAGAATCATATGCAAGAAATAGACCTGGGACGTGGCGATGACGAAGTCATTGCCCTCATAGAACATCGGCGCGTCCATCCAGGAGGGCGAAAATTTGGCGCCAAGAGAATAGCCGCACGCGTTGAGCCGATGGCGCGAAAGGCCGTGCGCATCCAGCACGCGGGCATGCGCTTGGAAAACGTCGCCAGCCGTGCGGCCCGGGCGCAATTCCTCCTGGCAAGCCAGCAGCGCGGCAAGGGCGGCGGCATGATAGGACCGGTGCAAGGCGTTCGCGCGCCCGACGATATGCGTGCGCATGATCGCGGCGTGGTAATGGCGGTAGACGCCAGCAAATTCCAGCGTGATCTGGTCCTCGTCGTCGAGCTTGCGCCGCCCGCTCTTGTAGCGGCACAGCAGCGCATCCGCGCCCGAGCCGATAATGAATTCATTGCCGGGATAATCGCCGCCGCCCGCAAAAATCTCGCTATGCATCGCGGCAAGAATCGCTCCCTCGTCAGCGCCGGCCGCGGTCCGTCCGATCGCCGCCCGGTCGGCAAGATCGGAGAGCCGGGCCGCCTCGCGCACGAAGGCACGCTCCTCGGCCGATTTCGTCACGCGGAGGTCAGCGACAAGGCGGGAAGCTTCGGTCAAAGTCGCCACGCCATCCAGCGCCGCCTCAAGCCGGCGGCCATTGAAATGAGTGAGGCCATAGCTGTCGTTTTCGACGCCGAGGCGCCCATTCGCGCCGATGTCCGCAAGCATCGCCGCCAAATCCTTGGCCGGATTCGCGCCGGCGCCGTCCTTCCAGACGCGAATGTCGGCGATATTGGAAGTGCGCTGCGCCTGCCGCAAATCGGCCGAGCGGGTCAGCAAGGCGACCCGCCCGTCGGCGCCAACATAAAGACATTGAAAGAAGCAAAAGCCGAATGTGTCATAGCCGGTCAGCCAGAACAGGCTCTCCTGCGCGAATAGCAATATGCCATCGAGGCGGTCGGCCGCCATCGCCGCCAGGAGGCGGCGTTTGCGCGCGGACATTTCGTTCGCGGAGAAATGGACGGACATGGGTCTCCCTTGTTAAGTGAGGGAAGGGGGCGGCCTGACGCTCGACCCCTCGCACAGACACGGCGGATCGTCAAAATCGGCGGGCCTGCAGGAGAGCCGAAATTTCCAGCGACAAGACGATTATTCGGCGTTTTTGGGGGCCCGATCGGCGGCGCGCCTCTCCCGCGCCAGCAGACGCGCCGCAACCGCGTCCGCTGCTGCGCGATCGTTCCTTCCCGCTGTGGATGCGCGCATTCGTGCGCGGTCGCGAAAGCGGACTGCTGGTCATTGCCGCGATTATCGGGGCGATAAGCGGGCTGCTTGTCGCTGCGATGAGCGCCGCCTCGCAGAAAATGCACGAGATTTTCTTCCAGATCCCGCAGAACGCGTCGCTCAGCGTTACGATCGTTCCTGATTCCTGGCGCGTCATCGCCATTCCCGCGCTCGGCGGCATCGCGCTTGCGCTCGGCGGGCTGTGGGCCAAGGACCGGTTCCGCGGCCGCCTTGCCGACGCGGTCGAAGCCAATGCACTGCTTGGCGGCCGGCTGTCGGCGAGAGGAAGCCTCTACATCAGCGTGCAAACCCTCATCTCCAACGGGTTTGGCGCTTCGGTCGGGCTTGAGGCCGCCTATACCCAAATGTGCGGAATGATCGCGTCTCTGTTGGGTCGCGGGCTCGGCGCTCGCCGCTTCGACATGCGATTGCTGGTGGGGTGCGGCGCCGCCGGCGCCATAGCGGCCGCTTTCGACGCGCCGCTCGCCGGCGCCTTCTATGCTTTCGAGGCGATCCTCGGCGCCTATAGCGTATCCTCGCTGGTCCCCATTGCGATAAGCGCGGTGTTGGCGAGCGCGGTCGCTGACCGGCTCCTCGTACACAAGCCGATCCTCGCCGAGACGTTGCTTGCGACGACGACTCCGGCCTTGGCGGCGCATGCGATCATCATCGCCGTAATCGCCTCGGCGGCGAGCGTCGTGCTGATGGAAGGGGTCGCGCTGGTCGAGCGCGGCCTCGATGCGCTCTCATTTCCGAAAAGTCTGCGGCCGATCGCCGGGGGCCTCGCGGTCGGGGCGCTCGCGCTGATCGGGCCGGAAGCGCTCGGCGCCGGCCACGGCGCCCGCGGCATGGTTTTGACGGGCCACCTCGTCGCGGCCCAGCTCGTCCTCATCCTCGCGCTTAAGGGGTTGGCGTCGGCGATCTCGCTTGGGGCCGGATTTCGCGGCGGCCTTTTTTTCGCGTCGCTACTGATCGGAGCGCTCGTCGGTCGCCTATATGGCCAAGGCCTCGACGCGCTTTCGCCCTTCCTTGGCGTCGACCCGACGCTGGTGTCGATCCTCGGCATGGCGGCCGTGGGCGCCGGCATTATCGGGGCGCCGCTCGCAATGACCTTTCTGGCGCTCGAGGCGACAGGGGACTTTCGCATCATGGTCGCCGCGTTGCTGGCGAGCGGCCTCAGCGGCCTCATCGTGCGCGAGACCTTCGGCTATTCCTTCGCCACCTGGCGCTTTCACCTGCGCGGCGAGGCGATCCGCGGTCCCCAGGATATCGGCTGGGTGCGCGATCTCAAAGTGGCGCGGCTCATGCGCAAGGACTTCCGCGTCGCGGCCGCCGATCGAACCATCGCCGCCGCCCGCATCTTATTTCCCACGGGATCGACCAGGGAATTGTTCCTCACCGACGCCAACGACGCCTTTGCAGGGACCGTACTGGTCAGCGATCTTCACGCAACGGCTTTGGAAGATTCAGGACCGATCGCCCGGCTAGCGCAGTGGCGCGACAACTTCCTGGTCCCGCAATCGACGATTCGCACCGCATTGGATCTGTTCGAAAAAAGCGAGGCGGACGTGCTTCCCGTCGTGACCGACGCGCAATCGCGCCATATCGTCGGAAAACTGTCGGAAGCCCATGCTTTGCGCGAATATGGCCGCGAACTCGAGAAGCGCAACAGCGACTTCATCAACCGTTGAACGGGCTTCCCACGGCGTGCTGCAATGCTTAAATGAGACATATCATGAACGAATCTCCCAAAGACCAACCTGCGCCCGACGCGCCGCCCGTCGATGGGCCGGAGGACGACGAGGACGAAGCTTTCCTCGGCGTCGAACTCGATCTTGCGCAGGAGGACGCCCACCCCGCTTCGCTCGCGCGCGGCGCGGCGGTCATCAAATCCTTTTGGCGGCACGCGCCCAACGGTCCCGGCGTCTACCGCATGTTCGCGCCGGATGGCGAGGTTCTCTACGTCGGCAAGGCGCGCAACATCAAGAAACGCGTCGCCAGCTACACGACGCCCGAGCGCCAGTCGGTTCGCATCGCGCGCATGGTCGCGCAGACGGCCTCGATGGTTTTCGTCTCGACGGAAACAGAAGCCGAAGCGCTGCTGCTCGAGGCCAATTTCATCAAGCAGATGAAGCCGCGCTACAATGTGCTGCTGCGCGACGACAAGAGTTTTCCCTATATCCTCATAACGGGGGACCATGAGGCGCCGCAACTGGCCAAGCATCGCGGCGCAAGGAGCGGCAAAGGCGATTATTTCGGGCCGTTCGCCAGCGCCGGCGCGGTCCATCGCACGCTCAATGCGCTGCAGCGCGCCTTTCTGCTGCGCGCGTGCTCGGACAGCTATTACGCCAATCGCACGCGTCCCTGTCTGCTCTATCAGATCAAGCGCTGCTCGGCGCCCTGCACGGGCGAAATTTCGCTTGAGGACTATCGCGGGCTTGTGGGCGAAACGCGCGATTTCCTGTCGGGCCGCAGCCGCTCGATTCGCCATCGCCTCGCGCGCGAGATGGAAGAGGCGGCGGAGGCGCTGGCTTTCGAGAAGGCAGCGCGCCTCCGCGACCGCATATCAGCGCTTTCGGCCATTCAAGGCGAGCAGAGCATTAATCCCAAGAGCATTCCCGAGGCCGACGTGTTCGCCGTTGCGGAGGAGGCGGGGCATTTTTGCATCGAAGTCTTCTTCTTCCGCACCTATCAGAACTGGGGCAACCGCGCCTATTTTCCGCGCGCCGACCGCAGCCTTGGCCCCGCCGAAGTGCTCGACGCCTTTCTCGCGCAATTCTATCTGGAGCGGCCGACGCCGCGCCTGGTGCTGCTCTCCCACAATATTGAAAGCCATGACGCTTTATGCGAAGCGCTGAGCGTGCGCGCGGGCCATCGCATCGCGATTGGCTCGCCAAGCCGCGGCGAAAAAAAGGAACTCGTCGAGAACGCCCTGCGCAATGCGCGCGAGGCTTTGTCGCGCAAGCTGGCGGATGCGGCGACGCAGGAGAAGCTGCTTGGCGCCTTGGCGACTGCTTTCGGCGTTGATCATCCGATCCGCCGCGTCGAGGTCTATGACAATTCGCACATCATGGGGACCAACGCGATCGGCGCGATGATCGTCGCGGGGGCCGACGGTTTCGTGAAAGGCCAGTATCGCACGTTCAACATCAAGAGCCAGACGCTGACGCCCGGCGACGACACCGCCATGATGCGCGAAGTGCTGGGACGGCGCTTCGCGCGCCTCGTCAGACAAGGCGACGGCGAGCCCGGCGCGGAGACGGCGGAATCCTTTCCTGATCGTCCCGATCTCGTGCTCGTCGATGGCGGGCGCGGCCAATTCGAGGTGGCGAAGCAGGTTTTCGCCGAACTCGGCGTCGAAGGCATCCGCCTGGTTGCGATCGCCAAAGGTCCGGATCGCAACGCGGGGCGCGAAACCTTCTTTGTGGAGGGCCGCGAACCGTTCCGGTTGGCGCCGCGCGATCCCGCGCTTTATTTCGTGCAGCGGCTGCGCGACGAGGCCCATCGGTTCGCCATCGGCACGCATCGGGCCAAGCGCAAGAGAGAATTCGTCAAAAGTCCGCTCGATGAAATCCCCGGCATCGGGCCGGCGCGCAAGCGGGCCTTGCTGCACGCCTTCGGCACCGCCAAGGATGTGGCGGGCGCGGGTTTGGCCGATCTCGAAAAGGCCCCTGGCGTCAATGCGGCGACCGCGCGGCTCGTCTATGAATTCTTTCACGAGGTCGACAGGCGCTGACGCGGCGTGCTAGCAGGCCGAATGCTGGAAGGCCTGCCCCCCAACAACGCCGCCCACATGATGCGTCTCGTCTGCGATGAATCGCGGGCGCGCGCGATCGCCGACCTTGTCGTCGAAAGCTTCGAGCCGGCGGAGACGGCGGCGTCCGCCTTCGAGACCGAGACGCCGCTGAAAGGGGGCGGCAAAGCCTGGATGGTCGAGGTCTATTTCGGCTTTGCGCCCGACGAGGATTCGTTGCGCGAGCTTGTCGCCGCGGCGGCCGGCAACGCGGCGGCGGCGACGCTCGAATTTGGTCGAACGCCCGAGCGCGACTGGGTCGCCAATGCGCTGGCGGGTCTGACCCCGGTGCGCGCGGGGCGTTTTCTCGTTCATGGCGCCCATGACCGCGCTCGCGTCAAGAGAAACGACATCGCCATCGAAATCGAGGCGGCGTTGGCTTTCGGCACCGGCCATCACGGCACGACGCGCGGCTGCCTCTTGCATCTCGAGCGCGTTCTTCGGCGCCGCCGCCCGCGCCGGGTGCTCGACGTTGGCTGCGGCACGGGCGTGCTGGCGATCGCCGCCGCCAAGGTGTTGCACGTCCGCGTCGCGCTGGGCGACATCGATCCCGTTGCCGTCGCCGTGGCGCGGGAAAACGCGCGGCTTAATGGCGTCGGCGCCTATCTGCGCCCGCTCGTCTCGGTCGGCGTCGAGCGTCGGGAATTGCGCAGCGGCGCGCCTTACGATCTCGTCTTCGCCAATATTCTGGCCAACCCCTTGCGCCGTCTCGCGCCCTCGCTCGGCGCGGTGATGGCCCCCGAGAGCGCGGCGATCGTCTCGGGACTGCTCGACAAGGACGTTCCGGGGGTGCTCGCGGCCTGGCGGACGCAGGGCTTCTTTCTCGCCGAACGGATCGACCTTGAGGGATGGGCGAGCTTGCTGTTGCGACGCGGCGGGCCGCATCGCGCCAATGATTTACCCGGCCCGCGCCGGGATCAGCGCATCGTCGATCTCCCTCGCGCGCTTGGCGGCCGGCCGCGCGCTGATACGCGCCCAATATTGCTCGAGGGCGGGGCGCTTCTCCATTGTGCCAAACATCAATCCCCAGCCGATCTGCGACCCGAAATAAACATCGGCCGCGGTAAAGCTGTCGCCGACGACATATTCGCGCTGCGAGACGGCGCCCTCTAGCGCGTCCATCACGTCGGCGAAGCTGCCATACCCAGCCAGCCTGCCGCGGCCCTCCGGCAATTTGAACTTCAGCGCCTTGTTGGTGGTCGCGGCCTCGACCGGCCCTGCCGCGAAGAACAACCAGCGGTAATAGGGACCGCGCAGACGATCGCCTAACGGCGGCGCGAGGTTAGCCTGCGGGAATGCGTCGGCGAGATAGGCGCAAATCGCCGCCCCCTCCGTCACGACGGTCTCGCCATGCCGGATCGCCGGCACTTTGCCCATCGGATTGACGCTGAGATAGTCGGGCGCCTTCATCGTTGTTCCGAAATCCAGCACTTCGGTGCGATAAGGCTGGCCGACCTCCTCGAGCATCCATCGCGCGATCCGGCCGCGCGACATCGGGTTGGTGTAGAAGACAAGTTCATCGGTCATCTGGCGCTCCTTTATCCTCTATTCGCTTATTCGCTCTCTCGCATCGCCAGCGACAATGTCCGCAAATCGCGCCAGGCGGCCCGTTTTTGTGCGGGCTGGCGCAATAGATAGGCCGGATGCAGCATCGGGAGCGCCGGGATGACAGCGCTGTCCGGGGCATAATCGAACCATTGTCCGCGCGTGCGCGTGATGCCTTGTTTGAGGCCGAGCAGGGTCTGCGCCGACGATCCGCCGAGGCAGACGAGCCATCGCGGCGCGACGAGTTCGATCTGACGGCGGATGAACGGCAGGCAGATCGTGGTTTCCTGCAATGTCGGCGCACGATTGCCAGGCGGCCGCCAGGGAACCACATTGGCGATATAGACCTTGGTGCGATTGAGGTCGATCGCCGCCAGCATGCGATCGAGCAATTGGCCGGCGCGGCCAACGAATGGCCGCCCGACCCGGTCCTCGTCGCCGCCGGGCGCCTCGCCGACCAGCATCAGGCGCGCATTGGGCGCACCATCCGAAAAGACCAACCGTGTCGCCGTCGCTTTCAGGGCGCAGCCGTCGAATTTCTCAAGCAGTTCGCGCAATTCATCCAGATTTTGCGCGGCGGCCGCCAAGGCGCCAGCCGACCGTCGCGCATCGTCGGGCGGCGACGCGATCGGCTCCAGTCTCGGCGCCGGGACGGCCGGGACGATGGGTGCGGCTTTGGGCTGGGGCGCAGGACGTTCGGCGAAGCGATCATGCGGGGCCTCGTCGATCGCCAGATCCACGCCCGCCTCGACCCACCAGCGCAAAGCCTCGGCCGCCTCTCGCGGGTCGAGGATGTCGAAGATGGGCGCCGAACCTTTTGGCGACATGAACAGGGGCTCGATGACGATAGGCAAGTGTGGGAGGGGACGCGGCCCGCCTCGGTTTGGTTTAGCATAGCCTTTCCGGGCGCCGAAAGCCCTGTCGACATTTGGCGGGCGCCGGTCCAAAACAGCGCTTGAAATCAAGTGGGGAAAGTTTTTCCTTGCTCTATTGCTGCTGAACATCCCCTGGGGATCGGAATGGCCGGCCAATTCGAACTGCCCGCGCGCGAATCGATGGATTTCGACGTCGTCATCGTCGGCGCCGGGCCAGCCGGTCTTGCGGCGGCGATAAGGCTCAAGCAGCTCAATGCCGATATTTCGGTCGTCATCGTCGAAAAAGGGTCGGAGGTCGGCGCCCATATTCTGTCGGGCGCGGTGATCGATCCCATCGGGCTCGATCGATTGATCCCCGACTGGCGGACCGATCCGGATCGCCCTCTGAAGACGCAAGTCGCGAGGGATCGTTTCCTGGTGCTTGGCCCCTCGGGTGGCGTTGTGCTGCCTAATTGGCCCATGCCCAGGCTGATGAGCAATCACGGCAATTTCATCGGCTCGTTGGGGGCGACGACACGCTGGCTGGCGGGCCGGGCCGAGGCGCTCGGCGTCGAGATCTACCCGGGCTTCGCAGCGACCGAAGTGCTTCTCGGCACCAATGGCGAGGCGGTCGGCGTCGCGACTGGCGATATGGGGATCGGCCGCAATGGCGAGCCCAAGCCCAATTTCACGCGCGGCATGGAGCTTCGCGGCAAATATCTGCTGCTCGCCGAGGGGGCGCGCGGCTCGCTGACCAAACAGATCGTCGCCCGCTATCGGCTCGACGAGGGGCGCGACCCGCAAAAATACGGCATCGGCCTCAAGGAAATCTGGCACGTCGATCCCGCCAAATTTCAACCCGGCCTCGTCCAGCACAGTTTTGGCTGGCCTCTCGGCGCGGGGGCGAGCGGGGGCTCCTTCCTTTACCATTATGACGAGGGGCTGGTCGCCGTCGGCTTCGTGGTTCATCTGAACTATTCCAATCCGACGCTCTCGCCCTTCGACGAATTCCAACGCTTCAAGACCCATCCGCTCATCGTCGGCACCTTTCTGGGCGGCAAGCGCCTGGCCTATGGCGCGAGGGCGATCAGTTCGGGTGGCTGGCAATCGGTGCCCAAACTGAGTTTTCCCGGCGGCGCGCTGATCGGTTGCGCTGCTGGATTCGTCAATTTCGCCCGCATCAAAGGCTCGCATAACGCGATTCTGTCAGGAATGCTGGCGGCCGAAAAACTGAGCGAGGCGCTCGGCGACGGCCGCGCCAATGACGAGCTGACCGCTTATGAAGAAGCCTGGCGCGGCTCCGAAATCGGCCGCGATCTGCGCAAGGTGCGCAACGTCAAGCCGCTTTGGTCCCGGTTTGGCCTTGCGCTCGGCGTCGCGCTCGGCGGCCTCGACATGTGGACCAATGAATTGGCCGGGTTCTCGCTGTTTGGCACCCTCAAACACGGAAAACCGGACAGCGCGACGCTCAAACCCATCGCCGAGGTCGAGCCGATCATCTATCCCAAGCCCGATGGACGGGTCTCCTTCGACAAGCCGTCTTCGGTGTTTCTGTCCAACACGAATCACGAGGAGGATCAGCCAGGCCACCTGCGTCTGAAGGACCCGACCATTCCGATCCGCGTCAATCTGCCCAAATACGGCGAACCGGCCCGGCTCTATTGCCCCGCCGGCGTCTATGAAGTGGTATATGGCGACGAGGCGACCCGTTCCGATCCGCGTTTCGTCATCAATGCGCAGAACTGCGTCCATTGCAAAACATGCGACATCAAGGACCCCGAGGAGAATATCGATTGGACGGCTCCCGAGGGCGGCGACGGACCCAATTATCCCAATATGTAACTGGGCCCGCGGCGCCAAAAATTCGTCATTTGCGCAAAACCGCCACTTTTCCCGGCGACTGATTGGCCTATAAGGGAATAGAAATTCATGCCGCCGCGGCTGTTATCTCTCAAGGCGCAGGCGGAGAAAGAAAGTCGACGCCAGTGGCTCCTCAGATTCTACCCTTTCGGATTTACGGTCAATCGGCCGCCCGCGTCGCTATCATCGCCTCGATCGGGCTCTGTCTATTCGATGGGCCGGCTCAAGCGAACGATAGCCTGGCCGTGTCGACGGCCTTTGAAGTGGGAGAAAGCCAGTCTGGAAATTATCTGGCCGCGCTTGTCGCCGGCGCCGATCGCGACACGCCGGCGGCGGCGACTTATTTTCGCGAAGCCCTGCGCGCCGATCCGCGCAATCCAGAATTGATCGAACGCGCCTTCGCGGCGGCGCTGGCCAACGGCAATATGGGGGACGCGTTCCAACTCGCCGATCGGCTGCTGACGCGCGATCCTATCAACAGCCTCGCCCGCCTGACGGTTGCCGTCCGCGCGATCGCCGATGGCCAATATGCGGCGGCGCGCGCTCAACTGGCCGGCGGCGACGCGGGTAGGGCCGGCGATGTCACGACGACGCTGCTCGGCGCCTGGAGTTTCGCCGGGCTGAACGATGGTCGCCATGCGCTGGATCTGCTCGACCGAATTCGCGACGTCTCCTTCGCCGTTTTCCGCGATTATCACGCCGGTCTGATCGCCGATTTGACGGGCAATGCGCCCGAAGCGCTCAAGCGATTGAAGACCGCCTATGACGCGGAGAAAAATACGCTGCGGCTCGCTGACGCCTATGCGCGCTATTTGGCCCGGCACGGCGACCGCGACGGCGCCAAGCAGGTCTATGAAGATTTCGTGCATGTGCTGCCGCACCATCCGCTTGTCGACGGCGCGTTGGCCGATCTTGCCGCCGGCCGGCCGCTCGACCCGATCATTCGCAACGCCAAGGACGGCGGCGCCGAAGTGCTTTATGGCCTTGGCGCCGCCGGCAGCAAGCAAGGGGACGAACTGGCGGCGCTGATCTATCTGCGCCTCGCCCTTTATTTGCGTCCCGATCATGCGCTGGCGGCAGTGACGGTGGCCGATCTCTACGAACAGCTCAAGCAGAATCAGGCGGCGATCGACGCCTACGAAATGGTGCCGGCGACATCGCCGATGCGCGCCAACGCCGATATTCAGGCGGGTCTGTCGCTCGATGCGCTTGGCCGCACGGACGATGCGATCAAGCGGCTCCAGGAGATCGTCGCGGCCAATCCCAAAGACGTGGACGCATTGAGCGCGTTGGGCAGTTTGCAGCGCTCGGCCAAGAATTTTGCGGAGGCCGCGCAAACCTATGACAGAGCGATCGCCTTGCTCGACAAACCGGACCGCGGCAATTGGACCTTATTCTATTTTCGCGCCATTTGTTTCGAGCGCACGAAGCAATGGCCGAAGGCGGAGGCCGATTTCAAGAAGGCGCTCGAGCTGTCGCCCGATCAGCCGCTCGTGCTGAATTATCTCGGCTATTCCTGGGTTGATCAGGGGATCAATCTTGATGAAGCGTTCAAGATGTTGCGCCGGGCGGTCGACCTGCGGCCGAGCGACGGCTATGTCGTGGACAGTCTGGGATGGGCCCATTTCAAGCTCGGTCATTTCGACGAAGCGACGCGGGAACTCGAAAAGGCGATCGAGCTGAAGCCCGCCGATCCCGTCGTCAACGATCATCTGGGCGACGCCTATTGGCGCATGGGCCGCAAACTCGACGCGCATTTCCAGTGGAACCATGCGCGCGACATGGGACCCGAGCCAGAAGACTTGCCCAATATTTTGAAGAAAATCGATTCCGGCCTGCCTGACGCGACGCCGGCCGCCGCGCAGGCCGAGCCCAAAAAGGACGGCGGCTGAGCCGGATGGGTCGTTCCAGCGGGCCGCGCCGGATTTGGCGCGCGCGCGCCAAAGTAAATTTGACGCTGCATATTGTGGGTCGCCGCGACGACGGATGGCATGATCTCGATAGTATCGTAGCGTTCGCCGGCTGCTCGGACTGGCTGTCTTACGAGCCGGCCGATTCTCTTTCTCTGAGCGTCGACGGGCCGAGCGCCGAGGCAAGCGGCGAGCTCGGCGACAATCTTGTCCTTCGCGCGGCGCGCGAGTTGCGAGACCGAGCGCCCGGGCTTCGGCTGGGCCGGTTTCATCTGCGCAAGAATCTTCCCGTGGCGGCGGGACTTGGCGGCGGCTCGTCGGATGCGGCGGCGGCTTTGCGCGCGCTCGCGCATGAAAACGCTCTGGCGCCCGACGATCCCCGCCTCTGGGCGGCGGCGCAGGCGACCGGCGCCGATGTCCTCGTTTGCCTCGAAGGTCGGGCGCGAAAAATGTCCGGGCTCGGCGAGAAGCTGGGGCCCTGGTTGCGATTGCCGCCGCTATTTGCCGTGCTCGCCAATCCCCGCCTCGCGGTTGCGACGCCCGCCGTCTTTGCACGTCTCGGCCTCGCCAAAGGCGCGCCTTCGGGCCTCGGCGCCTCACCTTCGCCCGCCGTCGGGGCGGATCGACCGGCGGCAATGATCGCGCTGAAAGACGGCCGAAACGATATGGAGGCGGGCGCTCGAGCTTTGGCGCCAGGGATTTCCGATGTGCTGAGCGCCTTATTGGCCCTCGAAGGCGCCGCGATCGTCCGCATGTCGGGGTCCGGCGCGACCTGCTTTGCTTTGTTCGACGAACGCTCGGCGGCCGCGCGCGGCTCGCGCGTTCTTGCGAGCGAACATCCGGGCTGGTGGGTCAAAGCGACCGTGCTGCGCTAATGCGCACGGCTGATCGCGAACTCCACCGCCTCGAGCAGCGCGTGTTTCCACGGCGAGGCGGGAAATAATTCGAGCGAATCCTTGGCCATGGCGCCGTAATGACGCGCCCGCTCGATCGTGTCCTCCAGCGCCCGGTGCCTTTTCATCGTGGCGAGCGCGGTCTCGAGATCGCCCTCTCCCACCTGCCCTTGTTCCAGCGTCCGCCGCCAGAATTCGCGCTCCAGGATCGTGCCGCGACGGAAGGAGAGCACGACGGGCAGCGTGATCTTGCCCTCCTTGAAATCGTCGCCGACATTCTTGCCGAGCTTGGCCGAGGAGCCGCCATAGTCGAGCGCGTCGTCGATAAGCTGGAACGCGATGCCGAGATTGGCGCCGAAGCCCCGGCAAGCGGCGATTTCGGCCTTGGAGCGTTTGGCGAGGATCGGGCCGACTTCGCAGGCTGCGGCGAACAGCGCGGCCGTCTTGGCGCGAATGACGGCAAGATAGGCGTCTTCGGTCGTCGCCGTGTCCTTGGCGGCCGACAGCTGCATCACCTCGCCCTCGGCGATCACCGCCGCGGCGCTGGAGAGCACGTCGAGGCATTGCAGCGAGCCGACCTCGACCATCATCTTGAAGGCCTGGCCAAGCAGGAAATCTCCGACGAGCACACTGGCCTCATTGCCCCACAAGACTCGCGCCGCAAGCTTGCCGCGCCGCATATTGCTTTGATCGACGACATCGTCGTGCAGCAGCGTCGCCGTATGCATGAACTCGACGGAGGCGGCGAGTTTGATGTGCCCCTCGCCCGAATAATCGCAAAGGCCGGCGGTCGCCAGCGCGAGGATCGGCCGCAGGCGTTTGCCGCCCGAGGAGATGAGATGATTGGCGACTTCCGGGATCATGCCGACATCCGATCCGGTCCGCGAAAGAATCGTCTGATTGACGGCGGCCATATCGGTCGCGACAAGGGCGGTCAGTCTGTCGATGAGGCGCTCGGACGACTTTTCTTCGAGCGGAATGACAATTCCCACAGCCTGTTCCCTTGTCACTTCGAGACCGCTTGACCATAAAGAGGGCCTGCCGCACGAGCAAGGGCGAGGTGCCATCGGGCGCCGCGCGCACGACCCAGAGGAAGATTTCTGCTTTGGAGCCCAGCAAGATAGGTCTTGAGCGTGATTGAACTCGTGCGCACGAACGATCTGGTGATGATCTCGTTCATCGAGAGCCTGCTGACGCAGGAAGGCTTGTCCTATTTCGTCGCCGATCAGCACATGAGCGCCGTCGAAGGCTCGCTCGGGTTCCTGCCTCGCCGCATCATGGTCGATTCCGAACAAGAGGCCCGCGCGCGGCGCCTACTGAAGGAAGCGGGTCTGGCCGGCGAACTGCGCCATGAATGAACCGCCGGGGGGCGCCGGTGATCTCTTGACGAGCCGCGACGCGCTGCTCGGCGGCCGCCTCAGCCTTCGTCAACCCGTCAAAGGACATCGCGTCGGCAGCGACGCAATCCTGCTGGCGGCGGCCGCGCCCGCGGAGGGCGTTGCACGGCTCGTCGATGTCGGCGCGGGCGTCGGCGCGGTCGGCTTGGCGATCCTGCGGCGGTTGAGCGGCGCGAGCGCGGACTTTGTCGAACAAGACGTGGATCTGGCCGCGCTCGCGCAGGAAAATGCCGCGCAAAACGGATTGCAAACGCGCAGTCGCATCGTCTGTGTCGATATTGCCGAGGCAAGCGCTCGACGGGCGGCGGGATTGTTGGACGGCGCCGCCGATCTCGTCGTCACCAACCCGCCGTTCTTCGACGCCCGAAGCGGTCGCGTTTCCCCTGACGCCAGGCGGGCGAGCGCTCATGTCTTTGTTGACAAGGCGTCGTCCGATTCCAGCGCGGGGCCGCTGGAGAACTGGATCCTCGCTTGCGTGACCCTGCTTGCCCCTGGCGGACGTTTCATCCTCATCCACCGGCCCGAGGCGCTGTCGCGGATCCTCGCCGCGTTCGGGCGTCGGCTCGGCTCCGTCGCGATCCTGCCCATTCACCCGCACGCCGGGGCGCCCGCACATCGAATTCTAGTCGCCGGCGTGAAGGGCGCGCGAAGCCCGATCAGCCTACGGCCCGGCCTCGTCCTCCATGATTCATCGGGCGCGTTCACTCCTATTGGCGAGGCCATTCACCGCGGCGAGGTTTTGATCGATTGGGGCGGCGCGCGTGCGCCGCGTTGACCGGCGCGGCCGGCCTCACTAGGGTCCGCGCCTCATCGAACTCCAGAGTCCTTCGCGCCCATGCCCGCCGCCATGTCCACAGCCGCCGAAGTAGCGGACGCCTCGCTCGATCCGACGCGCTCGTTCCAGGCGCTGATCCTCACGCTGCAAAGCTATTGGGCGCGGCAGGGCTGCGTCATTTTGCAGCCCTATGACATGGAGGTCGGCGCCGGCACGTTCCATCCCGCGACGACGCTCCGCTCGCTCGGGCCGATGCCCTGGAAGGCGGCCTATGTGCAGCCCTCGCGCCGCCCCAAGGACGGGCGCTATGGCGAGAATCCCAACCGGTTGCAGCATTATTACCAGTTCCAGGTCATCCTGAAGCCGTCGCCGGAAAATCTGCAGGAGCTCTATCTGGGCTCGCTCGAGGCGATCGGCGTCGACGCCACGCTGCACGATATTCGCTTCGTCGAGGACGATTGGGAGAGTCCGACGCTTGGGGCCTGGGGGCTTGGCTGGGAATGCTGGTGCGACGGCATGGAAGTCTCGCAATTTACCTATTTCCAACAGGTCGCCGGCTTCGAATGCGCGCCGGTGTCGGGCGAACTGACCTACGGGCTCGAGCGCCTGGCGATATATGTGCAGGGCGTCGACAGCATTTTCGAGCTCAATTTCAACGGCCGCGACGGCGCCGAGCGCATCACCTACCGCGACGTCTTCCTGCAGGCAGAACAGGAATATTCGCGGCATAATTTCGAACACGCCGATGTGGAAATGCTGTTCCGACATTTTCGCGACGCCGAGGGCGAATGCCGCGCCTTGCTGGCAAAGGGCGCGGGCGAGACGCGCCATTTGATGGCGCTGCCGGCGTATGACCAATGCATAAAGGCGAGCCACGCCTTCAATCTGCTCGATGCGCGCGGCGTCATTTCGGTAACCGAGCGTCAGAGCTACATATTGCGCGTGCGCGAACTCGCCAAGGCCTGCGGCGCCGCCTGGCTGAGGACGGCGGGCGGGGGCATGGCGGCCTAGGCGCGCGGAAGCGGACGAATCCAAGAAAGACACGATGCCCGACCTCCTGCTCGAACTCTTCAGCGAAGAAATACCCGCGCGCATGCAGCGCCAGGCGGCCGAAGACCTGCGGCGTCTGGTTACCAATGCCCTAGTCGAACGCGGACTTCTCTATGAAGGCGCGCAAGGTTTCGCGACGCCGCGCCGGCTCGCGCTGCATATCGTCGGCCTACCCGCCGAACAGGCCAACGGCGTTGAGGAGCGCAAAGGCCCCCGCGTGGGCGCGCCCGAAGCGGCGATCCAGGGCTTTTTGAAGAGCGCCGGGCTTGCACGCATCGAAGACGCCAGGATCGAGAAGGACCCCAAGAAGGGCGAGTTCTATGTCGCTGTCATCGACAAGCCGGGCCGCGCGACGGCCGATGTGATCGCGGAAATCGTGCCCGCCATCATCCGGATTTTTCCCTGGCCCAAATCGATGCGCTGGGGCGCCGCCTCGGCGCGCCCGGACGCTTTGCGCTGGGTGCGGCCGCTGCGCTCGATTCTGTGCACCTGGAGCAGTCAGCACGAGACGCCGGAGATCGTCGCCTTCGAAATCGACGGGCTCACTTCGGGCGATACGACCTACGGTCATCGTTTCATGGCGCCGGCGCCGATCAAGGTACGCCGCTTCGAGGGTTATGTTGCGAGCCTTGCGAAAGCCAAGGTCGTGCTCGATCCGCAGCGCCGCCAGGAGATCATTCTAGCCGACGCGCGCAACCTTGCCCTCGCCCAGGGCCTTGAGCTCATCGCGGACCAGGGTCTGCTGGAGGAAGTGGCCGGCCTCGTCGAATGGCCGATCGTTCTAATGGGCGAATTCGACGCCGCCTTTCTCGAAATTCCGCCCGAAGCTATTCGCGCGACGATCCGCGCCAATCAGAAGTGTTTTGTGATGAGCGATGGCGCGGGCAAGCTCGCTAATCGCTTCATCCTTGTCGCCAATTTGAACGCCCCCGACGGCGGCGTGGCGATTGCGGCGGGCAATGGACGCGTCGTGCGCGCGCGGCTGTCGGACGCGCGACACTTCTGGCGGACCGATCTCGCGCCGCTCCCCGATCACAAGAATAAGGCGGAAAAACCGCTCGACCAGCGGCTGGCGAAATTGCGCGCGCTCGGCATTGTGTTTCATGAGAAGCTTGGGACGCAGGGGGAGAGGATCGACCGCATCGCAAAACTGGCGCAGGAATTGGCGCCAGCGGTCGGCGCCAATCCCGTTCTCTCTAAGCGCGCAGCGTTGCTAGCGAAGGCCGATCTCGTCACGGAAATGGTTGGCGAATTTCCTGAGCTCCAAGGGCTCATGGGACGTTACTACGCCACTTCGCAGGGCGAAGACGCTTCCGTCGCGGCGGCGATCGAGGACCATTACAAACCCCAAGGCCCAAGCGACCGCATTCCGATGGCGCCCGTTTCGATCGCTGTCGCGCTCGCTGACAAACTCGATACGCTCGCGGGCTTTTGGTACATCGATGAGAAACCAACTGGGAGCAAAGACCCCTATGCGCTCCGGCGGGCCGCGCTCGGCGTGATTCGGATAACGATTGAAAACTCGTTGCGGTTAGAATTGAACAGCACTTTGAATCATGCGTTCGATCTCATCGAGAAAGACGTCGCGCTTCAGAAGACGAGAGAGGGAGATAGCCGTCCTCTGAATGACCTCCTCTTCTTCTTCGCCGATCGCCTCAAGGTTTACCTTCGCGACAAGGGCTTACGCCACGACCTCATCGATGCCGTCTTTGCAATGTTGCTCCGGAGCGATCTTTTGATGATTGAACGCCGCGTCGAGGCGTTGGCGCGTTTCCTGGAAACGGAGGACGGCGAAAACCTCCTCGCCGGCTATCGACGCGCGGCCAACATCCTGCGCGCGGAGGAAAAGAAGGACGGCGCCGACGCTTTCAAGGGCCCGCATGACGGGGCGCGGCTCGTGCTCGACCAAGAAAAGGCGCTTGCCGAAGCGCTCTATATTGCTTGGCTCAAGGTGACCGAACGCGTCGGAGCGGAAGATTTCGAAGGCGCGATGCGGGCTCTCGCGCAATTACGCGTGCCGGTCGACGCCTTCTTCCTCGACGTCACCGTCAATGCCGACGACCCGGTCCTTCGGTTCAATCGTTTGCGGTTGCTCAACGAATTGCGCGAAGCGGTCCACACCGTCGCGGATTTCTCGAAAATCGCGGGTTAGAGCGGGATGGCCGTTGCTTGAAGCTCGCGGCCGTCATTCGAACGGAGCAAAGCAACCGAGGCGCGTCGTGCCCTTCCCTGATAGTTCACGACACCTGAGCTGCTTCGCTCCGCTCGATATTGACGCCGGGCCTTTTGATCCAAAATTATCCAGCGCTAAGCAGCCGGCCTCGCCGAGCGTTTGATCCGTACGATCACATCGACTCGGGCGATTTCGGTTCCCTCGGGCGCCTGCGGCAGACCGTGGACGGCGACCTCGCCCTTAGGGATGTCGACGAGCGCATTGGTCTCTTCGATGAGGAAATGATGATGCGGCGTGATGTTGGTGTCGAAATAAGTGCGCGAGCCGTCGACGGCGATCTCGTTCAGTAGCCCGGCCTCCGTGAATTGGTGCAGGGTATTGTAGACGGTGGCGAGCGAGACGGGCACTTTCATGGCGACGGCCTCCTCGTAGAGCGTCTCGGCGGTCACATGCCGGTCGCCCTTGCCGAACAGCAGCCAGCCCAAGGCGATGCGCTGACGGGTCGGGCGCAAGCGGGCGCGGCGTAGTTTTCCGCGCAACTGATGCACCGGACAGGCGTTCATCGCGTCGCCGGGACGGCCGCCCCTGGGCGGAAAAATTCGGGGTTCAGACAAATTCTTCGACTTCCTGCGTCCAGGCCGCAAGCTGCAAAACCGCAACTGAGCAGTCGTCTTATAATACGAAACCGGGCCGCCGTCTGCAACTCGCAGCGGGGATGCGTCACTTTGGCCAGAAGGCCGACGGCGCGCCGCTTCCGGGACCGCATCGCCTGTGTTAGGAAGCGCGCAATGCCGGCGCGCCGCGCCGTCGACCTATGCTTAAGGACTTGGCGTTGATGAGCGAGAGGCGTTCCAGTTTCGCCTATGAAGAGCTGCTGGCCTGCGGGCGGGGCGAACTATTCGGCGCCGGCAACGCTCTATTGCCGCTGCCGCCGATGCTGATGTTCGATCGCATCACGGAGATTTCCGAGGCTGGCGGGGCCAACGGCAAGGGCGGCGTGCGCGCCGAATTCGACATAAGGCCAGACCTTTGGTTTTTTGGCTGTCATTTCAAGGGCGATCCGGTGATGCCGGGCTCCCTCGGGCTGGACGCTTTATGGCAATTGACTGGATTTTTTCTCGGCTGGCTGGGCTTGCCCGGGCGCGGCCGCGCGATTGGCGTCGGCGAGGTGAAGTTCGCCGATCAAGTGCTGCCGTCGGTCAAGCGCGTCATCTACGGCATCGACGTGAAGCGCGTCTTCAAAGGCAAATTGGTGCTGGGCATAGCCGATGGTTGGTTGGAAGCGGACGGCAAGCGCATATATGAAGTCCGGGACATGCGCGTCGCTTTGTTCGGCGCCGCCAGCCCGGCGGAAGCCCGAGCTTAGACGGTCAAACCCGCTCGATTTCGATGGCGCTTTGCGGCGAGCATTCAGGAGAACGGAATGAGGCGTGTCGTCGTCACCGGTATGGGGATCGTCTCTTCCATCGGCAATAACACGCAGGAAGTGCTCGCCAGCCTGCGCGAAGGCAAGTCGGGCATTTCGCGCGCCGAGAAATATGCCGAGCTCGGTTTCCGCTGCCAGGTGGAAGGCGCGCCGAACCTGAAGGCGGAAGAATTGATCGACCGGCGCGCGATGCGGTTTCTGGGCGGCGGCGCCGCCTGGAACCATGTCGCGATGGAGCAAGCGATCCGCGACGCCGGGCTGGAGGCGGGTGAAATTTCCAACGAGCGCACCGGCCTCATCATGGGCTCGGGCGGCCCTTCGACCCGCACCATCGTCGAATCGGCCGACCTAACGCGAACCAAGGGGCCCAAACGCGTCGGCCCCTTCGCCGTGCCCAAGGCGATGTCGTCGACCGCGTCGGCGACGCTTTCCACCTGGTTCAAGATCAAGGGCGTCAATTATTCGATCTCGTCGGCCTGCGCGACGTCGAACCATTGCATCGGCAACGCCTATGAGCTGATCCAATGGGGCAAGCAGGACATCATTTTCGCGGGTGGCTGCGAGGATCTCGACTGGACGATGTCGGTGCTGTTCGACGCGATGGGCGCGATGTCGACCAGCTTCAACGACACGCCGGCCACAGCGTCCCGCGCCTATGACAAGAACCGCGACGGCTTTGTGATCGCCGGCGGCGCGGGCGTGTTGGTGCTGGAGGAGTTCGAACATGCGCGCGCGCGCGGCGCGCGCGTCTATGGCGAGATCGCCGGCTATGGCGCGACATCGGACGGCTATGATATGGTTGCCCCTTCGGGCGAAGGCGCCGTGCGCTGCATGCGTCTTTCGCTTGCCAGTGTGAAGACGCCGATCGACTATATCAATCCCCATGCGACATCGACGCCGGTGGGCGATCTCAAGGAGATCGAGGCGTTGCGCGAAGTGTTCGGCGCGGGCGACAAATGTCCGCCGATCTCGGCAACTAAATCGCTGACCGGCCATTCGCTCGGCGCGACAGGCGTGCAGGAGGCGATCTATTCCTTGCTGATGATGCAGAACGGCTTTATCTGCGAGAGCGCGCATATCGAGGAAATCGATCCCGCTTTCGCCGACATGCCGATCGTGCGGGCGCGGCGCGACAATGTAAAACTCGGCGCCGTGCTTTCCAATTCCTTCGGCTTTGGCGGCACGAATGCGACAATCGTTCTCAAGCACGTGGATGCTTGAGCTGGGGAGCGAGGCGGGCTTGACCAAATCGGGACTGATGAGCGGCAAGCGCGGGCTCGTCATGGGCGTCGCCAATGATCATTCGATTGCCTGGGGCGTCGCCAAGGCGCTTGCCGATCAAGGCGGCGAACTGGCGTTCACCTACCAGGGCGAGGCGCTCGGCAAGCGGGTCAAGCCGCTGGCGGGCAGCCTTGGCTCATCGCTGGTGCTGCCCTGCGACGTCGAGGATCTCGCCTCCGTCGACCGAGTGTTCGAAGCCCTGATGGCGCAATGGGGCGCGATCGACTTTCTCGTTCATTGCATCGCCTATTCCGACCGCAGCGAATTGAAGGGCCGCTATGCCGACACTTCGCGCGAGAATTTCACCCGCACGATGGTCGTCTCGGCCTTTTCCTTCACCGAAGTCGCCAAGCGCGCGGCCGCCATCATGCCCAATGGCGGCGCGATGGCGACCTTGACCTTCGGCGGGGCGACCCGCGTCATGCCCAATTACAACGTGATGGGGATCGCCAAGGCGGCGCTGGAGGCGAGCGTGCGGTATCTGGCCGCCGATTTTGGGCCCGTCGGCATTCGCGTCAACGCCATTTCGGCCGGACCCATCCGCACGCTGGCGGGGGCCGGCATTGCGGATGCCCGCTTCATGTTCAACTTCCAGCGCAATCATTCGCCGCTGCGCCGGACCGTAACGATCGAGGATGTCGGCGGCGCCGCGCTTTATCTGTTGTCGAATCTATCCTCGGGCGTCACCGGCGAGGTCCATTTCGTCGATGCGGGATATAACATCATCTCCATGCCTCGCCCGGAGGATATCAAAGCGGCGGAAAATGGCGGGACGGACCTGGCGGCCGAATGAGCGGGTCCGAACGCAATGAGGGCCGCGGCGAATAAGGTAACTTATTGGTAAATGGCGCGACGATAGGCTCGGCGGGACTCGGCAAAAGGAAACGCCATGAGCGTCGTCGATACAAAAGCCCCGACATTGCTTCGAGCCAGGCGCACAAGATGGCTCTCCCGCGCACTCTCCATACTGAGCGCCGCGGCGCTCGTTTGGCTGATGGGGGCGATGCCGGTGACGGCGAGCGCTCGGGCGAAGCCCGCGCCCGCCGCCCAGTCCTTTCAGCTCTTCATCGAGAACCTCTGGCCGCAGGCGCAGGCGCGCGGCGTTTCAAGGCCAGTCTTCGATCTGGCGTTCAAAGACGTGACCTATGATCCCAGGGTCGTCGCCCACACCAAGACGCAGGCCGAATTCGTCAAGCCGATATGGGAATATCTCGCCTCCGTCGTTTCGGCGCGCCGAATCGAGCAAGGCGAGGGCGTTGCGCAACAATATGAATCGTGGCTGACGAAAGCCCAGCGCAAATTCGGCGTCGATTCCTCTATCGTCATCGGCATTTGGGGGCTGGAGACGGATTTTGGCGGCTTTGCCGGGTCCGACAATGTGATTCGCGCTTTGGCGAGCCTAGCCTACGTCCATTACCGCGGCGATTATTTCAGGGACGAATTGCTCGCCGCGCTGCAGATTCTGCAGGAAGGCGACATAGCGCCCGCGCAGATGAAAGGCTCATGGGCCGGCGCGATGGGGCAAACCCAATTCATGCCTTCGAGCTTCCTGGAATTCGCCGTCGATTTCGATGGCGATGGGCGGCGCGACATATGGACGAGCGCGCCCGATGCGATCGGCTCGACGGCCAATTATCTGGCCAAACATGGCTGGATTGCCGGCGAGCCCTGGGGTTTTGAAGTCACACTGCCGGAAGGGTTCGATCTTAAGGAGACCGATTCGTCCCATTACGCGCCCTTCAGCGCCTTTGGGGAGCGAGGCGTCAAACGCGCCGACGGCAAAAGGCTGCCGCAATCGGGGGACGCCGAGCTGCTGATCGCGGCGGCCTGAGAGGACCGATATTTCTCGTGACGCCCAATTTCAAGGCGATCAAGAGCTACAATAATTCGACTTCCTACGCGCTGGGCGTGGCCCTGCTCGGCGATCGCGCGACGGGCCACGCCGCCCTCCAGGCGGCGTGGCCGGTTCGCGACCGCCAGCTCAACCCCGGCCAAATGCGAGAGATGCAGACAAGACTCAAGAAAATGGGCTATGATGTGGGAGAAGTGGACGGCAAGATCGGCGAGACGGTTCGGGCCGCTCTGCGCGCCTATCAGCAAAAGACAGGGCAGGTTCCCGATGGCTATCCGACGCTCGCACTCTTGATGAAAATGCGCAAATAAGACTGACGCTTTTTATCCGAAACGATTGAGATCCAATGTGATCGCTAAAGCCATCGCCGCCGCCCTGAAACCGTTTCGCCTCCCTTGGAAGCTCTTTGCCGTCGCGCTTTTCCTTTACACGACATGCGGGCCTGCGGTCTTTGCTGGCAGCGAGAGCCCACAAAGCTTTTTTCTGCAACAACGGGAGCAGGCCGATCAGGCCGCCCAGAAGCTCCGGGCCGCTCCCGCGCGCCCGGCCCGCAAATCGGTGCGCGATTTCGTGCCTGCAGAGACCACGCGTGCGCCGGGCTCGATCGGGGGTACGCCGATCGAGCCGACGTTTTTTATCAATGTGATGGGCGATAGCCTTGCCGTCTTCGCGGCCGATGGGTTGACCCAGGCCTTTGCGGACAAGCCCGAAATCGCGGTCGTCGGGCGTGCACATGAATCCTCCGGCCTCGTCCGCGACGATTTTTACGACTGGTACAAAGTTGCCCAGGATCTCGCGACGGCGAAAGACAAGCTCGATTTTGTTGTTATTATCATCGGGATCAACGATATGCAGGCGCTCAAAGACGGCGCCGATACGCTCGACCCCCTGAGCGATAAATGGCGCGAATTATACGGTCAGCGGATCGAACGCCTGGTTGCGCCGTTCAGGCTCGCTCATGTGCCCGTGGCCTGGGTCGGCTTGCCGCCGATGCGCAGCGACCGATTTAATGCGCAGGTGGTCAAGCTCAATGAATTATATAAGGAGCGGTCAGAAAAGGCCGGCGCGCAATATATCGACATTTGGGACGCATTTGCCGACGAGGGCGGTCAATACAACGCCTATGGACCCGATATTGATGGCCAAAACGCCAAACTGCGGGCCGCTGACGGCATCCACTTCACCAAGGCCGGTTCGCGCAAACTGGCTCAATTCCTTGAGACCGAAATCAAGCGGGCGTTCGATGCGGCCAAGCCGCAAAGCGATATCGCCAATCTGCCGCCTGATATCGAGCAGGCCGCCATCGACATCAACGCCCAGATCCGCCGCGAAATGGGCGTGCCCGCTCCGGTGGGCGCACCGGCACTGATTGAGCCCGCAAAGCCGCTGGCTGGCCCGATCCTCTCGCTGACGGCAAAGCCGTTATCGCCAAGTGGCGCGCTTCTGACGCGTCAATCCGTGTTGCGCGAGGGCGCGGCGATCGAGCGCGTGTTGGCGGATGGCGCCCCGGTCGAGCCGAAGCCCGGCCGCGCGGACGATTTCGCTTGGCCCCGCCTCTGATCCATCGCGCTTCACGCGTTCTTGTTCGCCTGCCGACGACGTGCTAGGCGACCGGCACGAAAAACGTCGCCGCGGCGTTGGTGGAATGGGCGACGGCGCTTCCATCTTACCGGAGCCGCTCGCAGGGCAATGTTTCGTTCTTTGTTCAACTCGGCGCAAACCGGCAACGGTTTCGTTGTGAAACGCTTGCGGGCGGGGAGAAAATCGGATGGTCGAGCAAAATGGCAATGGCGCGGCGCAGGCGACTAATACGACGCCAAGGTTGACGGTGCTGGTTCAATATTCCAAGGATTTTTCTTTCGAAAATCCGAACGCACCGCGCACGCTCGGTCCGCAGCAGCAAGCACCGAACATTTCCGTTCAGATCAATGTCAACGCCCGTCAGGTTGGCCAGACCGATTACGAAGTGAACCTAGTGCTCGAAGGCGGCGCCGGCGAGGGCGAAAATACGCTTTTCAAGTTCGAGCTTAATTATGCCGGCGTTTTTCGCGTCGAAAATATTCCGCAAGAGCAAATCCAGCCCGCCATCATGATCGAGGGCCCGCGCCTCCTCTTCCCGTTCGCCCGACAGATTATTGCCGATGCGGTGCGCAACGGTGGCTATCCGCCGCTGTATATCGATCCAATCGACTTCAATGCGCTGTTCATGCAGCGCGTGGCTGCGGCGACTGCTCAGTCGGGCGCTGTTTGAGTTGACGTTTCTGGGCCGACGGGAGCCTCAATTGGCGCCAAAACTGGCGTCGCGAGCCCGCCTAGGACTTCTGTATCTTCGCCGCCATATGGCGGCCCCAGAGAGCACCCTCGCCGAGCGTCGCTATATGGTCGGCATGAGCGAAGCTCTCCGCCTCGGTAAGTAAAGAGACAAGCGGCTCAGGCCGAAGCTTTCGTTCAGCGACGAGAGATATTCGCACGCGGTCAGTGCGCTCATTGCCCGAAAAGACTAGAGACCGCTGACGACCGCCAAGCAATTCGCCATAAACCTCGACCAGGATCTCTGCATCACGCAGCGCGCCATGCTTGATGCGGCGCGATCGATCGATGCGGTAGCGATCGCAAAGCGCATCCAGACTGTTGGGAGCGCCCGGATGTTTCCTTCTCGCCAAAGCCAGCGTGTCGATGACCCGACCGGCCGGGATCGGCTCGCCGCCGATCTTGGCCAGTTCCGCATTGATGAAGCGCATGTCGAATTCGGCATTGTGGATGACCAGCCGATCCTCGCCGATGAAACCCAGGAATTCGGGCGCGATCTGGGCGAAAACCGGCTTGTCGGCAAGAAACGCCGTCGAATGGCCGTGGACGCGGTAGGCGTCGTCCGGCACGTCCCGCTCCGGGTTGATCAGCACATGATAGACAGCGCCGGTTGGAATCTGATTGACGATTTCCAGACAGCCGATTTCCACCAGTCTGTGCCCCTCGGCCGGGCTTAGGCCTGTGGTTTCGGTGTCGAGAATAATCTCACGCATGCGGACCGGTTCTCTTGCCAACCATGCCTGCCGTGCAACGCAGAAACCCGCGCACCCGATCGCGCGTCACTTCCACAGCGCCGTTGGTGTCGATGACCACGTGGGCCCGGCGACGCTTCTCGGTGTCTGGAATCTGCCTGGCGATAATTTTATCGAAGCGGTCAAAAGTCATTCCCTCTCTGGCGAGCGCGCGCGCTTTTTGCACAGTTTCCGACGCGCTGACGACGACAATGACGTCTAGCGATCCCTCCGAGCCCGATTCAAACAGTAAGGGAATGTCGATGACGACGAGACGCCTTCCCTGCGCCGCGGCGGAAAGAACAAAGTCTCGCCGTGCTTTTGCGACGGCGGGATGGACGACGCCTTCGAGCCGCGCAAGCGCCGCGCTATCGCCCAGCACGCGCTGCGCCAGCCGATCGCGGTCAATCACGCCGTCCAGAAGAACGCCGGGAAACAAAGACTCGACGGTCGAGGCGCCGGCGCCGCGATAGAAAGCATGTACGGCGGCATCGGAATCGAAGAAGGGCGCGCCCTCGGCCGCGAACATCGCGGCGACGGTCGACTTACCCATGGCGATTGAGCCGGTCAATCCAACGATAATCACTCTTGTCCCTTGCTTGAGCGCAGAACGTCGGCCTCGATCAGAGCACGTAGTTCCGGCGTGACTTCCGGGCGAACGCCGAACCAGCGTTCGAAGCCGGGCGCCGCCTGATGCAGCAGCATTCCCAATCCTTCGACGGTGCGGAGTCCGCATGATCTTGCCGCTTCCAGAAGCGGCGTCGCCAGCGGCACGTAGACGATATCGGCGACGATTGCGCGCGCGTCGAGGGGCGCAAGGTCGATTTCGAGAGGGGGCGCGCCGACCATGCCCAGGGAGCTGGTATTGACAAGAAGATCGGCGGCCGCCAGCAAATGCGGCAAAGCGCTCCAATCGGCGGAGCTTACCCTGGGCGCCAATTGCGAAGCCAGACGCTCCGCTCGATTCTTGCTCCGATTGACAATTTGGACGCGATCGATCCCTGAAGAGAGCAGCCCGCGAATGATGGCCCGTGCGGCGCCGCCCGCGCCTAGAACGACAGCGTTGTTCGTTTTCTCGCGCCACCCAGGCGCTTGTTCGTCGAGATTAGCGAGAAAGCCAGCGACATCGGTATTGTCGCCACAAAGCCGGCCGCCCTCGCGCCAAAGCGTATTGACGGCGCCAAGATCAGCCGCATTGGCGGTAAGCCAGTCGCAGGCGGCGAAGGCCGCCTCCTTGTGCGGCGCCGTGACATTGGCCCCGATCAAGTCTCCTCTGCCGACGCCTTCGGCAAATTCGGCAAATTGGCTCACCGGTACAGCCGCCTTCTCGTAGAGCCCGTCGATCCCCAGGCTTTGCAACCAATAGGAATGGATCAGCGGCGAGCGCGAATGGGCGATGGGCCAGCCGACAACACAGGCCCTCAGCGGCCCATTCCCGCTCATAGGCCAAGAAATCCATTGGATCGGAGCCATTTCAACAGGATCAAGAGAGGCAGGCCCAATATGGTGGAATGGTCGCCCTCGATTTTCTCGAACAAATGAATTCCAATTCCCTCAATTTGATACGCGCCCACGCTCGACAGAACCGCCGGGCCCGATACGGTGAGATAAAGACGGATGGCGGCCTCATCAAGCAAGCGCATCGTTAGCTGGGCGCTCTGCGTCGCCTCGAAAAGAGGCGCTCCATCAAGGGCAACGCAAATAGCGGAGTCAAGGATGTGGGTTCGCCCAGCGAGCCTTTTGAGGCTTTGTTCGGCCGCCGCCATATCTCCGGGCTTATGGAAGAGGTCTGCCTCGAGCCGCAGCGTCTGGTCGGCGCCAAAGCACAAGGCCCGCGGGCGCCGGGCGCTGACCTCCACCGCCTTGGCCCGCGCAAGATGCGGCGCAAGATGCGAGGGGCCGCCACCACCAACAAGAAATTCGTTCTCGAGCCGTCGCTCGTCCACCGCGGCGGCCTCGACGTCGACCTCTACGCCGGCGTTCTCCAATAGCAGCCGCCGGCTGACGCTTTTTGACGCCAGCACAGGCTTGACGGGGGCCGTCCATAACGATGGTTTGAAGGACAAAGATTAAAGCCTCCGCGAAAGAACTTTTCGCGTTTGATCGGGACCCGTCGAATAAATCAAGCCTGGGCGATGAATTTCAGACGATGCTCCTTGTAGAGGTCGATAATGGCTGCGGCGGTCTCCTCGATCGACCGCCGGGTCACGTCAATGGTCGGCCAGCCCTTTTCCGCAAATAGGCGGCGCGATTGGGCGACTTCGGCGGCGACCGCGACCCGATCCACATAAGGCGTCTGATAGTCGGCGTTGAGCGCCAAGAGGCGATTTTGCCGGATCTGGACGATCCGCTCGGGCGAAGCTAGCAAGCCGACCACAAGGGGATGGCGCAGATTTTCGAGCGCGCTTGGCGTCGGGACATTCGGGACGAGCGGAATATTGGCTGTCTTCAAGCCGCGATTGGCAAGATAGATGCTGGTCGGCGTCTTGGAAGTGCGGCTGACGCCGAGCAGCAATATATCGGCCTGTTCGAGATTTTCCGGCAATTGGCCGTCGTCATGCAGCATTGTGAAATTGAGCGCATCGATGCGCTTGAAATAATCGGCGTTTAGCATGTGCTGCGCCCCGGCGCGGGGCGTCGAGGTCGTCCCCAAATAAGATTGGAATAGGGTGAGAATCGGATTGAGCACCGACAGGCACGGCGAGCCGGACGTCTCGCAGCTTGCCTCCAAGCGCCGCGACAGATCGGCATCGACCAACGTGAAGAGCACAATGCCAGGGGCGTTATCGATCTCCGCGATGACGCGATCCAGCTGCGAATGTGTTCGGATCAGCGGATAGACGTGCTCGATCGATGCGACGCCCTGATATTGCGCCGCCGCCGCACGGGAAGCGGCGATCAGCGTCTCACCCGTCGCGTCGGAAACGAGATGGAGATGGAAATAAGAGCGACCCAATTCTCTTCCCCGTCGCCGTCAAGCCAAATGAAACATCCCTTATAACTATGAGACGCACATGTGGACAGGCGTGGAAAAGTATCGTGATTTTCCTGGGCTTGGAGTTCGCGAATTAGAACTCATTTCTGCGTCCACAATGACCGGCTTTGGGATAAAAAAAGACGCGTTGGGACGGAAACTGGGAATTGGGGGCAAGACCGTGCGACATTTCACATCCGGATCGCCCCTTTGCGAGTTGAAAAAATTAAGGAAAGATTAATTCGTCCACAGGGCGCCAGATCCAAACGAGCGCCGCTCCTTTGCGGGCGGACCGTGCGGCTGGTGTGGATAGAAACGCGCCCGCCTTACGGACCCCCAAAGAAAGAGAAACAGAAGAATCTTTCTTCAATAATTAATTAGACCAAGCTAACGAGATAGCGATGCAGTCTGAGACATTGTTGGGACGGGCTCTCAACCGGCAGCCCAATGCCATTCCGCCAATCTGGCTGATGCGGCAGGCTGGCCGGTATCTCCCGGAATATCGGGAGATCCGTTCGCAAGCCGCGTCCTTTCTCGACTTTTGCTACACGCCTCGCTTTGCGGTGGAAGCCACGCTGCAGCCGATCCGCCGATTCGGCTTCGATGCGGCGATCCTTTTCAGCGACATTCTCGTGGTCCATGACGCCCTAGGCCAACAAGTGTCATTTGAACTGGGCGAAGGTCCCAGACTGGAGCCAGTTGACACATCGGCGCGTCTGTCGGCTTTGCGAAGCGAGATCGATCTTGCTCGTCTGTCGCCGGTTTTCGAAGCCGTCCAGCAAATCAAATGCAGCCTGCCCCGCCATGTGCCCTTGCTGGGTTTTTGCGGTGCCCCGTGGACGGTGGCGAGCTATATGGTGGCAGGGAAAGGGACCCCGGATCAGGCTCCGGCTCGCCTGCTTGCCTATCGCGATCCCAATCTCTTCGCAACACTTATCGACCGGCTGAGCGAAGCCTCGATCGTCTATCTGTGCCAGCAGATCGACGCCGGCGTCGACGCTGTGCAAATTTTCGATTCCTGGGCCGGCGTCTTGCCCGAGCGCGAATTCCGGCGGTGGTGCCTTGAGCCGCTGCGCAAGATCGTTGCTGGCGTGAAAGCGCATAGAGCAAACGTGCCGATCATTTTGTTCCCAAGGGGCGTCAGATCGCATCTTGTCGAGATGGCGCAAACCTGCGGCGCTGATGCGATCGGACTCGATACGGGCGTCGATTTGTCATTCGCGGCCGATCGCATCCAGACCATTGCGCCAGTGCAAGGCAATCTCGACCCTCTGGCGCTACTCGCCGGCGGCGCGGCGCTCGACATGGCGATTGACGGGATTCTCCAAGCTTTGGCCAACGGACCTTTGATCTTCAACCTGGGTCATGGCATTTTGCCGCAGACGCCGATCGCTCACGTTGAACGATTGGTCCGTCGAGTCAGGCAGTTGGATTGAGGCGTCATGATCGAACTCTGGGTCAAAGCCCTTCACATCATGGCGGTTATATCGTGGATGGCGGGAATGTTCTATTTGCCCCGTCTTTTCGTCTATCACGCCGCAGCCGCGCCCGGTTCCACGCAATCGGAGACCTTTAAGGTCATGGAGCGGCGACTGCTCAAATTCATCGTCACGCCGGCGATGATTGTAGTCTGGTTGACGGGGCTTTGGATCGCCTATGCTGGCGGTTTCTTCGTCGCGCCTTGGTTGCACGCCAAACTGGCGCTGGTGCTCGCCATGTCGGGAATGCACGGTTATTTCGCATGGCTGGTAAGGACTTTCGCCGCCGATAAGAATGTCCGATCGGCTCGCTTTTATCGCATTCTCAATGAAATTCCGCCCGCGCTGATGGTTCTTGTCGTGTTGCTGGCGGTGGTCAAACCCTTCTAGCTGGGACGGTTTTCGCGAAAGAGGATAGAGCTGCCGTTGATGCAGCGATGGCGGGTGGATGGTCCGCCAAACATTGCTGAACGCGCCATTGAAAGAATCAGCGAACCGCATTATAAGGGACTTCTCACCTCCAGCAGGCGTTCCTGTGACCAGCGGACAAGTTTCCGCCCCAATTTTGCAAGGTCCGGCGAACCAGCGGCTCCTAACCCTTAGTCTCCGCCAATCCTGCTTTTTCATTCGTTTGCCGGAGCGCTATGGCGCGACTGCCTTTCAAGGACCCCCGATGCGGGAAATTAAGCTCAAAGACCTCAAGCAAAAATCGCCGACCGAACTTCTGGCCTTTGCGGAGGAAAACGAGGTCGAAAACGCCTCAATCATGCGCAAACAGGAATTGATGTTTGCGATCCTCAAGCAACTTGCCAGCATGGACGTCGAGATCATTGGCGAGGGCGTGGTTGAAATATTGCAGGACGGTTTTGCCTTCCTACGGTCGGCTGACGCTAATTATCTTCCCGGGCCAGACGATATCTATGTCTCGCCGTCGCAAATCCGGCGCTTGAGTCTTCGCACCGGCGACACGGTGGAAGGCGTCATCCGAAGTCCGAAGGACGGCGAGCGCTATTTTGCGCTTCTCAAGGTCAATCTGATCAATTTCGAGGACCCGGAAAAAGCGCGCCACAAGGTTCATTTCGACAACTTGACGCCGCTTTATCCGGACGAACGCCTGAAGCTCGAAATCGACGATCCCACGAAAAAGGATCTTTCCGCCCGCGTCATCGACATCGTTTCGCCGATCGGCAAGGGCCAGCGCGCCCTGATCGTAGCGCCGCCGCGCACCGGCAAGACCGTTCTGCTGCAAAATATCGCGCAGTCAGTCACTGCCAATCATCCGGAATGCTACCTGATCGTGCTACTTATCGACGAGCGTCCCGAGGAAGTGACCGACATGCAGCGCTCGGTAAAAGGCGAGGTCGTCTCCTCGACCTTCGACGAACCGGCGGTGCGTCATGTCCAGGTCGCGGAGATGGTGATCGAAAAGGCCAAGCGCCTCGTCGAACATGGCCGCGACGTCGTCATTCTGCTCGATTCCATCACGCGCCTTGGCCGTGCTTACAACACCGTGGTGCCCTCGTCGGGCAAGGTGCTGACCGGCGGCGTCGACGCCAACGCCCTGCAGCGGCCCAAGCGCTTTTTCGGCGCCGCGCGCAACATCGAAGAGGGCGGCTCGCTGACCATCATCGCCACCGCGCTGATTGATACGGGCTCGCGAATGGATGAGGTGATCTTCGAGGAGTTCAAGGGCACCGGCAATTCGGAAATCATTCTTGACCGAAAGGTGGCGGACAAGCGGACCTTCCCGTCCATGGACATCACACGATCGGGAACCCGTAAGGAAGAGTTGCTCGTGCCGGCCGACATACTCAAGAAAATGTATGTGCTGCGCCGCATCCTCAACCCGATGGGGACCGTCGATGCGATCGAATTCCTGATCGGGAAGTTGCGCGAGACTAAATCCAACGCGAATTTCTTCGAATCCATGAACACCTGAGACTCGCCGCGATGGCGCAGGGTCTGTACGAAGGGCCCGCTTTCGCCATTGAGCGTTTCGGAAAGTCCTTGGCCGTGTCAGTGTCAGAGCCCTCCGCCGTCGAGACGCTCGCCGATCTTCGCGTCGACATCGATAGGATCGATGCGTCGATGCACGAGTTGCTGATGGAGCGCGGCCGCATCATCGACCGACTCATCGCGATCAAGGCGCGACAGGGCGGCGGTTCAGCGTTCCGGCCGGCGCGCGAGGCGGCGATGATGCGCGCGCTTGCCGAGCGTCACTGCGGCTTGCTGCCGCTTGACACGGTGGAAAGCATCTGGCGCATCATTATTTCGACCTTCACCTTCGTTCAGTCGAACTATCAGGTCCATGTCGATATGTCGCACGGCGACGCGCCAATGCGCGATTCGGCGCGCTTCCACTTCGGCTTTACCGTCCCTTGCATTCCTCATGATAGTGTGGGCGGCGTGATCGAGGCGGTGGCCCGCGGGTCGGGGGATCTCGGCATGTTCGCGCTTGATGGCGGCGCCGGCGCTGGCGCGTGGTGGACTCGGCTTTGTCCCGCTTGCGCCCCTAAGATCATCGCCCGCCTACCTCTGGTGGAGCGTCCCAATCATCCCGCCGGCATGCCGGTCTTCGTGATCGCCAGGCCTTTGGCAGAAGGCGCGGCGCGCGACATTGTGATCGAATCTGTGTCGCTAGACCGCTGGCGCGGCGATTATCCTGAGGCTTTGGGCGCGCTCGGCGGCGAGATCATCGGCAATGCGGCCGATGGCATGGGTCTGTCGTTGCTGATCGCGCGCCCTGGCGCGCTAGAGGCAAACGCCATTGTTGGCGGTTTACGCGACGCGGGGGCTGGCGATCTCAGGATCTCAGAAGTTGGCGCTCACGCCGCGCGATTCGATTCGTCAGCGGCGGCGCCAAGCCTGTAGCTTATTGGAGCATAATCCGGATGTCCGTGCTCAAGCAGATGCGACCTGTCCCGCGCGCCGATGTGATGGCGATTGACGCCTATGTGCCGGGCAAGAGCAGCGCGCCGGGCGTTGGCAAGGTCCATAAGCTTTCCTCGAACGAGACGCCGCTCGGCGCGTCGCCCTTGGCGATCGAGGCGTTCCGGGCGGCAGCGGACCTGCTTGCCCTTTATCCCGACGGCTCCGCCTCGCGACTGCGCGAAGCGATCGGCCGCCGCTATGGGTTGGATGCGGCGCATATCGTCTGCGGCAATGGCTCCGACGATATTTTGGGCTTGTTGGCCCACACCTATTTGCAGCCGGGGGATGAGGGCCTCTACGCGCAACACGGTTTTCTTGAATACCCAATCGTGATCCGGGCGGCCGGAGCTGTTCCCGTGAGGGCGACGGAAACCGATCTGACGGCCGACGTCGACCGACTGCTGGAGAAGGTGACGCCGAGGACGAAGGTTGTATTCCTCGCCAATCCCAACAATCCGACCGGTACCTATCTTTCGTTTTCCGAGGTCAAGAGGCTACAAGCAGGGCTTCCCGCCCATGTCCTGCTGGTATTGGACGCGGCTTACGCTGAATATGTCACGCGCAACGACTACGCGGCGGGAATCGAACTCGTCGCAACCTGCGAAAACGTCGTGATGACGCGCACGTTTTCAAAAATATACGGGCTCGCCAATCTTCGACTGGGTTGGGCCTATGCGCCGGCCCCAGTGATCGAAGCCATCAACCGCATCCGCGCCCCGTTCAATGTTAATGGGGCGGCGATCGAAGCGGGAATCGCCGCTCTGGCCGATGCTGGCCATACGGAAAGGGCGGTGGCGCATAACGATAAATGGCTGCCCTGGCTGACCAAGCAGATCGGCGATCTCGGCATTGGCGTGACGCCCAGTGTCGGCAATTTCCTGCTGCTGCATTTTCCGGGCGCGAGTGGCCGGACGGCAAAGCAGGCGGACGTCTATCTGACCTCGCGTGGTTTCGTGCTGCGCGCGGTTGCCGCTTATGGGCTGCCCGATTGTCTTCGCATGACGATTGGGACCGCCGAGGCCAATGAGGGCGTGGTGGCGGCGCTGACGAGTTTCATGAGGGACGACTAAATTGCCTGATGCTTTTGGCGCCCGTCTCGAAACTCATATTTTCGACCGCCTTGCGATTATCGGACTTGGACTGATTGGTTCGTCCATCGCGCGCGCGGCGCGGCGCTCCAATGCGGTCGCGACGATCATGGCCGGCGACGCGGATGCGGGGGTGCGCGAACGCGTGCGGCAGCTTGGGCTTGCCGATGAAGTGGCGCCAGTGCTAGCGGAAGCCGTGCGCGGCGCCGATCTTGTCATCTTCTGCGTGCCGGTGGGCGCCGATGGCGCGGTCGCGGAGGAAATCGGGCCGTATCTCAAAAAAGGGGCGATCGTTTCCGATGTCGGCTCCGTGAAGGCGGATGTGATCGCCGCCATTGCGCCCCACCTCAGCGCGGGAGTCCATTTGGTTCCCGCCCATCCTGTCGCGGGAACCGAGGAATCGGGGCCCGACGCCGGCTTCGAAAGCCTGTTCTTGCGTCGCTGGTGCATTTTGACGCCGCCTGAGGATTCCAATCCGCAGGCGGTCGAGCGCGTCCGCGCCTTTTGGGAGGCGCTTGGGTCGAATGTCGAAGTGATGACGCCGGCTCATCACGACCTGGTGCTCGCCATCACCAGCCATGTGCCACATCTCATCGCCTATAATATCGTCGGCACGGTGTCCGATCTTGAAGAGGCGACGCGTTCGGAAGTGCTAAAATTCTCGGCCGGCGGCTTTCGAGATTTTACCCGCATCGCCGCTTCCGACCCAACCATGTGGCGCGACGTCTTTTTGCACAACAAGGACGCCGTGCTCGAAATGCTAGGTCGGTTCAACGAAGACTTGACGGCCTTGCAGCGCATGATACGTCGCGGCGACGGCGACGGCTTGTTTGAGCTATTCACGCGCACGCGCGCGATCCGCAGAGGGATCATCGCGCAGGGCCAGGAGACGGCGGCGCCCGATTTCGGCCGGCGCGCAGCGGAAGCGCCGCGCGCCAAGCCTTGACGAAATGATCAAGGCGCGCCGGCCTTCGCTAGGGCCGAATCGTTCGAGTTCGGCCGAATCGGGCGATCTCTGGGTTTTCGGCTATGGCTCTCTGATGTGGCGGCCGGGATTCGATTACATCGAACGGCACGGCGCCTTGGTTTACGGCTGGCGGCGCAGCTTGTGCATCTATTCGCACATCTATCGCGGCACGCCCGAACGGCCCGGCCTTGTCCTCGGGCTGGATCGCGGCGGCGCCTGTCACGGCGTCGCCTTTCGCGTGGCTGAAGCCCGACGCGAGGCGACGATGGACTATTTGCGTCAGCGGGAACTGGTCACGTCGGTTTATATCGAAAGGAACGTTCTGGCGCATTTGGTGGATAGGACCAAGGTGCGTGCTCTTACTTACGTGGCCGATCGGCACCATCCCCAATATGCCGGCTTTCTTGAGCGCGAACGGTTGCTGAGCCTTGTGCGGGGCGGGGCGGGGCAATCGGGCCCCAATGCGGATTACGTCCTTAATACCGAGGCTCACCTAAAGGAAAGTGGCGTCCTCGACCCAACGCTCGAATGGCTCGCCGCTCAGCTGCGGCGCGCTTGAGACAGATCCGCTATTACGGCTCGCCGCTCGGCGAGCGAAGTCGCCAGCAGATGAACGTGAAACTCGATTTCACGGCCCGCCTTTGCCCATTCCGTTGAGGCTTTTGCGAGTGCGATATCGGGAAAGCTACCGGTATCTACAACAAAGTGGACGTTCCGAGCGCCATCGCGCTGCACGGCGGCGACCAGCATCACAACATGGCTGTAGGCGGGACAGGCCTGCCTACTGTAGGCCGAGAACACATAGCGCCGGCCCGAGGCCCCACGCCAGCAACGATAGCGTGTTCCCAACGCATCACCGGCGAGAGTCAAAAGCGGCTCACTATCGCGCTCTTGGGACGGCGAGGACGAACGGGAAGCTGTGACAGTCCGTCCGGCCCGCTGGATGTCCTCGCACGCCGGATCGTAATAATGCGCAGCGTGTTCCTGAAGCGCCAACATCAGTCGTTCCTCGAATCAAAAACAGTAGAACAAAGATAGAACGAGAGTCTTGGCTCGTCAAGCTCCGAGCAAGGGGCTAAAGCCCTGGGAGCGCTATCGGGTCAGTGGGGCTGAGCGCGCGTCGGCGCGCTCGCAAATTTCGAGGCGAGCGAAAAGTCTTTGGCCACCGCTTCCGCGTTCAGGCGGCTGCATTCGGCTTCGATGGTCGCCTCGAGCCTGGCGAGAAAATCGCCGATCGCGAGGCCCGGCGCTATAGGGGGCAGGTATTCGATTACAGCGACCCCTGGACGGCGCAAGAAACCGCGTCGTCCCCAAAACAGCCCTGTATTGAGCGCAACGGGAAGGCATGGGGCGCCGGTGTCCTGATAGAGTTTGGCGACCCCGAACTTATAGTTGGGCGGCGAACCTGGTGGACGCCGCGTCCCTTCAGGGAAAATGAAGACTTGCCGGCCGGCTCCAATTACCTCGCCGGCGCGCGTGCTGATACGGGCCAGTGCGCTTCGGCCCGCCGAGCGGTTGATCGCAATTTGCTCGGCGCCGATCAAATACCATCCAAAAAACGGGACGTACATCAACTCGCGCTTCAGAACATAGGCAAAATCGGGCGCGTGCAGGAGAAGGGCGAAAGTCTCCAACACGGATTGATGCTTGGCCGCAATGATGTAGCCGCCTTGCGGAATATTTTCGAGCCCTCGGAACTCAAGCTTCAGACCGCATATTTTGTCGAGTAGCCAAAGAGAAGAAGCGCCCCAAAGGCGCGCTAACCCGAATATGGCGTGACGACCCACCAAAATCGTCGGCAGGCCCAAGATCATTAGGACAATGAGATTGACGTAATAGACGATGTTGAAGAGGAGCGAGCGCAGGCTGACCATCGGACGACAATCGCCCATTCCTGTGTCGGAGAAAAGACTCGGCGACGACGAATCGCTTCGGCCGATCATTGCAAACGGCGCAAATGTCGAAACACAATGATCCCCGACATGGCGCCGGTGAGGGCGGCGATGGCCACCGCGACACCAAGAATCGCGCCGTACCCCCTACCCCCGAGCGAAAACGCCCCGAACAGAGCGCCAATTTCCTCGCCGCCGACCGTGTTGGCCCACCAAGCCGAGAGGCCTGAGGCGCCAGCGAAAAATAAAGCGGCGAGCGCGCCTCCCAACAAGCCGCCCTTCAGGCCCAGACGCAGGAAATGAATCTGAAATTGGCGAGAAATATAACTGTCGGCGGCACCAACAAAATGAAGCACTTCGATGATTTCGCGATTGCCCGCCATGGCGCCACGCGTCGCAAAACCGATCGCCATCGTCATTGCCGAAATCATTAAAAGAAACAGCAGCAACGCGAAAATGACGATCGCGTCGGCCATCGTGTCGAGACGCGCCAGCCAGAGACGATGATCGTCGAGATTGGCGCCCGGCGCCTGTCCGGCGAGCGCCTCGCGCAAGGCGGCAATTTCGGGCGTCTTGAGATTTTGCATTCGCACGACGATCAGTCTGGGGATCGGCAATTCGGTCAGATCCAGGCCATTGCCGAGCCAGGGCTCCAATAATTGCTCGGATTCTTGCCTGGAGAGGGCATGCACATCGGCGACGCCGGAAGCTCTCTGCGCCACTTCCACGGCCTTGGCCACCTGCGCGTCGATGTCCTGTCCTTCGGCTGGTTTGATCTGAATTGTGACCTCGCGAGAGACCTCCGCGCGCCAGCCTTGCGATGCGCTCGCCACTAGGATGGCGCCGCCAGCCGTCAGACAGGCTAGAAAGGTCATGATGGCGATGACGATGACGAGCGCGCGTCCGGCGATCGAGCTGGCCGGCACCAGCGGCATGTCGCGTCTTAACGCTTTGTCGGACTGGATCTCTTGCGTGGCGCCCTGGCCGATGGATCGAATCGCGCTCATGAAAATTCGCCATCGAAGATTTGCAGACGGCCCTCGCCGACGACGAGGCGTCGGGCCTCGCTATATTGATCCATCAGAGCCAGATCATGGGTCGCAATAACCACCGCCGTGCCAGACTTATGGAGCTCGATGAAAAGCCGCAATAGGCGTCGCGCGAGGCCGGGATCGACATTTCCTGTCGGTTCGTCTGCGAGAAGGAGTTCGGGCCGCGCGATCAGCGCGCGCGCGATCGCGGCGCGCTGCTTTTCGCCGCCCGACAGCACGGCGGGCAAGGCGTTCATCCGCTCGCCCAAGCCCACCCAGCGAAGGAGCTCCACCACTTCGGCGCGATAGCTCGCTTCGATCCGACCCATCACGCGCAGCGGCAGAGCGACATTCTCATAAGTGGTCAAATGATCAAGCAGGCGGAAATCCTGAAAAACGACTCCAATGCGCCGCCTGAGACCCGTGATGGCGTCCTTATCTAACGTCGCCGCGTCCTGGCCGAATATCTTAATGATGCCGCGGGTTGGCTTCAACGACAGCAGCATCAGCCGCAGCAAGGTCGTTTTACCGGCGCCCGAGGGCCCCGTGAGAAACTGAAAGCTTTGAGCCTTGATGGAGAAACTGAGGTCGCGCACGACCTCAATCCCCATGCCATATCTCAAGCCGACATTTTCGAAGCGAAGCAAAGGCAACCCTTGTGTGGCGCTCGATCCAGTTTCTCGAATAGGACAGTTTCGCTGCTTAACGCGGCCTTAACCATGAACGCGACCATATGCCAATTCGCGCGCAGCCCGCTGGAGCCAGTCTGATTCGTCATGCTGATCGTTTGCAAGACCTGCGCGAGCTCATATCATATCCCGCGTGAGATTCTCGGCGAAAACGGCTGCCGATTGCGTTGCGCCAGTTGCGGCGACCTATGGGCGGTCTCGCCTGCGGCGATCTTGATAGGCGATGCACCTATCGTGGAGGGCGAGCGCCTTCCGCCCGAGGCGTTGCATTCCCCGCGCCAAGCGCTCCACCCGCGTTTTGCGACTTTGTCGAACCAACCGAATGGCGCCCCGCTCGGAGAAGAGGCACCGCCACGAAGGTCCTGGTCTGCGGTTGGCTTCCGGCGAAGGGGAGCGGGCGCGAGACTAGCTTTGGCCATCCTGTTGATCCTAGGCTGCGCCATGGCTGGCGTCGCGGAGCGTGAGTCGATCGTCAAAGCCGCGCCCAATACCGCGCGCATTTTTGCGATGATCGGCCTGCCGGTCAATCTTCGCGGCTTGGCGCTTGACAATGTTCGCACGAATTCATTCGATCTTGGCGATAGAAGAGTGCTGGTCGTTGAGGGCGCCATCGTGAACCTGCATGATTCGGCGGCCGAGACGCCGAACTTGCGGATTGCCTTGCGCGGCATCGACAAAAGAGAGCTCTATGTCTGGATGGCGCGGGCGCCGAAGGCCAGACTTGGACCCAACGAGCAGATCGCCTTTCGTACGAGACTGGCGGCTCCGCCCGATGGGATCAACGATGTCCTGGTTAAATTCGCTTCCGCCGAAGACAAGCTTTCTCCAACGAAAGATGGATTATGAGCGGTATCCGGCAGGTGAAAGTTCTGTTTGACGAAGGGGCGATTGCCGAGCGCATCCAGGGGCTCGCGATCGAGATCGCCGCCGCCAAACCGAAAGATCTGCTGGTCGTCGCGGTGCTGAAGGGCTCGTTCATGTTTGCGGCCGATTTGATCCGCGCCCTGCATCGCGTCGGCCTGGAGCCGCATGTCGAATTTATTCATCTGTCGAGCTATACGGAGGGGACAGTGTCTTCGGGCACGGTCCGCATCCTCAAGGACATCGAGTCCTCGGTGCGGGATCGCGACGTGCTACTGGTCGACGACATCTTGGAATCGGGGCGAACGCTCGCCTTCGCCAAGGATCTGCTCGTTGCGCGCGGAGCCAAGCGCGTAATGGTCTGCACGATGCTTGAAAAGCCGGGCAAACGCGCGGTCCAGATATCCGCCGATTTTGTCGGTTTCTCGAGTCCGGATGTTTTCGTCGTCGGCTATGGTATGGACGTCGCCCATTCCTATCGGGAATTGCCCTTCATCGGTCGTGTTGTGATGGAGGACGAGTAGCATCGTGTGCGGCTTGAGAGGCGTCGATGTTTGAAAGCCGTTTTCAGTCCTTTGCAGAGATTGGCGGCGCCAAAGAAGGGAGCGGACGCGTCGAAGATTTGCGCGCGGAGCTGAAGCGTCGCGGACTCGACGGTTTCATCATTCCGCGCGCTGACGAACACCAGAACGAATATGTGCCCGCTTGCGCCGAAAGATTGCTATGGCTCACCGGTTTTTCCGGGTCAGCGGGCGTTGCCGTGGTCTTGCTGGGTCGCGCCGCGATTTTCGTCGACGGCCGCTATGTTCTGCAAGCGCCCGAACAGGTCGATGCCGCGATCTTCACGCTGCTGCATCTGATCGACGAGCCGCCGACGGGTTGGATCGAGAAACATCTCAAACGCGGCGGCCTGCTGGGCTATGATCCCTGGCTGCACACGCCCGACATGGTCGAGCGTCTGGCGCTGGCTTGCAAAAACGCCGGCGGCGAACTCGTCGCGGTGGAGACCAACCCCGTCGACGCGGTTTGGACGGATCGTCCGGCCGCGCCGCTAGGCGCGGTCAGCCGGCACAAGTTGCGCTTTTGCGGTGAGGAGGCTGCCTCGAAGTTCGCGCGCGTTCGCGCAGCGATCATATCGAGCGACGGTCTGGTAGTCAGCGACGCCCATGACGTGGCTTGGCTCTTCAATATCCGCGGCGCCGATGTCGCTCATACACCGCTGCCCTTGGCCTTTGCGATTGTGCCGGTCAAAGAACGCCTGAGGCTCTATATCGACGGTGGCAAGCTTTCCGATCAGGTGCGTCGCTATCTTGCCAAGCTCGCCGATCTCGCCGAGCCCGATCGCCTCATCGAGGACGTCGCGAAGCTGGGAGTGCAGGGAAGGCGCCTCGCGTTTGACGCCGCGACCGCGCCCGCGCGCCTCACCCAGGCGCTGCAAGCGGGGGGCGGAAAAGCCGATATCGGCGCCGATCCGATCGCGCTGATGAAAGCGGCCAAGAACAAAACCGAACTTGAGGGGGCGCGCGCGGCCCATCTGCGCGACGGCGCCGCTCTGTCGCGTTTTCTCGCGTGGTTCGATCGCCAGGCGCCCAAAGGCAAGCTTACCGAGATTGCAGCCGCGCAGGCGCTGGAGACCTTTCGGCGCGAGACCCGTCGGCTGAAGGATATTTCCTTTCCCTCGATTGCCGGCGCCGGGCCCAATTCAGCGATCCCGCACTATCGCGTCAGCGAGACGACAAACCGGAAGATTGCCCGTGGCATTTTCCTGATTGACAGCGGCGGCCAATACGAAGACGGCACGACGGATATAACACGCACCATTGCGGTTGGGCGTCCGAGCGCTGAGATGCGCGACCGCTTCACAAGGGTGCTCAAAGGCCATATCGCGATCGCGCGCGCCGTTTTCCCAAAAGGTACGAACGGCGCCCAGATCGACGCGTTGGCGCGTCAATCACTTTGGTCGGCAGGGTTCGATTTCGATCACGGCACCGGTCACGGCGTCGGCTCCTATCTTTCCGTGCATGAAGGCCCGCAACGCATTTCCAAAACCGGCGCGACGCCTCTCGCTCCAGGCATGATCGTCTCGAACGAGCCGGGCTATTACGCTACGGGCAAATTCGGCATTCGCATCGAGAACTTGATCGTTGTGGAGGAACGCAAAATCGTCGGCGCCGAACGCGACATGTTGGGCTTCGAAACGATCAGTCTGGCGCCCATCGATTCGCGTCTCATCGAGCGCAAGCTTCTCAAGGCCGGCGAAATCGCCTGGCTGGACGCCTACCACGCCCGCGTGCGCAAGGCGCTGGCGCCGCTCGTCGATGTCGAGACCCGGGCCTGGCTCAAGAAGGCGACGCGGAGTTTGGCCAAGGCGGATTAGAGCGCTTCAGGGCGGCGCCTTCGCACAGGCGGGTCAGTTCCGCAGCTCGCGAAAATACGCAATAAGCCCGGCGGTCGAAGCGTCGAGGCCACTCGTCGGCGCGCCGGAATCAGCGACAATCGGTGCGAGGCGCGAGGCCAGCTCCTTGCCGAGCTCCACCCCCCATTGGTCGAAAGGATTAATGTTCCAAACCGCTGCCTCGACGAATACTTTGTGCTCGTAGAGCGCGATCAGGCGCCCCAGCGTTTTTGCATCCAGCTTCGGGTAAAGCAGCGTGCTCGAGGGGCGGCTGCCCGGAAAAGTCTTGTGCGGCGCGAGCCGCGTCGCTTCCTCGGCGCTTAATCCCTGGCCTTGCATAATGGCGATCGCTTGGGCGCAGGAGCGCCCGCGCATCAGCGCCTCGCCTTGGGCGAAGCAATTGGCGACCAGCAGATCATGATGATGCGGGTCGGCATTGGTCGGCTGCGCGGCGACAAGAAAATCGACCGGCACGATTTCCGTTCCTTGGTGCAACAGTTGAAAAAAGGCGTGCTGCCCGTTTGTTCCGGGCTCGCCCCAAATCACGGCCCCCGTCGTGGTCGCGGCCGGCACCCCGTCGAGTTCGACGCTTTTGCCGTTGCTCTCCATCTGCAATTGCTGGAGGTAGGCTGGAAAACGCGATAGGCGCTGATCATAGGGGATGACAGCCTGGCTCGCGTGGCCCAGCACATTGCGGTTCCATACGCTTAAGAGCCCCATCAGCATCGGAATATTCTGCAAAATTGGCGCAGCGCGGAAGTGTTGGTCGATCTCATAGCCGCCGCGCAGGAATTCCTCGAATTGTTCCGGCCCGATCGCGATGGCGATCGGCAGGCCGATGCTCGACCAGAGGGAATAGCGGCCCCCCACCCAATCCCAAAAGCCGAAGACGCGATCCGATTCTATGCCGAATTCCGCGACCTTATCGAGCCGTGTTGAGACCGCAGCGAAATGGTCGCCGACTGCCGTCTCTCCCAGTGCGCCAGCGATCCAGGCGCGCGCGGTGGCGGCATTGGTCATAGTCTCTTGGGTGGTGAACGTTTTTGAGGAGATGATGAAAAGCGTGCGCGCGGGATCAAGCCCCCGCAGCGTATCGCCAATATCGGCGCCGTCCACATTCGACACAAAGTGACTGCGCAGAGTGGCTGGCGCGAAGGGGGCAAGCGCCCGCGTCGCCATTGCGGGCCCAAGGTCAGAGCCGCCAATGCCGATATTGACGATGTCGGTCATCGGCTGCCCCAAGGCCCCGCGCAATCGTCCCTCGCGCACATCGTTGGCGAAAGCGGCGACCTTGGCGCGTTCCGCCTCAATCTCCGGCATCACGTCTTTGCCTTCGACCAGGATCGGGCGACCGGAAAAATTACGCAGCGCGGTGTGAAGGGCGGCGCGGCGTTCGGTGGAGTTGATCAGATCGCCGACAAACATAGCCGCCCGCTTGCCCTCGATATCGGCGGCTCTAGCGAGAGTCTCCAAGTAGGCGAGAGTCGCGTGAGCGACGCGCTGCTTTGAATAATCGAACAATAGATCGTCCAGCGCGACATGCATTGTCGAAAAACGCGCCGGATCGGCGGCAAATTCGTCGGCGACCGTGCGCTTGGCGACTTCGTTGCGATGGGCCTCCAGCGCCTCCAGCGCCGCTTTGACCGCTGTTTCAACCATTTGAGCCTTCCCTTTGCCGCATGGCGCAACCAAATAGACGCCGGCAATTTGTTGAAATGTTGGAAGGAGCAGGGCGGCGGGAATTGAGCCTTTCCCTTTGCCCGACTTGCCTTTAATCGTGTCGGCCTCCGTTCCGAGTCGAGCCTCTTTCATATGCCGCCTCTTCTACAATTGCGAGACATCCACTTGACTCTTGGCGGTCAACCCCTTTTGGACGGCGCGGAGCTCGCCGTCGCGCCGAGGGAGCGCATCGCGCTGGTCGGGCGCAACGGTTCGGGCAAGTCAACGCTGCTCAAGATCGCGGCCGGCTATATCGAGCCAGATGCGGGGACTCGTTTTGCGCAGCCAGGCGCGAGCCTGCGCTACCTCCCGCAAGAGCCCGATCTTTCAGGCTTCGACACGGCTTTGGACTTTGTCCTCGAGGGCTTAGGCGAAGATGACGATCCGTATCGCGCGCGGGCCCTAATGGAGGAACTCGGAGTCGATCCGAGTGCAAAGCCGTTGTCGCTTTCGGGCGGCGAAGCACGCCGCGCGGCACTCGCAAGGACGCTTGCGCCCATGCCCGAAGTGCTGCTGCTTGACGAACCGACCAATCATCTCGACCTTCTGGCGATCGAATGGTTGGAAAAGGAACTCGCGCAGACGCGCTCCGCCTTCGTGCTGATCAGCCATGATAGGCGTCTGCTTTCCAATTTGACTGGCGCGACGGTTTGGCTGGATCGCGGCGCTACGCGCCGGCTTGAGCACGGGTTTGCCGCCTTCGAGGCTTGGCGCGATCAACAATTGGAGGAGGAAGAACTCGAGCGGCACAAACTCGACCGTCGCATTGTGATGGAGGAGCATTGGCTGCGCTATGGCGTGACCGCGCGGCGTAAACGCAATATGCGCCGCATCGGCGAGCTTGGCGAAATGCGCAAAGAGAGGCGCGAGACGCGGCGCGCCCAGGGCGAAGTTAAGATGACGGCCTCGGAGGCGAGCGCTTCGGGCAAACTCGTTATCGAGGCGGACAATCTGTCGAAGTCTTACGGCGGGCGCCCGATCGTCAAGGACTTTTCGATTCGCGTCGCGCGCGGCGACCGGCTCGGCGTTATCGGCGCCAATGGCGCGGGCAAGACGACGCTCGTCAATCTCATAACCGGCGCTCTTGCGCCCGATTTGGGAACGATCCGGCTCGGCTCCGGTCTCGAAATGGCGATGCTCGATCAGCGGCGTGCGAGTCTCGAGCCTACGACGACGCTGGTGGATGCGCTGACGGGCGGCGGCAGCGATTTTGTCGCCGTTAATGGCCAACGCAAGCACGTCTTTGGCTATATGAAGGATTTTCTTTTCGGGCCTGAGCAGGCGCGCACGCCGATCGGCAAATTGTCGGGGGGCGAACGGGGTCGCCTGATGTTGGCCAGGGCCCTGGCGCAGCCTTCCAACCTGCTCGTGCTCGACGAGCCGACCAATGATCTCGACATCGAGACGCTCGATCTGTTGCAGGAATTGCTCGCCGACTATCCCGGCACGATCGTGCTCGTCAGTCATGATCGCGATTTTCTCGACCGGGTCGCGACTTCCGTCATCGTCAACGAAGGCGAGGGTCGCTGGGCGGAATATGCCGGAGGTTATTCCGACATGATCGCCCAACGCGGCTTCGGCCTTGCGGGGCCAAGCGCGGTTCCCTCTGCAAAGGCGCCCAGGGAACGCGGACGCGAGGCGATCCGGCCGGCGACCAAGCGCCGTTTGTCGTTCAAGGAGAAACATGCGCTCGAGAAATTGCCGGCGCGAATCGCCGATTTGCGCGATACGCTTGCACGGCTCGATTCTCTTTTGGCCGATCCGCAGCTCCATGCTCGAGATCCCAAAGCATTCTCGCGCGCTTCGAACGATTATGGAGCCAAGCAGAAGGATCTCACACGCGCCGAGGAGGAATGGTTGACCTTGGAAATGCTGCGCGAGGAGATCGAAGGTTGAACTAGAATCTTCGACGCGACATTCAGGAGGGCGGGCGATGCGGCAGGCATGGCGTTGGTATGGGCCAGACGATACGGTGAGCCTCGATGATGTGCGTCAAGCGGGCGCCACTGACATTGTCAACGCCCTGCATGAATTGGCGCCCGGCGTCGAATGGACTAAGGCGGCGGTGGCCGAACGCAAGCGACTGATCGAGGAAGCCCCGCCAGACAGAAGCCCGCTCCGCTGGAGCGTCGTTGAGAGCATTCCCGTGCCTGACGATGTCAAACGTCTGGGCGGCGCGGCAGCGGCCTCGATCGACGTTTGGATCGCGTCGATGGAGGCGATCGCCGCCAACGGCATCAAGACGATCTGCTATAATTTCATGCCCGTGCTCGACTGGACACGCACCGATCTTGCGTGGCCTCTGCCGAGCGGCGCTCGAGCCTTGCGTTTCGATCAGGCGCGTTTTGCGGCTTTCGACCTCCATATTCTTAGGCGCAAAGGCGCGGCGGCTGATTATCCAGAAGATGTCGTGAGGCGCGCTCGAGCGGTGTTCGAGCGGTTGACGGACGCTGAGGCTACGGAGCTCACTCGCAATATCGCCGCCGGCCTTCCGGGCGCGGCGTCCGATTCGCTGGATCTGCAGGGGCTGCGCAACAAGCTTGCCGCCTATGGCGAGGTCGATGGCGCGGCGTTACGACGGAACCTCCTTGCATTCATTGAGCGCGTCGCGCCCGTGGCCGAAGCGCTCGGCGTCAAATTGACCTTGCATCCCGACGATCCGCCGCGACCTTTATTCGGGCTCGCTCGCATCGCCTCGACGATGCAAGACTATGAGGCGCTATTCGACGCGGCGCCGTCGGCCGCCAACGGAATCTGTTTTTGCACCGGCTCGCTAGGCGTCGCCGCTCCGAACGATTTGCCTAAAATGGCACGCCGCTGGGCCTCGCGCATTCATTTTGCGCATTTGCGCTCGACGCGGCGGGAAGCCGACGGCTCCTTCTATGAGAGCGACCATCTTGACGGCGATTTCGACATGGTCGCCGTGCTACGCGAACTTCTAACGGAGGATCGGCGCCGGCCGCCGCATGAGAAAATCCCATTTCGCCCGGATCACGGGCACCAAATGCTCGACGATCTCAACAAGAAGACCAATCCGGGATATTCGGCGATCGGCCGGCTCAAAGGGCTCGCCGAATTGCGCGGCGCCATAAAGGCGCTGGAGGCGGTGCCATGAGGCGTTCGCAGGGTCGGCGTCTTTGCGGGATGGTGGTTACGTCGCTAGCGCGGTTTCTACCAATTGCGCCCAATAACTCATGCCATAGGGCAACGCCGCATCATTGAAATCATATCCTGGGTGATGCAGGCCGGCGGTGTCGCCATTGCCGATGAAAATGAAAGCGCCAGGTCGCGCCTCGAGCATATAGGAGAAATCTTCAGCGCCCATCTCCGGCGGCGCATTCGTCGCGACGCGATCCTCGCCGACGATCTTTCGCGCGACCGCCACGGCGAAGTCGGTCTGTTCGGCATGATTAACCGTTGGCGGATAGCCGCGTTCATATTGGATGTCGACTTGCACTCCGAGCGCGGCGCCGACGCCGTTGGCTATCTCGGTAATTCTTCTTTCGGCGAAATCGCGTGTCTTAGCGAGCAGAGTGCGTGTCGTGCCGAGAAGGTGGGCGGTTTGCGGGATCACGTTGAAAGTCGTGCCGGCGTCAAAGCGGGTGACCGAAACGACACAGGAATCAAGTGGATCGACGTTGCGCGCGACGATCGTTTGCAATGCGTTGACGATTTGCGCGCCCGCGACGATCGGGTCAATGCTCGAATGTGGCTTTGCGGCATGACCGCCGCGCCCTTCAATATTGATCGTGAATCGGTCGGCCGCCGCCAGAAGCGCGCCCTTACGGATGGCGAAGGCGCCGATAGGCAAAGTCGGCATGTTGTGCATGCCGTAAACTTCATGGATGCCGAAGCGCTCCATCAGGGCATCGTCGAGCATCGCCTTGCCGCCAGCGCCGCCTTCTTCCGCGGGCTGGAATATGACAACGGCGGTTCCTGAAAAATTGCGGCTCTGGGCGAGATAGCGCGCCGCGCCGAGCAACATCGCGGTGTGGCCGTCATGGCCGCAGGCATGCATCTTGCCTGGGTTGGTCGATCGATAAGGTAAGTTGGTCGTCTCATGGATCGGCAAAGCGTCCATGTCGGCGCGCAGTCCAATGGCCCGCGCGCTTGCCGCCCCGCGCCCCTTTATCACGCCGACGACGCCAGTCCGGCCGATTCCGGTCGCCACTTCGTCGCAACCAAAAGCCTTGAGCTGGTCGGCGACGAAGGCGGCGGTGCGCGGAACATCATAGAGGAGTTCGGGATGCTGGTGGATGTCGCGGCGCCATTTCTGCGCGTCGGCGGCGAGGTCCTGTACGACGGGATTGATCGACATGGGCGGAGCTCTGACAGATTTCGATCGAAAGGTGGAGCCGGGGGCGCCCACGAGTCAATTGATTTTCGATCACTTCGAATTGTTTGGGAGCCTGGAGCGGGTCGCAACGGAGGCCGTCAACGGACCCGCTTAGCGTTTGCGCCGCAGCAGAAACACCGCCTGCTCTCCGAACAAGTTCCACGCCCACCACGGCAAATTGACCTGCAGGGGGTGGCCAAGGCGGTTGAGCGCGATGCTCGTCTCTATGCGTGCGTCGATCTGCCGCGTCAGAATGACGAAATCGCGGATCGTGCAAAAATGAATATTGGGCGTGTCGTACCATGAATGGCTCAGATTCTCGGTCACCGGCATGCGGCCTTTGAAGGCGATTTGTGCGCGGATGCGCCAATGCCCGAAATTGGGAAACGAGACGATCGCCCGCCGTCCAATGCGTAGCATGTGCTCCATCACGACGCGCGGTTGGCGTGTCGCCTGAAGCGTCTGTGACAGGATGACATAGTCGAAGGCGTCGTCGGGATAATCGGCAAGATCCGTGTCTGCGTCGCCCTGGATGACCGATAGTCCCTTGGCGACGCAGTCGTTTACGCCGCGCTGCGAAAGTTCAATGCCGCGCCCGTCGACCGCGCGCGTCTCCGCAAGGAGACGCAACAAAGCTCCGTCGCCGCAGCCGACGTCGAGCACGCGTGTGCGCGGTTCGACCATTTCGGCGACCCTGACAAGATCAATGCGCGATTGTGGGGCCGCCGGGGTCAAATTCACGCTTCGCTTTTCATGAGATCGAAGTCCCCGCCGGCGCTTCGATGCCTCGCGCTCGCGCCGCCGCGTCAATGAAACCTTTGGTCGTGGCGATGAGGTCTGGTACGTCAAGAAGGAATGCGTCGTGTCCCCGGTCGGTCTCGATTTCTACGAAGGACACCGAGGCGCCCCCGGCGTTGAGCGCGTGCACGAGGGCGCGCGAATCGCTGGTGGGAAACAGCCAGTCGGAAGTGAAGGAAACCACACAGAATCTGGTCTTGGAGCCGTTGAAGGCGCGAGCGAGCGAGCCGTCGTAGTCTGCGGCGAGGTCGAAATAATCCATCGCCCGCGTCATGAAGAGATAAGAATTGGGATCGAATCTTTCGACGAAAATCGTTCCTTGATGGCGAAGGTAGGATTCGATCTGAAAATCCGCGCCGAAGGAGAAAGTGCGTTCCGCGCGGTCTTGCAATTTTCGGCCAAAACGCCTCTGCAGCGCGGAATCTGAGAGATAGGTGATATGGGCCGCCATGCGCGCGACTGCGAGGCCTTTGGCCGGATTTACGCCCTGCGCGAGATAGCGCCCGTTGCGCCAGTCGGGGTCGGCCATGATGGCTTGGCGGCCGACTTCGTGGAAGGCGATGTTCTGCGAGGAGTGTTTGGCGGAAGTGGCGATTGGCAACGCGCTATAGACGCGCTCGGGATAGCTTGCCGCCCATTGCAGCACTTGCATCCCGCCCATCGAGCCGCCGGCCGCACAAAACAGCATGTCTATGCCCAGATGATCGATTAACATGGCCTGGGCGCGAACCATATCGGCAATGGTGACGAGCGGCAGGTCGAGGCCGTAGGCGGCGCCCGTCACTGGATTGGTCGAGGCCGGGCCGGTCGTTCCCATGCAGCCGCCCACGACATTGGCGCAGATGACGAAGAAACGTTCGGTGTCGATTGGCTTGCCTGGACCGACCATAGTTTCCCACCAGCCGTCTTTGCCTGTCACCGGGTTCTGATTGGCGACATGCTGGTCCCCAGTCAGAGCATGGCAAACTAGAATGGCATTGGTTTTGACAGCATTCAGCGCGCCATAAGTCTGATAGGCGATGCTTAAAGGCGCCAGCTTAACGCCCGCGTCCATCGACAAGGGGCGATCCAAACCCAGCCTGAGGACGAGACTATGCGGCGCGTCAGCTTCGCTTGTGCCGCTCGTCAAATTGGGATTGTGCCCTCCCACGCGCGATAATCCTCTCGTTGACGTTCGATATGCCGAACAAGTCGTTTGATTTATAGAAACTAAGGCGAGGACGAGTCAATGGCTAGTAAGCAGCGATTTGCCTGAATTTGCTCAGCGTTGGTTCGGCGCTGTAATAAGCTATTGACGCTGTTGCAATCTTTCTCTCTTCGGTACGCCACTGTAGGCGCCGATCTGCTAGCTTGATCGTCCGAGGAACGCCCCACAGCGGGCAGGGATGCGTCATGAGCCTCGACCAAGTTGCTGGCGACGCATTTTCGCGCGCCCCGATCACACCCTCTCGTCGTTTGGGCGCCACGCTTGTTAGGTCTCGCCGATGCTCGGTTCGTGGCCTTCTTTTGCTCGCGGTCTGCGGACTCGCCGGCCTCATTTTGGCCGGAAGCCATCGCGAGTCTGCAGTCGGCCCGTCGGTTTCGACTTCTGTTTCGTACTCTCGTTTTGTCGCCAAGGAACAATTGGCGCCGATGATTTCGTTCAGTTCGCTCGAGGGAATTCGGGCCCCGTCGCATTATCAAGCGCGCGTTCGCGAAGCGGGCGCGGAGCGATGGGACACGTTGACTTTTGGGGACGCAGATGCTGATGGCTTCCTGTTTCGCGTCACGCTTCGATCGGCAAATCCCGCTTCGGCGAGGTCGAGTTTGTTTGTCGAACTCGCCAAGCAATCGGCCGAGATTGGTGCGGCGATCGTCCACGCGACAAGCCCACAATCCTACGCGACGGAACGTGGACCCATTGAATGGGCCGGCGTTATGCTGTCAGGTCGAGGGGTTGAGCACTTATGTCTCGGGTTCCGCCTTGCGCGTGCGGGAGATTTAGATCTCTCTGGGCTTGCGTGCGGAGGTCATGGGGCGCCGCTCGATCTGGTCGGGCTTGGATGTCTGGTCGATAGGCTTTCCCCGACAACCTCCGGATTGGAATCGGGGCTTGGAGAAATCTTTAAGCGCGACGCGACTCGAGGCGCAGTCTGTCCGCGCTTCCTCGGATAGCGCGCCAAATCAGGCCCATCACGAGTAAGCGCGCTCCAACTTCGCGATGATCGCATCCCCCATCTGCGAGGTCGAGACTGGCGCGCCTGCCTCACCGAGGATGTCGGCGGTCCGCAATCCCGCGTCGAGAACGCTGGCGATCGCGGTTTCCAAACGATCCGCCGCCTCATTCAAGCCGAAGGAATAACGCAACGCCATTCCGAACGAACCGATCATTGCGATGGGGTTGGCGAGGCCCTTGCCGGCAATATCGGGCGCCGAACCATGGACGGGTTCATACAGCGCCTTGCGCTTGCCGGTCTTGGGGTTGGCATCGCCAAGCGAAGCAGAGGGCAGCATGCCTAAGGACCCCGTCAGCATCGCAGCGACGTCCGAGAGCATGTCGCCGAACAGATTGTCGGTGACGATCACATCGAATTGCTTGGGCCAACGCACGAGCTGCATGCCGAGCGCATCGGCGAGCTGATGCTCGAGCGTCACGTCGGAGAACTCGCGTTTGTGCAGAGCCGACATCACTTCGTGCCAAAGAACGCCCGATTTCATCACATTGCGCTTATCAGAGGACGTGACCTTGTTGCGGCGCTTGCGCGCGAGGTCGAAGGCTACGCGGCCGATTCGCTCGATCTCGTAGGTGTCGTAAACCTGCGTGTCGATGCCGCGCTTCTGGCCATTGCCCAGATCGATAATCTGTTTGGGCTCGCCGAAATAGACGCCGCCCGTCAATTCGCGCACGATCATAATATCAAGCCCCTCGACGATCTCGCGCTTAAGCGAGGAGGCGTCTGCTAGGGCGGGATAGCAGATGGCGGGGCGCAAATTGGCGAAGAGTTGTAAGTCCTTGCGCAAGCGCAGCAATCCTGCCTCTGGGCGTTGTTCGTAAGCAACGTTGTCCCATCTTGCGCCGCCTACCGCGCCAAATAGGACCGCATCGGCGGCCTCCGCCAGAGCCATATCGGCCTCGCTGATTGCTTGTCCGTGAGCGTTGTATGCGCTGCCCCCGACTAGTCCCCTTTCGATTTCGAAACGGGCGACACCGGCGCGACTGAAGAAGGAGATGACTTTCTCGACCTCTACCATCACTTCGGGGCCGATACCGTCGCCGGGCAGGAGGCAGAGTTTGAAGGACGTCATGGATCGCCGTTTCTCTTTGGGGAAGGTGGCGTTTGCTAGCCGATTTCGCCAAGATGCGATAGGCGATTTGCGAAGGAGAAGCGCAGGCCATGACGATTGTAGCCAATAGCGGCGCCGACGCTTTCCTCAAGCGCCTGCCGCGCGACATGGCCTTTTATCTCGTACACGGTTCGGACGAGGGCCTCATCCGCGAGCGCGTCAGAGCCATCGTCCATTCCCATCTGGAGGGCGATGCCGACCCGTTGCGGCTCATCCGCTTCGACGGCGCCCGGCTCGCGCGCGAGCCGGGCGCCCTCGTCGACGAGGCCGACGCCGTACCGATGTTCGGCGGCCGTCGCATGATCTGGATCGAATTGCAGGCGCGCGACATCGCGCCGGCCCTGGAGCCCCTGTTCAAGAGGCCGCCGCGCGATTGCGCGATCGTCGTCGAGGCCGGCTCCCTTACGAAGGGCTCGGCGCTGCGTTCCGCCTTCGAGAAGATGGGTCACGGCGCCTCGATCGAATGCTACCCCGACGACCGGCGTAGCCTGACCGCGCTGATTGAGGCGGAGGCGCGCGAGGCGAACCTGCGCATTCCGGCCGACGTTCGCGACTATCTCATCGGGTTTCTCGGCTCTGACCGCATGACCACGAGGGGCGAAGTCGCCAAACTGCTTCTCTATATGGCAGGCAAAGGCGAGATCACGATCGCCGATGTCGAGGCGGTCGTGTCGGACGCTGGCCCTTCGGCGCTCGACGACGCGCTCGACAGCGCCTTCCTCGGCGACAACGCCGGGATCGAGGAGACCGCCAACCGTTTTTTCGCCGACGGCGGTGACCCCCAGCAATTGCTGACCGCGATTGTGCGTCGCGCGTTGCTATTGCAACGGTTGCGGCTGGAGATCGATCAGGGGCGTTCGCTGGAAAGCGTTCTGCAAACGCAGCACGTCCGAATGTCGCCGCTTCGCCGCGGCGCGCTGGAAAAACAGGTCGGTCGCTGGTCCGCCCAAAAGCTCGCACGCCTACCAGGCTCCCTGTGGAGCGCGTCGTCGCGGGTGCGGCGGGACGCCAGGATGGCCAAGTTTATAACCATGCGGGCGCTATGGGCGCTTGCCTCAAGCGCTCGCTCGGGCCTTACGTAAAGTCGCCGAATCGGTTTGGCACAGGCGCCGGCAGAAATCGTCGAGCTGCTCGAAACTCCCGAATTTCAACCGCACCTCGCCGCTTTCGCCGCGATGGCGAATGACGACATTCGTGCCCAGCGCCTTGCTTAGGCTGGCTTCCAGCGCCCGCGTGTCGGCGTCGACTTCATCCAGATACGTGACGGGCGCGGCGCTTTCCGTCTCGCCAAACTTCTGGCCGATTTTCTCGACGTCGCGCACGGTGAGCCCGCGCGCCAAGATTTTCTTGGCGGTGGCGTCGGGGTCTGGCACCGCCAGCAGCGCTCGCGCGTGACCGGCCGAAATCTGCCCTTTGGCAAGCAGGGATCGCGAAAAGTCCGGCAGTTTGGTTAGCCGCAACGTATTGGCGATATGGCTCCGGCTCTTGCCGATGATGCGGGCGATGTCGTTGTGCGAATAATTATAGTCGGCGCTCAATTGCGCATAGCCATTGGCCTCTTCGAGAGCATTGAGGTCGGCGCGTTGGACGTTTTCGACAATGGCGATTTCGAGTGCCTCGCGATCGCCCGCCTCGATGACGACGATCGGGATCTCATGCAGCCCGGCGCGCTGGGCGGCGCGCCAGCGCCGCTCTCCCGCCACGATCTCGAACGCGTCGGCGACGCGCGGGATCGGGCGCACAAGCACCGGCTGGATGACGCCGCGCTCGCGCACCGAGGCGGCGAGTTCCTCGAGTTCGTCCTCGTCGAAATTCTTGCGGGGATTGCGCGGATTCGGGCGCAGGAATTCGATCGGCGCCTTGCGCTGGCCGCGCGCGCGCTCGGCGCCGGGCGCCTCATCGTTGGCGTCGCCGAGCAGGGCGGCGAGGCCGCGTCCGAGGCGGGGTCCGATTTTGGCGGGGCGGGCGGCGTCTTCGGCCATGACTTTCTCCATCGGGGAAAACGGCGAGCGGGCGGCTCAGGCCGCCCGCCAGCGCGCCTCGCGTTTGATGACTTCCGAGGCGAGCTTCAGATAGGCTTGGCTGCCGCTGCATTTGAGGTCGTAGAGCAGCACCGGCTTGCCGTAGGAGGGCGCCTCGGACACCCGGACGTTCCTTGGAATGATCGTGTCATAGACTTTTTCGCCCATGAAAGCGCGCACATCGTCGACCACTTGGGTCGCCAGATTGTTGCGCGGATCGAACATGGTCAGCACGATGCCATGGATGGCGAGCGATGGATTGAGCGAGCGGCGCACCTGATCGACGGTGGTGAGAAGCTGCGAGAGGCCCTCCAGAGCGAAGAACTCGCATTGCAGCGGCACCACGACCGCATCGGCCGCCGCCAGGCCATTGAGCGTCAGCAGGTTCAAAGAGGGCGGGCAATCGATCAGCACATAGGTGATCGGCGTCTCGCTCTCTTCGTCGAACAGCTTGCGCAGGGCATTTTTGAGCTTGAACGAGCGGTCGGAATGGGTGGAGATTTCGAGTTCGACGCCGAGCAGATCCATCGTCGAAGGAGCGATGAACAGGCGCGGCACCGCGGTCGGCATGATGACCTGCGCCAAAGTACGCTCGCCCACGAGGGCGTCATAGCTCGAGGAGGTGCTGCGCGACTTGCGGTCGATGCCCAGGCCCGTCGACGCATTGCCCTGCGGATCGAGATCGATCAACAGGACCTGCTCGCCGATGGCGGCGAGCGCGGTGCCCAGATTGATGGCTGTCGTCGTTTTGCCGACGCCGCCCTTTTGGTTGGCCATCACGAGCACGCGCGGATTGGGTCGATTTTCCAAAAAAATCCTCCGCTAGGCGACGGCACGCGAATCAAGATCGCTTCGAGTGCTGCGCCGATTCGTCGTGACGCACAATCAAAATGGCCGTGCTCGGGTCGATTCGGCTGTTGATGGTCTGACACAGCAAGGCCTCGGGAGGGGCGAAGGCGGCCATTTGCGCCTCGACCGTTCGCCCACGCGGGAAGATCCCAACCGCGCCCCGCTCCATCCATGGTTTGGCGTAGCCGATCAGAATGGGCAAGGGGGCGAGTGCGCGGGCAGTGACCGCGTCTACAGGCATTAGCGATTCTGGCGCGATCGATTCGATGCGGGTGGGGTGAATTTTGGCGGCGGCGCCCGTGGCGCGCGCGACTTCGCGCAGGAAGGCGCATTTGCGCTGGTCGCTTTCGATGAGGTGAACGAGGGCGCCCGTTTTCCCAGCGAGTTGGATCGCCAGCACCATGCCGGGAAATCCCGCGCCGGAGCCCAGGTCGACCCAGCGTTTTGCATCGGGGGCGAGAGGGAGGAGTTGCACGCTATCGGCGATATGCCGCGACCAAACATGGTCGAAACTCGCTGGGGAGATCAGATTGGTGACGCTGCGCCATTTGGCAAGGAGGTCGACAAAGGTTTCGAGGCGCTGTTCTGTTTCACGTGAAACAGGCACGAGTCTAAGTGCGGCGCTTCGGTCGGAGCCCTGTCTCATGGTCGGAGCCGTTTTCTCCCGTCAGTAAGGTCAGCCTCCCAGGCGAGGAGCCGAGTAATGCCGCGTGGCTACTCTCCCCAAGGCAATTCAACCCTTCTCGCCCCGCCTGCGGCGGCATCGCAATGACCGCCGACCGTTTCGCTCTAGAATCATCCTCCTGCTGCCATTGCCATTATGCGCCGTGGAGAGCAATGCCTAGTTCGCTCCTCACATGGCCGCGGGTGGAATCCCAACCTCCAATTGGTCGCCACCCAAAGCAAAAGGATTGCGATTCCCATCAAGGCAAAAAACCGCCGAACCTCAGTAATTACCTATCCTTTGCATAGATCTCTCAAATCGCGCCCCCTACCAGAAGAAAGCAACAGATAATCACACATACTTCGCTAAATCGGATTTATTTCAATCAGGCAATTACTTTTTTCTGTTCCCAAGAGATGCACTTGTTCAACAGGAATGAACGCCCCCACAACAGGAGTAAGGCCAATGACTAATAATATCGACAAATTGATCGACAATGACGCTGGCGCGACCGTTAAAGACTAAGCTCTCATCGCCTAGTTAGTCGCCGTCGTGATCATCGGCGCCGTAACCGCAGTGGCGGTCAATATAACGAATGTCTTCAACGAGATGGCAAAACAACGTCAAAATGAATCTGGTCGGGGAGGACCCGAGCCTCTCCCTACTCGCGTCCTCGCGCTGTGGCGTGGTCCGCGGTCCATTCGTTAACTGTCCGAGACGGCGATTTTTGCTCGCTCATCAAAACTGATCGCCGCGAATAATCCGCTGCGGCTGCATCCTTCCTCGCAAAGCGCGGTTCTATGAATTGCCCATCCCATTCGGATCCGCCAACCTGTGCAACCGATCGGCGGCTGCCTGCGCAAAGCGTAGTAGTACCGCGCGCCTTGTCGCCGGCGCGAGACGCTGTGGGATGGGTTCGCGCAGGATTTCGGCGCCGTAAGGGTCGGCCATGATGAGCCCGGCCTCCAGCGGCATCATTTCGGCGGGGATATTGGCGTCAATCGCAAAATACAACCGATCGCAATGGGCGGCATAGTCGCGCCATTTATGGTCGGCGCGAAAATCGGCGACCGAGGATTTGATCTCCACGATCAGCAGCGATCCGTCGCCATGCAGCGCGACGACGTCGGCGCGCCGTCCATCCAGCAAAGGCAATTCCGTTACCGTGGAAAATCCGCGCGCCCGCAACATGCGTCGCACTCCGCGCGCGATCATCATCGCGGTTTCAGACTGCCGGCCATCGATGAGACCCTGTGAGAACTCAACGCTCGTCAAGCTAAATTCTCCTGTTAGCCTTCATTGTAGGGACCGCAGCGAAGAAGCAATCCAGCAACCGGCGCGCTCCTTGGGTTGCATCGCTCTGTTCGCATGACGATAGGTCGCGTCAGCTATCAATCATCCCGATTCAGAGCCCCTCGTATCGGCCAGGATCATCGCCGCCGCCTTTTCAGCGATCATCAGGGTCGGTGAATTAGTATTGCCGGACGTGATGCGCGGCATCACCGAAGCGTCGGCGATGCGCAAGTTCCGCAGCCCGAACACACGCAGGCGCGCGTCGACGACGGCGCTTTTGTCATCGCCCGTCCCCATTTTGGCGGTTCCGACGGGATGGAAAATTGTCGTGCCGATATCGCCGGCTGCCCTGACGAGATCGGCTTCGCTCTGGACTGCAACGCCTGGCCGAAACTCCTGTGGCGCATATGGCGCAAGCGCCGGCGCGGCGGCGATTTTACGGACCAGACGGATCGAATCGGCGGCGACGCGGCGATCCTCCTCCTGCGAAAGATAGTTGGGCGCGATCGTCGGGGCCGCGCGCGAATCGGGGCTTTGTGCATGCACCGCCCCCCGGCTTGCCGGGCGTATGTTGCAAACGCTGAGCGTGACGGCGGGAAAGGCGTGCAGCGCTTCGCCAAATCGTTCGAGCGACAGCGGCTGCACATGAAACTCGAGATTGGCGGTCGCATAATCGCCTGAGGATTTGGCGAACAGGCCGAGCTGCGAGGGCGCCATCGTCATAGGCCCGCGCCGCGCCATCGCATATTGGACACCCATCCAGCCGCGCTTGGCGTAGGACTGGAAATCGGCGTTGAGCGTGCGGGCGCCGGACACTTTGAAGATGCAACGCAATTGCAAATGGTCTTGCAAATTCTCGCCGACGCCCGTCAATTCGTGGATGACCGGCTGCCCGATCGCCGCCAATATTTCCGGGCGGCCGATGCCCGAGAGTTCCAGCAAATGCGGCGTGCCGATCGCACCCGCCGCGAGCACGACCTCTCCATCCGCGCGCGCCTCGTGAATCATCGGGCCCTTGACGTAGCGCACGACGATCGCGCGTCCGTCCTCGGTGAGCACGCGCTCGACATTGGCGCCCGTGACCAGTTCGAGGTTGCGGCGCGAGAGAATCGGTTTGAGAAAGCCGCGCGCCGCGCTCCAGCGCATGCCCCGTTTCTGATTGACTTCGAAATAGTCCGATCCTTCATTGTCGCCTTTATTGAAGTCGGGCACCTTGGGGATTCCGACCTCCGCCGCGGCCTCCCGCACCGCGTCGAGAATCGGCCAGGAAATGCGCGGGCGCTCGACCCGCCATTCGCCGCCGACACCATGAAAAGCATCCGCTGCGCCGTGATGGTCCTCATGCTTCTTGAAAAAGGGCAGCACGTCGTCCCAGCTCCATCCCTCCAGGCCGAGTTGGCGCCAGCCGTCGTAATCGGCGGCCTGTCCGCGCATATAAATCATGCCGTTGATGGCCGAGGAGCCGCCAATCACTCGGCCGCGGGGATAGGCGATGATGCGGTCATTGAGACCTCTCTCGCTGGCAGTCCTGAACATCCAGTCGGCGCGCGGATTGCCGATCGCATAGAGATAGCCGACGGGGATGTGCAGCCAGATCCAATCGTCCTTTCCTCCCGCCTCGATCAGCAGCACTTTGGCGCCGGGATCGGCGGACAGCCGGTTGGCCAGGAGACATCCGGCCGACCCGGCGCCGACGACGATGTAATCGAAATGCCGGACATCGCTCACGGAGCCACCGCCCAGCAGGCGACTTGGCGACCCTGTTTCAGCTCCAGGGGTGGGCGCTCAATTCGACAGCGGTCGAAAACGAGTGGACAGCGTGGATTGAATGGACAGCCGCTGGGTGGGTCGAAAGGCGAGGGCGCCTCACCCTTCAGGATGACGCGCTCGCGCATGGCTTCGGGATTGGCCACCGGCGTCGCCGACAGCAACGCGCGCGTATAGGGGTGCTGCGGTGCGGCGAATATTGCCTCGCGCGCGCCCATTTCGGCGATATGGCCAAGATAGATCACCATCACCTCGTCCGCGATATGCCGCACGACGGAAAGATCGTGCGAGATGAAGACATAGGCGAGCGAAAATTCCTCCTGTAACTGGGCGAGGAGGTTAAGCACTTGCGCGCGGATGGATACGTCGAGCGCCGAGACTGGCTCGTCGAGCACAAGGATTTTCGGGCGCAGGACGATGGCCCTGGCGATCGCGATGCGCTGGCGCTGGCCGCCCGAAAACATATGGGGGTAGCGGTGATAATATTCGGGGCGCAGGCCGACCCTGGCCATGATGTCGCGCGCGGCGGCGGCGCGCTCGGGCGCCTTCATATCGGTATTGACGAGCAGCGGCTCCTCGAGCGCGCTGCCGATTTTCTGGCGCGGATTGAGCGAGCCGTAAGGGTTCTGGAACACGATCTGGATGTCGCGGCGCAGGCGACGGCGGGTCGCCGCATCGGCCGTCGCGACGTCCTCGCCATCGATTGACAGCGCGCCGTCGCTCGGCGTTTCGATGAAGGTGAGGAGACGGGCGAGCGTCGACTTGCCGCAGCCCGATTCGCCGACCACCGCCAGCGTGCGGCCAGCCTCGAGCGTGAACGAAACGTCGGCGAGCGCCTTGACGACCGCCGGCGCCGCGAACAGCCCGCGCGCGATCGTATAGTCGCGGGCGAGGCTTCGCGCTTCGAGCAGCGCGGTCACGATTGGGCCGCCTCGAGCGAGGCGCCGGCGAGTGGAACTCCCTCGACCAGCGGCGTATGGCAGAGGGCGTGGCCGAGCACGGCCGAGGCGGGCGCGGGCGCGGCGCGGCGGCAAAGATCGAATACGAAGCCGCAGCGCGGCGAGAACAGGCAGCCGCTCGGCCGGTCGTCTCGCCCGGGCACCATGCCGGGAATGGCAGGCAGCCGCCGCGCCTTGGCGCGCTCGGGCAAGGCGGCGAGCAGCGCGGCGGTATAGGGATGGTGAGGATCGGCGAATAAAGCGCGGGTGGCGTTGGTCTCGACCGCCTGTCCCGCATATTGCACGATGACGCGATCGGCCGTTTCGGCGACGACGCCCATATCGTGAGTGATGAGCACCAGGCCCATGCCGTTCTGACGGCGCAGCGACAATAGGAGGTCGAGGATCTGCGCTTGGATTGTCACGTCGAGCGCGGTGGTCGGCTCGTCGGCGATCAGCAATTTGGGCCGGCAGGCGAGCGCCATCGCGATCATCACGCGCTGGCTCATGCCGCCCGACAATTGATGGGGATAGGCGGCCGCCCGCCGGGCGGGATCGGGAATGCCGACTTCCTCCAACAGTTCGACGACGCGCTTTTTGCGCGCGGCGCGGTCCAGGCGCAGGTGCGTTTTCAGCGCCTCGCCGATCTGGAACCCCGCCGTGAAACAGGGGTTCAGCGAGGTCATCGGCTCCTGGAAAATCATCGCGATATCCTTGCCTGCGATCTGTCGCCGCGCGGATGCGCACATCAACAGCAGATCGCGGCCGTCGAAGGCTAGGCGATCGGCGGCCACGCTCGCAGTGAATGGCAATAGGCCCATCACCGCCAGCATCGCCACCGACTTGCCCGAACCCGATTCGCCCACGATCGCCAGCACTTCATTGGGTGCGACCGTAAGATCCACGCCGTCGACCGCCTTGAACGCGCCCGAGCGGGTGGCGAAGGAGACGCAGAGATTGCGGATTTCAAGGAGGGGCGCTGCCATCGCTCAGCTGCGCCGCATTTTGGGATCGAGCGCATCGCGCAGGCCATCGCCGGTCAGATTGATCGCCACGACGGTGATGAGAATGGCGAGGCCGGGGAACGTGACGATCCAGGGGTTCGAGCGGATGAATTCCCTGGAATCGGCGAGCATCGAGCCCCATTCGGGGGTCGGCGGCTGCGCGCCGAGCCCCAGGAATCCGAGCGCCGCCGCTTCCAGAATGGCGTCCGACACGCCGAGCGCGGCCTGGACGATGAGCGGCGCCAGGCAATTGGGCAGGATCGTCACGAACATCAGGCGCAGCGGGCCGACGCCGGCGACGCGGGCGGCGGTCACATAATCCTTGTTGAGTTCGCCCAGGGCCGAGGCGCGCATGAGGCGCACATAGCGCGGCAGATAGACGATCGTCACCGCGACGATCGTGTTGGTCAGACTGGGACCCAGGATGGCCACGACGAGAATGGCCAGCACCAGGCTCGGCACCGCCATGATGAGGTCCATCACGCGGGTGATCACGACATCGGCGATCGGCCCCGACATCGCGCTGACGAGGCCGAGCGCGATGCCGATCACGAAGGAGACGCTCATCACGCAAACGCCGATGAACAGCGAAACGCGCGCGCCGAAAATGAGGCGCGAAAGCATGTCGCGCCCGGCGCCGTCGGTGCCCAGAATGAATTTCCACGAGCCGCCTGCCTCCCAGAGCGGCGGCGCCTTGACGGCGTCGCGGAACTGTTCGATCGGCGAATGCGGGGCCAGGAAATTGGCCAGCGCCGCGGTGGCGAGGACGATGGCGACGATCGACAGGCCGAACAAAGCCCCCTTGTTTTCGCGATAGGCCGACCAGAACGCGGCCAGGGGCGTCGGGGCGGCGAGCACGGCGATCGCGACGTCGTCCTCGGGGGCCAGCGCGGCTGTTGTGAGGTCAGCGGCCATGGCGGATCCGCGGGTTGATCGCACCATAGAGCAGATCGACGATAACGTTGACGGTTATCACCACCATCGAAATCAGCATCACGCCGCCCTGCAGCGCCGGATAATCGCGCCGGCCGATCGAGTCGATGAGCCATTTGCCGACGCCGGGCCAGGAGAAGATCGTCTCGGTCAGCACCGCGCCGGCGAGCAGGCCCGAGATCGACAGACCGATCACCGTGACGACGGGCAGCAAGGCATTGCGCAAGGCGTGCAGGCCTATCACGCGCGCCGGCGACAGGCCCTTGGCGCGGGCGGTCCGCACATAATCCTCGCTCAAGACTTCGAGCATCGAGGAACGCGTCATCCGCGCGATGACGGCGAGCGGAACGGTGCCCAGCACGATGGCGGGCAGCACGAGATGATGCAGCGCGTCCAGGAAGGCGCCGTCCTGGCCCGACAGCAGCGCGTCGACCGTCATGAAGCCGGTCACCGGCTCGAAATAGAATCTTATGAGGTCGATGCGGCCGGAGACCGGCGTCAGGCCGAGATCGACCGCCACGAACATGATGAGCAACAGGCCCCACCAGAAGATCGGCATGGAATAGCCGATCGTCGCCACGCTCATGAGCGCCTGGTCGAAATAGCCGCCGCGCTTGACGGCGGCGATCGCGCCGGCCGGCACGCCGATCGCCAGGGCGAACAGCATGGCGAAGAACGACAGCTCCAGTGTCGCGGGAAACAGCGTGAGGAATTCGCTGAGGACCTTTTGCTGGGTGGCGACCGAGGTTCCAAAATCGCCATGCAGCAATTGCCGGGCATAGACGAGGAATTGTTGCCAGACGGGCAGGTCGAGCCCGAGCTCGTGGCGGAATTCGGCCAGGCGCTCGGGCGAAATGCCGCGCTCGCCCACACGCACCTCCACCGGATCGCCCGGCACCAGCCGGATCGCGACGAAGGTCGCGAACATCAGAGCGACGAAGGTCGGGATCGTCAGAAGGATACGGCGAACAAAGTAAGCGAGCATGGGCGGGTTCGAGAACGCCGGCCTTTCCCCTAAAACAGGAGAGAAGGCCGGCGCCGCGCCTTTACTGAACGTCGACGCCCTCGAACGAATGCGCGCCGAGCGGGCTTTGCTTATAGCCCGTCACATTGGCGCGCACGACCTCGAATACGGTCGAATGGGCGATGAGGAATTCAGGCGCTTCCTCGTGCTCGATGACCTGCATACGCTCATAAAGCTTGGCGCGGCCGGCCTGATCGGGGATGACGCGCGCCTTCGCCAGCAGGTCGCTGAACTCGGAATTGCACCATTTGGGGATGTTGTTGGCGGCGGGTTTGCCGTCGGTGCAGCCGTCCAGGAAGAAGAAATTATCTGGATCGCCATTGTCGCCGGTCCAGCCGAGCTGGGCGGTGATGTCCTCGCCGCCCTGGGCGCGCTTGCGATATTCGCCCCATTCATAGGTCACAAGCTTGGCGTTGACGCCGATTTTGGCAAGATCGGACTGCATCATTTCGCCGATGCGCTTGCCGTTGGGATTGTAGGGGCGCTGCACCGGCATATACCAAAGATCAATGTCGAGCGGCGTGGCGACGCCGGCCGTCTGCAGCATTACCTTGGCCTTTTCCGGGTCGAAGGGATAATCCACGATCTTGTCGTTGTAGGACCACATGGTGGTGGGGATCAGCGTCTTGGCCGCCTCCCCGGCGCCCAGATAGACGTCCTTGATGATCGCCGCCTTGTCGATGGCCATGGTGAGGGCCTGGCGGACCTCCTTCTTGTCGAAAGGCGGCTTGGTCGTGTTGAAAGCCCAGAATGCGATGTTGAGGCCGGACTGCGAAATGACCTTCAGCGAGGAATCTTTTTGCATTTCTGGCAGGTCTGCGGGGCGCGGAAAGCCGTTGATATGGCATTCGCCGGCCTTCAGCTTGGCGTAGCGCGCCGTCGCGTCGGGCGTAATCGCATAAACGAGATCGTCGACCAGCGGCTTCTCGCCGAAATAATCCTTGTTCGCCTTGAAGCGGATCACGGCGTCCTTCTGATAGGCGACGAAGGAGAAGGGGCCGGTGCCGACGGGAACTTGGTCGAATTGCTCGGGCGTGCCCTTCTTGAGCAGGAAATCGGCATATTCGGCCGAGACGATCGAGGCGAAATCCATCGCGAGATTGGCCAGGATTGCGACATTGGGCGTCTTCAGTTTCATGACGACGGTGTAATCGTCCTTCTTCTCGATCGAATCGAGCAGCGAAGGCATGTCCATGTCGTTGAAATAATCATATTTGCCGCCCGAAACCTTGGCGTAAGGGTTGTCCGGCTTCCATTGCCGGTTGAACGAGAACAAGACGTCGTCGGCGTTGAAATCGCGCGTCGGTTTGAAATCCTTGACCGTGTGGAACTTCACGCCTTTGCGCAGGTGGAAGACGATGGTCTTGCCGCCATCGCCGATCTCCCAGCTTTCCGCTAGGCCCGGGCCGACCTCGGTCGTGCCGCGCTTGAATTCGGTCAGCTTGTCGAAGACGGGCCGCGCCGCGTCAAAACTGGTGCCGGTCGTATTGATCGCCGGACTAAAATTCTCGGGGCTTCCTTCCGAACAATAGACCAAGGTCTTGGCCGATGTGGCCGTCGAGCCGAACAACAATGCGGCGAGGCCAAGGCCCGCGAACGTGGTGGCTTTCATGCAATTCCCCTTTGATCGCTCAGCTCCAGATTATTCATAGCCCTCGCCAACAGGCTTGGCGACCCGGCAATGAGAGATCCAGCAGCGCCCCGCCATCGAAGCGCCTTTTGCCGGCTCTTGCAATGGCTTTGCCAAGCCGGCCGCATTTGCCTAAAAAATTCAGAGGCGTACAACGAACGCGCGCGCTTCGAGCTCGCCGATGACGCGGTTGGCGAGGCTCTCGGCTGGCTCGAGCGCTGACTTGAGAACCAAATCCGCAGCCTCTGGCACTTCATAGGGCTGGTCGACGCCGGTGAAGTTTTTGATCTCGCCGGCCAAGGCGCGCTTGTAGAGACCCTTGGGGTCGCGGGCGATGACGGTCGCTAACGGCGCGTCGACGAATATTTCGATAAATTCGCCCGGCGCCGCCAATTCGCGCGCCAATTCGCGCTCGGCCCGGAACGGCGAGATGAACGAGCACAGGACGATGAGGCCGGCGTCCGTCATCAGGCGCGCCACTTCGCCGACGCGGCGAATGTTCTCGACGCGGTTGGCCGCGGTGAAACCCAGATCCTTGTTGAGCCCATGGCGAATGTTGTCGCCATCCAGCATGACGGTATGCGCGCCGCGCGCATGCAGCTTGGCCTCGACAAGATTGGCGATCGCCGACTTTCCAGCGCCCGAAAGTCCGGTGAACCAAAGAATCGCCGGACGCTGGTGCTTGATGCGCGCGCGCGCCTCGCGCGTGATCGTCAGATCATGACGATGGATATTAGTCGCGCGGCGCAGGCCGTGGGCGATCATGCCCGCCGCCGCCGTTTCATTGCTGAAGCGGTCGATGAGGATGAAGGCGCCGGTTTCGCGATTGTCTGCATAGGCGTCGAACGCGACCGGCATCGTCGTCGCCATATTGCAGAAACCGACCTCGTTGAGCGAGAGCGTCTTGCCGGCCAGTTTCTCCAGCGTATTGACGTCGATGCGATGCCGCAATTCGGTGACCGTCGCCGGCGTGGTCCTGGCGCCGATTTTCATCAGATAGGAGCGGCCGGGCAACAGCTCTTCCTGGCTCATCCAGATGACATGGGCGGCGAACTGATCGGCCACCTCGGGCCGGTCGGCGGGATGGGCGAGCACATCGCCGCGCGCGATATCCACTTCGTCGGCGAGCGCCAGCGTCACCGCTTCGCCCGCCCCCGCTTCCTCGACATCGCCGTCGGCGTTGATGACGCGCGTCACTTTGCTGAGGCGGCCGGAGGAGGAGGCGACGATTTCATCGCCGGGCTTGACCGATCCGCTGGCGATCGAGCCGGCAAAGCCCCGAAAGTCCAGATGCGGCCGGTTGACCCATTGCACGGCCAAACGAAACGGCGCCAGGCGACGGTTCTGCTCGACCTCGATCCGCTCGAGATGATGAAGCAGGGGCGGCCCCTCGAACCAGGGCGTTTTTTGGCTGCGCGCCGAAACATTGTCGCCAAAGCGCGCCGAGATCGGAATCGGCTCGATCGAGCGGAACCCGAGCGGCTTGGCGAAGGCGGCAAAGCTTGCAACGATTTTGCGAAACGTCGCCTCGTCAAAGTCTACGAGGTCGATCTTGTTGATCGCCAGCACGACATGGCGAATGCCCAGCAACGACACAATGTAAGAATGGCGGAAGGTCTGGGTCAGCAGGCCCTTGCGCGCATCGACCAGGATCACCGCCAGATCGGCGTTGGAGGCCCCCGTCGCCATATTCCGCGTATATTGCTCGTGGCCCGGCGTGTCGGCGACGACGAACGAGCGCGCGGGCGTCGCGAAATAGCGATAGGCGACGTCGATGGTGATTCCCTGCTCGCGCTCGGCCTCAAGACCGTCGACGAGAAGGGCGAAATCAATGTCCTCGCCGGTGGTTCCGTGCTTCTTGGAATCGCGCTTGAGCGCCGCAAGATGATCGTCGAGGATCAGTTTCTGCTCATAGAGGAGGCGGCCGATCAGCGTCGACTTGCCGTCGTCGACCGAGCCGCAAGTGAGCAGGCGCAGAGCGGGCAGCGCGGCCGCACGCAAGTCGGTCATCAGAAATAGCCCTCGCGCTTCTTCTTCTCCATCGAGCCTTGCTCGTCCTGATCGATGAGGCGCCCCTGACGCTCGGAAGTCGTCGAGGCGCGCATTTCATCGATCACTTCGTCAAGGGTTTCGGCGTCCGATTCTATCGCGCCGGTCAGGGGATAGCAGCCGAGCGTGCGAAAGCGGACGCGGCGCATCTGCGGCCTCTCGCCGGGCAACAAGGGAAAACGGTCGTCATCAACCATGATGAGGGCGCCGTCGCGCTCGACGACCGGCCGTTCTTTGGCGAAATAGAGCGGAACCACGGGTATCTGCTCGGCCCGCACATATTCCCAGACGTCGAGTTCGGTCCAGTTCGAGAGCGGGAACACCCGCATCGACTCTCCCGCGCGGATGCGGGTGTTGAACAGGCGCCAGAGTTCCGGCCGCTGATTGCGGGGATCCCAGGTATGGGCGGCGGAGCGATGCGAGAAGATGCGCTCCTTGGCGCGGCTTTTTTCCTCGTCGCGCCGCGCGCCGCCGAACGCCGCGTCGAACTTGCCCTCGTCCAGCGCTTGGCGCAGCGCCTCGGTCTTCATGACCTGGGTATGAAGAGCCGATCCCGACGCGACCGGCGAAATGCCGCGCGCCAAGCCCGCCTTATTCGTATGAACGAGAAGATTGAGGCCAAGGCGGCGCGCCGTCGCATCGCGAAATTCGATCATTTCGCGAAATTTCCAGGTCGTGTCGACATGCAGGAACGGAAACGGCGGCGGGGCGGGATGAAAGGCCTTCAGCGCGACATGCAGCATCGCGCTGGAATCCTTGCCGATTGAATAAAGCATTACTGGAGTGCTAAATTCTGCAACTACCTCACGCATAATGTGAATTGCCTCCGATTCGAGGCGACGCAGGTGAGGCGGCAGATTGGCAGACATGGGAAAAACGTCTCGGCGATTGGCGAGCGCGGTTCATATAGTCGATAGATAGGCTATGCAAATAGGGCGGCTTGAAGAAATTGCGCGGCGCCCCGGCGCCGTCCTAAAACACGGCTCCGACGCCGTTTCAACAAAGGGATTGCAGACGATTTGGCAAATCCATTCGCCTCGCCGGCCCCGCGCGATACAATTTTTGCGCCCGCCACCGGCGTCGGGCGCGCCGCAATCAGCATTATTCGTCTGTCGGGGTCGTCTTGCAATCGCGCACTTGAAACGCTGACCGACCGAACGTTGCCCGCCGAGCGCGTCGCCACGTTGAAAACTCTGCGCCATCCGGTCACCGGCGAAGAGTTGGACCGGGCGCTGGTCCTCTATTTTGCTGCGCCGCGCAGTTTTACCGGCGAAGACATGGCCGAATTGCATATCACGGGCGGCCGCGCGGTCTTGCAGGGGGTCGTCGAAGCGCTCACGCTTGTCGAAGGTTTGCGTCCCGCCGAGCCCGGCGAATTCGCGCTTCGCGCTTTCGAGAATGGCAAACTCGACCTGTCGCAAGTGGAGGGCCTGGCCGATCTTGTCGACGCGCAGACTCAGGCCCAGCGCCGTCAGGCGCTTCGCATCGCCGGCGGTGCCTTGAGCCGGGAAGCGGAGGCGACTCGCACGCTCGTCCTCGAGGCTATCGCGCGATTCGAGGCGCAGATCGATTTTTCCGACCAGGACGACGTGGACGCCGAAGGGCTCGCCGAGGGCCGCCGCCTTGTCGGGGCGGCGGCGCAACGCATTCGCGAGACCTTGCAATCGGCGGGAGCGGGCGAGCGCCTGCGGGAGGGCTTCAATGTCGTCATCGCCGGGCCGCCCAATGTCGGCAAATCGACGCTGATGAACGCGATCGCCGGGCGCGATGTGTCGATCGTCTCGGCGAGTCCCGGCACGACACGCGACCCCATCGAAGTTCATTTCGATTTGCGCGGGTTCCCGGTCAGCTTGGTCGATACCGCCGGCCTTCGCGAGAGCGACGACCCGATCGAGAACGAGGGAATCTTGCGGGCGCGCCGCCGCGCCCGGGAGGCCGACCTGACGCTTTGGCTTAGCGACCGGGCCGAACCTGCCGCCGTCGACGTCGGAGAGGCGGGTGGGCCCGTATTGGCGGTTCGAACCAAGATCGATCTTGCGGGCGGCGAATCCCCATCGGGCCCGATCGCCGTATCCGGCAGGACCGGCGAGGGAATCGATCGATTGCTCGACGCGATCGCCGATTTCGCCGAACAGCAATTGTCCGGCCCTAGCCCGGCGCTCATCACCCTGACAAGGCATCGCCTCGCGTTCGAGGAGGCGCTCGCCCATCTGCAACGCTTGCTCGATCACCCAGATTCTGCGCCCGAATTGCTAGCCGAGGACTTGCGCCTGGCGGCGCGCGCGCTGGAGCGAATCGCCGGACGAATCGATGTCGAAGACGTGCTGGCGGCGATTTTTGCGCGGCTGTGCATCGGCAAATAGCGCCGATTCCGTCGTTTCCTTCGCCAGCACTAAGCCATATATAGGGCCGCGCGGCGTCGGACGGATGAGGGATATGAACAGCTTCGATGTGATCGTCATTGGCGGGGGGCATGCCGGCTGCGAAGCTGCGGCGGCTTCGGCGCGCCTTGGCGCATCGACGGCGCTGGTGACGCAGCGTTTCGAGACGATCGGCGCGATGTCGTGCAATCCGGCCATCGGCGGCCTCGGCAAAGGCCATCTCGTGCGCGAGATCGACGCGCTCGACGGCCTGATGGGTCTCGCGGCCGATGCGGCGGGCATTCAGTTCCGCGTGCTGAACCGGCGCAAGGGGCCGGCGGTGCAGGGGCCGCGCGCCCAGGCCGACCGCAAACTCTATCGCCTCGCCATGCAGGGGCTGATCCGGCAGACGGCCAACCTGACGGTGATCGAAGCCGAGGCGAAAAGCTTCCATGCTCCCGACGGCCGCATCGCTTGGCTCGAATTGGCGGACGGCCGCATTCTCAATTGCGGTTCGCTGGTTATTACGACCGGCACGTTCCTGCGCGGAGTCATCCATCTGGGCGACCAGCGCACGCCGGCCGGCCGCGTCGGCGACGCGCCGTCCGTGCATCTTGCCCAATGCATGGATCAAGCGGGCTTTTCCTTGGGCCGGCTGAAGACGGGGACGCCGCCGCGCCTGGACGGGGCGAGCATCGACTGGGCGGCGCTCGAAGTGCAGCCTGGCGACGATCCGCCCGAACCCTTCTCCGCCATGACCGACCGAATCACGACGCGTCAGGTTCCCTGTCACATCACGCGCACGACCGCCGCCGGCCACGCCATTGTGCGCGACAATGCGCATCGCACGGCCGTCTATTCCGGCGCCATATCCGGACGCGGGCCGCGCTATTGTCCCTCGATCGAGGACAAGGTCCTTCGCTTTCCCGACCGCGACAGCCACCAGATATTCCTGGAGCCCGAGGGGCTCGATGATCCAACCATCTATCCCAACGGCATTTCGACCTCGCTGCCGGCCGATGTCCAGGCGGAATTCCTGCGTACGATTCCGGGCCTGGAAAAGGTCAAAATTGTGCGGCCCGGCTACGCCATCGAATATGATTATGTCGATCCGCGCGAGCTGGAGCTGACCTTGGAGACGCGGCGGGTCAAAGGCTTGTTCCTGGCCGGTCAGATCAACGGCACGACCGGCTATGAAGAGGCGGCAGCCCAAGGCCTCGTCGCCGGCCTCAACGCCGCCAAATCGACGGGCGGCGGCAAGGCTTGCGCGTTCGATCGCGCCGAGTCTTATCTCGGCGTGATGATCGACGATCTCACGACTAAAGGCGTTACCGAGCCCTATCGCATTTTCACCTCACGCGCCGAATATCGCCTGTCGCTGCGCGCGGACAATGCGGACGAGCGGCTCACCAACAAGGGCATCGAGCTTGGTTGCGTCGGCGTCGGACGCGCGGCGCGCCATCGGGCGAAGGCGGCGCGGCTCGCCGAGGCGCGCGCGCTGATGAAGGCCTGCACGGCGACCCCGTTAAAATTGCGCGAACACGGCATCCTCGTCAATCAGGACGGGGTGCGGCGCAGCGCCTTCGATCTGGCCGCCCAGCCCGAATTCACGATTGTCGAACTGGCCAAGGTCTGGCCGGAACTCGCATTACTGGAGCCGGCGATCGCGCGGCGGCTGGAGGCGGACGCTAAATATTCGGTCTATCTCGATCGGCAGGACGAGGATGTCGCGCGTTTCCGCCGCAACGAATCGGTCGCCATTCCCACCGATCTCGATTATTCCGGCATGTCCGGCCTTTCCAACGAATTGCGCCAGAAATTCCTCACGGTGCGGCCCAACAATATCGGACAGGCCGGCCGCATTGAGGGCATGACGCCGGCGGCGCTTGCTCTGGTCGCCGCGCATGCGCGCCGCCGAAGCTTTGAGCGTTCCAGGCCGAACGCCGCCGGAGATTGAAGGACCGAGTCGCGTCCGCTCGCGCCTACCGGATCAGCCCCAGCACATCCTTGATTGCGTCCATATTGGGCCGCGCGATCGCGCGCGCCTTTTCAGCGCCTTCCGCCAGCACGCTGTCGACAAAGGCGGGCTCGCCCTTCAGCCGGATGATTTCGCCTCGGATCGGTCCGAGCTTGGCGACCGTGAGATCGGCGAGCGCGTTTTTGAACCCTGAGAACTGGCTGCCCGCAAAGCGGCTCAGCACATCGGCTTTGGTCTCGTCGCACAAGGCGGCGAATATGCCGACCAGATTGTCCGCTTCCGGCCGCCCCGCCAGGCCTGCGACTTCGCCAGGCAGCGGTTCGGCGTCGGTCTTGGCTTTGCGGATTTTCTGGACGATCGTGTCGGCGTCGTCGGTCAAGGCGATATGGGCATATTCCGACGGGTCGGATTTCGACATTTTCTTGGCGCCGTCGCGCAGGCTCATCACGCGCGTTGCCGGACCTTGAATCAGCGGTTCGGGCAGCGGAAAGAACGCGTCGCCATGGCCGTGCTCGGCGATCGAGGCGGCAAAATCATTATTGAACTTCTGGGCGATGTCGCGCGAAAGCTCGAGATGCTGCTTCTGGTCGTCGCCGACCGGCACATGGGTCGCGCGATAGACCAGAATGTCGGCGGCCATCAGCACAGGATAATTATAGAGTCCGACGGAGGCGTTCTCGCGATCCTTGCCGGCCTTTTCCTTGAATTGGGTCATCCGGTTGAGCCAGCCGAGGCGCGCCACGCAATCGAATACCCAGGCCAGTTCCGCATGTTCGGAAACCCGGCTCTGGTTGAACACGATATTGCGCTTTACGTCGATGCCGCAGGCCAGAAACGCCGCTGTCACCTCGCGGATGCTTTGGCGAAGCTGGGCCGGGTCATGCGGCATCGTCATCGCGTGCAAGTCGACCACGCAATAAAGGCAGGGATGGGTCGCCTGCATCTCGACGAAGCGCTTGAGCGCGCCCAAATAATTGCCAAGATGCAAATTGCCGGTTGGCTGCACGCCTGAAAAAACCAGCTCGGGGAAATGCGCCATTAGGGTCTCTTGAAATCCTGAAGGGGGAGAAGCGGCCGCTTATCGCAACGCGCGTCCTGGGAAGCAAGGTCGGGCGCTTGGGGGCGGCCGTCGAGAATGCCCGCCGCTATAAGATGAACCGGCTCAGATCCGCGTTCTTGGCGAGGTCGCCGACGTTTTTCTCGACGAAAGCCGCGTCGATGGCAATCGTCTCGCCCGACCGGTCGGGCGCCGAAAAGCTCACTTCGTCGAGCACTCGCTCCATGACGGTTTGCAGGCGCCGCGCGCCGATATTCTCGACGGTCGCATTCACCAGCGCGGCGACCCGCGCCAAAGCGTTGATCGCATCGTCGGAAAAGGCGAGGTCGACCCCCTCGGTGCGCATCAGCGCGATATATTGCTTGATGAGGCTCGCCTCGGTCTCGGTGAGGATGCGCCGGAAATCCTCCTCGGTTAGCGAGGCAAGCTCGACGCGGATCGGCAGGCGGCCCTGCAATTCGGGCAGGAGATCGGACGGTCGCGAGACGTGAAAGGCGCCGGAAGCGATGAACAGAATATGGTCCGTCTTGACCGAGCCATGCTTGGTCGAGACGGTCGTTCCCTCGATCAGCGGCAGCAAGTCGCGCTGAACGCCCTCCCGCGACACGTCGGCGCCGCCGCGCCCTTCGCGCGAGCAGATTTTGTCGATCTCGTCGAGGAACACGATGCCGTTGTTCTCCACTTCCTGGATAGCCTCCCGGACGATCTGGTCCTGATCGAGCAATTTGTCGGCTTCGGCGGCGAGCAGGGGCTCGTGGGCGTCGCGCACGCTGGTGCGGCGAAGCTTGGACTTTTGCCCAAAGCTCTTCCCGAAAATATCGCCGATCGAAATCGCGCCGACCGAAGCGCCCGGCATGTTGGGCAGTTCGAACATCGGCATGCTCGGACCCGCCTGGGCAAGTTCAATTTCGATCTCCTTGTCGTCAAGTTCGCCCGCGCGCAATTTTCGGCGAAAGGCGTCGCGCGTCGCGGCGGACGCATTGGCGCCGACCAGCGCATCGACCACGCGCTCTTCGGCGGCCAGCTGCGCTTTGGCCTCGATGTCCTTGCGCTTCTTGTCCTTGATGAGCCCGATGCCGATCTCGAGGAGGTCGCGAATGATCTGTTCGACGTCGCGCCCGACATAGCCGACTTCGGTAAATTTCGTCGCTTCGACTTTGATGAAAGGCGCGCCGGCGAGCTTGGCGAGGCGGCGCGATATTTCCGTCTTGCCGCAGCCGGTCGGGCCGATCATCAGAATGTTCTTGGGCATCACCTCTTCGCGCATCGGCGGTTGCAATTTGAGGCGGCGCCAGCGGTTGCGCAGCGCAATCGCGACGGCGCGCTTGGCGTCGTGCTGGCCGACGATAAAACGGTCAAGTTCGGAGACAATCTCGCGCGGCGAGAATTCGGTCATGGGTCGCGCACTTTCGGGTCTAAAGGCTCTCGATTACGAGATTGTTGTTGGTATAGACGCAAATTTCGGCGGCGATCGCCATGGATCGGCGCACGATTGTCTCGGCGTCGAGATCGGTGGCCAACAGCGCCCGCGCCGCGGCGAGCGCATAATTGCCGCCCGAACCAATGCCCATCACCGATCCGTTCTCGTCGCCCTCTGGCTCCAACACGTCGCCGGTCCCCGTCAAGATGAAGCCGCTGGATTTGTCGGCCACCAGCATCATCGCCTCCAACCGCCTCAGATATCGGTCGGTGCGCCAATCCTTGGCAAGTTCGACGCAGGCTCGCGCCAACTGGCCCTGATATTGTTCGAGCTTGGCCTCTAGCCTTTCGAACAAAGTGAGAGCGTCCGCCGTCGCCCCGGCAAAACCGGCGATGACGTCCCCCTTGGCGAGGCGGCGAACCTTGCGGGCATTGCCCTTGACGATCGTCTGGCCCAGGCTGACCTGGCCGTCGCCGCCGATGACGGTTTTGCCGCCTTTGCGCACCATCAGAATGGTCGTGGCGTGCCAGCCGGGACTGCGCTCGGCTGCTTGATCGCTCATCCTGGTCCAAACCTTTATCTTCCCGCCTTGCCCTTTTGGCGAGGCGACCCGATCTATGGGGCGCGGCGCGTCAAAGCAAGGGCGCCCAGCGCTTTACGATTCACCCAATTGGCCGCCTCTCTCGGCCTGAGTGGTCAATTGGCGCGCATATTGCTATCAACCGGCGCCATTCGGACCGGGCCGACGGCTCTGAAAGAGACAAAACGATGCGCAGCGCTGCCACCACGCGCAAGACCAAAGAGACCGAAATTTCGGTGAGCGTGGCGCTCGACGGCGCCGGCATCGCCGATATCGAGACCGGCGTCGGTTTTTTCGACCATATGCTCGACCAGGTCGCGCGCCATTCCCTGATCGACCTGACGATCCGAGCCAAGGGCGACCTTCACATCGACCAGCACCACACGGTCGAGGATGTCGGCATTGCGTTAGGCCAGGTGCTCGCCAAGGCTTTGGGTGACAAACGCGGCATCGTTCGCTACGCCGATTGCCTTTTGCCGATGGACGAGACGCTCACCCGCGTCGCTCTGGACATATCGGGTCGGCCGTTCCTTGTTTTCAACGTCAGTTTCCCGACCGAAAAGATCGGCGACTTCGATGCACAGCTCGTTCGCGAATTCTTTCAGGCGTTCGCGACCCATGCCGGCGTGACCCTGCATATCGAGACGCTCCATGGCGCAAACAGCCATCATATCGCCGAATCCTGCTTCAAGGGCGTTGCAAGAGCCCTTGGCGCGGCGATCGCGATCGACGACCGACAGGCCGAACGCGTGCCTTCGACCAAAGGAGCGCTCTGACATGGTTCGTTGTTTAGACCGTTGCGACGCAGGCGTTTGGTGACAAATGGCGATCTATCGGGTGCATATCCCCGCCGATGGGGCCGATTCGGCAAGCGTGGCGGAGCGAGCCAGTTTTCTGCGCGAAGGTTTCGAGTGGGCGGGGCTTCTGTTTGGCCCGGTTTGGCTATTGGCGCGTGGCCTTTGGCGCGCCCTGGCTTTGTGGTGCGTCGCCGCGTTGGTCGTCTACCTCGCGATTTCCTACGGACGCCTGACCGATTCCGCCGCGAGCTGGCTTTATCTCTTGAGTGCGTTTTTTATCGGTCTTGAGGGCCAGAATGTCGCCGCCGCGGCGGCCGAACGCCGGGGCCTCCGGCTTGTCGATATCGTGGCCGGACCGGACCGCGATGCGGCCGAACGCGGTTTTTTTTCGCGCTGGCTTGCCGCCGCGCCGCCCGCGCCCGCCCCCGCCGCGCGGCCGAGCGCGCCTATCGGCGAGGGCCATGTGATCGGCTTGTTCCCGGAAGCGGGAGGCTGATGTGGACGTCGCCATCGTCGATTACGGGTCGGGCAATCTGCACTCGGCTCACAAAGCCTTTGAGCGCGCCGCGCGGGAAGCGGGGCTCGATACGACGATAAAGGTCACGTCGCGCCCCGAAATCGTCGCGCGCGCCGATCAGATCGTGCTGCCGGGCGTCGGCGCTTTCGCCGATTGCCGGCGCGGCCTCGATGGGGTCGCTGGCATGGTCGAGGCGCTTGAAGAGGCGGTGCGCGGTCGCGGCCGCCCGTTCCTTGGCATTTGCGTCGGCATGCAATTGATGGCCGCGCGGGGCCTCGAATACGAGATCACGCAAGGATTGAACTGGATTCCCGGCGATGTCGCGGCGATCCGCAGTTGCGATCCCGCGCTGAAAATACCGCATATGGGCTGGAATAATTTGAACCGCCTGCGCCCGCACGCCCTGCTGGCGGGCATCGAGACCGGCGAGACCGGCCTGCACGCCTATTTCGTCCATTCGTTCCAGCTTTTCCCCGGCGTCGACGATGATGTCGTCGCGACCGCCGATTACGGTGGCCCGATAACTGCAGTCATCGGTCGCGACAATATGGTTGGTGCGCAATTCCACCCCGAAAAGAGCCAGAAGCTTGGTTTGACTTTGATCTCGAATTTTCTGAAATGGCGTCCGTGATTATCTTTCCGGCAATTGACCTCAAGAGCGGCGAATGCGTGCGTCTGGTGCGCGGCGACATGGCTCAGGCGACCGTTTTCAACGTCGATCCAGCCGCCCAGGCGCATGAATTCGAAATTCAAGGGTTCGAGCACCTGCATGTTGTCGACCTCGATGGCGCGTTTGCGGGCAAGCCGATGAACGCGCAGGCGGTTGAAAAGATTCTCGGCGCCGTCGATATGCCGATCCAGTTAGGGGGCGGCATCCGCGACATGAAGACGGTGAGTGGCTGGCTGGAGCGCGGGGTCGCCCGCGTCATCATCGGCACGGCGGCCGTGCGCGACCCCGATTTCGTACGCGAAGCCGCGCGTCTCTATCCCGGGCAGATCGCCGTGGGCATCGATGCGCGCGACGGGCGCGTCGCTGTCGATGGCTGGGCCAAAACCTCCGACGTATCGGCCTTGGAATTGGGCCTCCGCTTCGAGGATGCAGGCGTCACGGCGATTATCTATACCGATATTGCGCGCGACGGCGTCCTCAAGGGGCTCAATATCGAGGCGACCTTGGTCCTGGCCGAGGCGCTCGCCATCCCCGTCATCGCGTCGGGCGGCCTTGCCTCGATCGACGACGTGAGGAGGCTGCTCGAGCCCGACTGCAAGCGCCTGGCCGGCGCGATTGCGGGGCGCGCGCTTTATGACGGTCGGCTCAACCCTGCCGAGGCGCTCGCCATGATCTATGCGGCAAGAAGCGCCCATGCTTAAGGTCCGCGTCATTCCCTGTCTCGACGTCAAAGGTGGGCGCGTCGTCAAAGGCGTCAATTTCGTCGATCTGCGCGACGCCGGCGATCCTATAGAATGCGCGATCGCCTATGACGCGGCCGGCGCGGACGAATTGTGCTTCCTCGACATTACCGCAAGTCACGAAAATCGCTCCACTTTACTCGATGTTGTGCGGCGCACCGCCGAGGCCTGTTTCATGCCGCTGACGGTCGGGGGCGGCGTACGTCGGACGGCGGATATCCGCAACCTGCTGCTGGCCGGCGCCGATAAAGTGGCGATCAATACTGCGGCGGTGGACGACCGCGCCTTCGTCAAAGCCGCTGCCGAAAAATTCGGTAGCCAGTGCATCGTTGTGGCGATCGACGCCAAGACGACCTCCGCGCCAGGCGCGGCGCCCCGCTGGGAGATATTCACCCATGGCGGTCGGCGCGCCACCGGCATCGACGCGGTCGATTTCGCTCGTGAAGTCGTCGCTTTGGGCGCCGGCGAAATTCTACTGACCTCGATGGACCGCGATGGCGCTAAGACCGGGTTCGATCTGCCGCTGACGAGCGCCGTCGCCGCTGCCGTTAGCGTGCCAGTCATCGCGTCGGGCGGGGTCGGCAATCTCGACCATCTCGTCGACGGCGTGCGCATCGGCCACGCCAACGCGGTCCTCGCCGCCTCCATCTTCCACTTTGGCGAGTTCACGATTCGCCAGGCCAAGCAGCATATGGCCGCGGTCGGCCTCGCCATGCGGATGGACTAAAAACCGCCCTTCCCCCCAAGGAGAAGGCGCGCTAATGCATAGGTTGTCGTGAACAAACCCCTTTTACAAACCCGCTCCCTGTCGGCGCCCGATGCCGCTCTGCGCGCCAAATTCAGCCCGATCGACGCCTGGGTGTTCGATCTCGACAACACGCTTTATCCCTCCGACAGCCAGATATGGCCGAAGATCGATCAACGCATCACTTTGTTCGTGATGCAGCTTTTTGGCCTCGACGGCCTGTCCGCGCGCGCGCTGCAGAAATATTACTATCAGCGCCACGGCACAACGCTTGCTGGCCTTATCGACGAGGATCTGGCCGGCCACGAAGAATTTCTCGCCTTCGTCCACGACATTGATCGTTCCAGCCTTGCCGCCAATCCCGCGCTCGCCAAGGAGATCGCCGCCTTGCCGGGGCGTAAGTTGATCTTCACCAACGGCTCGCGCGATCATGCGTTGCAAACGGCGGCCCAACTAGGCCTCGAGGGTGCGTTCGAAGACGTGTTCGACATTGTCGCCTCCAATATGATCCCCAAGCCCGCCGCCGCCTCCTACAAGGCGTTCTTCGACAAATTCGGGTTCGATCCCAGGCGCACGGCAATGTTTGAGGACATCGCCAAAAATCTCATCGAGCCGCGCGCGCTCGGCATGACAACGATCCATGTCGTCGCCGGCGCCGACCGGCTCGATCATCGCGAGGCGCACGACCGTGTAATCGACGACGCGCTTTCTATCGATTTCGTGACGAGCGATCTGACGGGGTTTTTGGCGGAGATCAATGCCCAGCTGCGGGGAGGGTGAGCGCCGCCTCTCCGTCCATCCGCCCCCCCGGGGCCACGCCGCCGAGCCGCCATCAAGCGGCTTTGCCGTTCCTTCGTTACGCAACGGCGCCTTCGGCGTGGGTGCGTCTCGTCGGCGTGGAGTTTTGCCTTCATGTCCTTTGGTGAGCGATCGCGGCCATAGGGCCGCGTCGATCACTAAGGCGTCAATCATTCGACTTCGCCGGCTCCCTCACGCCCGCCCGTCCCTCTTCTCCGCCAGCGCCACGGCCAGCGTAATCGCGAGGCAAAATGTCGCCGCGAGCGAGCGAAACGAGCCAAAATCGCTCTCAGCGATCTCGAATCGAGCATCGGCCAGGCCCGCCAGCGGGCTGAGCGGGCTGTCGGTGATGACGACGATCGGCATCGCTCGCTCGCGCGCCTTGCGCGTAAGGTCCACCGTGAAGGGCGTGTAGGGCGCAAAGCTTATCGCTATGAGGGCGTCGCCCGGCGTCGCGTTGGCCATCTGCTCGGCTCCGAGACTGCCGACATTGTCGATCAGCATCGCGCGCACGCTGAGCTTGCCGAGCGCATAGGCCAGATAGTGAGAGACCGAAAAAGCGCGCCGCTGGCCGATCAGATATATTGTCTGCGCGGGCCCCAAAAGATCGGTCGCCCGGTCGAAATCGGCGCGCGTGACGGTCTCGCGCAAATGGGCGAGCGAGGCCGTCGCCGAATCGGCAAAGCCGGCGAGGAGATGGGTCGGATCGCCGCTGTCCTGGGCGCTCGCATGCAGCGCCTTCATGCGTTCCGGGTAGTCGGGCCAGCGATCGCGAAGATGCGAGCGAAAGATCGCCTGCAACTCGGAAAAGCCGCCAAATCCGATCGCCTGAGCGAAGCGGACCAGCGTCGAGGCTTGCACCTGCGCGCGCTCGGCGATGCTGGAGGCGGTGCCCAGCGCCATTTCCTGTGGATTTTCGAGCGCGAAAGCCGCGACCTGCTGCAGGCGCTTGGGTAAGTCGGGTTTGATCTGGATGAGCCGGGTCTTCAGCGCGTCGAAATCGCTCGGGATTTTCATCCGCTTCCCTTGGCTGTTTCCGTTCCCTGTCTCGCCGGAGGCTTGACTCGGGCGGCGCGAAACAGAATGAAAGTTCTAAATAGTTTAGTCCAGAGAATATTTGGGTTGCGGAGAGAACACCCATGGCTTCGATCGGCGTCGGCCTCATCGGCACCGGCTATATGGGCAAATGCCATGCCCTCGCCTGGAGCGGCGTCAAAGCCGTGTTCGGCGACACGCCTAATGTGCGGCTCGCGATGCTGTGCGAAGTGACGGAGGAGCTCGCACAAAAGCGCGCCGGGGAATTCGGCTTCGCTGAGTCGACGGCCGACTGGCGCGCCTTGATCGCCGATCCCGCCGTCGACGTCGTCTCCGTCACTACGCCCAATGCTTTCCACGCCGAAATGGCGATCGCGGCGCTAGAGGCGGGCAAGCATGTCTGGTGCGAAAAGCCGATGTCGCCCAGGCTGGCGGATGCCGAACGCATGGCCGAGGCGGCGCGCCGTTCGGGCCGCGTCGCAATCCTCGGCTATAATTACATCCAGAATCCGGCCATTCGCTATATCCGCTCGCTGCTCGACGATGGGAAAATCGGCGCCGTCAACCACATCCGCATCGAGATGGACGAGGATTTCATGGCCGATCCCGATCAGCCCCATTCATGGCGCAGCGAGGCCTCGGCCGGCTATGGCGCGCTCGACGATTTCGCCGTGCATCCGCTGAGCCTCATCGCGACTCTGCTCGGGCGCGTCACCAGCGTGTTCGGCGAAATGTCGAAGCCCTATGCCGACCGGCCCCATGCGGGCGGCCGGCGGGCGGTGGAAACGTTCGATATCGCCACCGCGCTGCTTCGTCTGCCCGGCGGCATTGCCGGCGCCATCCACGTCGACCGCTGCGCCTGGGGCCGCAAGGGGCGCCTGTTCGTGCAGATTTTCGGCGCGCTTGGGACGATCGCTTTCGACCAGGAGCGCTTCAACGAGGTGATGGTCTATATCGCCGAAGGCCGCCCCGCCGACCAGGGCTTCCGCCAAATCCTGATGGGCCCCGCCCACAAGCCCTATGACCGTTTCATCGTCGCGCCGGGCCACCAGCTCGGCTTCAACGACCTCAAAATCATCGAATGTCGGGCTTTGCTAGGGCGCATCGTGGGCGAGACGACGGTGGCGATCGATTTCTACGAGGGGCTGGCGATCGAGCGGACGGTGCACGCGATTGGGGAGGCGAGCCGGGTGGGGAGGTGGGTGGAGGTTGGGTGAGGGAGGGCAGTGATCTATTTGCCGAAGGCGGCTTGACCTTGACGGCGCGCCCGGTCGGCAATCATCAGATCGCGCTTCGCATGCGTCTGTGCTCGCCAAACGACGCTTCGCGTTTATGTGATCGTCGCCGCCAGCGGAGGCGCCCGCGCCTCGGCGTCGCGATAGGCAAAAACATTCCGTAATCCATGGACATGAATAGTTCGCGGCGCCCGTTCGGTCTGCCCCCCGACAATCGTCGCTTGCAGGCTTTTCTCGAAGAAGCGGAGGGTTCAACCATGCGACGCACGATCGTCGTCTGCGCCGCGCTCCTTAGCGGGGTCGCCGGTGCCCAGGCCGATCAAGCGGTGATGAAATATTACGATCGCGTGAGGCCGCACCGGCGCCCGCGCAGCGACGCCATTCATCAGGCGGATCTTAACTATTGCTACAATCAAACCGGTGCCGATCGAAACCTTCCCGATACGCCAGCCTTCAAGAAATGTATGCTCGGCCGCGGTTATCGGTGGTTGTCCACTGGCGTCGCGCCGAGTCCGTCCGCGCCCGCGAATTCCTCCTCCGCTGTGACCTACAACCGAGATTCGAAGGACCCGACCGTCGGCTGGCATTGGGAAGGGGGATCGCGCGTCTGTCACAACGATTGCGACAATCCCGAGATTCCAGGGTCGGGTTTTACCTGCAACAATGTCGTGTTCATGGGTATGGCGACAAGAAAGTGCACGCGGGAGAATTAGACTGGTTGGGAACAGGCTACTCCTCGTTTTCCGAGCGCCGACAGACTGTCGATCAACCGGAAACGATCGTCATGCCTGCCCAATGTCTCGCAGAGACGCCGCGCCCGGAGTAACGCCGGACGCTCCCCATCGGGGCCGATGAGGAGGCCGGCTTGGCCGTCGAAGGCGGTGAGGCCGAGCGCTTTGCAGATAGGCGTGATAAGCTTTCGCGTGCGCGTTCGGTGCGAGGTGTCGATCGACCAGGCATAGTCCGGTTCCGGGCCGACGCGGAATTCATACCAAGTGTCTTCGCCGCTCAGCGAACCGAACCAGCTCCCGTCGCCGGTTCGACTCTAGGCAAGGCCTGGAAACATCGGGGACAAGGCGTTCACGACGGCCGCGGGCTCTTGGCGCAGCAGCGAGTGCTCCCCAAGGTCCTGCGCCGAACGAATTTCGACGCGCGGCTTCATCATAACAAAGTCGTAGCTCATGGCGTGGGCGAGTCTCGTCTTGGCGCGCCGGGCGGCTACGGGACGGGATTGTCATCCCCATCGTGCGGGTAGGCGCGGGACCCTCCTTGTGCGATAGCGCGGAGCGCCCATGCTCCCGTCAGCCGCCAGCCCAGGAGCAAGCCTCGATGTCCGACCAAAAATTCGCCCTCGTCACCGGCGCCAACAAGGGCGTCGGCCGCGAGATCGTTCGGTAGCTCGCCGCGCAGGGATGCATCGTTTGGCTCGGGGCTCGCGATGTTGAGCGCGGCAGCCAAGCGGTCGGGGAGCTGTGAAACGATGACGGCGACGTGCGATTCGTTCCACTCGACGTGACCGATCTCGAAAGCGTTCGCCGCGCGGCTGAAATCGTCATCGCGGCGACTGATCGCCTCGATATCCTCATCAACAATGCCGGCGTCGTACTGGACGCCGGTGCGCCGCCGAGCCGCCTCAATATCGCGCGGATGCAGGCGATCTACGACGTCAACGTGTTCGGCGCCGTGGGCGTCACGCAGGCCTTTCTGCCGCCGCTGCGCGCCGCCCGCGCTGGACGCATCGTGACGATGAGCAGCGGTCTTGGCTCGCTCGCCAGGCAGGCCGACCACAACAGCCCGTTTTTCGCCTTCAATTCGCTCGGCTATATCTCGTCGAAGACGGCTCTGAACGCCGTGACCCTCGCCTTCGCCAAAGAGCTCGCCGATACCCCGATCAAAGTGAACGCCGCCGATCCCGGCCACACCGCGACCGACTTGAACAATCACAGGGGTGAGCGAACGGTCGAAGAGGGCGCGCAGATCGCTCTGCAACTGGCCGCCTCGCCCGACGATGGCCCGACGGGCGGGGTCTTCAATGACCAGGGACCGCAGCCTTGGTGAATTGGGTGAAACAGCGCGAGGCCGGTATGCGCGCTCGATGCGCATCGCATCCCCGCAGCGCCCAGCCTTACGCCGGCCCTTCTCCATCCGGCCCGACAAGAACGCTCGCCTGACCGTCGAAGGCGAGGAGGCCGAGCGTCTTGCAGATCGGCGCGATTGCGCCACACACGCAACCGCGCCGGAGGCGGCCGGCCTTCGGCGCGCCGCCTCCAGTCATGAAGCGTGAACGGCAATCAAACGATACGTTTAGTTCGGCCAGCAGCGCGCGCCTTGTGGGCCAAGGTGAAAGCCTGGAGGACAGGCGCGACCGAATCCATATCCTCCCAACTGGCCGCCCGCCCGGCAACCGCCATAGGGGTCCGCGATGGGCGAAGGGACCGCAGCCTCCATAGACGAATACGACCGGCGCATTAGATTTTTCGACAGGCGCGACCGGCATCGCCGCGTGAGCCGGTGCCGCAATGCCGAGAGCCAACGCTACCGCAAGTGCAGATATCCTATTCATGATGAGGATCCCAAAAAGCGCATTCCACCGTCCAGCTATACAATGAATTTATGTGTTGCGCGATCACTCCGGCGAAGTTTGGCGCCTTGGACCTCAGCGTCGCCGCAGACATTGAATCACCCAGTCCAGCGCGTTCGGCGACTTTCTGTTTTAGAGAAACGGCCTCTGGGCATTCCGGCTTTTCGGTCGTATTGTCTCAATGAGCGGTACTTTAAGAAGAGGCGAAAAGACAGATCGGCGCCGGGTTAATCAACAATAATCAAAACGCAGCTTCCAAGCTTTTCTCGTCGTTACCCATTGATATCCTGCGATCGGCCCAGATAATAATTTGGAAAAAGCTCGGAAAAAGGTTGGACGCGAAATTCTAGCCGGTTATAAGCCGTTGATATCTTTTGAGGCGATCAGACCGCGGCTGGGTGTTATTCGCGCATTCCAAGGTAATCCCAAATTTCCGCATTCGGCCTGATGTCTGCCGCCTAGTCAAGAATCCCCGGCAGATCGAGCCGGTTTTCGCGCGCGCATTCCAGCGCCGCCTCATAGCTCGCGTCGGCGTGGCGCATGACGCCGCTGGCCGGATCGTTCCACAATACGCGGCCGATGCGGGCGGCGGCCTCCGGCGTGCCGTCCGCTACGACGACCATTCCCGCGTGCTGTGAAAACCCCATGCCGACGCCCCCGCCGTGATGCAGCGACACCCAGGTCGCGCCCGAGGCGCAATTGAGCAGCGCATTGAGCAGCGGCCAGTCGGAGACCGCGTCCGACCCGTCCCGCATCGCTTCCGTCTCGCGATTGGGCGAGGCGACGGAACCGGAATCGAGATGGTCGCGGCCGATCACGATCGGCGCGGAGAGCTCGCCGCTCGCCACCATGTCGTTGAAGGCGAGGCCGAGGCGATGACGATCGCCTAAGCCCACCCAGCAGATGCGCGCCGGCAGGCCCTGAAAACGGATGCGCTTTCGCGCCATATCAAGCCAATGGCGGAGGTGTCTGTTGTCGGGCAGCAGCGCCGTCACCTTCGCGTCGGTGCGATAAATATCCTCCGGATCGCCCGACAACGCGCACCAGCGGAACGGTCCGATGCCCCGGCAGAACAGCGGGCGGATATAGGCGGGCACGAAGCCGGGGAAATCGAACGCGCCGGCGACCCCCTCCTCCTTCGCCATCTGGCGGATGTTGTTGCCATAATCGAGCGTCGGAACGCCCATCTTATGAAAATCGAGCATGGCGCGAACATGAATTGCCATGGATGCGCGGGCGGCGCGCTCGACCGCCTTGGGATCGCGCTCGCGTTTCGTCTCCCATTCGCCCACGGTCCACCCCTTGGGCAGATAGCCATTGATCGGATCATGCGCCGAGGTCTGGTCGGTGACGATGTCAGGCCTGACCCCGCGCCGCACGAGCTCGGGAAAGATGTCCGCCGCATTGCCGAACAGCCCGACCGAGACGGGCTTTCTGTCGCGGCAGGATTTGTCGATGATCGCGAGCGCCTCGTCTAGATTGTCCGCTTGCGCGTCGACATAGCCGGTGCGCAGGCGCATTTCGATGCGGCTCGCCTGGCATTCCACGGCAAGACACGAAGCGCCGGCCATGCTGGCAGCGAGCGGTTGCGCCCCGCCCATCCCGCCGAGGCCCGCCGTCAATATCCACCGTCCTGAGAGATCGCCGCCATAATGTTGGCGTCCGACCTCGACGAAGGTTTCGTAGGTGCCCTGAACGATGCCCTGGCTGCCGATATAGATCCACGAGCCGGCCGTCATCTGGCCATACATCATCAGGCCCTTCTTATCGAGCTCGTGGAAATGATCCCAGGTCGCCCAATGCGGCACGAGATTCGAATTGGCGATCAGCACGCGCGGCGCATCGCGGTGGGTGCGGAAGACGCCCACCGGCTTGCCCGACTGAACGAGCAGCGTCTGATCGGCTTCCAGCCTTTTCAGCGTCGCGACGATCCGGTCGAAAGCGTTCCAATCGCGTGCGGCCCGGCCGATGCCGCCATAGACGACGAGTTCGCTAGGCTTTTCCGCGACATCGGGATCGAGGTTGTTCATCAGCATGCGCATGGGCGCTTCGGTGAGCCAGCTCTTGGCCGAAAGCGTCGAACCGCGCGGCGCGCGGATAATGCGGGCATTGTCGATGCGTGGATTGGCGTTCATCGGAGGCCTCATAGAGCGTCAGGCGCGGACCCAGTCGAGCGCTGCCTGCAGGATGGTTCTTAGGGTTCCCTGCATCGGAGCGGCAAATGCGGCGTCGTAGGGCGGGGGCCAATTGTCCGAGCCGACCTCGGCTGGCTCGCGCATGTAGCCGCGACAAGCCAGTTCCATTTGCAGCGCGTGAACGCCGCACGCCGGATCGCCGTAAGATCGGGTTATCCAGCCGCCTTTGAAACGCCCGTTGACGACAAAGGATTGTCCGCTCGACGCCATGACGCGCTCGACGGCGCCGCTGAGCGCCAGATCGGCGCTGACGCCGCCGTTCGCGCCGAGATTGAAGACTGGCAGCTCGCCTTCGAACAGACGCGGGATCGTCGACCTGATGGAATGACAGTCGTAGAGCACAAGGCGGCCATGGCGTTCGCGCAGCCGCTCGATCTCCGCCTTCAGCGCAAAATGATAGGGATCGAACCAGGCAGCTCGCCGCGCCGAAATCTCTTCAGGTGAAGGCGCTTTGCCGTCGCGATAAAGCGGCTCGCCGCCGAAAGTCATGATCGGACAAAGCTCTGTCGTCGCCTGGCCCGGATAGAGCGAGGCGCCCGACGGATCGCGATTGACGTCGATGACGCTGCGCGAAATCGCCGTGCGCACAATGGTCGCGCCGAGATCCCCAGCGAAATCATAGAGCTGCTCGATCCACCAATCGGTATCCATGCGCGCGAGCCACGATGAAGTGAATCGCGGCTCGATCGGACCGAGCTCGAGCCCCGTATGCGGCAGGCTCGCGAGCAACGGCGCATCGCCGCGTCTCACGCTGAGCCACGCGGCCGCGCTCATGGCGTCGGTCCGCAGACGGATGGCAATGCGTCGGCGCCGACCGCCGCGATCACCGCGCCTTCGCGCACGAGACCGATCGCCGCCTTGATGTCGGGATGGAAATAGCGGTCGTCGTCGAGATGTGGCACGGCGGCGCGCACGAGCCGGCGAACCGCCTCCAATGGCGGACTCGAAGCGAGCGGCGAAAGAAAATCGCAACCCTGCGCCGCCGCCAGAAGCTCAATGCCGATCACACCCACCGCGTTCTCGACCATCGGCAAGAGCCTACGCGCGGCATGGGCCGCCATCGAGACGTGGTCCTCTTGGTTGGCGGAGGTCGGGATCGAATCGACGCTCGCCGGATAAGCGCGGCCCTTGTTCTCCGAAACAAGCGCCGCCGCAGTCACTTGCGCGATCATGAAGCCGGAATTGAGCCCAGGCTTTGGCGTGAGAAAAGCTGGCAGGCCCGAGAGCGCCGGGTCGACCAGCATCGCAATGCGTCGCTCGGCGAGCGAGCCGATCTCGCAAATGGCGAGCGCCATCATATCGGAGGCGAAGGCCACCGGCTCGGCATGGAAATTGCCGCCTGATAGCGCAACGTCCTCCTCCGCAAAGATCAATGGATTGTCGGTGACGCCATTGGCCTCGATCGCCAAGGTCGCCGCGACTTGACGCAGCACGTCGAGCGTCGCGCCCATCACCTGCGGCTGGCAGCGCAGGCAATAGGGGTCCTGCACGCGTTCGTCGCCAGTGAGATGGGAGGCGCGGATGGCGCTTCCCCGCATCAATACGCGAAGCGCCTCGGCTGTCTCGACTTGGCCGCGATGCCCGCGTAGCCGATGGATGCGCGGATCGAACGGCGCGTCGGAGCCGCGCGCCGCATCGGTCGATAGCGCCCCTGTTGCGAGCGCCGAGCGAAAAAGAATTTCGGCTTCGAACAAAGCCGCCAGAGCGTTGGCAGTGGAAAATTGCGTGCCGTTGAGAAGCGCCAACCCTTCCTTCGGACCGAGCCGGATTGGCGCAAGCCCCGCCTGTGCTAACGCGTCGCTCGCCGGAAGGCGGGCGCCATCGAGCAATATCTCGCCAAATCCAATCATCGCCGCGCTAATATGCGCGAGTGGGGCAAGATCGCCCGAAGCGCCGACCGATCCTTGCGTGGGCACGACCGGCGCGAGGCCGCGCGACAGCATCGCATCCAGCATGGCGAGCGTCTCCAGCCGCACGCCCGACGCGCCTTGGGCCAGACCCGCCAGTTTGAGCGCCATCATCAGCCGGACAATGGCGACTGGCGTTGCTTCGCCGACGCCCGCCGCATGCGAAAGCACGATATTGCGCTGGAGCTTTTCGAGGTCGACCGCCTCGATGCGCACGCTCGCCAGCTTGCCGAACCCCGTGTTGACGCCATAGACCGGCTTGCCCTTGGCGACGATACGCGCGACGGCGGCGGCGCTCGCCTCCACCCCTGGCCGGCAGGCCGGATCGAGCTGCGGCGTCGCGCCGCGGTAGATCGCCCGCCAATCGGCAAGCGCGACGGCGCCGGGCTTGAGAACGATTTCGTTCATCGGCCCCTCCAGACGCGTTGATGAAGCGGGTTGAGGCCCATGCGATAGACAAGTTCCGCCGGACGCTCGATGTCCCATATTGCAAGATCGGCATATTTGCCTGGCTCCAGCGTGCCGGTTTCCTCCAATATGCCAAGAGCCCGCGCGGCCTCGCGCGTGACGCCCGCGAGGCATTCCTCGACATTCATTCGAAACAAGGTCGCCGCCATATTCATCGCCAGCAGCAGCGAAGTCAGCGGCGAAGTGCCCGGGTTGCAATCGGTCGCAACTGCCATCGGGACGCCGTGAAGGCGGAAGAGATCGATTGGCGGGCGCCTCGTCTCACGGAGGAAGTAGAACGCGCCCGGCAGCAGCGTCGCCACCGTCCCGGCCTTGGCCATCGCCGCGACGCCCGCCTCATCGGCGTGTTCGAGATGATCGGCCGATAGCGCGCCAAAACGCGCCGCGAGCGAGGCGCCGTGCAGATTCGACAGCTGATCGGCGTGCAGCTTTACCGGTAGCTTCAGCGCCTTGGCAGCCTCGAACACGCGGGCGATTTCGCCGGGCGAAAACGCAATGCCTTCGCAAAAGCCGTCGACTGAGTCAGCGAGGCTTTCAGCCGCGATCACCGGCAGCATCTGTCTAATGAGCCGGTCGACATAACCGTTCCTGTCTCCGATCGATTCGGGAGGCAGTGCGTGTGCGCCCAGAAAGGTCGTGCGAATGCTGACGGAGCGCTCATTGCCCAGCCGGCGAGCGGCCAGCAGCGATTTGCGCTCGTTGGCGAGGTCGAGCCCATATCCGGACTTGACTTCAACGGTCGTTGCACCTTCGGCGATCAACGCGTCAAGGCGCGGTAGAGTCTGGCGCACCAGTTCGTCCTCGTCCGCCTCCCGCAGCGCTCGGACCGAAGAGACAATGCCGCCGCCCGCGCGCGCGACCTCTTCATAGGTCGCCCCTTTTAGACGCAGTTCAAACTCATGGGCGCGATCGCCGGCATGAACGAGATGGGTGTGGCAATCGATGAGGCCCGGCGTGATCCAGCGCCCTTGGCAATCGACTCCCTCGCCAACCGAGCGCAAACGAGCCGGCAATTCGCTCTCAGGCCCCGCGTAGACGATGCGCTGGCCCTGGATCGCAACGGCGCCGCCCTCGATCGCCCCAAGCCCGGCCCGGTTGGGCGCAAGGGTTGCGAGGCGGGCGTTGCGCAAAACGCGACTGCTCGCCCGGGCTTCGCGATCAAGGTCTGGCAAAGGAACCGCTCATGACGCTTTTCTGTTGGCGTCAATATGCATAGACATAAAGTCTTCGAAGGCAAGCGTCCGTTCGCAGCGAGACCGTCGTCAAAACCGGTTGTCGCCGCCGCCTCGCCAATGGAGACAATCGGCATGAGCGTCATCCACGCTGCCTCCGCCTTGACGCCTCAGGGCTGGCGCGACGACGTGCGGCTGACGATCGAGGCGGGACGTTTTGCTCGCGTCGAGGCAGGCGTCGCGGCGCCGCCGAATTGCGAACGTTGCGCCATCGCGCTTCCCGGCATGCCCAATGTCCATAGCCACGCTTTCCAGCGCGGCATGGCGGGTCGAGCCGAGGTTCGCGGCCAATCGCCCGACAGTTTTTGGACGTGGCGCGACTGGATGTATCGATTCGCGCTCACGATGACCCCCGATCAGGTCGAGGCCGTCGCCAGCCAGCTCTATGTTGAGATGCTGGAGGCCGGCTTTACCCGCGTCGGCGAATTCCATTATCTCCATCATGATCGCGACGGACGCCCCTATGCCTCGATCGCCGAGATGGCGGCGCGCATCGCAGCCGCCGCTGGCGAGACGGGCATTGGCTTGACGCTGCTGCCCGTGTTTTACGCCCATTCGAATTTTGGAGGAGCGCCGCCCACCGCTGGGCAGCGCCGCTTCATCAGCAATATCGATGATTTCTCGCGTCTCCTCGATGGATGCCGGGAGGCGATAAGAAAACTTGATGGCGCCAACGTCGGCGTCGCGCCCCACAGCCTGCGCGCCGTCGCGCCTCACGAATTGGCGGCAGTCTGCGAAATGGCCGGAGAGAGCCCGATCCACATTCATGCCGCCGAGCAGACTAGGGAGGTCGAGGATTGCCTCGCCTGGTTGGGCGCTCGGCCGGTCGAGTGGCTGCTCGACAACGCTCCCCTCGATGCGCGCTGGTGTCTCATTCACGCCACCCATATGAATGATCGGGAAACCGGAAGACTGGCAAAAGCCCAGACGGTGGCCGGCCTCTGTCCTGTGACGGAAGCCAATCTCGGCGACGGGATATTTAACGCAAGCGCCTTTGTCGACTGTGGCGGTCGCTTCGGCATCGGTTCGGATTCGAACGTGCGGATCGGCGTCGCCGACGAATTGCGCCAGCTCGAATATGCGCAGCGCCTGTTCCATCGCGCGCGCAACATCCTGGCGGTCGCGGGCGGTTCGACGGGAAGGGCGCTGTTCGATGCGGCGGTCAGCGGCGGTGCCGCGGCGCTGCAAGCCGATGGCGGCGGGCTCGCGCCCGGCGCTCCGGCCAATCTCGTGACGCTGGATGCGACGCATCCGGGCCTAGTCGGTTGCGCGGGGGACGGCTCGATCGACGCCTGGATATTCGGCGCAGCTGGGGCGGCGATCGACGGCGTCTGGGTTCACGGCCGCAAGCGCGTCGAGAGCGGCAGACATTACGGGCGAGAGAGGATCGCTTCCCGGTTTCGCGCAGTCATGGACGAGCTCGGCGCCGCGTGACTGCGGCGAGGGGGAAGTCAGCTACAGCGACGAGCACGTCGAGCGCCGCGATTTCGGCGGCGAGAAACGCCTTGCACGGGACCACGTCAACTCATGATTTGGCGATTGTCGCAAACGGGTTCTTCGAGCCGCTCCCTTGATCGAGCTTGTCAAGCGTCTGCCCGAATGCCGCCGGATTGACGTCGCCGCGGTGGGTGGCTTCGAGTTTCAGCCGGTTTATCTTCTGTGTCTCCGACGGGCTGGCGCTCGCCTCGGATGCGGCGAGACCGGCCAGGATTTTGCCGACAATAGGGACCGCGAATATCATCTGTGCTTCCTTTGATATGGCAACTAGAATCTCGCCGTATGAGGCTCCACTATATCGTCGGCAGCTTGCGCGAGCCTGTTCCCGTTCGATCCAACGAACCGGTGCCTAGTACTACAGTTGCATTTTCGTGAATGGCAATTTGGCGCGGCGTTTTCGATAGTGGGCGCGTTTTGCTTCGGCTTGATGATGGCGCCGCCAGAACGACCAATGCCAATGGAAGCTCATG
>Ga0182024_10000142_pt1 | contig 160279 bp, 144 predicted proteins | sample P32metaG_FD_120480 | JGI IMG/M metagenome (GOLD analysis project Ga0182024, IMG submission 120480) | Permafrost microbial communities from Stordalen Mire, Sweden - P3-2 metaG (Illumina Assembly) | ecosystem: Environmental > Terrestrial > Soil > Wetlands > Permafrost | place: Sweden: Stordalen... | reverse complement strand
GCCGCCGACGATCAATCCGTCGGGCGGAACTTTCCAGGGCTCGGTCAGCGTCACGCTGCAAGACTCGACCAATGGTGTGACCCTCTATTACACGCTGGACAATTCTGTGCCCACGACCAATTCAATTCTTTACACCGGGCCGTTCACACTGACCAACAGCGCCACCGTCAACGCCAATGCGTGGGAAGAAGGTTTCATCAACAGCGTGATCGGAACAGGCATATTTACAATCCTACCCAGCGTCTCTTTCAGCGGCGCAGGCGGATTTACCAACGGCACCTTCCAGATGTCGCTCCTCGGGCCCGTGGGTTCCAACTATGTGCTGCAAGTCAGCACCAACCTGCTGCAATGGAGTGCCCTCAGCACCAACACCACCACCAATTCATCCTTTATCTTGACTGATTCCAACACCCCCAGCGCCACCGCCCGCTTCTATCGCGTCCTGCAAGAACCGTAAAACGCGAGCCCAAGGACGTCACATGCAGGGTTTGGTCGCCGTCAAGGCGGCGCCATGCGGAAAAACGTTTGCGGCGCCGCGAGGCCATAGGTGAATGTATTGACGAAGCCGTTGAAAACCACCGAATTGGTGGGCGTGATCCAACCCGCGTTCAGATTTGCGTTGGTATTAATTTGAATCTGGAAGTTGACCGCCGATTGCGGCCAGGTCACTACGACACTCGGTGGACTCGCCTGCCTTGTAACGCTTAAAGTGCGGTCGGAATCGTACACGAAAAAGTTAATGCTCGAGGATAAACCATTATACGGAGTCAAATTTCCTTCGGCGAATTCGAGAGAGGCGATGTTTGTGATCGCGGTTGCAATCGAAGAGGTGCCCACAATCTCCAAATTGGCGCTGTTTCCGTTGGTCAATGTTCCGATGTTCCAAGTAAGTATGCCGTTGTTGTTCGTCCAGGTGCCCGCGCTGGGAGTGACGGAAACGACGGTGAACTGCCCGGATATTGTGTCGGTCACCACGGCGGAGGTGATGATGGACGGCCCCTCGTTTGTTACGAGCAACGTATAGGTGATGTTGGTGCCGGGGCCGGCCACAGGAAGATTAACGGAATTCGTCAATACTACCTCACTCGGTTTGGTTACTGTGAAACTGTTCGTGCTGGTGTCGTTACCGAAGGAAGTGACCACGGTCAATGGGCCGCTGGTCGCGCTTGCAGGCACCGCAACTTTCACCTGGTTGCTGATCGCGCCCGTCACCGGAGCCGGCACGCCGTTGAACTCCACGCTGGTGACATCGGAAAGGGATGTGCCGCTAATCGTAATCACGGTCCCAGTCGGACCCATGTTCGGACTGAACCCATATATCTTGGGCAGAATGGCAAAGGTATTCGTGCTGATAAACACACCGCCCGGCGCAATGATTTCGATCTGGCCGGAAACTGCATTGGACGGGATCGTGGCCGTGATTTGGGACTCCGAGCCGCTGAAATTATAGTTGATTCCACCAACCTTGACAACAGAAGCGTTGGTCAAACTCCGACCGTTAATGGTAAACGTTTCATTCACGATGCCTCCGTTGGTGCTCAAAGACGTTATCCACGGTTGCAGATAAAAAAGCATCGGACTGGTTCCAGTTCCGCTGGAGCTGGAGACCGTAATGGCTCCTGAGGTTGCATTGGCAGGCACGATGGCGGTCATTTGGGTGGTGCTTGGCGCCTCAAAACTGGCGGCGACACCATTGAATTTGACCGAGGTCAGGCTCGAAAAATTGGCCCCGGTCAGGGTCACGCTCGTCCCTCGCACGCCATTGCTGGGAGTGAAACTGGTAATCACGGGACCCGCACCCGTAATCGTAAAATTGCTGGTCGTGGTGAAAGTGCCGGAGCTCGTGATCACTTCGATTGGATAATTCCCGGCAGCGACGGAGGGAACTGTCGCCGAAATCTGGGTCCCGGCAATCAGAGTCGAGGACGCCGTGGTGGAACCAAACCTGACTGTGGGAGTGCCGGTGAAATTCAGGCCGTCAATCGTTACCGTGGTGCTCGGCGGTCCGACTGCGGGATTGAAGTCGGTCACGAATGGCGCTGCCGTGTTGGTAAAGTTCGTGGACGTGGTGAAACTGCCATCCGGCGACGTCACCTCGATCGGCCCAGTGCCTGGATTGCTGATTAGCTCCACCTGCAAACCAGTGTCGCCACTGTAGCCCGCGATGTATTCGCTAACGCCGTTAAACGTCACACTCGAGACTAAGGACAAATTCAGCCCGCTAATCGTCACATCACTGTTCACAGCGCCAACCGGAGGCGAAAAACCGGTGACGATAGGGCCGCTGCCAGTGAGAAAATTGCTCGTCGTGGTAATGCTGCCATCGCTTGTGGTCACAGTAATGGGTCCCGCAACCGCCCCGGTTGGCACTGTCGCCGTGATTTCTGTGGTTGAGACTATGTTCACGATGCCGGCGGTCACTGAGGCAAATTTAACCTTCGCCCCTGTAAAAAAATTACCGCCGAATATGTCCACCGTCGTTCCGATGGCTGCGGCTGCGGGAGAGAATGAACCGATCGAAGGCATGTCGCTGGCTGAAAAACTATTCGTGCTAACATTTGTGCCCGCGCTGGTGACCACGGTGAGAGCACCGTTGCCAGCTCCAGCCGGCACTGTGACCGAAACCTCCGTGGGAGCGATATAGGTGGCGCTGATTCCGGTCGAGACGCCTGGAAAGAACACCGTGGTTCCGCCGCTGACAAAGTTTTCACCTTCAATGGAAACCACCGTTGGGGCAGCGCCGCTCTGTGGAAAAAATGCGCTGATGACCGGCGCCACCAGAAAATTGGAGGCAGTCGAAACTCCAGTGCCGCCGGCGAAAAGCTCCAATGGACCGCTGGTCGCTCCCACAGGCACGACCACGAGCAATTGGCTGTCTGAGATGTTCGTGAAGTCGGCCAAGGTCGGCATATCGTTGTTGAAAACGACCGTCGTCACACCGCTCAAGCCGGATCCGCTAATGGCGATGACGTTACCCGGTTGGCCGGACACCGGCGAAAAGCCGTTGATCGTTACAGTCCAGCCGGACGCAGGGAGAATCAACAGCAGTATGCTTGCCGCTGCTCTTCGCGAGATCAAAAAACTCCTTGTTCTAAAGAATTGACCGAGCCACCTAGACATAACAGTCGATGACAAAGCCGCGCAAAAGCGACAGCTCTGCATCACCAGCTATAGTATGGGGTTTCGCAAATTCCCGCCAGTCGATTTTCAATCCAGCCTCGCGCAATATGTCCATTTGCGGGCGCACGTGATCAATAGGAATGAGGGGATCTTGCGTTCCGTGCGTGATCAAAAAACGTTGTTGTCGAGCCTGGGGCGAGAGCTCGAGGATTAATTGCTCGGGCTTATGCACATAGCCGCTCACGCCCACGATGCCAGCCAGCCGGTGCGGATAACGCGCCCCGATTTCTATCGCCAATAGGCAGCCTTGCGAAAAGCCAAAGATAACCGTCTTTTCGGATGGATAGCCTTTGTCGCGCGCCTGATCCAGCAAATTAAAAAGCAAAGTGCGGCTGCGCTCAATCGCAGAACTGGGATCGCCTTCCAATGCGTACCAGGCAAACCCGCCGTAATAGGAGCCGGGTGCATTGACCAGCAAGTAGCTTAACCATGGCAACTGCATGGCATCCGGCAACCAACGGTAGCCTTCCATGCTGTCACCCAAACCGTGCAGCACTAACATCAGGCGCGGCTCGATTTCCTTGGTTGCAGGTATAAGTTCAGTTTCCAACATAAACTATTTCTGTCCCGCGAACGGACTTGGCGCCAGCTTGAGTCGCTGGTACTTCGCCTTCGATTTAGTTGCGGACGGATCGGTTCCTGACCGGGCCGCGGCTGCGCGCAACAGTTCATTTTGACTTCGCCGCAATGTTGCGCCGCGACGGAGGCGTGGACGGGCGTAAGCGCCATTCGCTTGCAGAAAACGGGCCTTGGCGTTGTCGGATAAAATGGTTGCCAGGATCTGGCCGCGGATACGCTCGCTCAAATTGCCGTCCTCAATGGGGAAAAGAATCTCAATCCGCCGATGGAAATGGATGGGTGTCCAATCGGCGCTGCTGACCCAAACCTCCGGCTGGCAACCATTCTCAAAATAGAAAATGCGGCTGTGCTCCAGGAAACGATCGACGATACTCCGCACCGTGATTTTGCCGCCGACCCCGGCGGCTTGCGGATTGAGGCAGCAGACGCCGCGCACTATCAAGTCAATCTTCACGCCGGCTTGGGCCGCGCGATAAAGCGCCTCGATGATATCCGGGTCTTCCAACGTGTTCATTTTGGCAATGATGTGCGCCGGTAATTCTAACCGCGCATGGTTTGTTTCGCGCTCAATCAAGGCCAACACCTTGCTTTGCAAATCGAATGGGGCGACCACCAATTTTTTGGTTCCGGGGAATTGGCAAATGCCAGTGAGCATATTGAACAGGTTGGTCGCATCCTCGCCAAAATCAGGCCGGCAAGTCAGCAAGCCGACGTCTTCGTAAAAGCGGGCCGTGGCCGGATTATAGTTGCCCGTGCTCAGATGAAGATAGCGGCGGATAGCGTCGTCATCCTTGCGCACGACCAGGCACATTTTGGCGTGGACCTTGCAGTTCACCAAACCATAGACGACCTGCACGCCTGCCTCCTCAAGGCGGCGCGCCCAAAGCAGATTGCCGCTCTCATCGAAAGGCCCCTTCAATTCCACCACGGCCGTGACCGGTTTGCCGTTGCCCACTGCGTCCATCAACGCGATGACAATTTGTCCATCGCCGCCGGTGCGATAGAGCGTCTGTTTGATGGCCAGGACCTTGGGGTCAGCCGCCGCCTGCCGCAAGAAATCCACGACACTGCTGAAATTCTCGTAGGGATGGTGCAAGAGCACATCACCTCGCCGAATGGCGGCGAACATATTCGGCTCCTCTCGAAATACCGGGGCTTCCGGCGCGACAAACGGCGGATCGCGTAATTCCGGGGAATGGTCGCCTTCCACCACCGCCAGCAGGCGAACCGGATTGACCGGACCGTCTATTATGTAGATATCGTCTTCGCGAAGCCCGAGATTCTCCAGCAAGAGAACGCGAATTTCCAAGGGACATCCATGCTCGACCTCGAGCCGGATGGCGTCGCCCTGCCGGCGCGCTCGCAATTCACTTTCCACCGTTTTGAGCAGCGCCTCGGCAGCCTCTTCATCGGCGTAAAGTTCGTTATTGCGAGTAACGCGAAAATGCCAGTAACCGAGAATTTCCGATCCGGGGAAGAGTTCCAACAAATAGCGCCCAATCACCTCGCCTAGAAATACATAATGATGCTGGCGGGAATCGACCCGGGGCAGCTTAACGAGGCGCGGCAGCACCCGCGGCACCTGAACCACCGCCAGGCGCCGGCGCCGTTCGCCCGCTTGAGTGATCTCCAATTGCACGATGGTGTTGAGCGATTTATTGAGCAGTTTGGGAAAGGGATGCGCCGGATCCAGGCCCAAAGGCGTAAGCACCGGGCGCACTTGCGCATGGTAAAAGTGGTCCAACCAGGCCAAATCAGGTTCGGAAAGTTCGCCCAACGCCGAAAAGCAAATTCCGCTTTTCGCCAGTGCCGGACGCAATTCCGCCCGCCAGCAAGTATATTGGCGCGCGACCAAAAGGCGGACTTTGCGGTGAATGGCTTGGAAGGTCTCGCTGGCCGTCAGGCCGTCCGCACTTCGCTCGGCTACCGCGCTTTCAATCTGCTGTTTCAGACCGGCGACCCTGGTTTCAAAGAATTCGTCCAGGTTGGCGCTGAAATGGCAAAAGAACTTCAACCTTTCCAGTAGCGGCGTGGACCGGTCTAGGGCTTCCTCAAGCACGCGCTGGTTGAACTCCAGCCAGCTCAATTCCCGGTTGAGCAGAGAGGCGGGTGCAATTTTGCGCGGTTTGTCAGACATGCCATGAGGATGTGGGCATAAGTTTGATGTTTAAAGGACAAAATGGGAAGAGCCGGATCGCTCCGGCTCTTCAAGGTGATGGACTTGGACGCGTTCACCCGGCGCGCACAAAACGTAATGAGCCAACACTTGCGCTGTTCGAGGCCCATTACAGCAACCAATCCTCTGCCAACACTCATCGAACAGCCCTTCTCTGTCTATTAGTTTGACCGCTCCATGGCCTTTTCGTTCAAGTCTGTGTAAATCACGCTATGCCCACGGGTTTCCAGGACATGGCCAAAGGGAGTCTTGCCGCCGGGTTGCAAGGAGTCACGCAAAGCCTCTTCCTTTCCGGCGGCAGCCACCAACGCCCACACATCCTTCGCCGCCGCCAGCACAGGATAAGTCATGCTCAGGCGGTTAGGAGGCGGCTTTGCGGAATTGCGCACATGCACGTAAGGTTCACGACTTGCCTGCACTTCTGCTGGAGCGTTCGGCATGAGCGAGGCGGTATGGCCATCTTCGCCCAGACCCAGAAAAATCAAGTCCAGGACGGGCGCGCCGGCTTTGTCCAGAGGCACAATTCGCCGGATGTCGTTAACAGCCTCAGCCACAGCGGCGGCAGGGGGCAGTTCACCCTTGAGCCGATGAATCTTATCGGCAGCAATACCAAGCGGCCGCAACAGGTTCTCCTCCGCCAGCAAAAAGTTGCTTTCCGGGTCAGTGGGAGGGACGCATCGTTCGTCCGCCCAAAAAAAATGGACGTTCGCCAGCGAAATGCCCGATTTTCTGGCCAATTCCGTGACCTCTACGAAAAAAGTCTTCGCGATGCGACCGCCTGAGACCGCAACGGAAAAGGAACCGGAAGACTGCTGCAAGAGCTTCAGCCAATCCTGGGCCGCCGCCGCGCCAAGCGCCTGATCGTTCGGGTAAAACTTAAGTTCAATATTCGACGGCATCAGAATCCCAGCTTTTGCAATTCCTGCTGGAGCAAGATTTGAAATTCCTGGAGATCAGCGGCCGGAGGCTTGTAACCTTTGTCGCCTGGCACAAGACCGAGACGACCGGCTTGATCCAAAATCCAATCCGCCGATTTGCCGTCGCTGAATTTGACTTTGCCGCTGACCAAGGCGCCGGGCCGGGCTAATTGATCGACGGTCACGCTGACCTTGCCGGGCACGGATGGCGCAGGGGACAAAGCCTCCTCCGGCTTTACGGCCTGTTTTGGCGGAGGGGGCGGGTCCTTTGGCTTAAGTTTCAGGTCATCCACCAGGAAGCGGACTTCCAGATACGTCAAGCGCAGGCCCAAATCCGTTTCCAACCGCTTCTGGATATCAGACAGCTTGAGACCTTCATCGATCCAGGTGGCAACCTTTTTTCGTTGTGCGTCATCCAAATTCATAGGCTATACAATACAGCATCATGGCGTCCCCTGCACGTCAACAGTCAACCCAAAACGGGCCAGGTCCGGCTTCTTAATCCTCAATCGCATCGTAATTCTAATCTTGGAACCAGGTTTGACTGACCTTGACTGGGGGCGACCGCGGGCTTCGCCAAATCGCCTAAAACAATGTTAAACTATCCCAAATTATCATGGAAATCAACGACTTACGCAATTTTAGCCGCAGCACGGAACGAATCGGCCCGGCGGTTTGGCTGGGTTTGACCGAGCCGGACTGACTCGGATTCTGCCCAGCCGAAAATCGCCCGGAATTATGTGGGATTATCATGGAAATCAAGGACTTACAAAGGACGGGATCAACAGAAGGTAACGAAGGCAACAAAGGCCGGTCAGGGCTTTGGCTGCGTCGCTAGCCGCTGTCCACTATCCACTAATTCGATGTCAAAGAACACAGCGCCGAAGCGCCTTTACAAATGCCATTATACCATGTATAATTGGGACTGCAAGTACAAAATAGAATCGGAAAGTAAGGCCACTGTCCTTTAGGGTTCGCCGATCCCTTTCTTCACTCTTCAACTCGGGGATGCCCTCTTAGGCGTTTTCAGGACCTTTACAGACCGGCACTAAATTGGCGGCTTCCCGTTCAGCGAAGTCACGGACAAACATCATTTTGCCGTTCTTCGTTGAACGCTGACGCGGGCAACCTGGCCGGCCTCCAAGAGGTTCCAAGTCTGGCTGGTCCATACTACGAACAAATCATCTTCATCAGCCGGAACGGACATGCTTTCGGAGTGCTCTACCTGCAATACCTCCCCGCTGGTAAGATGAATCTGGAAAGGGCGAAAGAGAGTTCGGTCCGTCATCTTTTTGACATACCCGAGTTTCATCAGTTAGCTCAGGGAAAGGTTAAGGTCCAAATAGTAATTTTCAAGTACCGTTTCTTTACTTTTCCTTTTTTCACTTTTCTTCTTTGACCTCCTTCTTCACCCATTCCAGTGCGCCATCCAAATCGGCGAAGACGCCTTCCAGTTGAGCGTCGTAGGCTTTGTCAAGAATAGCTCCCAATTGTTTGCCGGGCGTGATCCCCAATGGAAGCAAATGCCGTCCAAGCAAAATGGGTGTGGGCGGCTTTTGCCGGACCTCCAGTTCGTGCGCGAGCGCCAAAAGCATCTTGACACTTTCCGGCACCACCGGGGGACGAGGCGGACGGCCCATGCTGTCGGCTGTCATCACCAGGCAAAGGCCCTCAATGCTCTCCGGTTCCAGGCGTTTCGCCAGACGCCGAATGGCGCGGTCGGACACAGTTTGCAAATGGATCAGATGGTTTCGCACGAGCGGGATAATCCGTTGTTCAAAGACCAGCGGCGCGCGAATTCTGGCCAGAAAAGCGCGAGTCAATTCCACCCCCGCCTCTTCGTGTCCGGGCGACACGATTCGTTCGCGGCCATCCTTCACGGCGCGATGGGTTGTTGACGGTTTGCCGAAATCATGCGCCAACACCGCGAGCATATAGACCGCCTTGGATTCCGCGTCGGCGTCCAGCCAGGGAGTCAACTTCACCAGCGCATCGCAGGCATGGCAGGTGTGCGTGAAAACGTCCCCCTCCGGATGCCATTCCGGTTCCTGCGGCGTGTCCATGAGCGCCTTGATTTCCGGGAAATGATCAATCCATTCCGTCTCCGCCAAAAAGCGCAAGCCGGCTGAAGGCAACCGGCTGCGTTGGGCCCACTTGAGCCACTCTTCCCGCACGCGTTCGCCGGCCAATTCCGGATAACTCCCCTTCATGCTGCGCGAGAGCGCCACCGTCTCGGGGGAGGCGCTCAATTCAAAACGCCCCGCGAACTGCATCCCGCGCAAGACGCGAAGCGGGTCTTCGGTAAAAGCCGGACTGGTATGCCGCAGAATGCGCGCCTTCAAATCCGCGAGGCCGCCAAAGAAATCAAGCACCTGGCCCGTGCGGGGATCGTACATGATCGAATTGATGGTAAAATCCCGCCGCGCGGCCGCGTCCTGAAGCGAAATCGCCGGGACGAACTCGACATCAAATCCCTTGTGGCCGGCCGCCACTTTGGAATCCTTGCGGGCCAGCGTGAAATCGTAACTGAATCCGCTGCTGGTGGAGAGTTTGACGACGCCAAATGAACGGCCCACTAAATCCGGTTTTCCCCAGCGGGCCAGAGCGCCGATGAGTGGCTCATAGTCCAGGCCAAAGACCTCGACATCAAAGTCCTTGCCGTGCGGGAGGCCAGCCAGGGCATCGCGCACGCAACCGCCAACCAGGTAGGCCCGGTGCAGTTCCGGCGTTTGCCGGAGAATCGTCTCCAATTCTGGCGGCACGAAATTCACCACTTTATTATCCATTTTTTTGTCATTTGAGCGAGACTATATTCAGGCCGACAGTTCCGAATATTTTTGCACTGAAGCATTGGTTAATGCATCCGCGAATGCACTCTTACGCCAGAGGCAATTTTCAAGTCCTGATTGCCAAGTGATTCGCCATCCCCTACTCTACGCTGATCGGACAGACGGTGAGTTCCAACCTTGAAAGGACAGTCGAGGCGCCTCACGGCATGGGCCGTTTTGTGCCGCTGCTGGTTTTGGCCGCTGCGCTCGTCGTGGTTCTTCTCCTTCCTTTAAAAATCATCGGCTTTGGTTTTCTGCCGCCGGATGATGCCCTGGCCGACGCCGCCAAAGCGGTCTCCGGCAAACCTTGGCCGGACATCCTCGTGCTCAGAAGCGACTACGCCATCGACAATCATATCGGCTGGCACACGTTGCTGCGGCAGGCCTACCTGTGGACAAAATGTCACGATGAATCGCTCGTTCTCTTTTCAATGACAGCCTTGTTCGCGCTGGTGGGGTGGTCGGCGCTGCTCTGGCTCAAGCGGCCAGAGGCTTGGCTCATCACACTCATTTTGACTCTGGGCATCCAGGCGCCGTTCATGCGCCGATTCATGATGGGGCGCCCGTTTTTGTGGAGCATGTTGTCGGTGATAACCATCCTTTTTCTGTGGCGCGCTCGTGGTTCTTCACCGCCTAATAAACATACCTGCGCCGCCATGACTGGGTTGATTGCGCTGGCCGTGCTGCTGCACGGAGTTTGGTATTTTTGGGCATTGCCCTTGGCGGCTTTTCTTCTCGCCCGGCAATTCCGCTGGGCGGCGGCGTTTGCTGTCTGCTGGGTGGCAGGATCGATTCTCGGAGCGATATTCACAGGACATCCAGTGATTTATTTGTTGGAGGCGTGGCGGCAGGCCTGGGGCGTGATCGGGTTACACGCGACACAAAGTACGCTGGTCACAGAATTGCGACCCACGATTGGCAATTGGTTCCCGCTTCTGCTGGTGGGCGGCCTGCTGGTTCTTCGGCAATTGGCCAAAATCCCGGCACGACCCTTGAGTTCCGACCCGACTTTTTGGCTGGCGTGCATCGGCTGGGTCCTCGGCTTTCAGGCGGAACGCTTTTGGGACGATTGGGGAACGCCCGCGCTCATGGTTCTGATTGCGCTTGATCTGGACCTGTTCCTGGAAGCCCGTTTGCCAGCCGATTCCGTCAAACGTTTAGCGCTGGCGTGCGGCTTGGCGGTGACGCTCTTCGTTACGACGACCAATGACGCCAACAGCCGCTGGTCCGCAGAAGCTAGCGAGCAATTCTTGACAGAGAACGACCCGAATCTGGCCGGGTGGCTGCCCGCGCCGGGAGGCATTTTTTATTCGACGGACATGGAATTCTTCTATCACACCTTTTTCCGCAATCCCGAGGCGCCGTGGCGTTACACGGCTGGATTTGAACCCGCCTTCATGCCCGCGGACGATTTGGCGACGTATCAACAGATTCTGGCGAACAGTGACAATCCCGATGTTTATCAGCCGTGGATTAAAAAAATGCGCCCGCAAGACCGGCTCGTCCTAAGCGCGCGGGGCGATCCGTCCAACTTTTTGCCGGAATTGGAATGGAAACGCGCGATTGATACTCTTTGGCTGGGCCGTTTGCCGCAGAAAAAATGAGCTTCGCCGAAATGGAAACAGATTTGGAGGTCCTCTTCACGCCGGCGGATTTTTCCACATTGCGGAAAAGAGATTATTCTGCCGCTCATTGCGTCGTCTTTGATGTCCTGCGCGCCACCAGCACCATGATAACGGCCCTCGCCAACGGCGCATCGAGGATTTTTCCTGTCCGCGAAATATCCGAAGCATTGCAATTTCGCGCTGCGCATCCTGCAGCTTTGCTTGCAGGCGAACGGAACGGCGTGCGAATTCTTTCCGCGCAAACTAATGGGGTGGATTTCGATTTGGGCAATTCGCCAAGGGAATTCACACGAGAGCGCGTGGCGGGACGGGAAATCATCATGACGACCACCAACGGCACGCGGGCGTTGCAGTCGTGTATCGGAGCAAAGCGCGTTTTCCCCGCTGCCCTGCTGAATATCGGCGCGGTTGCGAGACACATTCAAAACGAGCAAGTCCAACGCCTTTTCATTATCTGCGCCGGAACCTACGAGGAGGCCGCTTACGAGGACACTTTGGCCGCGGGCGCGCTGTGCGATTTGCTTTGGACCCAATTCGACTCGGAGAAAGTTTCCGATTCTGCCCACATGGCGCGCCAAATTTATCTCGATGCGAAAGATGACATCTTTGGCGCGATTCAACGGCATTCACGCAATGCCCGCCGTTTGTTAGCTAACCCCGAACTGCGCGACGATGTGGTTTTCTGTTTGCGCCGCGACGTCCTGGATTTGACGGCGGAATCGGCTCGCGATGGCGTAATCAGGCTCTGCCCGTAATTGACGCCGCGCGGAATTGGCGGAATATTACCGCGACAACTTTATGGCAGCGGATCAAACAGTTTTGGTTCTCAACAGCGGCTCTTCGAGCATCAAATTTGGGCTTTACGCCAAAGGCGATCCTCCGCAGGCAATCCTTTCTGGCAAAATCGAACGGATCAGCACGCCGCAAGCGTCCTTTAAATGGACTGAGACTGCCACAGGCCGGACGGGCACAGAGAACATGAACGCGCCGCAACACCAGTCCGCGTCCCAATTCCTCAATGGCTGGCTGGACGGGAGGCCGGAGTCGGCGGGCATCGCCGCGATTGCGCACCGCGTGGTGCATGGAGGGCCGAATTATGATCAGCCGCAACTTGTCACTCCGGAATTGTTGACAGAATTGCGCCGCATCGGCCCTTTCGATCCGGACCATTTCCCAGCCCAAATTGACCTGATCTCTGTTTTCGCCAAACATCGCCCGCGCGTGCCGCAAGTGGCCTGCTTTGACACCGCCTTTCATCACAACATGCCGCGCGTGGCGAAAATCGTGCCATTGCCGCGGAAGTACGAAGCGGCCGGCATCCACCGTTACGGCTTTCACGGTTTGTCCTACACGTTTTTGCTCGAAGAATTGGAACGGTTAGCCGGACGGGAAGCGGCGCGCGGGCGCCTGGTCCTCGCGCATCTCGGCAACGGCGCCAGCATGGCTGCCGTGCGCGACGGACACAGTCTCGATACGACCATGTGTTTCACGCCGACAGCGGGATTGCCCATGAGCACGCGCTCGGGCGATCTCGACCCCGGAATCTTCGTGTACTTGTCACGCACCGAAGGCATGACGCCTGAACAGTTCCAACGACTTGTCAATTATGAGTCCGGTTTGCGCGGCATTTCGGAGACCAGCTCAGACATGCGCGATTTGACTGAACGCGCGAAGCAAGATTTTCGCGCGGCCGAAGCGATAGCCGTGTTTTGTTATCAGGCAAAGAAATGGATCGGCGCTTTGGCCACGGTCCTTGGCGGCGTTGACACGTTAGTCTTCGCCGGAGGCATCGGTGAGAATGCTCCCGAAGTGCGCGACTGCATCTGCACCGGACTCGATTTCCTCGGCATTGCCATTGATCCCGCGCAGAACAAGTCCAGCGCAGCCGTGATTTCTCCCGTCGGCAGCCGGGTTACCGTGCGAGTCATTCGCACCAATGAGGAATCAGTCATGGCCAAGGCGGCCTGGCGTTTGATTAGTCAAACCTAACGTTGCCTGATCGTTCCAACTTGCGGTTGACGCGATGATTTGGCAGTGCCTTAATTTGAAATATGCCGTTAGACTTTCCGCTTGATTTTGGTCGTTTCGGCGTCGAGATTGGCTCATGCCTACGCGCCTAAGCAAGAAAAAGGTGGTTGAAGCTGAATGTCTGAATTCAATTGCGGGTCGCATTGCGGCACAGACCACCGACCAAGAATCACCTAAAGAGGCCGGGTCGTCAGACGTAGCAAGTGATCTGGCTAAGATTCGGGCATCCCTAAACCTGCCAGTTAAGGAAAAGAATCCGGCTGCCGTAGCCCTTGGAAAGTTGGGGGCCAGCAAGGGTGGAAAGGCACGGGCGGCCAGTTTAAGCGAAAAACGCCGCCAGGAAATAGCGAAAAATGCTGCCGCAACACGCTGGTCTCGTGATGGTTAGAAATAAAAAGCCGATGGTTTAAAAAAACTCTTGCTTTTCGCGTTTGGTTGAAATAGTTTGATTTCAACTAGGCGCGAACCGCCGTCATATTTTTAAACCATGAAAAAAATAAATGCAGATGAGTTTATTGACGTGGAAATTCCAAAAGAAATCCGAATGCTTTTCCCAAAGCATTTTCAATCCGCATACGATGCCGTCAATGATCTGGTGGACGAAACGCCATTTTTAAAATGTCCTCCCGCAATAATGGCCAAAGGCCATTTGGTTGCATGGGCCATTGATTTTTCTATTAGTCAATTGATCGAATCTGGTCAATGGAGGGTCGATTATGAGTGGTCTAAATATGCTCGCCCCACCGGAAAATATCTGCGCATATATCCGCCAAAATCCATCCTGACAGTTAGCCAATGTCAAAATATTCTGGAACAACCCAGGAAGGCTATTTTTCGGGCGAATGCGGCATTTGATAATCAGCCGCGACTCTCATTGTTTCCAAAGGAAAAGGACTTTTCAGAAAATGGAAAGCGCCCGGCGCTCCTCTTGCTTCATGGCTATCAAAAACTTGAATTTATTCACATTGCTGTGCCAAATCCGGCTAGAAAACCCGCTTGGTTCGGAATGACAAATAATTTACTCAACGAACTTCGGGATGTAAGTGCCGAATTGACGCCAACCGAAGGGCCAGAAACAGTTTCGGCACCAACCATAAAGGAACATTTGAAAAAACAACTCCGCGACCATGCCACCTGAACTTGTCTTTTTCGAGCCGGATGCGGTTAGGTTTATCCCGGCCAGACTAACAGAGGCACGCGAGTCGAAAGGACTTAGCATGACGGAATTGGCAGATTTAATCGGTGTTACACCGCAAGCAGTTTCTCAATATGAAGGCGGCACTAAGCAGCCGGAATGGGAAAAGTTGATGAAAATTTGCCAGCATCTTGAACAATCAGCCAGTTATTTTACTTCTCCACGACCAGACGGCGGAGAGCCTTGCGCCACTGCGTTTTTTAGAAGTTTTAGAAGCCGCACTAAAGGGACACATAAGATGCTACGGTGTTGGAGTATTTGGGCTGCGCAAACCGTATATTACATCGGATACGCAGTAAATCTCCCCCCGGTTATACTTCCTGAGAAGCCAGGATCAGCCAATTATGAAGAGGATGAAATTGAGCGCATAGCCACGGCATGTCGTCGCCTCTGGGGCCTTTCAGATGGCCCCATTGCGAATATGGTCGCACTTTTGGAAAGCAAGGGCTTTATCGTCATTCGGTCTGAGTTTGGCGTGGACAACGCCGATGCTTTTTCCTGTTGGCAGAATGGCCGTCCATTTATCTTTTTGGCTAGTGATAAAGATTGCGCCGTCAGATCGCGTTTTGATGCAGCCCATGAACTTGGCCACATGATTTTACATCGCCATCTTTCTCAAGAGGAACTCGAGGATGTAGAAATTCTAGCAAGGATAGAACACGAAGCTAATAGATTCGCGGGGGCATTTTTGCTTCCTGCAAGAACATTCGTATCAGAAGTGTTTTCCTCAAGTTTGAAACAGTTTATTGATTTAAAGCGGCGATGGAAAGTTGCCATTGGAGCCATGATCTATCGGTGCAAAGACCTCGGCATTTTTGATGAGCAACACTACATCAATTTGAGAAAACAAATGAGTTTTAATAAGTGGCTTAAAAAAGAACCGCTCGATGAGGCGCTGCCAGTTGAGGAGCCAAAACTTTTGTTTCAAAGCATCAAGCTTCTTATTGACTCCCACATTAAAGTGGCCACGGATTTTTTGCTTGAACTTAGATTATCCGCCCGCGCTTTGGCGCGAATTATTGGATGCGACGAAACGCTGTTTCGTCTGCATGACTCTGGTGATGCAACTTATACACTGGCACTAAAAAGCTGAAAGTTTATGAAAATTATGTTCTAAAATGAAACCAGCCAGAGCGTTCTTTGCGAGTCGGCCCTGGCCAGTTTCAGTGAAACGATGGTGGCGTTAGCTCAATGGCAGAGCCGGAGCCTGTTAAGTTCCCGGTCGCGGGTTCGATTCCCGCACGTCACCCCCCGCTTCGCCAGAAATGTAATACATTTTTACGGGCACCCGCAAGCAGAAATTTTGGCATAAACACTTCACAATGCTTGCCCGCACAAGCATGTTGCATCCATGAGTAAATTAAGCATCGAAAAGCGGGCGCAAATCCTGCATTGCAGGCGCCCATCGCCGATCATGTATGGACTTTGAAGGAAATGGTTGCGCTTTTGGATTCCTGATTTATCTTCTCCGTGCCATCAAACGAAAGGGTAAACATGATAGAAAAACTGATGGTTCGGGCAAGATTTCCTGACGAGCTCTTTTGCTTGCTATGACTCAGAAATCACCACGCGCCTCCGAACAGAGTGCTTAGCAATAGGCAAAGTGCGCATAAACCGTGGTCTTGAAGGCATGGCGAGATTCTGGCTTCCAGTAATTGCCTCCTGGAAGTGACTTTTCGGTCGTGTGTGTTTAGTCGCGCACGACCGATTTTTCTTAAATTGAAATTGATACACTACCGATGATTTGCGCGGCTTTACAATTCGAACGCGGTTATCCATGAGAAAAATCGGCCCAAAACGCGGTTTCACTTTGATCGAACTTTTAGTGGTCATCGCCATTATTGCTATTTTGGCGGCGTTGCTGCTGCCGGTGTTATCGAAATCAAAAGCCTCGGCCGAGGCCACCACTTGCAACAACAATATCAAGCAACTTTCTCTGGCGTGGTTTCTTTACGCCTCAGAGAACACGGACGTCCTTGTCAATAATTACGGGAAGCCTCAAACCATCTCCACCCGCAATACCTGGGCCAACAACGTGGAGGATTGGAACAACAGCGATGACAATACCAACCCCATTTATGTCACCAAAACGCCGCTTTCCCCCTACGACAACAAATCCGCCGGGATATTCAAGTGCCCGTCGGATCGCGCGCCTGCCGCCAATGGACCGCGCATTCGCAGCGTCTCCATGAACTCGATGGTCGGAGACCCTGGAAATTTGCTCGACCACTTCAATCCGCTTTATGTTCAGTTCCTAAAAATGAAGACGATTCTGAACCCGTCCGGCATTTTTGTTTTTCTCGATGAACATTGCGATACCATCAACGACGGATTTTTCGTCAATCGCCTGGAGGATTATCTATGGGGCAACATGCCCGGCTCCTATCACAACGGCGGCTTGAGCCTTTCTTTTGCCGACGGCCACATCGAGACGCATCATTGGCTCGTGCCGGGAACCGTCCGCCCGCCGGTGCAAGGCGGCGCAGGCGGAATTCTCCCCGCCACACCAACCACCGACTTCGACTGGCTAAAGCAACGGACCAGCTTCAAGAAATCTTAAGGTGTCATTCAATTGTCACGCACCACGTCTTTCAATCATCCATGAGCTTGCGCGTGAAGTAGGTCATTTCCAACGCGGTCGTTCGCACTCTTTCCTTGATGTTGGCGCCGGAGCCGTGTCCCCCTTCGGTGACCTCGTAAAAGTAATAGGGGATTCCGTACTCAGCCAAACGGGCAGCGAATTTGCGCGCGTGCTGCGGCCCGACGCGGTCATCTTTCGAAGTCGTCCAAATCAATGCCTGCGGATAAGATTGGCCCCGATGCACGTTGGCATAGGGCGAGATCGAAGATAGAAACGCGGCTTCTTCGGGGTTGGACATGCTGCCAAATTCACCCACCCAGGATGTGCCGGCCGCGATTTTCTCATAGCGTTCCATGTCCAGCAACGGCACTTGAATATCGACGGCGTTCCACAATTCGGGATGCTGTGTAAACTGTACCCCCATGAGCAAACCGCCATTGGAACCGCCTTGGATGCCCAGTCGTCGGGGACTGGTAATCTTCCGCGCGATCAGGTCGCGCCCGACTGCCGCAAAATCATCATAAATAATCTGCCGGTGCGTCTTTAGTCCGGCTTCGTGCCAGGCCGGGCCGAATTCGCCGCCGCCGCGAATGTTGGCCACAACAATGCTGCCGCCGCGCTCAAGCCATAACTTGCCAAGCATCGCCGAATAGAACGGCGTTATGGACACCTGAAATCCGCCATACGCATACAGGATCGTTGGATTGCTGCCATCGAGCTTCATGTCTTTTGGATGAACAATGAAATAGGGAATCTTGACGCCGTCGCTTGACGCCGCCTCGAACTGCTCGACGACGCCGTGTGACGCATCGAATTTCGCCGGCAGCGTCTTGATCTCTTTGACACTCTGGCTGTCCATCTTGGCCCGCCAAAGGCTTGTCGGCTGAAGGAATCCCGATACGTCAAGAAAGGCGAGGTCGCTGTGGATATCTGCATCGACGATGTCAACGCTGACGTTGTCCGGAACATCCAGCTTCTGCCGCGACCAGGTCCCGTCAGAGGCTGCACGGTAGGTGAAAGCGCGGCCCCTTACGTTTTCGAAGATTGTCACGACCAGCGCGTCACGAGTGGCCGCAACACTTCCAATGCTCTCGCGCGGCCCCGGAGCATAAATGACGACAGGCTTGATGGCATTGGGATTTTGTTTGGCCGCAGCCAGATCAACCGCCACCAGCGAGCCTTGGCTAACTTTGCCTCCTTCGGTCGTCCAATCCTCCTCAACCGTCATAATGAGCTTTCCCTCTACAAATGCCCGAATGTGCACTTTTGAAGGCAACGCCAGCTTGGCAAAATCTCCATCGCGCAGGAGGTAACTCTCCGATTCAAACGTCGATAACGGCCGGTCAATAAGGATCGCATGATGTCCGGCCCCATCTTCCATTGCACTTGGACTGACGCCGTAGCCACCATCCTTTTGCGTTCCACGAAACACCACGGGCGCATTCTCCAACGTTTGGCCGCGCTTGAGCCGTCTTACGAGGTACGGATAACCCGACTCAGTCAATTCAGCCGAGCTTAGAGCATACGACACCAGCAGCGTATCGGCATCTTCCCAGGCGTGACGCTGCTTGGCTCGCGGCAATTCAAATCCCTTCTTGACAAAGTGTGCGGAGGGGAAATCAAATTCCCGGATAGTCACTGCGTCCTCGCCGCCATCGGATAAATCAATCAGGCAACGACGCTCGTCCGGTTGCTCGAAATCGCTTCCTTTCCAAACCCAATTGGCCTTCTCGGATTTTGCCAGCTCATCGAGATCAAGCACCGTCGTCCATTGCGGTGAATCCGTTTCGTAGTTGTCCAAAGTGGTTCGACGCCAGATGCCGCGCACGTGGTCTGCGTCCTGCCAAAAGTTCAGGATGGCATCGCGAATAATTTCCGGCGCGGGTATCCGATCTTTGGCCTCGGCAATCGTCAGGGCGTCCGCAAAGAGCTTATCGTAGCGCGGGTCCTTCTCCAGCACCGCCAGCGTTTTCTCGTTTTCGGCCCGGACCCACTTCATGGCGCTCGAACCATCGACGTCCTCCAGCCAGAGATAGGGGTCATTCGTCGCCGTTGACGTCGGTGAAGCTGGAGCCGCCTGGTCCGAAACCGCACGCGTTGACAAACATAAACCCATCAAACCGGCCAACGCAGTCGGCACGATAAAATGCGTAGCAACGGGAATTTTTACCATGGGCAAAGCATTCTTAGGTAAAGTGGCTGAGTCAAGCAGTATCGCCACCGGGGTGGAAGGCAACGATTGCTTCAGGGTGTTTCGGTCTGCTTCAACCTGTTCCTGGGCGGCTTGCTTTATGTCGCACAGGAACTGTTGAAGAGACCGGTCATTCCGGCCGCCGTGCGAAGGGTGATTTGACGAAAGAAATTGAATTCTTTGTCGCAGATCGTTCTTCTATTTTCGGCGGGGTAGGCTAAGTTTAGCTTGTTCAGCGCATGATGTCGTTTTGCCAAGGTGACTCCAGGTTCGGGACGAAAATGTTCCGTCGGCGACAAATGCGTTGCGCCCAGCCGGGTTTGGTCTTCGTCATCCTGATTCTAACCCTGTTCGGCACGATGGCGTGGGCCGCTGATGAAGGGCCTTTGCTACAGCCGCCTCCGAAATGGGTGGTTCCGCTGAAATTTGACCGGCCCTCGCCCGATGAAGCCGTGGACACATCGCAGGATTATCGCTGGCTGCTCTCAGATCGGCAAATCAACGCCCAGAACGACGAGGAATTCGTGCATGAAGTGCGCCAGACTCTAAATTCCGCCGGTGTCCAGTACGGTTCGCAAATCACTGTCAAGTATGACCCAAGTTGCGAATCGTTGACGTTTCATTGGGCCAGGCTGTGGCGCGGCACTAATAAGCTGGACCGCCTGGATTTGTCCAAGTTGCATGTCAGCCAGGCCGGCCTGGATACTGATGAACTGCTTTTTAGCTCCGAGAAAACAGCGCTCCTCATGTTGGACGACGTGCGCGTCGGCGACATCGTCGATTACGCTTACACCATTGAAGGAACTAATCCGGCGCTGTCTGGGAAGTTTGCCAATTCGGTGCAACTCCAATTTCGCCTGCCGATCGATCACGAAGTCACGCGCCTGGTTTGGCCCTCGTTGCGCAAGCTTTACATGAAGAACCACCTCACCGATGCCCAACCGAAGCTTTTTCGGAAAGGCACCAACATCGAATACATATGGGACTCGCGCAATGTGCCGGCGTTGCACCGGGAACCGCCGACGCCGATTTGGTATGACCCCTATCCGTGGGTGCAATTGAGCGAATTTCAGAAATGGTCGGACGTCAACCGGTGGGCTTTGTCTCTGTTTACCACGACCAACCCGCCGTCAGCGGAGATGATGACGAAAATCAAGGAATGGAAACAATTGCCCGGAGCGGCGGATCGCGTGCTGGCGGCGTTGCGGTTCGTGCAGGAGGATGTTCGTTACCTGGGGATGGAAGACGGAGTAGGCGGCTATGAGCCGGCCCAGCCGTCGGTCGTTTTTGCGCGGCGATTCGGCGATTGCAAAGACAAATCGTTTCTTTTTGTCACTCTTTTGCGCGCGCTCAAGATCGAAGCCTTTCCCGTGCTGGTCAATGACAAGCGGCGGCAGGAGCTGGCCGAACTTCAACCGTCTCCCACGCTTTTTAATCACGTCATTGTCAAGGTGAACGTGGACGGGCAAAGTTTTTGGCTGGATACAACGGCAACTTACGAACGAGGCGCGCTGCCGTTGCGCTTCTGGCCCACTTACGGCTGGGGTTTGATGGTCGCGCCGGGCGTTGCAGGATTGGCGCCGATTCCGCCTTGCCCCGTGCAACCAAGAACAACCGTGACGGAATACCTCAACGTGGGCGGCCTTAATGAGCGGTCTGCTGTCAAGATAATTACGGTGGCCGAAGGGCCGGATGCCGACCGTTTGCGCGAACATTTCGCCACCACGCCGCGTGAGGACATCGAGCGCGACAACCTCAACTCCTACGCCAAGCTTTATCCGTTCATGAGCCGCACCGCGCCGCTGATCTATAATGACGATGAACAGCAAAACCGCGTCGAGACCACGGAATTTTATGCGATTGAAAACATCTGGAACCATCAGGCGGATGAACCTTACTATCATTGCCGGCTCTATTGCGTGAACGTGGACGAAGCGCTGATTAAACCGGCCGTCTCGTTTCGCACGATGCCCCTGGGGGTGCGTTATCCGGTTCACCAAATTTTTCACGCCATCGCCACCGTGCCAACGGCATGGCCGATCAATCCGTCAAACATAACGATTGACGACCCGGCCTTTTACTTCCAACGCCTCGTCAATGTCGCCGGAGGCCAATTGCTCATTGACTACGAATACCGCGCCTGGACCGATGCAGTGGCGCCCGAGATCGTGCCGCGCTACGTGCGCGACCTCGACTCGGCCACAGATGCTTTGGTTTACACGGTGATTGGATTGTAATGGAGCAGCCAAACCAATTATTCGGCTTTCCGCGCCCAGCGTAATTTCGCCGGAACAGAGCGAGGATTGGCGCGGCGTTCCTCGATGCCGGCGCGCACCACTTCGGAGATTTCCGCATAGAGGCCGTCGCGAAGGCCGGCTTCAAACGATTTCTTGACACGCCGATCTTCACCCGAATGAAACGTCAGGACCGCCACGCGCCCGCCGGGATTTAAGCAGCCTGGAAGATGACGCACGAAAGTTTCCAGCGCCGAAAATTCATCATTGACCGCGATGCGCAAGGCCTGAAAAACACGACGAACGGAAGAGTCAATCGCTTCCTTGTTCAAGCGCGGCAAAGTAGAGCGGATCGCGGTCGCGAGCGACGTCGTTGTGGGGAAAAGATGGCCAGCCAGTGCCGAGGCCAATAAGACGGCATGTGGTTCATCCGCGTTTTCCTCCAGCAATTCTTGCAACGTTCCTGCGTCCATCCGCTGCAACAAGAGCGACGCCGGTTGTCCGCGTTGCGGATTCATCCGCATGTCCAGCGGGCCTTCGTTTTTGACAGAGAATCCGCGCGCGGGGTCATCCAATTGCATGGACGAGACGCCCAGGTCGGCCAGGACAATATCGGCGCCTTTGATTTCAGCCGCCCACAACGCTTGCGGCAGACCGGCGAAATTGCTTCGGCGCACCGTCAACACATCCGCGCCAAATCCCAGACTGCGTAATCGAGCTTCAGTTTTTGGAAGTTCAATCGGGTCAGTGTCCAGTCCCAACAGCCGGCCGCCGGGCGAAATGCGGGCCAGGAGTTCTTGCGCATGACCGCCGAATCCGAGCGTGGCATCAACCGCCACCTCGCCGGGTTGCGGCGCAAGCGCGTCCATCACGTCCGGCACCATGATTGGCCGGTGCATCCCCGCCGGCGTTTTGCCTGAAGCCAGAACTTTGGCCAGCGTTTCAGCGTAGCGCTGCGGTTGACGTTCCTTATATTTTTCCTCGAAACGCCGGGGATGTTTTCCAGAATATCGCGGGCGTCGCTTATGCGGTATCGGCGGCGAGGAAGGTTCATCAGTCACAGCGCGAGCACATTTGCGCGGCCGCGCCAAAAATCCAAGAACATTGTCAGCCGCAGGCGCTTAGAACACGCAGGCCATACCTCAACCGTAAAAGCGTCCTGTGATTTTTGTTTCAAATTGTCATCGTATCGACGATCATTCATGCAGAATCGGATCATTGTGCTAAAATCATTTTTTCGCCGAAAAGCCTCATCCGCGACCGACCGTTGCCCGAGGAATAATCCGGCCCCATTTCGAAAGGTTTGGTTTGGGCCGCTCTGCGTCCTGCTTGGAGTGGTCACGGCCCCCTGTTCGCTGCGGGCCCAAGTCAATGTGCTGACTTTTCACAACGACAATGCGCGTACCGGGCAAAACTTGAACGAAACCACACTGACCCCGGCCAACGTCAATACCAATACGTTCGGCTTGTTGTTTTCCGCCGCCGTCGATGGCCAGATTTACGGGCAACCGCTTTATGTGGCTGGCGTGGCCATCACCAACAAGGGAACACACAATGTCGTCTTCGTAGCCACCGAAAACGACAGCGTCTATGCCTTCGACGCTGACAACAGCGCCGGCAGCAACGGCGCGCCGCTGTGGAAAGACAGTTTTATTAATCCGTCGGCAGGGGTGACAACGGTGCCGTCTGGTGTCACCGGTTCCGCAAACGTATATCCCGTAATCGGAATCACGAGCACTCCAGTCATCGATCCGACCACGTTGACCCTTTACGTGGAAGCCAAAACACAAGAAGTCAGCGGCACGGTCACCAATTATATTCACAGGCTTCATGCATTGGGCCTTGGCTCCGGCGCGGAGAAATTCGGCGGGCCCATTGTGATTGGGCCGGCGGTTCCCGGCGTCGGCCAAGGTAATAACGGCGCGGGGCTTGTGCCTTTCGACGGACTGCGCCAAATGAACCGCCCGGGTTTGCTGCTGGCCAATGGCGTCGTTTATGTTGCCTACGCCTCGCATGGCGACACGACGCCTTATCACGGCTGGGTGCTGGGCTTCAACGCCCAAACGTTGCAGCCCCAGGGAGTTTTCAATACGACTCCCAACGGCGGTCTTGGCGGCGTGTGGGAGGGTGGCGACGGCCCCGCCACCGACGACACAGGCAATATCTATTTCATCACAGGCAACGGCAGTTTTGATTCAACCACCAACAAAGATTACGCAGATAGTTATATCAAACTCACTCCCAACAGAACGAACCTAAATTTGGCAGATTATTTTGCGCCCTACAACCAACAGAGTTTGTCCGACGGTGACCTGGACGTCGGCTCTGGCGGCCTGGTCCTGCTGCCCGATACCGTCGGCAGCGCGGCCCACCCGCATTTGGCCGCGGGAGCAGGCAAGGACGGAATCATCCATCTGGTTGATCGCGACAATCTCGGGCACTTCAATTCAGCGAATGACAATCAAACCGTCCAATCGCTCTCTGTCGGTTATGGGAGCTACTCCACGCCGGCCTATTTTGGAAATATGCTTTACTATATTGGAGCCGGCGGCCCGCTCCAGGCCTACCCCTTTTCAGGCGGGCTTCTGGCGACGAATCCCGCGTCGGCCAGCAGCACGGCCTTTTCCCGGCCAGGAGCCTCTCCGTCCATTTCCGCAAACGGATCCAGCAACGCCATCGTATGGGCGCTGGAAGCCAACTCGTCGGCCGTTCTCCACGCTTTCAACGCCACCAATGTGGCGCTGGAACTTTACAACAGCCAGCAGGCAGGCCCGCGCGATGCGGCAGGTCCAGCAGTCAATTTCGCCGTGCCAACGGTGGCCAATGGAAAAGTGTACGTCGGCACCGCATCCGCGTTGTATGTGTTCGGAAACGGCTTGTGGAGCGCCACCCCCAGTATCTCTCCTAACGGCGGTATTTTTACAAACTCAATAACGGTGACTCTTTCCAATAATTCCCCGGGGTCCCTGATCTACTACACGTTGGACGATTCGATGCCGACGACCAACTCGCCGACTTACTCCACACCTTTGACGTTGACCAATACCACAGTCCTGCTGGCCATTTCTGCCGTCCTCAATGAAGGGATTAGTTCTCCGGCTGTGGCTCTGTTTATTCCGGTTTCGGCCGGCACGACTGCCGCCGGATTTGGCGGCAACGGCTCCGGGTGGACGCTCAACGGGGGCGCCGTAGTCACAAACGATGTGATCACGCTCACCGACGGTTTGAACAGCGAGGCCCGCAGCGCCTTTTTCAACAGTCCGCAATCGACAGATCCATTCAATGTCCAATTTATTTATCAAAGCAGCGGAGGCGCTGACGGAACTGCGTTCGTCCTCCAGAATGCGTCCGGCGGTGCAAGCGCCTTGGGCGGGGCGGGCGGCTGCCTCGGGTATTGCGGTATTTCTCCCAGCGCGGCCATTGAGTTTAACCTCTACAGTGGAAACGGTGGAACTGGGACGACATTCGCGACCAATGGCGTCACGGGAAATTACACTTCGACTCTTCCCCTCAACCTGGGCAGCGAAGATCCGATCTGGGTCACGCTAAACTATGACGGAACGATGCTTGTGGAAAATCTGATTGACCTAATTAGAGGCCAAACCTACGACGCCACTTACGCAGTCAATTTGCCGGCGGCAGTCGGCGGAGGCCAAACGGCGTTCATTGGTTTTACTGCGGGAACAGGCGGCGATGTCTCCCGGCAAACTGTGTCCGATTTCATCTTTACGTTGAGCAAACCGCCCGCCACCGTCCCGGTCATCATGCCAAACGGGGCCATCTTCACCAATTCCATTTTCGTCACGCTTGCCACACCCACTCCGGGCGCTCAGATTTATTATACGTTGAACGGCGCGACGCCAACGACTAATTCCATGCTCTACACTTCGCCTTTTGAGCTGACGAATACCACTGCGGTCAAGGCTCTGAGCGTTGCTGCCGGCCTGGCTGATAGCGACGTGGCGTTTTCCTTTTTTGGGGACATTTCCGCGGCTGCCACCGTGGCCGGCTTTGACGGCAATGGCGCCGGCTGGACGCTCAACGGCGGTCCGGCATTAGCGAACAATGTGATCACGTTGACCGACGGATCGGGCAGCGAGGCCCGCAGCGCCTTTTTTAACACCCGTCAAGTCATCACCAATTTCGTCGCCCGCTTCATATATCAAAGCTCGGGCGGAGCGGACGGCACGGCTTTTGTTTTGCAGAATGTCCCGGCGGGTCCGGGCGCGCTGGGTGCCGCCGGGGGCTGCCTCGCCTATTGCGGCATCACGCCTAGCGCGGCCATCGAATTTAATCTTTACAGTGGGCAGGGAGGAACCGGCACGCGTTTCGCAACCGATGGCGTTACGGGCGGCTATACGTCAACGCTTCCTTTGAATCTTGGCAGTGACGATCCGATCTGGGTCGTCTTGAACTATAACGGCTCCGTGCTCACCGAGTATCTGATGGACCAGAATACCGGCGACACTTTTGACGCGGCCTACGCGGTCAATCTGGCCAGCGCCGTCGGCGGTTCGAACACCGCCTGGGTGGGATTTACCGGCGGCGACGGCGGAGTGGCTTCGATCCAAACGGTCAGCGGTTTCACTTTTGGGCCGAACGGACCAGGCCCGATTTTGTCCGCAGGCGTCGCCAGCAATCAAATCACCATCACATGGACGGTTTCGCCCTTGAATTACGCGCTGGAATTTACGACCAATCTCACCCCACCGGCAATCTGGAGCGCGGCGTCGCAAACGCCTATTGTCTCGGCAGGGCAAGCCACCGTCAGCATACCCATCGGCCCCACGAATACATTTTATCGGTTGCGAGTGCCCTGAGATGGCGTGATTCGCGCCAATACCAGGCCGATCATTTCACGGGCCGAAGAGATATTCATCCACCAACTCAGTGCGAAGTAGATGATGGTCGCGGCGATCATGGGCAGGAAAACCTCGCCTAAGCGCGTCCATAAAACGTCATGGCCGAAGCGGCCTTGCCACAAAAGGCGCCCACGCCACGCAACCAGCGCAGCAGCCAATCCGGCAGCGGCCAGGGACGGCAGTTGCGTCACAGTTTCCTTCATCTCCAGCGTGCGCAATTTTTTGCGCAAAGCATAGGCCAGCAGAAAGAGATTGCAGGTCGCACTGAGCGTGTTGGCCAAGCCCAATGCTCCCGCCCCCAATTGAAAGGCAAACAGCAAAACCGCCGCGAAAACCAAATTAATAGCCAGACAAAAAACGCTTATCTTCATGGGCGTAATCAGATCGCTCAGAGCAAAAAAGGCGCGCGCAAAAATATTGACCAGGGAAAAACAGACCAGCCCCGGCACCAGGCAAACCAGGGCGAAACTGACCTGCTCCGTCGAGTAGGAGTCAAATTTTCCCCGCTCAAAGAGCAAGCGGATGATTGGCGCCGCTAAAGTCAATAATAGGATCGACGCCAGCACATTGATGAAAATGATGTGCCCGGCCGCCTGCCGGAGTGTCGTTCGGAATTGCGGATAGTTTTTTTCCAGAGCCAGACTGGCCAATGTTGGCAAGAGAAACGTCGCCAACGACAAGCCGAAGACGCCTTGCGGCAATTCCATCAGCCGCACGGCGTAAGCAAATTGGCCCACGATCAATTTGTTTTCTCCAAAGGCCAGACCTTGGGTCAGCATGACATTAATTTGAAAGGCTGCCACGCCGATCGTGGTGGGAATCATCTTGGTTGCAACTTCGCGCACGGTCGGGTCGCGCCATGGCGAAACCCACCGATAACGGAAACCTTCGCCCCAAAGAGTGGGCACCTGGAAGAGGGCCTGCGCCACTCCCGCTGCCAGGACGCCAATGGCCAATGCGTATATCTTTGTGCGCAACTCATGCCCCATCAGGGGGGCCAGAAACCAAACCGATCCAATCATCACGATGTTTAGAATGGCCGCCCCCAGCGCTGGGATGAAGAAATGGCCGCGCGCGTTAAGAATGCCGATGAACACGGCGCCGACGCAGGCCAGCGCCATGTAAGGAAACATCAGCGCCATCAATTGGAGCATCAGGCGCGTATCCGGATTCCATCCCCCAAAGGCGAGCAATACGCCAATGACGACCATGGCTGTCAATACGATTGCGCCGGACACGGCGATCAATCCGGACAGAACCGCGTTGGCCGCGCGCCACATGGATTCCGGTCCTTCCGCTTTTTCCTTGGCTTTGAAAATAGGGATGAAAGCGGCGGTCAAGGCCCCTTCGCCGAGAAGACGGCGAAAGAGATTGGGCACAGTGTAGGCGTAAATGAAGGCGCTATAAACCGCGGTGGTTCCCATGAAGGCCGCATAGACCTGCTCCCGCACCAATCCCAATACGCGGCTGGTCAGCGTGGCTGCTCCTATCCCGCCCGACGATTTCAGCATCTTCGACATCAGATTGCGCGACCGTTCGGGTACTGCTATTCGCCCAAACTGACCAGTTCGCTCTGCACCAATTGCACCAGCGGTTGAACGGTTTGCCTGCTGAAATCAAACCGGCAACCGGCCGCTTCAAACAACTCGGGCAAAGGCCGCGACCCGCCCAATCCCAAACCGCGATGGTAAGCCTCCAGCGCGCCCGTTTTGTCTTTCTTCGAATTGAACCAGACCTGCAACGCTCCGAGCTGGGCTATCCCATATTCGACGTAATAGAACGGATGCAGAAAAATGTGCAATTGCCGGTGCCAAAGATTCGCACGCACTTGTTCGTGACCACTCCAATCCACGTCGCCGCCAAAGCGGTCCATCAATTCCACCCACGCCTGCTGCCGCTCGGCCCGCTTATGGCCGGGGTGCGAATAAATCCAATGCTGGAACGCATCCACCGTCGCGATCCAGGGGAAAATGTCAACGACGCTTTCCAGATGTTGCCGGCGGGCGCGCCGCGCATCGGCGGGCGCATAAAATTTCTCAATGAATTCGTTGCCGAGCAATTCCATGCTCATGGAGGCAACCTCGCAGAATTCAATGGGTGCGCTCCGGTAGGCGTGCAAATCCTCTTCGCGCGTGGCCAGGGCGTGAAAGGCATGGCCGGCTTCGTGGAGGATCGTCTGCACGTCCCGCTGCATGCCCACGGCATTCATAAAAATAAATGGCAGGCGCGATTCCGCCAGCGTGGATTGGTAGCCGCCGGGCGCTTTGCCTTTGCGATTTTCCAAATCGAGCAGATGCTTCTCGCGCATCAGGCGAAAATCCCGCGCCAGCCTGGCGTCCATTTGAGTGAAAATGTCCGCCGTGCGGTCCACCAGGCGATCGACGTTGTCGAATGGACGCAGTGGCGGCAGGTTGGAGGGATCGACGGACAAATCCCAGGGCCGCAGCGTTGCCAGGCGGAGCTTCTCACGGCGTTTGGCCTGCAACCGCCGGAGCACGGGCATGATCTCCTTTTCGATGGCCTCGTGAAATTTGCGGCAATCCTCGGGCGTGTAGTCGAATCGGCCCCGCCACTTGAAGGCGTATTGCAAATAATTGGCAAAGCCGGCGTTGGCGGCGATTTGTTCGCGCAACTTGAGCAGTTGCTCGAAAAGGTCCTCGATCCGGTCCGCTTCCTGCAAACGGCGGCGGGCCGTCAATTCCCAAGCTTCTTGCCGCAAGGCGCGGTGTGGTTCCTCAAGGTAGCGGCCCATTTGCACCAGCGTCCGCTCCTGGCCTTGGAACGTCACCGTCAACGACCCGATCAGCTTTTGGTACTGCTGCGAAAGTTTGGCCTCTTCCGTTTCCAGCGGCACATTTTCAGGGCGGAACAATTCGGCCTGCACCTGGGCAGACCTGTCAAAAACAAAATATCGTTCGCGCGAGATACCCGCGCGCGCCGGATGTTCCAGGAAAAGTCGCGTGAGATGGAACTGCCGGGGCTTGGCGCGAGGCTCAATTTCCTCGACAAAATGCAGGTAAGCTTTTTCCGCCTCGGCATTGTCCGTGTGGCAGGTCATGGCGATATAGCGCCGGGTGGATTCTTCCTCCAGCGCAGCCGTCAGCTCGCCGCCGTTCAGGAGCCATCGCTCCAATTCCGTCGTCGTCCGCGCCGAAGCGGCGGCGGCTTCAAGCTTGTCAAACAAAGGCGCAACCTGGCTCCAATCGCCTAGATCAATGTTTTTTGGGACAAACGACCGCGGCCGATAAGGCGGCTGCGGGTCAAAAGGCAACAAATTCATGGCCGCCAGCATAAGGGGAGGAATGGCGGTTTGGCGACTTGGTACTTGAAAGAAATTTTGGCCGCAGTGCTTCCAGCGTCTTTAGGAAATTGATTCTCTTATTAGGCAGGAGCGCTGCCTGAAGGCATCGTCGGCCAGATGGTCTCAACTTGCCCCAGCTTGAACCAGAAGCGCAGTTCGCGAAGCAAAACTTTAACCAGACTGGGTTTTCTATTTCTTCGGACGAAAGCCTGGTGGGAGGCTGGATTTTGGGACCTCGGTCGCATCGGTTGTGCCTGCGTCTTCGGGAGATGGCGTTGCGAACGATTGTCGTGGCTCCAGTTCCGGCGGATGTTCCTCCATGGATATGACGGCGTTTTCTCCCGTCGATTCCGATTCCGTTGCAGTAACGACTTGGTCCTCGACAACGCCAGGTTCCGGCTCCGCCAGGCCAAGGCGCACACGCGCTTTTTTCGCGGCGCCTGTTTTGGGATATTCGTCGGCGATGCGGCGGAGCAAAACAATAGCTTTGTCGGATTTGTTGAGCTTGGAATAAAGATTGCAAAGGTGAATAGCGGCCCAACCCCATCGCTCGGGCGGCAACTTATTCTTGAGCACTTCCTCGTACTCCAGCGCGGACGCCAAAGGGTTTTTGAGGTCCTTTTCGTATATCTCCGCAATGCGCAAGGCGGCGAAAAGTTCGCGCGGATGCTTTTTCAAGTAGTCGCGCATGAGTTGGATGGCGTCGAGGAATTTGCCATTGGCCCACTCTTGTTCGGCACGCTCGTATTCGGGGTCGCGCTGGCCTTCTCCGGCATCGTTAAAAAGAAAATCAACGGCCTGGGTTCCCACGAATTGCGTCACATCATAGGCAACCAACAATCCCAAACCGATCATGCTCCCGATAAATGCGCCCAGGTAGCCGATCATCGCGCCGCGGGTGGCCGAGACGTCCGGCGGCGCTTTGTCGATTTTGGCGGGCTTGGCAACTGGAGCAGGAGCATTCGTCGCGGGCTGGGGAGTATTCGCGCCTGGCGTTGCGCCGGCATTTGTTCCAGACGTTGCGGCAACTGTGTTCGTATCTGGTTGAACCGCAGTGTTAGTATCAGGTTGAGCTGCAAGGTTAGTGTCCGTCGCCGAGGCGGCATTGGACACAACAGCCGCGTTTGTAGGAGTTGAATTTGCGTTTGTCGTTTCGTCCGGCGCGGCGGCAGGGTTATTGGACCCAGGATCGGCCACGGCTGTGGTAGCGGCGGTGTAGTTGGAATAAAAGCCATGCGCGAACCACGCGCTCAAAAGCACGAGGACCACGTAGGCAATTAATTTTACCTTCGGATTCATGACCCAAACCAACTGTGCCCGATGCCAAGGCGTTTTTCAATCCACTTGCGCCAAACAGTTCCTGCGGGATACTGGAGGCGGTTCAACGATGCACGGACGATCACAAATTAAAGGGGACGACGACCCGACTTTTCGGGCCAGTTCCCGCTCGACCTGGGAGATAGTGCGCCGCGTGGCCGTCTATCTGCGGCCCTACCGGGCTATGGCGGCAGCCAATCTCCTCTGCGCCGTCATTTCGTTGGCGTGTTCGCTGGTTTTCCCGCGTCTGGTCATGTCGATTATTGACGATTCCGTCCGCGGTCAGCGGTCGGGGTATCTGCTGCCCGCCATCGGTGTGGTGGGAGCGTTTCTGTTGCGCGACGTCTTCAATAGCCTGCGCATCCTCGTCAATAATTACTTCGAGCAAAATGTCATTTACGACATGCGGCGCGTTGTCTTTGGACGATTGCAACGGTTGCCGGTTGGTTACTTCGACCAACGAGCTTCGGGCGATTTGATGACGCGCGTCATTGAGGATGTCAACTCGGTCGAACGCATTCTGATTGATGGCACCCAGGATGGAACACTGGCGGTCCTGACGCTGGCCGGGGTGCTGGGCTTTTTGTTTTACATCAACGCCAAGCTGACCTGCATGGCCTTGATGCCGGTGCCGTTTCTGGCGTGCGGCGCCCTTTGGTACACGCTAACGGCGCACCGGCGCTATCGGGCCCAACGCCGCGCTTCCAGCGCCATGAATGCGTTCCTGATGGACAGCCTGCAAGGCGTCCGGCAAATCAAAGCCTTCGGCCGGCAGCAGTATGAGGATGAACGGTTTGCCAGCCGCGCAGACGAATTGCGACAAAGCACGCTGGGCGTCATGAAAATCTGGGCGATCTATTCCCCAGCCATGACTTTTCTGGCTTCTCTCGGTTTCGCCCTGGTGCTTTGGTTTGGCGGGTCGCTCGTGGTCGCGCACAAACTGACCATTGGCGATCTGGTCGGCTTCCTGATTTACATGATGCTGCTCTACGATCCGATTGCGAAACTGCACGGCTTGAACCAAATGTTGCAGTCGGCCCGCGCCGCTGGCGAACGGGTCTTCGATATTCTTGACACGACTGAGGAGCGCACCAGCCCGGACGCGCGCCGACAAGGCACGCTCATGGAACCGGTGCGGGGAGAAGTGCGCTACGAAAATGTCAGTTTCAGTTACGGAGAGGGGCGCACGGCGCTCAAAGACATTTCTCTCCATGCTCAACCTGGACAAATGATCGCATTGGTCGGGCCGACCGGCTCTGGAAAATCGACCCTGGTCAATTTGTTGCCGGCCTTTTACGAGGTTACCTCGGGACGCATTACCATTGACGGCCAGGATACTGCGGAACTGTCGCTGACTTCGTTGCGCACCCATTTGAGCGTCGTCAGCCAGGAGGCGTTTCTGTTTAACGGAACCGTGCGCGAAAACATCCTTTACGGAAAACTCGACGCCACCCCCGATGAGCTTATGGCCGCCGCCCGCGCCGCCAATTGTCATGAGTTTATTTCGCGCCTGCCTGAGGGCTACGATTCGCGCGTCGGCGAACGCGGTGTCAAACTTAGCGTCGGCGAGAAGCAGCGGGTGAGCATCGCCCGCGCGCTTTTGAAAAACGCTCCCATTCTCATTCTCGATGAAGCGACGGCGAGCGTGGATACGGCGACGGAGAAATTGATTCAGGAGGCGTTGGAACGGCTTATGGCCAACCGCACCAGCTTTGTCATCGCGCATCGCTTGAGCACGATTCGCAACGCGGACCAGATTTTGGTGATGTTGCATGGAGAAATCACCGAGCGCGGCACTCATGCCGAATTGATGGAGCAGAATGGGCTTTATGCCAAATTGTCGCGGATTCAAAACACGATGTTCATTGAGGAGAGCTTTGCCACGATTGCGGAGGTTTCCTAAATGAATGAAATTGGCAAATTTCTCGTAGTGGGTGGATTGGTTTTGGCGGCGGTGGGAGCACTGTTGTGGTCTGGCTTTGGCCGCGGTTGGCTGGGCCGATTGCCGGGAGACATTCATTACACAAAAGGCAATGCCAGTTTTCATTTTCCAATCGTAACGTGCCTGCTCCTGAGCATTCTATTGAGCGCGCTCCTGTGGCTGTTGCGGAAGCTTTGAAATAAACCACGGCGACAGCAAGAATAAACTCACGGCTGCTTCGGCAAACCGGACGCCGGCTTGTTGGGCGGCCACATTCCATCTCACTCCCGACATCGCGATGGCAAATTGCAGCAGCGCCGTGGCCGAGCCGGCCAGGACGATGAGCCAAATTCCGTAATTCCAGTCCTTCCGCCAGCTTCGAAGAAGCCACCGCGTCCCGAGTCGGGCCCACAGCACCATCGCCGGCCAAAATAGCAGGCCGGGCCAATGTGCGTCTGGGTGGGCCCGGACGATTTGCAGCAAACATTCGGCCGCCATCAGGCTGCCGACGATCAGGACAACGTTTTGCGCCGGCAAAGATCGAGTCAATATCCACCCCGCCGTGACGAGCGGTACCGCAGCCGTTATGGTTATTAGCATATTCACGCGTAAGAGTGCATATTACTCTCGGAAGTGGTGTCCAATTATAATCGCGTTATACGAAGATGAATTTGACGGGGAAGCCATATTGCGGTTAAGTTTTAGCGATGAGCACGGTTGCTGAAATCAAGGCTGCCATTGACCAGCTTTCACCGCAGGAGCGTTGCGAGTTGGAGGCGATGCTGCATCCTTGGGCTGGGGATGATTGGGACCGCCAGATGGCCGGTGACGCTGAACCGGGAGGCAAGTTGCACGAAATGATGTCTGCTTCTCGCAGGAATGCTAAAGCCGGCAAGCTGATGGACTTTCCAAGTTCCGATTCGAAATGAAGTCGAAGGTTGACCCCGCGTTTTGGCGGCGGTTTAACGAATTGCCAGAGGCGGTTCAACAACTTGCACGCAATTCTTATAAGCTTTGGCAGCATGATCCGTTTTATCCCTCGCTTCGTTTCAAAAAGTTGAAAGGTGTTTTGTGGTCTGTTCGTATCGGGAGCCATTATCGTGCGACGGGATATTTTCTTTCGTCCGACACTTTTATCTGGATTTGGATCGGTACGCATGAGGAATATAACAAGTTGTGAAATTCACAAACATCTTCATTCCATAACCAGCACATCGATGCGCGTTCCGTCCGCTCCTCCGCGGAAAACCCGTTCCACCGCTTTTTGAAAATCGGATGCTTTTCCTTTGGTAATATCTTCGAATCGCTGCGGATTGCGATCCGTCAACGGAAACCAACTGCTCTGGATTTGCACCATAATGCGATGGCCTGCCGCAAACGTGTGCAGCACGTCGGGCATGTCGAATTCGATCTTGGCCGGCTGATTCGGAACAAATGCAACTGGCCGACTCATACTTTCGCGAAACTTGCCCCGGAAAGGCTCGCCGCGCACCATCTGCTGATAGCCTCCAAAACGGATGCCTTTTGGATTCGGATCGGGTTCCGGGTAATTGTTAGGATACACGTCAATGAGTTTGACAATAAAATCGGAATCGGTGCCGGACGTGGATACTCGCAACACCGGCGTGATCGGTCCGGCGATGGTCACGTCTTGTTTTAACGGTTCGGACTCATAAGTGAGAACGTCCGGGCGGCGCGAGGCGAAACGCTGGTCGTAGGTCATGTAATCGCCGGGCATGCCCTCGCCGATCTCGCCCATCACCGGAACCGGTTTGGCCGGATCGCTGATGTATTCATCGAATTCTTCTTTACCATGAGAAGCAGACGAGAAGGAAAGTGTTCCGCCATTGCCAAGATATAATGAGCGGCGAACTGCATTTTTTGGCGGCCACGCCTCGAATTGCCGCCATTCGTTCTTGCCGGTTTCAAACATCCACGCTTTGGGCAATTTTCCATCGCCTTCATCTTTGAGGGCGTGCATGAAAAACGGAACCTCTATTTTGTCCCGGAAGTATTCGCCCGTCTTGGACCCAAAGTCCAGATCACCCAATTTTTCGGCGCCACCGCGCGACCACTGGCCGTGCGACCATGGCCCCATCACCAGTGTCACCGCGGGCGCGCTGCCGTCGGCTTCCATCGCCCGGAACAACTTCAACGTGCCGCCGAGGTCTTCGGCGTCGAACCAGCCGCCGACCAAAAGCACGGGGGCCGTAAGATGATGCATGTTCGGGATCAATGCGCGCGAAGCCCAGAACTCGTCGTAGTTGGGATGTTCGAGCATGTCGCTCCAATAATGGTTCTTATGTTTGAAACACAAATTTTCGGCGTTGGCGAGCGGCCCCATGCGCAAATAGAAATCGTATTCGTCCTGCGTTCCGAAATCGAAATGCTCACGCTGGCTCGAATGGCTGGGCATCGGCCCGCGTGGCCAAAAGCCGGTGAAAAAGCCGAAGTTGGCCGCCAGAAAGAACGCGCCGTTATGAAAAACGTCGTCCCCGTTTCCCACGTCTCCCATCGGCGCTTGCGGCGAAGCTGCTTTCAGGGCCGGATGCGAATTGATCAATCCATAAGCGGAATAAAATCCCGGATAAGAGACGCCCCATGTGCCGACGCGCCCGTTGTTGTTGGGAATATTTTTAATCAGCCAATCGATTGTGTCGTAAGTGTCCGTGCTGGGGTCGGTGTCCTTCGGCCCTTCCAAATGGGCCTTGTGCGGTTGTTCATCAATGAATTCGCCCTCCGATTCAAAGCGTCCGCGGACATCCTGATAGACAAAGATGAAGCCTTCTCGTGCGAGGGAATCCGCAGGTCCGAGCCTCGAGGGATACTCGTTGGTGCCGTATGGCCCCACCGAATACGGCGTTCGCACCATAAGAAACGGATATGGGCGGCTGGCATCCTTGGGCGTATAAACCGCAATATATAATTTAACGCCGTCCCGCATGGGAATACGGTATTCGAACTTATTGTAGTTCGAGCGAATGTTGAAGGATGCTTTGGCCCCGTTTGCAGCGCCATTCTGCGCATAAGAGGCAGGCATCGCCAAAAACAGAAACAGAGCCGCGAATGCTGTTAATTTCATTTCAGAACAAGTTCTACTGAATCCAGTGAAGAAAACGAGAATAATTGCTGAAGGCGATTGCTTCCGATTGAGGTGCGAGTTCCAATATTGATAAAGGCCACCAGAAGGTGTAGGAGGATACCATGACGATCACGAAGCAAACCGTTGCCCAACAGATTGCCGCCTACCTTCACCACGACATCACGCTGAGTCAGTTGGTGGATTGGTCGGAGCGAGCATTATTGGACGGCGAGCTGGCCGAGCAGGACGCCGAGACTCTATCCCACGTGATTGCCCGGCTTGGCGTGGCGGATGTTCGTGCGTTCGGCCTCGCCTGGGAAGATTGTGAAGAGCTTCTTGGCAAACTTGGTTTTGCTCCTCGCGTGGAAGTTGTCGTCGCGTAAAAGGTTGGGAATATCAAACAAGAGGGCACAGAGGAAACCGAGTCCCCTTTGTTTGTTCTCCGCGCTCTCCTGTCCAAATTTATGTGCCTTCGCCCAAAGATTTTGATTGCGAGATCCGCCGCTTCTTTTCAAATTAGCTCATCGTGGCCAGGAAAATTTTCAAGCGCTTTCGATACGAGTTCGAGCTGCTAAAAGCAGGCGTCACGCGTGTCGCCGGCGTGGATGAAGCCGGACGAGTTATATTCCCAAAGGAGTGCGTGTCCAACTTCTGGCCATGACCATTACTTCAGGCTGGCTGCGATTTTACTCGCGCTCCCAACGTTGCGCGAGCGGACTGCGACATTCCGCTTATGGCATTGTGTCTACGGTTCATGTTACGTGCGAGTCTCTGACTTTTCGTTCGCAATTCACAATGCAAGCTGTAAATTATCGACCATGAGCGTGGAACAACTCGAATCCCTGGTGCTGGCGCTGCCGCTGGCCCAACGACGTGCCTTCACCCGCTGGCTTGATGAGCATCGCGACGAAATCGAGCAACCCTCCGTCCTGGCTCGCGCCCAGGAAAGTGAAGTTCGCCAGCGCCTCGCTGATATGGAGGCTGACCCCGCCATGCGCATCCCGTTCACCGAAGCTGACGCCGAAAAAATGTTCCGCGAATTCGCCGATGTTCGTGCTCAAAAGACATCCTCTCGTCAACGCTGACTTGCGGGATGCCTACGATTGGTATGAAGACCAACAGCCCGGTTTGGGGCTGGAGTTTGCCAAAGATTTTCTTTCTCACTACCACCATCTGGTGCACGATCCACAACTTTATGCTGTCCGTTTTGCGAAAGTGCGACGTTTGAATCTCGACCGTTTTCCTTATGGAATTTTTTACGGCATCCGCCCTCCGGACATCTGGATTCTTGGCGTTCTGCATGCCAGCCGCGACACCCAAACCGTTATCGCCGAACGGAGGCGTCATTTCCGTGGCTAAAAACCTGCATCTCTGGATTTTGATTGAATGTGGCGCCGGTTTGGATTCAAAGTAACCCGTCGTGGCCAAATTGATTCCCAAGCGCTTTCGATACGAATTCGAGCTGCTTAAAGCAGGCGTGACGCGCATCGCCGGCGTGGACGAGGCCGGACGAGGGCCGTTAGCGGGGCCGGTCTTCGCCGCAGCGGTGATCTTTCCTACGGAATGGATAACCAACGGTTTGCCCGGGCGATTGCGTCAAGTCAACGATTCCAAACAAGTTGGGCCGGAAATGCGGGAAAAGCTATTTGCGGAATTGACCTCGCGGACGGAAGTTCATTTTGGCATCGCTCAGGTAGATGTGCAGACCATTGACGAAATCAATATCCTGCAGGCCAGCCATTCCGCCATGAATCAGGCCCTGGCGCAATTGCAACCTCCGCCCGTCCACGTGCTGGTGGATGGTTTGCGCGTCAAAACCATGTCTTTGCCGCATACCCCGATTATTTCCGGGGATGCTTTGAGTTACTCGATTGGCGCGGCCAGCATTCTGGCCAAGGTGAGCCGCGACCGTTGGATGCAAGGCTTGGATAAGTTATACCCCGGCTATGGGTTCGCCGAGCACAAGGGCTACGCGACCGCACGACATTTGGCCGCCATCAAGGCGCTGGGCGCTTGCCCAATTCACCGGCGGTCTTTTTCACCCATGCGTCCAAGGGAGATGGAGTTGTTTGATTGAATGCAACTTCTGGAAAAACTCAAATGGTGGAAGAACCGCGATGAAGGCCCATTGGAGCATCGTCACGGACGGATCGGTGAGCGCGCGGCCAAAAAACATTTGCAAAAAAGCGGGCTTAAATTTCTCACGGCCAATTTTTCTTCCGATAGAGGCGAAATCGACCTGATTTTTCGCGATGGCGATTGCCTGGTGTTCGTCGAAGTCAAAGCCCGTAGCAGTGGTGGTTGGACGCGACCGGCGAAATCTGTCAACGCCCGCAAGCGGCTGGCCTTGACGCGTTGCGCTTTCGATTATTTGCGGCTGCTGGAAAATCCCGCCGTAAAAATCCGGTTTGATATCGTCGAAGTGCTATTGGAAGACGGCGAAGTGGCCGAGGTGCGGCATTTGCCGAACACATTTACATTGACCCCACCCTTGCGCCACGGCTGAAGGTTTAAATAATCAAGTAATCCGCCGGCAAGCCCATGCGCAAGGTAGAGAATTGGGCGGCCTCGATCCATTTGTCACGCGTGGTTTGCAGACGGGTGACGAGGATCTGGGACATTCGCCTGAATAATTCGTAACCAAAATCATGGTTTCGGTCGCATTCCTGCCGCAACCGGCTGCCATAGAAGAAAATCACGTCAGTCTGTTCCTTGGCAATGGCATCAAAATGCCAGCAATAGGGCGGGAAAAACCATGACCAACCAAGAACGTCTCCGGGACCGATGGTTTGGACGCGCAAAGGCGAAGAGTCGCCCGGCGTTTCCAAGGCCAAAAGACCGTTGATGATCAGGTAAAAGCAATTCGCGGGTTCGCCGGATTCGACAACGATAGTGCCTGGCTCGAACGTGGTGCGCATGGAGCATTCCGCCAGGATGTGGCAGTCCGTTTGCCCCATGCCTGCAAAAAGAGGGTGTTCGGGTAACGATTTGGCGTTGAATGCGGGTTTGGCCTTGGGCGCCGTCAAAGTGTCATTCATGTTTTAGTCCTTACGAAGGCTGATATAGCGAGAACGGTGCCACATTCGCCCGTGCGAAAATATACCGGGGAAAACCATGAAAACGCAGCCGCTTATCCCGTCATCCGCCGTGACCGAGCCGGATTCCCTGGGCCAGCCATGTTTCTTAAAAACGAGAACGCCCTTGATCTCCCGCCTTGGCCACTTACCGAACGACGGCGATAACATAGAGGGATTCCGATTGCGCAGCCTGCGATTCCTTCCGGGCGGTTAACTTCGGGCATTGTCAAACTTGCCTTCCCGCAGGAAGGCCAGAATATAACGCAACGTTTGGGACCGCCACATCATCCAGGTATGGCCGGAGTGGACCACAGCAAAGTCATTCATCCCGACAATTTTTGTGCTTTCCACCGATACCTTGCCATCGTCGGGAGCTTCCAAAACACTGGAGAAAAATGGATTAAGCGACACATCGCCCGCAATCACTCCCAATGGAAATTCAATCGGTGGGAGACGCTGCGGCAAATCAGCGGCCGCAGTGCCGAGCTCGCATCCGGCGGGGCCCATAATCCATCGGCCCAAGGCTCGGCGTCTGAGTGAGTCGGCCAGCTTGCTCCCGTGATTCGGCGGGGCCATCATCACCACCCGGCCCAGGTTTGTGATGGTGTGATGGGCCAAGTATTGCCGCAATAGTATGCCGCCCATCGAATGCGTGACAAAATGCACTTTCGTTGCGTCAGCAGGAACCTTCGTTGTCATGATTTCTCTCAAATAAGTCTCGCTCAATTGCTCCACCGCGTATCGCCTGGACGGATAGGAGAGATTCACCACTTTGTGGCCTGCCGCCTGGAGTGTCCATTGAACCCGTTTCATGCTGAACGAACTCCGGCCCAATCCATGCAGCAGGACGACGCATTCACCGTTTGTATCTTGCGCCACGCTTGTTCCGATCATGAAGGCTGTGAAGAGGACGCAGCAGATCGCAACCCAAGTATTCACTCTTGGTTCTTTCTCGTGGCTGCGCAGGCCTCTTCAATGGCCTCGCCCAGCACGGCTAATCCTTCGCGCAACGGTTCCTCAGTGATGGTCAGCGATGGGGCGATTTTTACGGTCTGACCCCATGCTCCGACCGGCGCGAAGAACAACAGCCCTTTATGGAAGCACCGCTCGATGACTTCGTGCGCCAGCGCGGCGTTCGGCTCCTTACTTCCGGGTTGCACCATTTGCAGGCCACCGACCAAACCACGCGCTGAATAATGGCCGATCACTTCGGGATGACGCCGGTGCAATTCGGCCAGGCCGCGCTCGAGGATGATTCCCATCCGCGCCGCATTGCCAGCCAGGTCATCGCGGACAATTTTCTTCAAATTAGCCAGCGCCGCCGCCGCGCAAACGGGATTGCCGGTGTGCGTGCTGGTCATCGAGCCGGGCGGGAATTGGTCCATAATCCCGGCCCGCCCAATCACGGCCGAAAGCGGCAGCGAACTGCTGATGCCTTTGCCGCAACAGATCAGATCCGGCGTGACGCCGTAATGCTCAAAGGCCCAAAATTTTCCCGTGCGGCCAAACCCGGCTTGGACCTCGTCGAAGATAAGGACGACCTCGTTCGTTTTGCACCAGGAGGCCAACTGTTGGATGTATTCCTTGGGCGCGAAATCGGGGCCGACTCCCTGGTAGGTCTCGAAGATCACCCCTGCGACGTTGGCGGCCTCGACGCCTTTATTCTTTAGCGTTTTCAGGAACAAATCGAAGCTGGTGTTTTCGTTCCAGTAACCATCCGGGAACGGCACATGCAAAATGGCAGGGTCTTCATTGACGATCCATTGTTTCTGCGCGGCGATGCCGCCCGCCTGCTGCGCGCCCAAAGTGCGGCCATGAAAACCGCGCTCAGCGCCGATAATCCCAATCTTGCGCTCTCCACCAAGATTGAGACCGTGAGCGCGGGCCAGCTTGATGGCGCATTCCACCGCCTCGGAGCCGGTTGTCAAAAAGAACACTTTATTCAGCTCGGGCGGCGTGAGAGTCAGGATATATTCCGCCAGCCGCGCCCGCTCTTCGCTCGGAAAAACATAGTTGTGCAGCAGAGGCCGGTTAACCTGGTCGATAATCGCCTGGCGAACTTCTGGAGCGGCGTGGCCGGCGTTGGCCACCAAAACACCCGAACTCCAGTCCAGCCAGCGGTTGCCGTATTTGTCAAAAACAAAAATGTCCTCGGCGCGGTCCCAGACCAAAGGCGGCTGGCCGCGCATCGATGCTGGCTCGCATTGCCGCAGTTTCTCCAACACCGGCACCGAGTCCGGATGCGGCAACGGTGTGACGATGCGTCGATATTTGGTTTCGACGCGCGGCACTTCCTTTGGCGTGATGTCAAATTCCTGGCCCATGTTAAAGAGGCTTCTCGTAGATGCGTTCGAAGACTTTTCCTTCGTTGGCTCGATTCGGATCGATGATCGTGACGCCGTCCGAGCCGAAGCGAGCCGTGACGGGCGCGCCCCGACCGCTTTGAGTGTATTTGAAATTCAAATCGCGCACGATGGCCGCCGCGTGGACGATGGCCACCGTAATGCGGGCGTCTTCGGCTGTTGGATAAAGCGCCGCTAAGCTGTCCCGACTGGCGCCGCAGAATTTGTGCCGGCAAATCGCCGCCATGCCTGCCGTCAAGCTGTCGATTCCGTAGCCGACAGCGGCCATGCTGCCATCCGGGCGGGAGATGTCGCGTGTGAAATGCGTATTGACGGTGCGGCTGCCGCCGTTCTTGTGCCAGAAGCGCAATCCGCGGTATTGCTGGTCGCTTTCCACCTTGCCATCTGTGCCGACGATTTCGTGCCCCTGATTGACAGGCCCCTCGAAATCGGGCGGCGTTATCCAGTTATTGTGAAAATGGATACTCATGCCGTTGGCATAATCCACCCGCACCTGGACCGCGTCGTAAGCGTCGATGCCCGCGCTGGCCAGCCGTTTCTTTTGGCCAACTGCCGTCAGCGAGACCGGCTTGCTGTGGTAATAATGCCAGATCAAATCAACCCAATGCGTGCCGACATAGCTGAATGGATCGCTTTTTGTTGCCCATTTAAACGTCTTGGTCGAAACTTCCAGCGGCTCCTCCAGGTAGGCTGTGCCGTAGAGCGGTTCCCCAATTCGGTTCTTGATTTCATCCCGAATCCGCAAATGGTCGGGGTCGTATCGTTTGTGCATATCAACCGATACGATGCGGTCGTTCTTCGTGGCCAATTCCACAATTTGATCCGCTTCTTGGATGGAAAGGCACATCGGCTTTTCCGTAATTACATGAGCGCCTTGTTGCAACGCTGTCATGACAACCGGCGTATGCAAATGGTCCGGGGTCGCCACTGCCACGACATCCAGATCAGGGGCATCGCGCAGCACGTCCATCCACGGCTCTTCGCCGGAATAGGCCCGTGGCCGATGGCCAGTCCATTGGTGAAAAGCGTCACAGGCGCATTTGGCTGAAGCTGCCGAGCGGGCCGCCACTGCCGTTAATTCAAAGGACAACGGCGCAAAATCGCGCGCCCAATGGTCCAAGCCGAGGCGGCCCAATTGCGGGGCAATCCCCGAGCGTTGCAAATCCGCGTAAGCGCGCAGATGGACATCGCCGCCGAACATTCCGGCACCGATCAAGGCCAGTTTGATTTTTCCTTCCATGGGATTTCAAAATCGCCGCGCTACTGCCAACCGCCGCCAATCGCCTTGATCAACCCGACAGCCGCCACGCGCCGCACACCTTCCAGTTCCACGACTGTGCGCTGGATATCAAGCGCGGCGCTCTGCGAAGTAACGACGTCCAAATATGTTACCAGCCCCGCCTTGTAGCGGTTATTGGCAATTTCCAAGGTGTGCTGGGCGGAGGTCAATGCGGCATTCTCGCCTTGGAGTTGCGTCGCAAGCAATTGCTGCGCAGTTAGCTGGTCCTCTACATCTTGAAACGCGCTCAGGGCTGTTTGCCGATAATTAGCGACAGCTTGATCGTAAGCAGCTCGCGAAGCCGCAAGTTGGGCTTTGTTGAATCCGCCAGTAAAGATCGGCAGATTGACCGCCGGCCCCAAAGACCAGACTCGACCGGGCCAGCTCAACCAAGTTTTGGCATCCACTGACTGGAATCCGGCCGCGCCATTGATTGTCAAACTGGGATAGAACGCAGTTTGGGCCACGCCGATGTCCGCATTGGCCGCCGCGACACGTCGTTCTGCTGCGGCGATGTCCGGCCGGCGCTCCAACAATTCGCTCGGAACTACCGCAGGCACGTGGATCTCGGTGAACGGGTCGTTGGTCCTCTCGGCCACGGTAAAGGTCATGGCTGGCTCGCCGCACAAGACAGCGATCGCATGTAACGTTTGTTCACGCTGCAGGCTCAAAGCAGGCACCTGCGCCTCCGTGGTGCGCAATTGCGTATCAGCCTCGGCCACGTCCAAATCGGTGGCTATGCCCCCTTTGCGGCGATTGAGCGTCAAGTCCAGCGAGCGTTGGTAAGTATGGGCTGTGTCAATTAACAATTGAATCTCCGCATCCTGCGCGCGCAAAGTGAAATAGTCCTGCGCCAACTCCGATTCCAGCATGAGCTTGAGCGATTCCAAATCGTCATTGGCCGCAGCCAGGCGTTCGCGCGCGCCTTCGGTTTGGCGGCGAATCCGGCCCCACAGATCGATTTCCCAAGTCAGATTGGCAGGGAGCGTATAAAGGTTGTAAGTATACGATGCGTTGGCAGGCAAGCCCTGCACTTCTGCGTACTTGCTGGTGCGCTGGCGGACGTAGCTCGGGGCAACGGAGATTTGAGGAAATTGCTGGGAGCGGGCCTCCATCACCAATTGACGCGCTTGTTCCAGCGAGGCCATGCTCCCGGCGATGGTTTGATTTCGTGTTGCAGCTAATTCTTCCAACCGATTCAACTGATCATCGCCGAAGGCCGCCCACCAGTTTCCACGCGGCCGATCAGAAGCCGGCACGGATGCCGCCCACACGGTTCCGCCCACGGTAAATTTTGCGGGGAGCGGTTCCAGAGGCAAAGCCTCGGGCCGATGGTAATCAGGACCGGCGTTGCATCCAGCCAGGATCAACACGCCGAGCCATGACGTGATTCTCACGAGGAGAGATTTTGAGGGTGGGGGAACCTGCTCCGTCATTTCGTTGTCTGTTTTTCGTAACCTGCCGCAGGCACGCCGTTTTCGTCTAATTTGCCGCAGGCCCACAACAATCCGCGCGTAACAAGATCGAGGTAGGTGTCGCTGCCCATCGTTTTATTCCCATGGCCCAGGGTGGTACCGAAGATGCGCGCCTGGCCGTAAGTGTTGACCCAGATGCATACATTGGGCGTGTTAGTGACACCAATGCCTTGGGCCAAAGGGACGCAATTCGGCCACAATTTCGCAATGCGGTACAGTTCATCCTTTTCCGGATCGGCCCAGGTGGCGGGAAAGCCTTTCATGACCGGATGCTCAGGGTTGATGTTAATTACATTGAAGAGCCGGGCGTCCTCGTGGTTATAGGAACTGACGCCCAACAATTTGCGCCATTCATCCGTCTTCGCGTGGCGATAGCTGTGAATCGCGCAATGAATCACCACCGCCGGGATGCCGTCCCAATGTCCCTTGGCAATTTGGTTGACAAAATCGACGTTGGTCACGTCACCAAAACATTCGTTATGCACGATGACATCGAATCCTTTGGTCCAGCCGGACTTTTCGTAGATGCTCACGCGATGGTTCCGGGTCCCGCCGGAGTTGACATCGCCGCCCTCGTAAAGAATGTCCCAGGTGACGTTGGCGCGCGCGCTGATGCCTTCGGTCAGGATCTTTTTCTGCGCATCATAATCGTGACAGCAACCGCCGGTAATCAAAAGAGCGTGGATCGGTTCCACTGCACGCGCAGTTGATCCGCCCGTCAACGACAGTAGAAGAAAAACGAGAATTCCAGTGGTTAACCTTCTCATAAATATCGTCTCCCAGTTTAATAGCATTGAACTGGGACGCAACCTTGTTCCTTGGAAGCCTCGAATGCGTGCTGTCGATGAACTCGCGGCGAAAGAGAATCGTTCCTGGTCAAGCCGCGTCAGACACGGATTGGCGGCCAACAGGCACGCAGATCGTAATGGCCAATTCGGTGGCGGAGTTGTGATGAATCCTAATGGAACCTTCCAGGCAGAATAACCGTTCCTGGGCGGCCAGATCTTCCAATGTTTTTGACGCCAACGAAGCGAGTTCTGGATTTTCCTGGTCTGCGCGCAAATGCACTTGGAGCCTGTCGTTAGTCTGCTCTATGGCAATGGTCATTCTCTGGACTTCATTGGCGACAAAGGCTTCGTTGACGATGTCGCGACAGATCGCGAAAAGTTCGTTGCCGGTGGCCGGAGGCATGGGTTCTATCGTCTCCGGCAGAAGCAAATGGCATTGGGTGCCTTCGGGACAGGAATGCGCCAGCCATTGGAGGGCCTCGGCCAGCCCAAATTCGTCGAGGACCTGGGGCTGAAGTTCATTGATGATGTTACGCAGGTTGCGGCCTAATTTCAAAACCATGGACGACCATTGTTGACATTGTTGCTCCCAATTTTCCGGCTGTTTGCACGTGGCAAGGGACACTTGCAGCGAAAGAAGCGTCATATCCTGGCAAATTTCATCGTGGATCCGGCGCCCCAGTCGTTCCTGCTGGTGCTGGTAAAGCGACTGTTGCCGCGCCAGCAACGCCCGGTATGGAATGAGTGATGTCTGACTCATGCGTATCTTCAGGCACCTAAAAAGCAGCCGGGATGCCAATTCCGAGGCGCGTGTCAGATAAACAGCGTAATTGAGGCGCTAAAGAACCAGAAAGAAGAGGCCAAACGGCAGTACGACCCCGCAGGCCAGAAACAAGCCTTGTCCTGTTTTAGGAGGAAATGTCGCGGAACAGGACGAGAAAGACGGATCAGGCGGCTTTGGCGACCGGTGCCTTTCGGACCAGCCTGGCCCCGTTGGTTTTAAGATAAGCCTGGACAGCGACGATGCCGCCCAAACTGATCGGGACCCGCTTTTGGCTTTGAAACAGCCGATAGTGGGTAAGTGTTTTGCCCACTTCCATGATCTCGATATGCTTGTCGTCCATCTTCCAAAGCTGGCCCTTCGCCAGAGGAATGGGGGGCATTTTTTTGGTCTTGACTCGCTTGGTCGTTGTCGAACGTTTCACCATTGTAAGGTCCATTTTCATAATCTGCTCTCATAGCCGAAGATCGGAATTCTTTGATCCCGGGGATTTCGGTGTCTATCATTAAAACAAATAATCCGTAAAAGACAAATAGAATTTTGCCCTATTTAAGCAGGGCTAATTGGCGTCGCCAGGCCGCTTTGGAAACGCGAGATTGACCGGGCGATTCGGCGCCACACCTTGGGACGAACGGTTTAGGCTTGGGTCAAAACTGCCTCTGCTCGGCAAGCGATTGGCGGCCGCCGGTTGCTCCCAAGCCCGCAACGAACCCATGCCAGTCTGCCTTCCTGATTGTTCACCGGACAGGCGGCGTTCGGTGGTCTCGAACGGCGTATAGCTCCCAATCTCCGAAGGTATGGCCATATCGTGGACGGGATCCGGCATAGGCTGCGGTTCACTGGTTCGAATGTCACGCGGACCGGTAACGCTGGCGGACTCGTCCCTGAAAGTCGTATAACGTCCGCCGCGATATTTTTCCTTATCCATGGGATCGCGGCCCATAGTTCTGAGCCAGGATGGACTGTCTTTATCGTTGGAAGAGTCTCGTGCAAAGCGATCATTGTCCCGCGTCAATTGCGCGTCCAATCCAATGCCAGAGCCAAACTTCGAATTATTTTTATCCGGGTCCTTGATATTTTCCGCATCAAATCCGATCGCCGAGCCGAGTTTTGGGCCATTCTGGCTCTGAATATTGGGATCATCCTTGCGGTGAAACGGATCATCGGGATTTCGAGAGTCCCATCCGCGCGGCGTATTGAAGCCATTGGCGCTGTTTGTCATGGGATTTGGCTCCGGCCGGGCTTCAAGCCAGTTGTTGAAATCGCGCTTGTCTTGACCTTCTCCAAGAATCGGATTTGTATCCCAAACGTCGTCTTCCTTGTGCTTTGACCTTGAGACAACGAAACCTTGCTCCGGAGCCATGTCCAGTCCGGGAGCGATTCCCGATGCCTCATCGGAACTGAATGATTTCTTGGTATCCTTGACCTCCACCTGCGGATGCGGAACAGCTAACGGCAAAGCCGGACTGGAAAAATCAAGACGATCGCCCGCATGGGCTGCGGAAGCAAACAGAGCACAGCCGCCCGTGGCGATCAACAGAGCCATAGTCGCGGCCGAACTGGAGAAACGGAAGTCCATACCAATAACCTCTGTGTTATACGGGAAAGGCCGGAAAAGGTCAATTCTTGTTTTTTCCTCGACTTGACTGTAAAAATCCGGCGGCCTGTTTATTCCGCTTTTTGGGCCAATACCGCCGTATCATCCTCTTCGCCGACGGCTTTCTCGGCAAGATGCTCGTCCAGGACCAGCACCCCATGGGGCGGAATATCGTAATTGCCCGTAAAAGTCCGCTCGGTCAGAAAATCATGCATCGGCTTGTAAAAGGTGATGCGCACGGGTGTATTTTGGTGATTGAGTAAAAAGAAGATCTTGGTGCCCTGCTTTTGGCGCATGCTGACCTCGACGGTGTCCGGCACTTTGAGCAGCGGTTGCAAGGCGCAGAGGTTTCGCAGCCAACTGATCAGGTCGCAATAAAAGTGCTGCTGCGACATCGTCCCGATATAGATCGCCTTGCCTAGTCCGAAGGTGTTCATCGTCATGGCCGGCCGGCCGGCATAAAAGTCCTTCGTATATGTTGACAGGACCTGGCAGCCGTTCGGCTCAATGATATCGCACCACAATCGCGCGGTGTGCATATGGCTGGTAACAAACGTTCCCTTAAATGCCAAATGGTTCTCTTCCTCCGGCGGCAATGGATCGAATTCCATCACTTCCAAGCCAAACAAGTCAGTCAGGTCATGGGGAAAACCGGTATCGGCCGCAATGTGATGTTCATCCACCAAGCCGGTGTTGCACGTGCCGACCAATGTTCCGCCGTTCTGCACGTAAAGTTTCAAGGCGTCGGCTTCGGCCCCTGTCAGCAGGCATAAGGACGGCGCGATGACCAGCTTGTATTTGGATAAGTTCTCGTGAGGACGCGCGAAATCGACTGCGATGTTCCGATCATGCAGGGCCGTATAAAAAAGTTGGACGTGCTCGCGCAGGGAGAAATACTTGCTGGGTTGGCGCGGCAAGGCCAGCGTCCAGGCATTATCGTGCGTATAAAGAACACAGGCCTCGGCGGCAACTGTCGTCCCTTCCAGGGCTGGCGCAAGGCGTTTGATTTCCTGCCCGATCTGGCTGATCTCCTTGTAAACGCGATTGTCGCCGCGCCCGCTGTGCGACAACACGCCCCCGTAAAATTTCTCCTGCCCGATGCGCGGCTGCCGCCAGAAAAAGTAGAGCACGCTATTGGCGCCGCGTGAAATGGTTTGATACGTAAACAACCGCACCACGCCCGGCCGGACCAGCGAATTGACATCCTGCCAGTTGACGTGTCCTGCCTTCTGCTCGATGACCCAGAATCCGCTATCTCCGCCTGGCGCGCGGATGTTCTCCTTCTTGAGCGAACGCAGGAAATCGACTTCACAGGCGTTCTCGGAGGACTTTGATTTGATGGTCGCGTTGCTATTGAGCGAAACGAAATCCAGCGCATCGGCCACGTCAAACAAATCGAGCTGCTGGCCGAAGGCGCGCATGTTGGTCGTGACCGGTGCATGGGGCGAAAGCTCATGCAGCAAATCGGCTTGCATGCGGACAAAAGCCACAATCGTGTCGCTGCTAAAACGCCGCCAATCGAGCATCAGGGCCGGATTGTGCGGAGCCGGCGCCACCCGTGGCATAGGCACATGCGCCCAATCGCCAACCGTCTGGCCCCAAAACCGGCTGCCCAGCATGTCATTGAGCCGTTCAATCGTTTCATACTTGGCCTTGAGCCAAAGTTGCCAATCGCGCCGGGTTTCCTCGTTGAAGGGCGGCTGCATGGAATGGTTGCCGATATTGTTGTCAACTTGCCAGGCGATCAATTGGGGATGTTTTCCCAGCGCTTCGGCCATGGCGCGGACGATCTTTTTGGAATAATCCCAGTAGAGATCGCTATTGAGACAGCAAGCGTGCCGGGTGCCTTCGCACAATGGCAAACCTCTTTCGTCGCACGGCAGAATCTGCGGATGCTTCTGGGTCAACCAAATGGGAGGCGCGGCCGTCGGAGTGGCCAGGACAACCTTGATGTCCTCGTTGCCCATCAAATCCATGATCCGTCTAAGCCAGGAAAAATCGAATTCGCCCTCACGCGGTTCGCAAAGGCCCCAGACGAACTCTCCCATCCGCACGACGTTCATGCCCGCCGCCACCATTAATTCAATGTCTTCTTTCCAACGAGCCTCCGTGTCCTCGGGAGTGCCCGCGTAAGGGTGGACCCAATGCTCCGGGTGATAATCGGCTCCGAAATACATAAAACCAAATCAACGCACTAACGTCACCGACTGTGTTCAAGTGGATTATAGGCCTTATCCCCCGGCGTTTGCAAGTGAAAGTGACAAAATTGTTGCGGAAATGGTCTTGCAAGTCCTGCGGTTGTTTGCAAAGTCAATTGCGTCATGAAGAGACGAAGAGCGTTTAAGGCCAAGGCCGTTCCTGAAATGACGCTCCTTCGCCAGGAGCTTTTCCGCCAGGCTCGGGCGGCCATGAAGCATGCTTACGCGCCTTATTCCAAATTCCGCGTCGGCGCGGCGATTCTCCTGGAAGATGGGCGGATTTTCACCGGTTGCAACGTCGAAAACGCCTCTTACGGTTTGACCATCTGCGCCGAGCGCAACGCCGTCTTTGCTGCTGTCTCGGCCACTTCGAAAAAGCCCGTCATTGTGGCGGTGGCCGTGATCAATCACCGAGGCGTTCCTTGTTCGCCTTGCGGAGCGTGCCGGCAGGTTCTGGCTGAGTTTGGGCCGCGCGCGACAGTCTGGTATTTGGGACCTAAAGGTATGGTAGAGAGGCCACTGCAAGAACTGCTGGTCGATGGCTTCACTTTATGCGACCCGTTGACCTGATCCGCAAAAAGCGCGATGGCGGTGAGCATTCATCCGAGGAAATTTTGTCCTTAGTCACAGCTTTTACGCGAGGCGCTGTGCCGGATTACCAAATGTCAGCATGGATGATGGCCGTGTTATGGCGCGGCCTCTCCAGCGCGGAAACGGCGGCTTTGACCAACGCCATGATTCGCTCCGGCAGCACTCTGGACTTGAGCGACTTGCCGGGCGTCAAAGTGGACAAGCATTCCACTGGCGGCGTTGGCGATAAGACATCGCTCATTCTGGCCCCGATTGTCGCGGCAGGAGGACTGATTGTGCCAATGATCAGTGGTCGGGGCCTGGCCCATACTGGCGGCACCTTGGACAAATTGGAATCGATGGAAGGCTTCAACGTGAATTTCTCGCCAAGCCAGTTCAAACATGTTTTGAAGGCAGCGGGTTGTGTCATGGCGGGCCAGACAGCGGAACTTGTTCCGGCAGACAAGAAAATGTATGCCTTGCGCGACGTGACCGGCACTGTGGAAAGCGCGCCCTTAATCTGCGCCAGCATCATGAGCAAGAAGCTGGCTGAGGGCATCGATGGGCTTGTCCTTGACGTTAAAACAGGCTCCGGCGCGTTTATGAAGAGCCTGGCGGAGGCCGAACATTTGGCGCAAATGATGGTCGCCACTGGCCGGCAGATGGGCAAAAAAGTCGTGGCACTCATCACAGACATGGACCAACCGCTCGGCCGCACTGTCGGAAATAGTTTGGAAGTGGCCGAGTGCCTGGAAGTTCTCGCCGGGTCCCGCCAGCCGTTGAGCGAAGACTTGCGTTTCCTCGCTTTGGAACTTTCCGCCTGGATGTTCTTGTTGGGCGGCCGTGTGCCTTACATTGAAGATGGGCGAACGCTGGCCGAGGAAATGATCTCCAATGGCAACGCCCTGGCAAAATTTCGCGAACTTTGCCGTCTGCAAGGCGCGGCTGACCCATCGCGCCTTCCGGCAGCAAAATCCAAAGCCACATTTTCACCGGCAACGGAGGGCTTCATTGTACGGGTTCAATGCGACAAAGTCGGCGTGGCCAATCTCGTTTTGGGCGGGGGTCGAAGCAAACAGGACGACGTCATTGATCACGCCGTCGGGCTGGAACTGCACAAGAAGCTCGGCGATGCAGTCAAAGCTGGCGAACCGATCGCGACGGTGCATTACAATGATCCAGCGCGATTGCCGGAGGCTATGCGATTTTTGCAAGAAGCCTATATCATCGGCCCGCAGCCGCCGTGCGAACCGCGCGTTCTTGTCAAGAATGTAATCAAAGCCCTATGATTTCCCCATGCACTTGACCGGCATTTTAGGAATCCTCGCCGTCATCGGCGCGTGCTGGATATTCTCCACCGAGCGGAAAGCCATCAAGTGGAGAATTGTGGCGTGGGGTCTCGGCCTGCAACTTTTTTTTGCCCTGCTCGTGCTCAAATTTGACTGGGGCCAGCGCGCGATGTCCGCGGCGGGCGCGGCTGTCAACCAACTCCTCCATTATGCCACGGATGGCGCGACCTTCGTTTTTGGACCTTTGGCGGACCCGGTTGGCAAGGACGGCTTTGTTTTCGCATTTGCGATATTGCCCACGATCATTTTCATGGCCGCATTTTTCGCTGTCCTCTATCACTTCGGCATTATGCAGGTCATCATCCGCGGCGCGGCCTGGTTGATGACGCGGTTGATGGGGGTCAGCGGCGCGGAGTCCCTCGATGTCGCGGCCAGCATTTTCATGGGGCAGACCGAAGCGCCTTTGACTATCCGGCCGTTTTTGGAAAAATTGACCCGCTCCGAAATGATGACAGTGATGACTGCGGGCATGGCGCACGTCAGTGGCGGGATCATGGCGGCTTACATCGCCCAGGGCGTGGAATCCAAACATCTGCTGGGCGCGGTCATTATGACGGCTCCCGGAACACTCCTCATCGCCAAAACACTCGTGCCGGAAACCGAAACGCCCGTCAGCGGCAGCAAGGTGCAAATTGCGGAAGCGGATGAGACCAAGCGCGGCAATTTACTGGGCGCCATTGCACACGGAACCAGCGACGGCTTGAACCTCGCCATCAATGTCGCGGCCATGCTGATCGCTTTTCTGGCGTTGATCGCGCTTTTGAACGGCATCATGGGATGGATGCACGGCTATATCGATTGGTTCCCGGGTAGTTTGCAGGTCGTGCTGGGCTGGCTTTTCGCGCCCGTCGCCTGGCTCATTGGCATTCCCTGGAAAGATGCCACGCACATAGGAAGCCTGTTGGGCATCCGCATGGTTGGCAACGAGCTGATCGCCTACGGGCAGCTCCATGATTTGAAGGTGCAACTGGACCCGCGATCATTCACCATCGCGACCTTCGCCTTATGCGGTTTTGCGAACCTGAGTTCCATTGGCATTCAAATCGGCGGCATCGGGGCGCTGGCGCCGTCGCGCAAGGACGACCTTGCCCGACTCGGTTTCCGGGCCATGCTGGCCGGCACCATGGCCAACCTGATTTCCGCCGCGATTGTCGGACTCATGATTTAGGGCCAGCCGAATATTATTGAAACAATAGCTCAGTTAGCGGTGTAATATAGGTGAAAAGAGAATTGCTCCTTTTTACTGAGAGAGAAATAAAAAGGCCTATGAAAAAACTATTCTCACTAAGCCTTGCGGCAACGGCGTTGATCGGCTTGGCCGGTTGCGATGTTCACATTTCCAACTTGTCGGGCTGGTCTTTCTCCAGCCTGAAGGCCTCCACTAACATCGTTCAAAGCGCGGCGATCCCCGCCGGCATAAAAACTTTGGACGTGGACAATGCCTTTGGCAGCATTCATATCACCGGCACTGATGCCGGTTCGGCTAGCTGGACACAGAATCTCACTGTCAAGGGCCGTGATGAAGCAACTGTTCAACAGATGGCCAGCAATTTCATTTGCAAGGCGGAACTCGATGGCGACCGTCTCAAACTTGTCGTGACACCAATCCATTCCTCCAAACCGCACAGCTTCCAGTCCGATTTGGAGATTACTGTGCCGAAGTCCGTCACTGTCCGCGCGCATAATCGATATGGCCGGACGGACATCAGTGATTTGAAGGGAGATGTCGAGGCGGTCTCGCAGTTTGGCGCAATGGACCTGCATGACATCGACGGCGCGGTTCACGCCGATACTTCCTATGCTGCGCTCCATGTCAACAAGACTGGCGCGGCGATTTTACGCAATCAGTTTGGCTCCATCGAAGCCGCTGATATCCGCGGCCCATTGGACGCGACTACCAGTTACGCTATCCTTGACGTCCATGACGTTGCCGGAACGGTAAAATTGCGTAATCAGTTTGGGCGTGTGAATGTTGAGAAGACAGGGGAAGCCGACCTCAAAACGTCTTATGCGGAGTTGCGCGCCCACGAAATCAATGGCGACGCACATTTGGTGAACCAATTTGGCCGTGTTGCGGGTGAAGGCATCAGCGGATCTGTCAACGCGATCACTTCTTACGGGCCTATGGAAATTACCGGCCCGGGCACGAACTTCGTTTGCGACAATCAGTTTGGAGGCATCTCCGTGCAGGCCACCTCCAAGGCGCTGGCCAATGTTGAGGCGCACACGAGCTATGCCGCGCTGGAAGTGCGATTGCCGGCCAGCCTGAAACCGGCCGTTCAAGCTCATACGACGTATGGGGACATCGAGTCGGATTTTCCGGTGTTGATGAAATCGGCCAGCCAAAACTCGCAAGTTGGCCAACAGACCGGCGCGCCGAGCATCAATTTGCGGAACCAAAACGGAAAGATCCGCGTCATCGGCGAATAAGCTTGGAAGGCCACGCTGGTTCTGTTTTGGGTTTACGCCAAGTGCCTGAGGGCTTGTCACGGCTGCCGTCGGTGGGTAACGTGCGCCCCGCATGAGTCAGAAAGCTTACGCCGCGGCGGGAGTCGATATCGACCTGGGCAACCGGGTCAAGGCTACGTTGCCTCAATTGCTCGCTTCCACTCGCCGCCGTGAGGTCCTCGGCCAAGTCGGCGGGTTCGGCGGCTTATTCGAGCTCGATGTCAAAAAGTTCCGCCAACCGGTCCTCGTCTCCAGCACCGACGGCGTCGGCACGAAGCTCAAGATCGCTTTCGCCATGAATCGCCACGACACGGTGGGGCAGGACCTGGTCAATCATTGCGTCAATGACATCGCGGTGCTCGGAGCGGAACCGCTGTTCTTTTTGGATTATATCGGGACCGGCCAATTACAGCCGGCTGTTTTCGAGCAATTGCTGAGGGGTTTCGCCAAGGCCTGCCGGGAGAATCGTTGCGCGTTGATCGGCGGTGAGACGGCGCAAATGCCGGGCTTCTACCAGGACGGCGAATACGACGTGAGCGGCACGATTGTCGGCGTGGTGGAGAAGGCGGCCATCCTCAATGGCAAAGGCATTCGCGCGGGTGATGCCATCATTGGCCTGGCTTCCAGCGGACTCCATACCAACGGCTATTCATTGGCGCGAAAGATCCTCTTTGAGCGGATGAAGCTGCGCCCGGATAGTACTTTGCCGGAACTGCGAGGCAGTGTTGGCGATGAATTGCTCAAGGTCCACGTGAGTTATGGACCTTTGGTTCAGGCACTCTTAAAAAAATTTAAAGGAGGCCGCGAGATAAAGGGCGTGGCCCATATCACCGGCGGCGGCTTCCTTGACAACGTTCCGCGCGTGCTGCCGAAAAATTGCGACGCCGTGATTAAGAAAGGGTCGTGGGAGGTATTGCCGATTTTTCAATTGCTGGCGGCGCAGGGAAAAGTGGCGGAGACCGAGCTTTACCAGGTATTTAACATGGGTATCGGCATGACGATTATTGTGGCAGCCGATAAAGCGGAGGCGGTGCTTCGATTCGTTCGCGCGCGCCGGCAAACGGCGTGGATCATCGGCGAAGTTACGCGAGGGACAGGCAAAGCCAAAGTAGTGTGACGCATTGTGAATATTTTTGATGAATTGGAATGGCGGGGGTTGGTGGCGGATTGCACGGACGCGGTCGAGTTGAAGAAGCGCGTCGAATCCGGGCCGATCGTCCTTTACGCCGGGTTTGATCCAACCGCGGACAGCCTGCATGTGGGCAGCCTTGTGCCGCTACTGGCCCTGCGACGATTTCAATTGCTGGGCCACAATCCGTTGGCTGTCGCGGGCGGTGCTACTGGCATGGTGGGAGATCCCAGCGGGCGCGATACTGAACGCCAACTTTTGACCAAAGAAGTGCTGGATAACAACATCGCCGGCATTAAGGAGCAACTGCGGCGATTGCTGGATTTCGAAAGCAAAGTCAATCCGGCGCGGCTGGTGGACAACGCTGACTGGACGGAGCCGGTCAGTTATCTCGAATTTCTCCGGGACATCGGAAAACATTTCTCCGTGAATCAAATGATGGCGAAGGAGAGCGTCCGCGCCCGCATGGAAGATCGCGAGTCTGGCATCAGCTATACGGAATTCAGCTACATGCTGCTGCAGGCGTTTGATTTTTTCCACTTGTTTCAAACGTATCAATGCGAATTGCAGATCGGCGGCAGCGACCAGTGGGGCAATATCACCGCCGGCATGGAATTGACGCGCAAAAAGGCGGGCGCTCATGTCTTCGGACTTACTTTGCCGCTGATTCTTAACACCGACGGCAGCAAATTCGGCAAATCCGCCGCCGGCGCAGTGTGGTTGGATGCCCGCAAAACGAGCGTCTACCGATTTTACCAATTCTGGATTCGCACGGATGACCGGGACGTGGTGCGTTACTTGAAATTTTTCACTTTCTTAAACCGGGAAGAAATCGAGTCCCTGGCCGCCCAACATCAAGCACGGCCAGAGGCGCGCGCGGCCCACAGGGCGCTGGCCTCGGCCATGACCGATTTGGTCCACGGCCCAGCCGCCACGGTCGAAGCAGTGCGGGCGAGCGAAATCCTTTTCGGTGGCGGCCTGGAGGGCATCGCCGAAAGCACGTTTAATGAGATTGTGGGCGAAGTGCCGACGCGTGATTTGGAAAAATCCAAACTTGAAGGGGCAGGAATGCCTCTTCCGGAAATGTTGGCGGCCTCCGGCCTCTGTCCGTCCAAGGGCCAGGCCCGAAAGGACATCGAGGGGGGCGGCGTCTATATCAACAATATACGGGAGGCCAATGCCCAGCGACATCTGACCGCCGCTGACTTGCTCTTTGGCAAGCATTTGCTTTTGCGCAAAGGCAAGCGGAATTACACCGTCATGTCCGTCAAGTAAAATATATGAAATGCCATCGAATTATTCTCGCGTCGCTCGCCGCGCTGCTGGCTCTTTGGCCGGCTGGCGCAAAATGCCAGGAAGAACTGGTCTTTGTCGGCTCGGGTAGGAAGAACATTGAGGCATACCGCTTCGATCTGGCATCAGGCGCGTTGACACGAGTCGGGTTGGCGGCGGAGATCGCGCATCCCTCGTTTTTGGCCATCGCACCCAATCATCAATTCCTCTACGCGATTAGCGAGGGCGGGAGCCCGGCCAGCAGCAGCATCAGCGCCTTCGCGCTCGACTCAACAACCGGGAAGTTGACGTTTTTGAATAAGCAATCGGCGGCTGGATCGGGGCCATGCTATGTCGAAGTTGATCCCTCCGGTAAGAACGCCTTGGTCGCCAATTACGGCAGCGGCAGTTTCGCAGCGTTTCCACTGGCTGCCGATGGCACTGTGCAACCATTGTCCGGTTTTATTCAGGACAAGGGGTCGAGCATCAATCCAGCTCGGCAGGAGGGGCCGCATGGACATTGTTTGGTGACAGGACCCGGGGACCGATTCGTCTATGGCTGTGACCTTGGCTTGGACAAGGTGATGATTTTCAAATTTGACCCCGACAAGGGCACGCTGGCGCCCAACGAACCGGCCTTTGCTCAAGTCAAGCCCGGTGCTGGGCCGCGACATATCGCTTTTCATCCTAATGGCAAGTTGGCCTTCGTCATTAACGAAATGGCCTCGTCCATGACGGTCTTTAGTTATGACGGCGGCAGTGGGGCGTTGCAGGAAGTTCAAACGATCTCCACGCTTCCGGAAGGTTTTTCCGGGCAAAACACTTGTGCCGAAGTCACAGTCCATCCCTCCGGTAAGTTTGTCTATGGCTCCAACCGGGGTGACGACAGCATCGCGGTTTTTGGCTGCGACCCGGAAAGCGGGCGCCTGACCTTTATTGAACGAGTTCCAACTGGCGGCAAAACGCCGCGCCAATTTGAGATTGATCCCACTGGGCACTATTTGCTGGCAGCCAATCAGGATTCAAACACGGTCGTTGTGTTTCGTATCGATGCGGCCACGGGGCGGCTGCAATCGACCGGAGTCCAGGTGCAGACGGACAATCCGATGTGCGTCCGGTGCGTTTTGGAAAAGCGCTGACCGTCAACGAAAATGCAGCGGGCTGGACTGAGGCATCTCGTGCGCGCAGGGCTGATTGGTGGGCGCATCAGGTTGGCGAGTGTTGGCTTGCGCCAAAGAGTTGGCCAGCAGATAGGCTTCCACTTCTTCCCCGCTGATGTCGGCGAGCATTCGGCCGTTGACCTCCACGCACGGGCTGAGCATCTGGCCGCTCTTTTCGATCATTTCCTGGCGTTGGTTCGGGTCGTTGATGATGTCGCGGTCTTCAAAGGGCAAGTCGTACTTGCGCAGCACGGCGCGCACGCCCTGGCTCCATCCGCAGGTGGGTTTCAGATAGGCAACAATTTTAGGTTTCTCCATAACAATGTAAGATAGTCTACATTGCCACAATCGCCACCGTTGGCAATGCCGAAAATTGTACCGAATAAAATCAAAGCTCCTCGCCGTCTAAGAACTGTCAGATTGCGACAGCATTCAGTTCGGTAATCCAGCCCAGCGGTTTAACCCTCAAAGAGAAGACTTCCAGGAATGCCGAAAATAGGTATTTTAGAGCCATGATTGTGACCGCGACAGAACTGGCAAATAAGAGTAAGAATATTCTGGATAGGGTGGTGCAGAGCGGCGAGGTCGTGGAGGTTCAACGCCACGGCAAGACCGTTGCGGTCATTCAGCCGCGAGTGGGCGCAATCCGTTTGGAACTATTGCGGCTGCTGCGCGGCCGGGGCTTGGATGCCGCAGATTCCAAAGAACTGAAGGACGCGACGGACAGCGCTTCTGAGATTGTCGGGCATGCCGGTTGAAATTGATACCAACCTCCTGTTCACTCCACCTTAACGTCGCCGCAGAAATGCACTTCCAGGCCTAATTCAGCCAGCATCGCTGCTTTAATCCGGCAGGCGCGATGGGCTTTTTTCTCGTCGGGCGCATACACAACCTGGATGTGATTGGCTTTGTGGCGGGCCATCATTTGGTCGCGCGTAATGCCGTTAAAACAGGCGTGCATGATCGGCCATTGAGGAGTGGTTTCCTGCCAGCGGCGCTCGGTTTCCTCTCGCGGAAGTTCAACAACGCGGCCGACGCCAAGATCGCAGTGCAATTTTCCATCCATAATGAAGACGCGGCTCCACACGATGTGGCCAGGCTCGCTGATGCCCTTGAGCGTGCCTCCGCCGAGGCGGAAGTACATGGGCGGCTGCCGTTCGCTGGAAGCACCCTTCCACCCGCCGATAAAGTGGGCCGGCGGCGCCGCGCCGGAAATCAAGAGGACCCAGACAAAGTTATCGAACCCGTTGCTTTGATACCGCTGGCCCCAGCGAAGGTCGTGCAGTGTGTTTTCAGGCGGATAGCCCAGCTTGCGCCACAGGTGATACGTGAGTAATCCATCCAGGCCGGCGCATTCATCCACTTCATTGAAATGCGGCAACGCCTCGGCAGCGTAGAGGACACGCCCAGTGCGTAAGCATGTCACAGGCGGACGGTCCACGTTGTTGAGTGTGCCTTCGACGAGATCGCTGGCCGGGGCGAGGTCCTTCAATCCTTGCTGATACTGAATGCCGATGGCCGAACAGCCGAATTCATCGGCGATGCGCAAGGCCGCGATATACATCTTGCACTGTTGAAGAGTTTGGGAGCGGGTCAATTCGGTCTCCTCGTTCTTGCCCCAATTGAATTTGACTCCCTTTTTCAGGTACCATTGAAGCACGGTATGAGCCTCGGCGTCCTTCACTTGGCGCATCGCGGCGAAAAGAGCCGATTGGCTTAGACGCTCCTTAAACACGCCAGTCGGATGAAGTAGTTCCTCGGGAATAATCGCGTTGAACATGCCCATGCAGCCTTCGTCGAACACCCCCATGATGGCTTTGCGCTCTTTGAATTGCCGTCCAAAAGCGCGCCCGAACTTCTCCTCGGTCGCAGGCAATTTGACGCGCACGAAGTCGCGCACATGGCGTTGCTGGTGAGCAAGCGCGCCGGTGGTGAGCCACTGCCGCAGACCGTTTTCGAAAAAAGGATCGGAGAAATCTTCGCTCCAAAGAGTGCCATAGCGGATTCCCGCCTTGGTCATCGATCCGTTGAGATTCAACATGCCCACCAGCCCAGGCCAGGTCCCGCTCCAATTGGCCACAGTCAGGATGGGGCCACGGTGGGTGATTAATCCGGGCAGGACATGGTGGCTGTATTGCCAGACGGATTCGGCCACGATCAACGGGGCTTTCGGGTCCAGTCGGCGAAAAACTTCCATGCCCATTTTTTGTGAGTCTATGAAACCGTGTTTTTTCGCGGAATCGAATCGATGGGCGCGCACCAGTTTCCAACCCTCTTTCTCGACGGACTTGGCGAGCAAACTCTCCATCCTGGCTTGGACGGGCCAGCACTTTTGATTGGCGCCAAGGCGAAGGTCGCCACTGGCCATAAGATAGGCATGTCGAGGCGGCAATGATTTTGTCGGCATAACGCGAAAATCCTCTAAAACTTGTTTGTCCAGCCAGGTTCAACGGTCATTGGACGGAGCATAGGCTCTGGATGTCTTGGAGTCTCGCCGAAAGTTTTTCCCCTCTTGCCGTCATCTGGCGTGGTTCGACAAGAAATGACCATGACAAAACATCCAGTTGCGCAGATGGAACAAAGAGCTATGTTAGCGTCATGGATTGGCAGCAGATGGCAGCCCTGGCAGTGGTCGCATTGACCGCGAGCCTTTTCCTGCGAGCGAAATTGCGCCGGCGCAAATTCAGCTTCGAGCATGACACGCACTGTGGTTGCTCGACCACACAAGCGGCCGGCAGCAAAACGTCCATCGTTTTCAGCGCCCGCAAGGGCGAACGCGCGAAAATCATTGTAAAAAACACTTAAACCGCAAGCCGGCAAGATTTATAGTCCATTGTCTCTTGCACAACACATCAGCATAAGCTAACATCCTTCTTTGCCATGCATAAGATAAGTACCGCAGTGCACTTCGCCAAAAGGCGTCAGGCCGTGGCTCGTGATCACGAAACGTGGGTGCCAAATACAGATGTCTATGTCTCCGACTCAGGTCTGGTTATCAAAGTGGAGTTGGCGGGGATGCAGCGGGAAAATCTGGAGTTGACCGTGGAGGGAGACGATTTGCGGATCAGCGGCCATCGGCCCGATGGCTGCCGGCCGCCGCAATGCAAATTCCAAGCCATGGAAATCAACTATGGCGCTTTTGAAACCGTTATCGAGCTACCCGACGGTTTCGATGTCAGTCTTGGCAAGGCCGTGTATCAAAACGGATTTCTGCGTGTCGATATCCCATTCACCCCGTCTCCTTCTCGCGGCTCCGATTCTGATGATTGACGTTAGGGCATGACGATACCGGAAACTGAATTTATCAGCATCCTTGGCGCCGGGGGCAGTCCGGATGCTACCGGAACCAAGGTGTGGTCCAAGTCGCTGCCGGAATCGCTGCCGATTCTGGGCCTGTCAGATATTGTTATTTTTCCTGGGACCCTCACCCATCTTCTCGTCGAAACACCTCAAAGTATCCGGCTCATTGATGACGTGGTGGCGGGCGACCGATTTTTAGGGCTGGTCTTGCAGCGCAATCCGGATATCGAAAATCCCACACCGGCCGATCTTCATCCCTTCGGTTGCGCCGGGCGCGTCGCCAAGATGCTTAAATTTCCCGACGGCACCGTGCGCGTGGCGGTGGAGGGGCTGCGACGGTTTCACATCCTCAACTATACTTCCGAATCGCCCTACCTTATAGCGCACATCGACAAGCTCAAAGACATCGCCGACGATTCATTAGAATTGACAGCGTTGACGCGAAATGCCGAGCGCGAATTCCAGGAAGTCATCAAGCTTTCTCCTACTCTTGCCGAGCAGGTCAAAGTCGCGGCGTTGAACACCGGCGAGCCGGGAAAACTGGCCGATCTGATCGCGGCCAATTTAAATCTCAATCTCGAGGAGCGCCAGCATCTGCTGGAGATGCCTTCAGTCAAGGACCGCCTCACCCGCCTTTTGCCCTTGTTAAGCCGCGAATTGGAGGTGCTCAAGCTTGGTTCAAAAATTCAGAACGAGGTCGTCACCTCCATGTCCAAGAATCAGCGCGATTTCTTCCTGCGGGAGCAAATCCGGGCCATTCAACGTGAATTAGGCGAGGTCGATTCCAGCGCAGCCGAAGCCAAGGACCTGCGTGACCAAATCGAGCAAAACAATTTGCCCGAAGAGCCAAAAAAGGTCGCGCTCAAGGAATTGGAACGCCTGCAGCAAATGCCTCCCGCGGTGGCCGAATACACCATGTCGCGGAATTATTTGGATTGGTTGATCAATCTGCCCTGGTCCAAATTCACCGAGGACAAACTTGATCTGGCCGCCGCCGGCCGATTGCTCGACGAACAGCATTTTGGCCTGCGCAAAGTCAAAGACCGCCTGTTGGAATTCCTGGCCGTCATCAAGCTCAAGCAACAACTCAAAGGTCCCATTCTTTGTTTGGTCGGGCCGCCCGGTGTCGGCAAAACTTCTCTCGGCAAAAGCGTGGCCGATGCCTTGGGCCGTAAATTCGCCCGAATTTCTCTGGGAGGGATGCGCGATGAAGCCGAGATTCGCGGCCATCGCCGCACCTATGTCGGCGCGATGCCGGGACGTATTATTCAAAGTTTGCGGCGTGTTGAATCAAGCAATCCGGTCATCCTGCTGGATGAGCTTGATAAAGTAGGCGCGGATTTTCGCGGCGACCCGGCATCCGCTTTGCTGGAGGTGTTGGACCCGTCGCAAAATAATGCGTTCGTGGACCATTACCTTGATATTCCGTACGATTTGTCGCGAGTATTATTTTTGACAACCGCCAACTGGCTGGATCCCATTCACGTCGCCTTGCGAGACCGGCTTGAAGTCATTGAACTGCCCAGTTACACTGCGGCGGAAAAAATAGAAATTGCCCGCCGGCACCTCGCGCCCCGCCAGTTGGAGGAGCACGGCCTCAAGAAAAAGCTCGTTCGCATTCCTGAAGCGACGCTGCGCCAGCTCATCCAGGACTATACCCGGGAAGCCGGTGTCCGCCAGCTCGAGCGCGAGATCGCCGCCTTGACCCGCAAGGCGGCCCGGAAGATTGTTTCCCGGAACTTGCGCCTGCCCTTGGTCATCACTCCGTCCATGCTCTCGAGTTATCTCGGGCCGCCGCCGTTTACTTCCGAGGCCGCCGAACGGATTGACGAATACGGCATCGCCATCGGTCTTGCCTGGACGCCCGTGGGCGGAGAAATTCTCTTTGTGGAGGCGACTCGCATGCAGGGGAGAGGCGCGTTGATCCTCACTGGTTCGCTGGGCGAAGTCATGAAAGAGAGCGCGCAAACCGCCCTGAGCTTTCTGCGCAATCGCGCCGCCACCCTTGATATCGATTTAAGCGATTACGATAAGCGTGACATCCACGTCCACGTGCCCGCGGGCGCAACTCCCAAAGATGGCCCCAGCGCCGGCTTGACCATCGTGGCGGCCTTGGCCTCGTTGCTGACTCATCGCAAGGTCCGTTCCGACCTCGCCATGACAGGGGAAATCAGTTTGCGCGGGCGTGTCCTGGGCGTGGGCGGCATTAAGGAAAAAGTTTTGGCCGCGGCGCGTTCGGGTTTGAAGCACGTTATCCTGCCGGCCCGCAATCGCAACGACTGGCTGGAAGTGCCCTCCGAGGCGCGTCGCAAACTAAAGGCGCATTTCGTCGATAACATCGCCCAGATGTTCCCCATCGCGCTTTTGCCCAAGTGATGCGCCACATCTTCGCAGCGTTGCTGACTGCGGTAGCGCCGGCCGTCGCCGATCCATCTCCGCCCAACGACTTGGCTGCCGGTCAGGCCTTGGCCGCACAAATTCGCAACTCGATTCCCGAGGAAAACAGCCAGATTAAGGGAACTCTTATTATTCGCGCTGGAGGTCAGACCACCAACGTGCCCGTGACCTGTCGCGTGGCCGTCCACGACGGCGATTGGGAAACCGATTACGATGTTCCCGCCACTTCCACTTCGGGTGCCGAGCGGTTGACGGTTGTCCACCATACCAACGCTCCCAACGAATACCGGTATGCCCGCGCGGCCAGCCCGTCCGCGCCGCTGCCCCAGACCATGCCGCTGTCGCGAGCCGAAGCTGCCGCCACGCCGTTGGCGGGTTCGGATTTTTCTGCGGCGGATTTGGGCCTGGATTTTCTGCATTGGCCGGAACAGCGCCGGTTAAAGGGCGAAATGCGTTTGGGCCAGCCTTGCTACGTGCTGGAAAGCCGCGATCCATCGGCCAATTCCATCGTCCGGGTGAAATCTTATATTGACAAGGAGAGCAACGGCTTGCTCATCGCCGAGGGCTTTGACGCCACAGACCATTTGGCCAAGGAATTCTCGCTTCACGGCAGCAGCTTCAAGAAAGTCAACGGGCACTGGCGCCTGGAAAAAATGGATATTCGCGACAACAAAAAACACTCGCGCACTGAGTTAAAATTTGATATAGTTGATAAATGATAGCGCTCCTGGGCATGGGCCTTGTCGATCTGGTTTGCTGGATTATTTTATTGCCCATCCTCGCTATCCTCGGCTTCCGCTGTTACGTCAGTAGCGATGACCGTCCCACTCTCCTCGCCAAATGGGTTTCCAGCGTGGTCCTTATTCTTATCATCGCCTTCATCCTGTCGCTGAAGACTCCTTTTAAGGTTCTCTACGTCCTGCTGCCGTCGGTCATCCTTGGTTTTATTTGGATGCCCAGCCTAGGCCGGATGATCACAAAACCGCTTACGGGAGCGTTTGAAGGGGAGGACGATGAGGCTAAACCGAAACCTTTTTATTACCTCGCTGAAGGAAAGCGCCGCCAAGGCCTTTATGAGGAAGCTGCCGCCGAAATCCGCAAACAACTGGAGCAATTTCCCGGCGATGTCGAAGGGATGATGAGGCTGGCCACGCTCCAGGTCGAAGACATGCACAATTTGCCTGCTGGCGCTGCCACCCTGAACGAGCTTTTGCAGCAACCGGATTTGGCCCCCAATCATGCCGTCGCTGCGCTGCAAGCTTTGGCCGACTGGCAATTGAATCTCGCGCGGGACGCCAACGCCGCCGGCGCCACCTTCAACCGCATCAAAGAAATGTTTCCGGATTCGCCCTACGCGCACATGGCTGAACAGCGAATCGCCCACTTGGAGGGAGTGGCCCGGACTCGCGATTTCCATGAGAAGACTGTGTTTAAAGTCCGTCCCGCCGAACGCGGCCTTGGGCTGCGTAAGAGCACACCGCCAGCCGCGGCTTCCGAAAGCGAGGGCGACGTTTTGGCGGCCGAATGCGTCCAGCAATTGCAGAAACATCCGAACGACACCGAGACCAGGGAAAAGCTGGCTTGGTTGTATGCCGAGCAGTTGGAGCGGCTGGATTTGGCCGTCGATCAACTGGAACAACTCACCGAGCTGCCCAATGAAACTCCGCAACACATTGCGCACTGGCTGGGAGTGCTGGCTACGCTGCACATTCGCCACGGCCACGACATCGACGCGGCTGAAAAGGCCTTGCGCCGCATCCTTGAGCGATTTCCCAATTCCGCCATTTCCACGCGAGCCATCTCCCGTTTGGCGACTTTGCAGGCCGAGCTGAAGGCCGCCACGGCAACGACCGTCACCAAGGCGCTCGGCGTGTATGAAAAGGACGTGGGCCTCAGGGGCGGTTCTTCAATTTAATCCCGCTTTAGATTGGCAAGCCGGGCTGTTTTGTGGCAATTTGGCGATTAACTTTGCCGAATTGACGCTTTCGGCGTGCGTTGATGTGAACAGAACAAGGACGTGAACAGAATTGCTTTTGGTCAGGCTGCCATGCTCACGTTCGTTGGGCTGGCGCAGATTGTTTCCACCCAGAATGTCACTGCCACGGCTGCCCACGGGCATCATAAGGCGCAAGTCAAGGATTCCTCTCTGAGCCAGAGCATGTCGGCCAGCGGCGCGATCCTGATTGCCGATTATGGCGGCTATCAACTTTATGATGTGCCGGACTCCATGACCAACCTTCCGGCGGCCAAGGCGGAGCTGCGCGATGACTACAATTTGGTCCTCCTTAACGCCGCCCGCCTGGATTCCACCAAAGCGGAAGTCAAAGCGTTGCGAAAATCGGTGGGCAGTTTTGCCGGCAAACGCATGCATGTAGTTCAGTTCGCCGGTCCGATCAAACCGGAATGGCGGCAAGCTCTGCTGGACGCAGGGGCGCAAATTGTCAGCTACGTCCCGCACAATGCTTACCTCATCTATGGCGACGCCGTGGCCATCGCCCGTGTTCAGGCCCTGGCTGGGCCCGCTCCCCATGTGCAATGGGAGGGAGCATATTTGAACGCTTACAAAATCCATCCATCCGCCAAACCGGAGTCGGTCAAGGTCGATCAGTTTGCCATCCAATTAATGTACGATGATGCCGCCAATGCCGTTACATTGAAATTGATCGGCCAACTTAAGCTGGCTCCGATCAGTCGTCAGCGGCGCGTTTTGAATTTCGTGAATGTTGTCGCACGTGTGGCCCCGGACAATCTTCCTCAAATCGCCGCGCGACCCGATGTTATCTCAATTCAACCCTACGGGACGCCTCGCAAATTCTGCGAACGCCAGGACCAGATTGTGGCTGGAAATTTATCGGGCAACAATCCCAGCGGGCCTGGGTATTTGGCTTGGTTGCAAAATCACGGATTCAGCCAATCTCAGTTCGACGCCTCGGCCTTTATCATTGATGTATCCGATAGCGGAATCGATGACGGCACGACTCACCCCAATCATTTCGGCCTCCACGCCGCCGGGAACACCGCCAATGCCAGCCGCGTGATCTACAATCGCCTCGAAGGCACCCCCAACCCCTTCAGCACGCTGGCGGGCTGCGATGGTCATGGCACGATTAACGCGCACATCGTTGGCGGCTACGATGCCAAGAGCGGTTTCCCCTTCGCGGACAGTTCCGGCTATCGCTATGGTTTGGGCGTCTGTCCGTTCGCCCGGCTGGGTTCATCGGTGGTTTTCGATCCGATAGAATTCACCAATCCTTCTTACGAGGACCTGATGTCCCAAGCTTATGCAGACGGTGCCCGCATCAATAACAATAGCTGGGGCGACGGTTCAACTACAGACGGCCTTTACAATTTGGATTCCCAGGAATATGACGCCCTGGTGCGCGACGCCCAGCCTGAAGGCTCAGCCAATCCCGCGCCGGGCAACCAGGAAATGGTGATCGTTTTCGCGGCCGGCAATGACGGTCCCAGCGGTTCAACCGTCAGTCCGCCGGCCACCGGCAAGAACATTATTTCTGTGGGCGCGGCCCAAAATGTTCAGCCGTTCCCGGGAGCGAACGACGGCGCGGACCTCGGCGACATCACGGACGGCCAGGCGGACAATGCCAACGCCATGGTTGATTTTTCCAGCCGCGGCCCGTGTGCTGATTTACGTCAAAAGCCCGACTTGGTCGCGCCCGGCACGCACGTCAGCGGAGGGGTGCCCCAAGCCACGAATCCGGGTTTAACCGGCACCGCTGATCCGTGTTTCCTACATATCGGCATTAATAACATTCGCGTGGACGGCGGCTCGGACGGCAGCATTTTCTTTCCCGACACCGGCCAGCAGTTTTACACCGCCTCGTCCGGCACGAGCCATTCGGCGCCGTGCGTTTCCGGCGGATGCGCGCTGGCGCGGCAGTATTTCATCAATCAAGGATGGACGCCGCCCAGTCCGGCCATGACCAAGGCGTGGTTAATAAATGCGGCCCGCTATCTGGTCGGTCCCCAGGCCAATGACACTCTCTGGTCGGGCGCTCAGGGAATGGGCGAAATGGATTTGGGAACGGCTTTTAATGGCACGCCTCGGTTGTTGCGGGACGAAGCGCCGGGCGATATTTTCACGGCCAGCGGCCAGACACGGATTTTCGCCGGCACGATCGCCAATCCGAGGGAGCCTTTTCGTGTCACGGTCGCATGGACCGATGCCCCTGGCAGCACCACCGGCGCGGCTTATAACAACGATCTCGACTTGACAGTGACAGTGGGCGGCAACACCTACAAAGGGAATGTTTTTAACGGCGCTTTTTCCGTGACCGGCGGTTCGGCGGACCCATACGACAACGTCGAAAGCGTTTTCCTGCCCGCCGGAATTTCGGGAAATTTTACCGTCACCCTCACTGCGGCGAACATCAATTCAGTGGGCGTTCCGGGCGGGCCGGGACAAGTGAACCAGGATTTCGCGCTTATCGTGTATAATGCCGGTCAGACGCCCGCCTTGGCCGCGGGTGGCGCGACTCTGATGATGGAATCCTGCCAGCCAACCAATGGTGTGATTGATCCAGGCGAAACCGTGACAGTCGATTTCACCATTCAGAACGCCGGTTCCACCAGCACCACTAATCTCGTGGCGACCTTATTGTCCACCAATGGCGTTGCTTTTCCGACCAGCCCGCAAACTTACGGCGCGCTCGCGCCCGGCTCGGCCGGGACGGCTGCTTTCTCATTTGAAGCCGATGGCGTGTGCGGAGGGTTCATTACCGCGACATTGCAATTGCAGGACGGCGCGGCGAATCTTGGAACTGTCAGCTATAATTATCAGCTTGGAAAATCCATCACCATCACCAACTTTGCCGAAAATTTTCAGGAAGTCACTCCGCCTGCCTTGCCAGGCAATTGGACCACCAGCGACATGACCGGATCGGTCAGTTGGATTACCGAGAGCGGCGTGAGCGACAACGGTTCCAACGCCGTGTCTTGTCCGGATTCGGACTTTGTGGATGCCGCATATTTGGTATCTCCGAACATCACACTGCCCAACGGCCTGTCCCAGTTGAGTTTTCACCAGAAATTCAATCTCGAAGACCAATATGATGGTGGAATTTTGCAGATCAATATCGGCGGCACTGGGTTTACGGATATTTTGGCGGCAGGCGGAACTTTTGTCATCGGCGGATACGTGGAAGAAATACAGCCGGACCAACTGGGCTGCGCGAGCGATCCATTGGCGGGGCAATTTGGGTGGAGCGGCACTTCGGACGGATTCATGAACACCGTCGTCAACCTGCCGGCCTTGGCTCAAGGGCAAACGATCCAGTTGCGATGGTATTGCGGGACGGATTGCCAGAACCTCTCGTTGTTCGGCACGGGCGGTTGGTGGATTGATGACATCGCCATTACCCAAACCAATTGGGCCTGCTGCACTTCCGTGGCCAGCGAGGTTCCGATGATTCTCTTCCCCGCTAACGGCTACCAGACAACGGCTGCATCCATTGAAATCGCCGGGACTACAACGGCCGGGGCGATCCTGACTCTCTTCGACAATGGCACTTCCAATGAAACCATCACGGCCGATGCCTCTGGCATTTTCAACGCGCCAGCGGCCCTTTCAGGCGGCTTCAATGTTCTGGTCTTGACGCAAACCGGCACGGAAAATTCCAGCAGTCCGGTGACCGTCGTCCGCCTTCCCATACCGCCAACGCTGGTTGTGGCGGCCAAGTCCGGTCCGACAGTTGCAGTCAGCGGCAGCGGTTTACTGGGAAGCGCGGTGACGCTTCTAACCAACGGCGTTCCCGCCGCCAATTTCATCGTCAACGCATCGGGCAATTATAGCGGCTCGGTCACGCTGCCCGATGGCATTTATTCCATGAGCGTGACCGAAACCGTCGGCGGTCTCACGAGTGCTCCAAGCGCGGCTTCAAGCGTCACCGTGGTCACGGTGGGTGTGCCGGTCATTCTCTTCCCTCCGAATGGATGGATCACCAACAACAGCACTTTGACAATAAACGGCACGGGTGTGCCGGGCGCGACGGTTTTTATATATGACGGCACGAACTTGTTGGGTCAGACCACTGTAACCACCGCCGGGAAATTCATCCTTGCGGTAAAAAATTTGTCCAACGGCACGCATCCGTTGGCGGCGTTTCAAAGCTCGGGTGGAATCGACAGCGCGGCGGCCCCTGCAGTGGCCGTCACGTTGGTCCTCACTCCAATAATCACGGCGCAGCCGCAAAGTCGTTCCGGATTTTTAAAAGAGACGATGAAAATTTCCGCGGGCGCTTATGGCGCCGTGCCATTGCGTTATGCCTGGACGAAAAATGGCGTGACGATCGCCGGCGCGCTCACATCGAATCTCACCCTGGCAAATTTAGCCAGCAGCAGCGCAGGCAGCTATCAGATGATTGCGGCCAATAGATATGGCTCGGCTACCAGCGCCGTGGCCGTGTTGACACTCGTGCCGAATCCGTTTCTTAACTTGACAGGGACTTATAGCGGCCTGTTTGCGCAGTCGGACGCACAATTTGAAAGTTCAGGCTTTTTGACGCTCACACTGGGGTCGTTGGGCAGTTTTACTGGGAGCATTCTCAACGCAGGTGGCCCTTACCGTTTTTCCGGCGCATTCTCCGTCACGGGAGATGCTCTTGTATCCGTTTCGCACGGGCCCGGGCAAACGCCGTTGTTGGTCAATATGAATCTTGATTTGACGACGAATGAACAGATCGTGGGGGTTGTTTCCAACTCCGCGTGGATCGCCCCGTTGCAGGCCAACCGCGCCGCTTTCAGCGCGACCAATATATTTCCGGCCCACGGCAAATATACCATGCTCTTCGGCAACGGCAGTGACGGGAGCGAAAGCCCGGGCGGGAGCGGCTACAGTTCGGTCACTATCACCCCGGAAGGCATGGTCAGTTGGAACGGCTTTCTGGCGGACAACACCAGCGTCACTGTCCCGGCGGTAAGCATTTCGAAATCTGGTCAATGGCCGCTTTATGTTCCACTCTACGGTAAATTAGGCTCGCTCTCCGGTTGGATTAACTTGGGCGCCAGCAACACGTTTTCCGGCGAGGCGAATTGGTTCCGCGTCCGGCCTTTCGGCAAACTCTATCCGGCCGGATTCACAAATGCTCTATCCATTGCCGGTTCCTCTTTCACTCCGGGAACGGCCAAAATCCCCGTGATGGAGCCGACCAACAATCTCATCTTGACGTTAAGCGGCGGCGGGTTGAATTCGGCGCTGACCGATATGCTTACACTTTATAATTCCGGCGCATTCAAAACCAACGCGGCCGGCGTGTCAAGACTAACGCTCTCGGTATCGCCTGCCACCGGTGTGATCAACGGTAGCTTTCTTGATCCGTTGACCCGGTTGACGACGACAATCAGAGGAGCTGTCTTGCAACAGCAAGGCTACGCCGGCGGATTCTTTGTCAGTACGAATTCCACCGGAACGTTTCTCTTGAATCCCTAGACGATCTTAACGGCGCAGTTGCGGAGCGTCGGGATTGGCTTCTGGTCCAAAATAGCGCAGCACGACCAGCGGCTCGACGTCGCTGGTATTTTCGAATGTGACGCCGGCTTTGGCCGCGCTTTCGCTGCAAAACACCTCGTCCTCCGTCAGTTCGTGGAAACGGATGAGTTTGGGGCAATCCAACGTCAGCCGGTTCATTTTGCCTTTGCCTTGCACCGTAATCAAACCATAGGCGCCGTTGTCTTTGATGGTGCAACGGGCGCGCGGTTCGATGGTCAATTCCTTGGCGGTGAAAAGTTGTTCGCCGTTGATCTTCCCATAAACGATCCAACGATCCGTGCAGCATTCGCAATCGTTGCCGCCAACTGGAACCGGTTCCAGATAATGGTTGTCCTTGAAATGTTCGTCGGTGTTGCCCTTCCAGTCCAATTGATCGACCAGATAGTCGAGGTCCTTGTGATGTTTCTTGGGAACATCTTTGACCAGCAGCGACCACGGCACCTCGCGCCCTTCCACCAGAGATTGATACATGGCAAAAACGTCGCTGCCCCATTGCGGTTCATAAGTGCATAGCGAACCAGGCGCGTGCAGGATGCACGGTGGAATGAGCCAGCCCGTGCCCGGCTTCAAACGATACGCGCGGCTGAGGTCCAAAATTCCGTTGTCGCCTTTGTTCCAATTTTCCAGGCAACGGCGGACATCGCTCCTGGTCGTGCCCGGTTCCAATCCCATAAAGGTGTAAGGAAAATTGTTGCCGACGTTGTTGTGTTGCGGCGGAAAATAGTAGGACTCGGGCTTGCCCTCCAGGCCAACCAGCGCGGCTTGTTTGGAATTTTGGTGAAGGTGATGGGGAATCGGGCCCATGTTATCGAAGAACTTGGAATAAACCGGCCATTTTTTGTATTTGCGCCAGAGACGCTCTCCAATAATCAAGCCGCCGCACTCCGCCACAGCTTGCTGCAAGGTGAAACGTTGCCGCCCAGCGATGACATAGCTCAGGCCCTCGTCCGGCGTGCGATTCTCATTGGCGGCGGGCGTCGTGGAGGCGAACCAGCGTTCGTCAATGCCACCGCGATTCAAGCCAAAAGCGTAGAGATCGTCTGGATGAAGCTTGAGACGTTTGCCCGGCTGGAGGAAGGAGCGTGGCACCCAGCACGGCGCGAGTCGCAGCAACCCGCCGCTCTCAGCCAGGGCGGCTTCAACCAAAGGCGCGACTTTGTTTTTGATAATTTTGAAGGACGTGACGGTATTCATAGCGATTCAGTTGCCGCAGATTTGTTCATAAATTGGACTCGGTCACTATAAGAGGACGGCCATAACAGTCGAATTTTATTTTGGGCCGCGGAGATCACGCCCGCCAAAATCTGCATGGGCGACGGGGGCGATCGGAGTGGTGAATCCTGTTTTATGAATTTTGGGGTCCAAACGGCGTCTCAAAACGACGCCAGAACCTTTATTGACCATCCACCCCTGTGGGCTTACATTGCGCGTCCATTTTATGAATGTTTTGGTTTGTGATCCGATTTCGCCAAAAGGCATCGCGCTGCTCCAGCAGCGGGCCGAATTCAAAGTCACTGTCCTCAAGCAAAAGACGGAGGAAGCGGCCCTTTTGCCTTTGGTCAAGGACGTCCATGCGATGATCGTCCGTTCCGAGACTAAAATCACCCGCAATGTCATTGAGGCCGCCCCGAACCTGCGCGTGGTCGGGCGGGCGGGGGTCGGCGTGGACAATGTCGATGTCGAATCCGCCACCCAGCGAGGCATCGTGGTCATGAACACGCCCGGCGGGAACACCATTTCAACGGCGGAATTGACTTTTTCCATGCTGATGGCGTTGGCGCGCAAGATTCCCCAGGCCAATGCGTCCATGAAAGAGGGCAAATGGAGCCGCAAAGAATTTCAAGGCACGGAGCTGCTGAACAAAACGTTGGGCGTCCTGGGAATGGGGCGCATCGGCGGCGAAGTTGCCAAACGTGCGCAAGCCTTTGGCATGAAGGTTGTTGCTTACGATCCGTATCTGTCATTGGCCCGGGCCAAGGCCTTGCAGGTGGATTTGAAGGAGAATGTGGACGATGTCTATGCCGTGGCCGATTTCATTACCGTCCACATGCCGATGACAGAGGAAACCAAGGGCATGGTCAATGCGGCGGCCTTCGCCAAAATGAAACACGGCGCACGCATCCTTAATTGCGCCCGCGGCGGCATTATCAAGGAGTCTGATTTATTCGATGCCATCAAAAGCGGCCAGATAGCTGGCGCAGGTTTGGATGTTTATGAAACTGAACCGCCGCCCGCGGATTTCCCTCTGCGCGCGCTGCCGCAAGTCGTCATGACGCCGCACTTGGGCGCCAGCACCGAAGAGGCGCAGGAAAACGTGGGCATTGAAGTGGCTGAGGCTATCACGGATTATCTTTTGAAGGGCGCGGTGCGAAACGCCGTGAACCTGCCCAATCTTGACGCGCAGACCTTTGCCATCGTCAGGCCCTTCTTGAATCTCGGTGAGAAATTAGGCCGTCTGGCGGCCCAGCTTGCTCCCAAGCGCAACGACCGGATCGAAGTCACTTATGGAGGCAAAGCGCAGCAATGGCCCACCGACCCCATTACCCGGTCGATCCTCAAGGGCTTTCTGGAAATGGCTGGCGGCAAGGAGGTCAATCAAGTTAATGTCTTAACGCTCGCCTCCGCTTTAGGGCTGGAGGTTAAAGAAATCAAGTCGAGCGAAGAAACCGATTTTAATGAATGGCTGCACGTGGCCGTTTACTCGGGCACAGATAGGATTTCCGCCGGCGGAAGCGTTTTCGGCGCCAAGAACCAGCCCCGGATCGTCCGCCTCAATGGCCAGCCGGTTGAGATCGTGCCGGAAGGCGTATTATTTTTGATGAATAATAAAGACCGACCCGGTATAGTGGGCTACATTGGAACTTTGATGGGCAAGCACAACGTCAACATAGCCAGTATGAGCCTGGGCCGCGACAAAGCTGGCGGCCGAGCGCTGACGGTTTTGAACCTGGACAGCGTGCCGCCATCGGCCTTGCTGGAAGAAATCCAAAAGGACCGCGACATCAGCCATGTGCGGATAGTCAAATTTTAATTTAATACAATAAACATTAATTATATAACATGACACAGTTCCCCAAATCGCCGGTGCTTCCGGCCCTGCTGGCGTTCGCTTTGTTCCAACTGCCGGCAACGTTGCGAGCAGAATCGCCGGACACTCCGCCCAGCCTTTTCAACGACCCCATTGTGGCCTCGGGTAAAGGGTTTGAAGTCAAACGAAGCCAGGTGGATGACGCTTTCATCAATTACAATGCGTCTTTGGTGGCCAAGGGCAGCAGTATTCCCGAGACTCAACGGGCCTCGGTCCGTTCTAATTTGCTCAATAGCATTATCGTGGACAAAATCCTGGTTCAGATGGCGACGGACGACGATAAGGCCAAAGCCAAGAAGCAGGTCGATGATTATCTTGACCGGGCGCGCACCAACGCGCCCACCCCGGAGGCCTTTGACCAGCAGATCAAATCAACAGGGTTGACCCTGGCCCAACTCCATGACCGTTTGCAGGATGAACGTCTGAGCTCTGACGTCCTCTGGCGAAACATCACCAACGGCGTTGTGGTTACAGATGCTGAAGTAAAAAAGTATTACGATGACAATCCCGAAAGATTCAAGATGCCCGAGCGGGTCCGGGCGGCGCATATTCTCCTTTCGACTGAGGATCAAATAACGCACCAACCCATTCCGCCGGAAAAGAAGAAGGAAAAGCTGAAATTGGCCAATGAACTCAAGGCCCGCGCGGAAAAAGGCGAGGACTTCGCCGCGCTGGCCAAACAATATTCCGACGATCCCGGCTCCAAGAATAACGGGGGCGAATACACTTTCCCCCGCGGCAGAATGGTGCATGAATTTGAAACAGCCGCCTTTAGCATGAAGGTCAACCAGATCAGCGACCCGGTTGAAACCCAGTTCGGCTACCACATTATTAAACTGTTGGAGAAAATCCCGGCTGCCACAGTGGAATTCGCCAAAGCCGAACCGGATATCCGGGATGGCTTGATCCGGCAAGAAGTGCAAAAACGGCTGCCGGCCTATTTTGATAAACTCAAGGCTGACGCCAATGTGAAGATTGTCGATCAGGGACAGGACAAAGCGGCGGCCGCTCCGGCAAAGTAGGGGTCTATTTGTTGTTCGAGGTCGCCGGCTGGCCGAGGGCGCGGATTTTCTGATGGGCTTCGGCCGCATGGTTGCCTTGGGGAAATTCCCGCAGGTAATCGTTGTAGCTATCGACAGTATTGGCGAAGCAGGCCTGTTTCCAAAAGAAGTTGTCGCGCCGCAACCGCTGTTCATGCAGGTAGGCGGCATCGGTGTCGGATTTGGTTTGGGCAGCCGCCACATAAGCTTGGCGGATTTGGGCTCTTTTCATTTCCGCTCTTTGGCGCACGTCAAAGAGAACCAGGGCTTCGGCGGCGTGCCGGCCGTTGCGCCAACGGCTTAGGTAATACGAGTAGTTGGCAGAATGATTGTGCGACTTTGCCCACCACCAGGAAAGCTCTTCGCGCGTGACCGGCAGAAAATCGGCCAATAGCACCAGCGCAATGATCACCAGAAGGAGCTTTCGGCTTCGAGTCATGCCTATGGCTTATACCATCCTGAGCAATTCAGAGCAACTGTTATGCTTATGGTGGAGGCGTGTGTTGGGTCCAGCCTGCTGATACCCAATGCCGTCGGGCGGCCATACCGCTCGTGGCGCGGCTGCATTGCGGATTGACTGGGCCGCTGGAACAGTGCAATTTCACGCCATGGCGCGAATGCTTCGAAAACTGTTCCAGCCCGCTCACCAACCGTTACGGGAGGGCGGCAGTTTCTTTGGAATTCAAAAATCGGGACCTTTCCATTGGCCAACTGTTCTATGGCAACTGTTGACTCGTCCGGCGCAGTAACGAGCCACCAGCAGGCACTGTGGCCGCAAAGCAGGTCACAAGCCCTCGTGGCCGCCTGGTTGTTATGGGCCATTCCGATGCTGGTCATTGCCATGCTTGTCATCCATGACCCGTTCAAGCACACCGTCACCTTGGGCAGCTATCATCCGTCAGCAGAAAACTGGTGGGCGAGAAAGAACATATATATCGGCCCCTCCGGCATGAATTACCTGCCGCATTTCGCGATATTATACAGCGCCTTCCATTTCCTGCCGCTCGGATTGGGCGAGGTGCTCTGGCGATTATGCGCTGCGGCCACGCTTGCGGGCGGGCTTTGGTTCCTGGTGCGCGAACTCTTCGTTTTCGATCCTGAACGTCCATTTTTGTGGACGACGATTTTGGCATTGCCGCTCTCCCTCGCAGCCCTGCGCAATGGCAATGCGAATGCCATTTTCAGTGGCGTGACGCTTCTCGCCATTGTGGCAATCCTTCAACAACGATGGTGGTTGGCGATGGTATGGATGAGCTTGGCCACGGCTCTCAAACCATTGGGTATCGTCCTGCTGTTGCTGGCGTCGATCTATTATGCCCCTATCGCCCGCCGCCTGCCGGCGGGCGTTTTGGCGCTGGTCCTTTTTCCCTTCTTCTTCGCCTCGCCGGATTTTGTTTTAACGCAATACCGCGGGGCCTGGAATAATCTTTCGGCCTGCGCGGCCGTCACCGAGCATCGGTTTGCCGACCTCAACGGCATCTTGAGGACATTCGGAATGTCGCTGTCTGCCAAAGAATCCACATTCGTCCGTTTTGTGTCGGGCGGTGTCACTGCGGCGGCCTGGCTCTGGGGCGCCAGGCGATTCAGTCCGGCCCTCCGCTGCCTCTGGTTGTATGCATTGACCGCAGCTTACTTGATGTTGTTCAATCCGATGACCGAAGAAAACAGTTATGTAATCCTGGCGCCCGCCCTCGGGATATGGGGGGCCTGTTTTCTGTTCAATGAGGAATTGGGGGGGCGTCGGTTGGGATGGGCCATGGCCCTTATCGCGCTCGGCATGGTCTTGCTGCCGAATATTCTGCGACCTCTGTTTGGCAATTATTTCGCGCTTTTTTGGCATCCCTTGATGACTATTGTATTTGTCGCGGCCCTTATTTGCTTCGTCCATCGAACCGGGAGCGGAGAAGTTTTGCCCGCATCCGGGCCTGATTTATGAATGTGCCGCCTCTTACTCCTATCCGAGCGAACGATGGCAGATCATTAGCTCCATCGGCGGCGGGTGCGACGCCCGGCTCGCTGGATCTTTCCATCATCGTCCCGCTCTTCAATGAAGAAGAGAGCCTGGTCCCGCTTTATAATCAATTGATGCCAGTGCTGACGAAGTTGGGAAAAAGCTTTGAGATCATCTTCATCAACGACGGAAGCACCGATGCTTCCTACGCGGTCCTTTGCCGGCTGGCGGAAGCGGACCCGAAAGTTAAAGTGGTCAACTTTCGGCGTAATTTCGGACAAACGGCGGCGATGTCGGCAGGATTCGACCACGCCCGAGGACAGATCATCGTTCCCATGGACGCAGACCTGCAAAATGATCCCGCAGATATTCCGCTGCTTTTGAACAAGCTGGACGAAGGTTATGATGTAGCCAGCGGCTGGCGGAAAGACCGAAAAGACAAGGACGTGATCCGCATTTTTACTTCCCGCCTGGCCAACTGGATAATCAGCCAATTTACCGGGGTCGAACTACACGATTCAGGCTGTTCTCTGAAAGCCTATCGGGCCGAGATTCTGCGCGGGACCCGATTGTACGGCGAGATGCATCGCTTTATTCCGGCCCTGGCCAATTTGATGGGAGCCAGGATTTGCGAAGTCCCGGTTACCCATCACCCGCGCGAGTTTGGCAAGAGCAAGTATGGCTTCAAACGGATCTTAAAAGTGATTCTGGACTTAATCACGGTCAAATTCCTGGCTGATTTTTCGACCAAGCCGCTCTATATGTTCGGCGGAATAGGCGTGGTTCTTTTCGCGCTGGCCATTCTGTGCGGGGCGGAAACGATTTGGGTAAAAATCACTCAGGGGGCCTATGTCCACAATAATCCCGTCATTTTGATCGCTCTTTTCCTGGGCACTTTGGGCGTCAATTTCATCGTCATGGGATTGCTGGCGGAGTTGATCATTCGCACTTACCATGAGTCGCAAGGCAAACCGATTTACCACGTTCGAGATTTGAAGAATTTTTAGTCATGTGCGGCATTACTGGCATCGCGGACCTAAGGAATCCGATTTCCCCCGACGTTCTCCGGCGCATGGCCGATAGCCTGCGGCTCCGTGGGCCGGACGATGAGAGCTACTATATCCCTACGCCAGAGGCTGGGGGGACCGCTGTCGGCTTTGGGTTTCGACGACTTTCTATTATTGATCTCAGTGGCGGCCGGCAACCGATGTCCAACGAAGACGGTTCCCTTTGGATTGTTTGCAACGGCGAAATCTACAACCATGCCGAGCTGCGCGTCGAACTGGAGGCCAAAGGACATAACTTCCGCACCCACAGCGATATTGAAGTATTGCTTCATCTATATGAGGAGATGGGGCCGGAGTGCGTGACCAGGGCCAACGGCATGTTCGCGCTTGCGATTTGGGATTCCAAAAACCAGACCCTTTATCTGGCTCGCGATCGCATGGGCAAAAAGCCGCTCTATTACCGCGATACTCCCACGCAATTAATTTTCGGTTCGGAAGTCAAGGCTCTGCTCATGCATCCGGACTGCCCGCGAGAGCTGGACGCTAGAAACTTGAGCAAATATCTGGCTTACGAATATGTTCCGGCGCCGCACTGCATTTTCAAAGGCATCCACAAACTTCCGGCCGGACATTGGTTGACTTGGCGGCGGGGCCAGACGCGCGTGCAGCGTTACTGGGACGTCCAGTTTTTTCACGGCGCACCGGACAGGTCTGAAAATGAGGTTGCCGAAGAACTGCTGGAGCGTCTCAAGCAATCAGTTCGCCTGCGGCTGATCAGCGATGTTCCTCTGGGAGTTTTTTTAAGCGGTGGTATCGATTCAAGTTCCGTCGTTGCCATGATGGCCCAGTTGATGCCGCCGTCGCAGATCAAAACCTTCGCCATCGGCTTTGAAGACAAATCGTTCGACGAATCCTCCTATGCGCGTCGAGTAGCCGGTTTTTTTGGAACCGATCACCGCGAGCAGATCCTGCAAAGCAAAACGTTGCTCGATATTCTGCCCGAGATCGCCGGCTTTTTGGACGAACCGATGGCCGATGCTTCGATCATTCCAACCTACCTTCTATCCAAATTCACCCGGCAATATGTCACCGTCGCCCTGGGCGGGGACGGCGGAGACGAACTTTTCGCCGGTTATCCGACTTTTCAAGCACATCGGATGGCGCAATTTTACAAGGTCCCGCAGGCGTTGCACGAGCGGATGATCCGGCCCATGGCGGAATGGCTGCCAGTGTCGAACGGCAATATCAGCTTTGATTTCAAGGTGAAACGATTTCTGCGAGGCATGGGTTCGCCCCCTGAAATTCGCGACCAAATGTGGATGGGGTCCTTCACTCCCGACGAACAGCGGTCCCTGTTCCAGGAAAATACCGGGGAAATCGACGCCTATGAGGACATCCTGGAGGCGGAAAAAAACTGCGCGTCCGGCAACAGCATGGAGCGGTTGATTTATCTTTACTGCAAATTCTACCTGCAGGATTGCATTCTGACAAAAGTGGACCGCGCCAGCATGGCCTGTTCTCTTGAGGCGCGCGCCCCTTTTTTGGATTACACCTTTGTCGAGTTCGTCAATTCGATTCCATTCCGCCTCAAGCTCAAAGGCTTGAAAACGAAATACATTTTAAAAAAAGCGATGCAAAACAAACTGCCTCCGGAAATTCTGGCGCGGCGCAAAAAAGGTTTCGGCATTCCGGTCGGCAAATGGTTTCGAAATGATTTGCGCAGCCTTCTGCTTGACACATTGTCCGAATCGCGCCTGCGTCAACAAGGAATTTTCAACCCTGCCGAGGTGGCGCGTCTTGTGGACGAACACTTGGACGGAAGGAAAGACAATCGCAAGCAATTGTGGACGCTTTTCATCTTCCAACTTTGGTATGAGCATTACGGAGTCGCGTCCTCCGGCCCTGCCTCCAGTGAAACCAGCCCCATTCTGTCAACGATAAGCTAGCTCTTATGATCACCGTATGGTCCCGAGGGGTTGCCGACGACAACATGCCGGAACAGATGCTGCTCGACACCATCGAGAAAGTCCGCCGGCATCCCTGGTATGCGGCCCGGGCCAGATTGGTCCTGGCCGTCTTGAAACGTCATGGCGTCGCGCCTCCCGCCAAGGTTGTAGATGTCGGATGCGGTTGGGGCGTAACACTCGACGTCCTCGAAGCCGCCGGCTATGGCGCCTGCGGGCTGGATATTTCACGGCAAATCTTGGAACGCATTGACCGGCCCAACCGCCAATTGATCGAGGCGGATTTAAATCAAAAATTGCCCCCGGAGGCCGGAATAAACGACGGTTTGCTGTCCCTCGATGTTATAGAACACATCGATGACGACGTTGGAACTGTCAAACGCATGGCTCCATTGCTTCGGCCAGGCGGCATCGCCGTCATCAGTGTGCCCGCCCTTCCAGAGCTCTATGCTGAATTCGACCGTATCCAAGGCCATCGCCGCCGTTATGTTCCAGAGCGGTTGCGCGAAGCATTCGCCGAAAGCGACCTGGCCGTGCAGGAAATTTTCTGGTGGGGCGCATGGATGGTTCCGATTGTGCGGCGCTCGCGAAAATCCGCGAGCAGCGCGAACAAAACCTACGCCGATTACTTGCGTCTTCCGCCCTGGCCATTTCCATGGCTGGCCAGACTGGCCTACGCTTGGGAGCATTCGCGGGCTTTGGAGGGTAAATTGCGCATAGGCACCTCTTTGTTTGCAGTGGCCCGGCGCGCGTCCAACGGCGCCGTCAAATCGTGAATTAAAGTTGAGTTCGGAGATTTTGGCAGAACTTGATTAGATTGTTGCTGGCTGAGTGTAAAGAAACTCGAGTGGAAAATTTTTGGTTGCGACCGGCGTGTCTCGGAGTTCAAAGTAAATCTATGACAACAGAGGAAAATTTAAAATTACTCAATCGAAGCGCAAGGCATCTCTTGAAGATCACGGATACGCTTTGGGGCAAGCATCTTGAAGACAAAGCATGGATAATTGCCATGCGCGAGGTCATTGAGGATTTGATCGCTGCGCAGCCTGGAAAAACACAGAAGGCGGCAGAAGTTGCGATTAAGAAGCGGCAGAGGGCCGTTTTGCAAACGCTCTTGGAGCGCGTTGAGAATCAATCGCCGTCAATTGCAGCCCAGTTAGATCGTCGGGATATTCGAGACGTGCTTTAAGCGGTGGGATATGGATAAACCACTTTTTGTGAAATGCTCATGCCTGCATTGCGATGAGCAAATTGAATTTGATGGATACCGATTAGGTCACGATGAAGTAAGGAAAATTGATTGCCCTCATTGTGGGTCTAAGACTCCAATTTCTTGGGCGCGAGTGATGTCCCCCGCCCAATGTGGTCAGACAATTGATCTTGGGTCCGGCGACGGCTGGGCGAACGATCCCAGTGCGAGAGTGGCCTTCGTGACTTTGGCTATGAGGGGGGCTGCCCGAAGCGACGCAAAATCAATGGGATTTTTGGGCTTGGCCTATTATCACGGCATTGCAATTAAAGCGGACCATGGAGAGGCGGCAAAGTGGATTCGTCGTGCAGCGGAGGCTGGCGAGTCCGATGCGCAATTTAATCTCGGCGTCTTATATCATCTTGGGCATGGATTCGCGCAAGATCCATCTGAGATGTTTGCCTGGTGGCTCAAGGCGGCGAATCAAGGCAACGCCGATGCCCAGAACAACCTTGGTTATCTTTATGACGCCGGCGAAGTTGTCAATGGGGACTGCATTGAAGCCTACAAATGGACTATGTTGGCCGCCGATCAAGGATATGTCGGATCGCAAGAACGCTGCAATGAAATTGGCTCAAGGATGACCTGTGAAGAACGGGACGAGGCAAATCGGCGCATTGAACATTTTATTAAGGCGCTGCGCGAAAGACCGGCCCGATCGATCTCGTGGTGGGAACAAATAATGTCCCAACGCGATGAACAGCAAAGGCGGAATGTCGCAGTAATCGAAACCAACAGCATACTTGTCTGTGAAACAAATTACATGCGGCGTCCGATTCCTAGCGACGTTCGTAGAGAGGTATGGTCTAGGGACAGCGGCGCGTGCGTGAAATGCGGGAGCAAGCAACAAATCGAATTCGATCACATTGTCCCTATATCAAAAGGGGGCAGCAATACTTCTCAAAATATAGAACTTCTTTGCCTTCCATGTAACAGGGCCAAATCGAACAGGATTGACTAGCGGAATGTTGACGGTCGGTGCTGGTTTAAATTAAATGGTGTCATGGCGGAAATAGAGCAAATGTATGTCGTTCAATTTAAAGCCAATCCTCATTTGGATAGCGATAAATTTGGAAAAATCTCGGTTTCCTTTTGCACATACTGGGTTAAAGCCAAGGACAGAGAAGACGCAGGCAGAAAGGCTATAGCTCACGCCGCCAATAAAGGATGGATTGCGACTGGGGTGGCTGAAATCGGATTTACTAATAGAGACATGTGTCCTAACGATCCGACAACCCTCGCAGCATTTGATTATGCGACCGCAACCGGAATATCAGGAGTTATTGACGGATACGACGCCAATCCTCCTCAAAACAATTGACCGATTTCCGATGGTCTCGCTCAGCCGCAACAATCTAATCCAGCACCACCATATTTCTCACACCTTCCCGATCCATTTTCGGTCCTCCCAAACGGCGCGAAGGGAGGTCAAATTGCGGCGGTCGAAAATATTCCTGGCCGCGGCGGCCAACCGGCCCTTTTTCAGATTTTGATAGGCGTCGCTGGCACTGATGGCGACAAATTGCAGCACGCTCGGATCGCGGTAACAATCAATCATGCACTTGGTGCATCCGTCACGGATCAACTTCGTCTCGTCGAATTCATAAATGGAACACATCGGCTTGTCCCAGGCGTGGCAACGATACAGATTGAGGTTCCAATCGAGATAAAAATACTTGTGTCCCCCCAGGCAACCGAAACGCTCCGGCTCCTTGCGCAAATGACGTTGCATCTCGGTGAGCGATTCACGCGGATTCACCACGGGGTAGCCGCTTTGCTTCTTCATCCGCTTAATTTGTTCAAACACGCCGATGAGTTCCTCCGTATTATAACTCACAAGAGCAGAATCGCTGAAGCTCAGGTAACTGGAGGCGAGGCTGGTGAGCGGGTAGCTGAAGGTGCAACTGGCAAATCCCAGTGACCGCAGGAAATCGGGCAGCTTGGCATAATCGTCAATTAATCGACTGGCGGTCACGCTGGCGGTCGTTTGCAAGCCCAATTGGGTGAAAACTTCGTTGGCGTGTTTGATTTTTCGGCAAACCTCAGGCAGGCCGCGATTCTTTTCGTGGCGAACGACATCATGGGAATCAATCGACATGATGACGCTGCTTAAGCCATCGGCGGCCATGGCGCGCATGTTTTGATCTGTCCAGAGCGAACCATTGGTGCAGACCATCGGGTGAATGCCATGCTCCGCGGCGTAGCGAATCATCTCACGGAGATTCTTATGAATCAACGGCTCTCCGCCGACAAAAAGAAGATAACCAATATGGTTTTTGACGCAAATATCGATCACGTCTCGCGCTTCCTCCAGTGAAACGCTGCGGCGCTGGCGGGGATTAAATCGATCCACGGCGAAGCCGCAGAAATCGCATCTGGCGTTGCAGACATTGGTGATGGCGAATTGCAGATAGCCCGGCCCGCCATGGGAAAGAATCTCGCCGAGCAGATACCGCAAAGTCTTCTTCGGCTTGACCACAGGCGCTAGATTTTCGGGGACGTTAACGGCGGGAGACTTGCCAACCGCGGCTTCATTTCGCAAAGCGGTAGAGGTGTCCATAATTAAAGCACACTGGCTTTGACAACGGCAAAAGTCCAGTTTTTCATGTAAGCAATAACCATGATTACTCCATCGGAAGAAGTCGGACAACTGAATGGTTCAGCCTTCGGACTGGATTTCCAGGCTGTTCTCTTTTTCAGTTTAGCCACCACAGCTTCGTAAAATAAAATTGTTTTTACAAAATCCTAGCCAAACGACGTCCAACCTTTATCCTGTGGGCCGTTGAACACTGTCGTGGAAATTCATGACTTAAGGGTCGAATTCCCGAGCCGCGAGTTTGGCCAGCGCAGTAAAGTGGCCGTCGATGGCTTGAATCTCGGAGTCCGTTCCGGCGAAGTCTTCGGATTTTTAGGCCCAAATGGGGCCGGCAAAACCACGACGATGAATGTTTTGCTCGGCTTTGTTAACGCTTCCGGCGGTTCGGCCTCCATCTTTGGCGTCGATGTCGATCAGCCCATTGCGCGGCAGAAGATCGGTTATCTGCCTGAGCTGACTTATTACTACAAATTCCTCAATGCGGAGGAACTGCTGCGTTTTTATGCCCGCATCTTCCGGATTCCCCGCGCGGAACGGGAGCGGCGCATCGATGCCGTGCTGAAATTGGTCGAACTTGAGGCCGTCCGCAAGCGCCTCATCAAAACTTATTCCAAAGGCATGCAGCAGCGAGTCGGATTGGCCCAGGCCCTGATTAATGACCCGGACCTGCTTATTCTGGACGAGCCCACCAGCGGTTTGGACCCATTGGGCCGCATGAAAGTGCGCGCCATTATTCAGCGTTTGAAGGAGCAGGGCAAAACGGTCTTTTTTTCCTCCCATGAATTAGGCGAAGTGGAAACGGTTTGCGACCGCGTGGGGATTTTGCATGAAGGCAAATTGAGAGTGGAGGGTCGCGTCAGCGATTTGGTCGGGCAATATCAATGCAATCTTGAAAACGTATTCCTCAAAATCGTGGGTTACCAGCCGCAATCCTGACGCCAACAACATCTTCGCCATCGCGGGCGTGGTGATCAAGGAACTGTACCGGCGGAAGGATTTCTATGTCCTTTTCGCTTTGATCGTGCTGATCACGCTGATCCTGGGTTCCCTCAATTTTTTTAACGACGACCGCATTGTCCGTTACCTCAAAGAGGCCTGTTTGCTTTTGATATGGCTCTTCTCGCTGGTGATCGCCGTCACCACCACCGCGCAGCAAATCCCGGCGGAACGCGAAAGCCGCACGATCTATCCTTTGCTGGCCAAGCCAGTCGGTCGCGGCGAATTCATCGCCGGCAAATTTCTCGGCTGCTGGCTGGCCTGCGGAATTTCCCTGCTGGCTTTTTATTTCTTTTATGGACTCCTTTCCGCGTCGCGCGAGCACACCTTTCCGTTCCTGGCCTATTTTCAGGCGATCTGGCTTCATTGGATGTGCCTGGGCATAATTGTCGCTTTGGTCTTGCTCGGCTCCCTTGTTTTCGCCGCGCCTTCCTCCAATGCCACCATTTGTCTCATTGTCGTGCTGGGGATTCTCTTTGCCGGCGGACACCTTAACGGCATTGCGCTCCAAATGCGCGGGCTGAGAGGATCGATTGTTTATGCCATTTATTACGCCATTCCTCATCTCGAATGGTACGATGTCCGGGAATTGATCATCCATAACTGGGGTCACATAGATTGGCTGGCATGGGGGGGCGCGAGCGTCTATGCCATCCTCTACATCGGCATCCTCCTGGGCTGCACGTGGTTGGTTTTTCATCGAAAAACGCTGGCAGTATGATGCGTTTTGTCATCTTATTCCTTTTCGTCTGTTGCATGACGCTGGCCACCGTCCTGGACCCCTCGTTTCGGCGGCTGCACAACCCGGAGAATTCTTCCCCCAACCTGCTGGTCGCGTTGATGGGCGACAGCCGCCGCCTTTTCGCCCACGAATTTTTTGCCAAGGCTGATGCCTACTTTCACAGCGGGTTTTATCCCACCATTTTCGACGCCAAACCCGGCGGGGAATTGGACTTGAAGGAGGAATCGCACGAAAAGCAGGCCGGGGCCGGGAATCATGAAGAAGAACCTTCCTTTCTCGGACCGCCCAAGGATTGCTTCGACCGCTTTGGCCGGAACTTTTATCCGACCGTTCACACGCACTTGCACGGCGGTAACGAGCGCGAGATGTTGCCCTGGCTCAAGCTTTCGGCCGAACTCGATCCGCACGAAGTTGCCACGTATTTGACAGCCTCATACTGGCTGCGCACGTCGCTGCACAAGCCGGATGAGGCTGAACAATTTCTTCGCGAGGGCCAGCGCTCCAATCCGAATAGTTATGCCATCTTGCTGGAATTGGGGCACGTTTATTTGGAAAACCGCAATAACCCTCGCGTCGCTCGAAACATTTTTATTCAGGCCCGCCAAAAATGGCGCCAACAGGACGCCGCCGGGGACAAACCCGACCCGCATGATTACGAAGAAATTCTGGGCGGAATCGTCAGGGCCGACGCCACGCAAGGCAATTTGAAACGGCAACTGGCCGATCTGGAGGAGTTGCTTAAAGTGGCCCACAGTAAAGAGCCTCTCCAGATCGAGATCGATGAATTGAAGACCAAATTGGCCGCGCCCAAGCAGTGAGTTTCGCTTGCGGACGGCCAAAGTCATCTTTGAAGGCGCGATTCTGAGTTTCGCAAAAATTTAACAATAGTTGTCCTCGCGAAGACGGCTCGTTCGTCTTATTTTTGGATCAGTTAATAATAACAATGAACTATAAAAAAATATGACCAAGAATTACCATGTTAGTCCTTATCTGATTTTTGATGGCCGCTGCGAGGAAGCCATTGAATTTTACCGCAAAACTGTGGAGGCCGAGCAACTGATGCTGATGCGCTACAAAGACATGCCGCCGGAAGCCAAGGCCCAGCAGTGCGGTCCAAAGGTGAACGAAAACAAAGTCATGCACGCCCGTCTCAAGATCGGCGGCTCTACCATCCTGTTAAGCGATGGACCTTGCTCGGGAAAATTCGATGGCTTTTCTCTGTCGCTAACGGTGTCCGCGCCCACGGAGGCGGAGCGGTTGTTCACAGCACTGTCGGCCGGCGGCAAGGTGGACATGCCATTAAGCAAAACTTTTTTCTCGCCCGCATTTGGCATGTTGACCGATCGTTTCGGCGTCAAATGGATGGTTTACGTCGGCACCACGGAATGACCCGGGCGGCTTTCTGACCCGGTGCCAAAGCAGGAACGATGCAGTGGTAGAGGGGAGCGCGACCGTCTCGGTCGCATCCAGTTGGCGTCTCGCCGACTGGCCCCGTTCTTTCCTTCTGCGCCCTCTTGCCGCTCTGCGCGATTTTTCCGCTTTCAATTTGCAATACGGGGGAAAGCCTGCGTCGAGTCCTGATGCAATTCCATTTAGATAGCGTCTTTGCTTCTTTGCGCCTTTGCGTTAATTTCCATGTCCCTGCAAAAAACATTTTTGAACGCAAAGCCGCCAAAGCGCCAAGCCGCCATAAGAGAGAGACTCAACAGGCAGAGAGTCACCCCCTCTTGGTCTATTTTGCATGACAACTCTGGTTTTCCAGGTTAGTTTTTCCCCGTGAGCGCCATGGAAATCATAAATGAACTTCCCAAGCTGACCGAAGCTGAGTTGAGGTCGGTTCGCGCGCGGTTGCTTGAATTGGCGGCCCTAAATGAGGATGTGGCACTCTGCGATCAGACCGCAATTGAAGGCGCGGTGATGCTCGACCGCATGGAGGAAGACGATGGCCGCCGTCAACGCCGGTGAAGTCTGGATGATTGATTTTGGAATGGCGGCTAAAGTGCGTCCCGCCTTGCTGCTTACCGGCGCTCCTGCCGATGATGAACTGGATGTTGTGACCACCTTGCTTCACACGACCGCTTTGCGTGGCAATAAGTGGGAACTTTCCATCCCAAAGCCTTTTCTAAAGCCAGGCGCATTTCACCTTCAACAGATTCAAACCATTTCGACAGTCAAACTAGAACGAAGACTAGGTGCGCTGAATAGCGATGAAATGAATCGCGTCCTGGATGCCCTGGCAAAACGGTTTAGCATGTGACCTCGCCCGTTACGGAAAGCCTTGCTTTCCGCAGTCGTTGCCGGCCTGGTGGCAAATGAATGCGGCGAGCTTCGGATTCGCAATCCGCAAATGCCAGGCTTTGGCGCCACTCGAAACTCGCCAAGGCCGTCGTTTCCTGTTTCAATTCGGCGTCGTGAAAATCCTGGTCATCGGCTCCGGCGGACGTGAGCACGCCCTGGTCTGGAAGCTGGCGCAGTCGCCGCGCGTGACGGGCCTATGGTGCGCGCCCGGCAACCCCGGGATCGCCGCCGAGCAGCTCGCTTCCAATCGATCCCAGGTGCAATGCGTTGGTATTCAGGCGGAAAGCCTGCCTGCGTTGCTCACCTTGGCCAGGGACAACCAAATCGCGCTCACGGTTGTCGGGCCGGACAATCCGCTCGCATTGGGCATTGTTGATCTCTTTCAACAAAACGGCCTGCGCATTTGGGGGCCAAACCGGCAAGCCGCTCAATTCGAGTCCTCCAAAGCGTTTTCGCAGGATTTTATGGAACGGCACGGCATTCCGACGGCGCGTTCAAAGGTCTTTTCCGATCCTGCCCAAGCCAGGAAATTCGCGGCGATATTGGACGGAAAATGCGCCGTCAAAGCTGACGGGCTGGCTTTGGGTAAAGGCGTCCTGCTTTGTCATTCAACGGGCGAGGCCAATGTTGCGATAGACGAAATGCTGGTCGGAAACAAATTCGGCGCGGCGGGCAGGCGAATTGTCATTCAAGAATTGCTTGAAGGGATGGAGATTTCGCTCCATGCGATGTGCGATGGCACGACGACCCGTCTCTTCCCGACCTCGCAGGACCATAAGCGCATTGGCGAAAACGACACTGGCGCGAACACGGGCGGCATGGGTGCTTATTCGCCGACGCCATTTCTGAACCCCGCCCAATTGGAGGAAGTCTCCAAAGCGATCCTCGGCCCGTGGTCTGAAGGATGCCGCGAGGAGAAGATTGATTTTCGCGGCGTTCTTTACCCCGGCGTCATGCTGACGAAGCAAGGGCCGAAAGTGCTGGAATTCAACGCCCGTCTTGGCGATCCGGAAGCGCAGGTTTATTTGATGCGCCTCGAAATCGACTTGCTCGAATTGCTTGAGGCGTGCGTTGATGGCACTCTGTCCAAATGCGAACCTCGCTTCGGCGGCGCGGCGGTTTGCGTCGTCATGGCCTCGGCGGGATATCCCGGCTCCCCTCTCAAAGGAAAGGTCATTCACGGATTGGATGAAGCAGCGCGATTGCCGAACACCAAGATTTTTCACGCAGGCACCGCGCAGGAAGGCGACAAGATTGTGACAGCGGGCGGGCGCGTCCTGGGCGTCACTGCTTTGGGCAGCACGCTGGCCGAAGCCCGCGACCAAGCCTATTTGGCGGTCAGCAAAATACGATTCGACGGAGCCCAGTTTAGGCGCGATATTGGCGCGAAAGCGCTGCTGTAACGACATGGCAAACGACGAAACGCGGCATGAATTAATTATGAGAACAAAAGGAATGCTTTTATTGACGCTTTTGGGCGGGCTGGGCCCCGTTTCAGCAATGGCACAGCAAGACGTGTCTAATTTGCGCGAAGTCTATCAAATTCTCGCCACCAACCTTGAAGGGGTCACCGCCAATGAATTGGATCATGCCGCCGTGGTGGGTTTGGTTCACGAACTCGGCCCGCGCGTTGGCTTGGTGACGCCCGGGGCGGAAAACTCGACCGTCTCTGCGCTGGCCGAGGCGCGCGTGTTTGACAATGCGTTTGCTTATTTTCGCGTCGCTTCCGTGACCTCCAACTTGCCCGATGCTTTTCGAACCGCCTACAAGCAGATGACCGAAACCAACAAGAGCAAGATCAAAGGTCTGGTGCTTGATCTCCGTTTTGCTGACGGCTTCGATTACGCCGCTGCCGCCAAATTAGCCGATTGCTTTTTGAGTTCCGAACATCCGCTGTTGGATTGGCAATCCGGTTCGGCCCATGCGACTCTGAAGTCTGACGCCATTACCATTCCCGTCGCCATCCTCATCAATTCCCAAACCATGGGCGCGGCTGAGGGCGTGGCTGCCGTGCTGCGCGATACCGACGTTGGCCTGATCCTCGGCAGCCAGACTGCCGGCCAAGCCAACACTTTTAAGGAATTTCCCTTGCTCGACGGCAGCCGGTTGCGCGTCGCAGTGGGGCACGTCGGTTTTGGTTCCGGCAAAACGTTGACCAACGGCTTGACTCCAGATATTGCCATCGAGACCAGCCTGGACGACCAACGGTCTTATCTCCAGGACCCCTACAAGAACTTGCATCCGTCTCTGCTTTCCAAAACAGAAAACGCCAAAGCCATGTTGGATCAACCGCGCATGAATGAAGTCGAGTTGATTCGCGAGCATAACGCCGGAGAGGACCGGAACGGGGCCGAGGCTCGTTTACCCGATGCGCCGGCCACCACGCCCGCGGTCGTTGATCCGGCGTTGGCGCGGGCGTTGGACTTGTTGAAAGGGTTGGCCGTCGTCCAGCCGAACCGCTCTGGTTAGTTCCTGTTTGGAAAGCCGCCCAATCGTTGTTTGAAAAGCATTCCGGGCTGGTCAACAATTTTGAGCCAGCCCCCCTTGCGTTGACCGCAACTTTTATGCATACGACCAATATTTCAAGCTGGCAGCACCGCCATGATTTCTGTGGCGAATTCTCCGGTGCGGAAAAAAGCACCAAGCGTGTTTTGGCCCTGACCGCTGCGATGATGGTGATTGAAATCGTCGGCGGCTTGAAACTTCACTCGATGGCGCTGTTCGCGGATGGCTGCCACATGGCCACCCATGTCGCTGCTTTTTTGATTACCGTCGGTGCTTACGTGCTGGCGCGGCGTCATTCGGGCAATGCCGCTTTTAGTTTTGGCACCGGCAAAATTGCGGTGCTGGGCGCCTTCACCAGCGCGATAATTTTGGGCGGCATCGCACTTTTCATGGCAGTTGAGTCGGTCGCGCGCCTTCTTCATCCGCTGCCGATACACTTCAATGAAGCCATCGCCGTGGCCTGCGTGGGATTGGGAGTCAACGTGGTCAGCGCCCTTTTGCTGAAAGACCACCATCACCATTCTGCAACGGAACACCACCACGATCACAGCCAGGGGCATGGGAACCATCACGATCTGAATTTGAAAGCAGCCTACATCCATGTGCTGGCCGACGCTGTTACGTCGATTTTGGCGATTGGCGCGCTGACAGGAGGAAAACTGCTTGGCTGGGTTTGGCTGGACCCTGTGATGGGTCTCGTTGGCAGCGCCGTGATCTCGCAATGGGCCTTCAGCCTGGTTCGCGAAACGCACGTTATTTTGTTGGACAAGGAACCTGATAGTTCCGATTTGAATGCCGAGATACACAAAGCGTTGGAGGGCGATTCGGACACAAGAATCGCTGACCTTCACATTTGGCAGGTCGCCGCCAATAAATTTGCGGCAATCATTTCGGTCGTGGCGCACAAACCAAAATCGCCGCAAGCCTACAAGGAACTGCTGCGAGAGCACGAAGAATTGGTGCATGTCACCGTGGAGGTGAATCTCTGTGCGGGCGATGAGAGCGTAAGCTCGGCGGCGTAATGAAATTAATCCTCCACCGGGGCCGCGGCGGCAGTGCGGATGGTCTTCTTGAATTGATCCAGGCCCTGGTCAAATGCGGCGGAAATCGGCATGACCCTGAGACGGCGGTGCTTGCGCTTGAACTTTTTCAGATTTTCCTCGGCCACCGGCTCGTCCATTTTATTGGCGACAACCAGCCGCGGTTTGTCCATGAGGGCGGGATCATGCAAACCCAATTCCTCGAGCAATTGCCGGTAGTCGTCCGAAGGGTCGCGCCCGTCGGTCCCCGCCATGTCAAGCAAAATGACCACCAGGCGGCAACGCTCGATGTGCCGCAGGAAGGCATGTCCGAGACCGGCATTCTGATGCGCGCCGGCGATCAATCCCGGCACGTCGCAGACGGTCAGGCGAAAATAGTCGGGATACTCGACGATGCCAATCTGCGGATGCAGCGTGGTGAAAGGATACGGCGCGACCTTGGGCCGCGCCTGAGAGATTGCGCCCAGCAACGTGGATTTGCCCGCATTGGGAAAACCAACCAGGCCGACTTCGGCGATGATGCGAAGCTCGAGCAAGAAGTCGCCTTCATCACCCGCTTCTCCAGGCTGGGCGAAACGAGGCGTCTGCCGGCGTGCCGTGGCAAAATTGCGATTGCCCAATCCACCGCGCCCGCCCTTGGACAAAATAAATTGTTGACCGTCCTGGGTCAGGTCCGCGACCAACTCGCCTTTGCGCGCAAAATCGCGCGGCGCCGCCTCTTGTTCCAAATCAATTTCCATGGCGCGCTCCGTGCCTGCGCGGCGGATGATGGGCCGTCCGGCCGAGCCGGTCAAAAGCGTCGCCGGTTTGGCTTTCGGGTCATCTTTCGCCTCGGGCGCCGCCTCGCCTTCGATACTCCAAACGAGCGTGCCGCACGGCACTCTTACGATCAAATCCTTGCCCGAAATGCCATCCATGCCTTTGCCCATGCCCGCGCCGCCGTCCTGGGCCAACAGGCGGGAATTGTAAAATTGCGCCACAAGATTGTTCAAGTCATGGTCGGCTTGGAGGATGACGCTGCCGCCGCGCCCGCCATTGCCGCCGCTGGGGCCGCCCTTGGGACGGAAAATTTCGCGCAGGAAAGCGACGCACCCTTTGCCGCCATGGCCGGCCCGCGCATAGACTTTTACTTCATCAACGAACATCGGATTCTCCCGGTGGGGAACGATTTCTTGAACAAAAAAGGCGAGGCCTGAATGAACCTCGCCGCGATAATTTCTTGAAAGCTAATCCTGCTCTTAATCGAGATACGAATCAAAGAGGATTAAGATTAGTTGCTCGCCACTTTGCCGTCTGTGGCTGGCTGCACGTTGATGCGGCGGCTTTGCTTGTCGAACAGGACTTTCCCATCGGTCAGAGCGAAAAGCGTCCAATCCCGTCCAGTGCCGACGTTTTGGCCGGCGATGAACTTGGAACCGCGCTGGCGGACGAGGATGCTGCCGGCGGTCACAAATTGACCTCCAAATTCTTTCACGCCGAGGCGTTTGCTGACGCTGTCGCGCCCGTTGCGTACACTACCTTGGCCTTTCTTATGTGCCATAAACTTTTTTTAACCTTTTATTTCTTTGATCCGCACCACCGACAACTCCTGGCGATGGCCGATCTTTTTATGATAACCTTTGCGGCGCTTCATCTTAAAGGTGACCTTCTTATCGCCGCGAATATGTTCAACGACATCGGCTTCCACCGTGACGTTTGCGACCGTCGGCGAGCCGTGAGTAAACTTGCCTTCTTCACGGCTAACCAGCAGGACGCGTTCAAAGATGACCGACTTGCCCGCTTCCACGGGCAGCCGCTCCACCTCCACCGTGTCGCCTGCGCTGACGCGGTATTGCTTACTTCCACTTTCGATTACAGCATACATAAGACCACTTTCAAAAAAGGACGGTTATCCAATCAAAATCCTTCAACCATGTCAACTTTTTCTTCGACATTTTGTCACTTTCCTTGAATTGAGCCATTACATGCTGAATGCCAAGACCTTAACATGACATTTAGGGTCGTGCAAGCGGCCGAAGGGCGATTTTCCAAATTCGTCACAATGGTCACAAAAGCGCCATATACAGCAGTTTTCTGCCGTTTTGCATGTTGTAAGGCCAATCAAGGCTTGGCAAATATGATACATGATTGTCGAAACATCAAGATTGCTGCTCCGTGAGATCACTCTCGGTGACTTGGATTTCATGGCGGCCATGCTCGGCGACCCTGAGGTGATGCGGTTTTGGCCCAGGCCAATGACGCGCCCGGAGGCGGAGGCGGAAATTCGGAAAATCCAAACCAAATATGCCAAGGACGGCTGCAGCTTTTGGCTGGCTGTGGAAAAGACCTCCGGCCAGCCAGTTGGACAGGCTGGAATCCTGATTCAATCTCTCGACGGAAAGGAGGAAGCAGAGCTGGCTTACAAGACCCACCGTCCTTATTGGCGGCAAGGTTACGCGCTCGAAGCCTCTCTCGCCTGTTTACGCTTTGCCTTTGACGTCCTCGGGCGGCAGTGCGTGACAAGCCGCATTCGACCCGAAAACACGCCATCCATCAAGCTGGCAACGAAGCTTGGTCTGAAACCTGGAACCCGGATCATGTTTGCCGGCTTCGAGCACATCATTTTCTCCATTGAAAAGTCCGCCTTTTCCTCGCTGCACTTGGGCAAAGACGCCCCAACGTAGCCATTATTTACCTCGATGGCGTTTAAAAATATCACAGAACTATCTGAGATGATCGCGGGACCAACAACTTACGCTTCCACTCGTTCATGACGACCGCCCAACCGCCTGGGATGCTGCGGAAATTCGCGCCTGGTATTTTCTGGTTTGCTGCGCTGGCCGTTGTGTTGCTGGTTTTGCTGCATGAGTCATTGTTCATGGGCAAGGGCCTTGTCGCAGCGGGTGCCATTTTGCAGTGGCCGCCTTGGAACCACGAGATTCATCCGGCGAACTCTTTGCTCTCCGACCAATACCTAACCTTTCTGCCAACGCAAGAGTTTGTGCATCAGCAGAAGAGCCTTCCCCTATGGGATCCGAACCTGTGCTGCGGCGTGCCCAACCTTGGTTCCATCCAGGGAGCGTTGCTTTCCCCGATTCGGTTGCTGTTTTCGCCGCTGAATCCATTCTCGGCGAATGGTCCAAGCGCGTTCTTAAAGCTCTGTCTGGCGGGCTGGTTCACCATGTTTTACGTCCGCTTGATTGGCGTTTCTCGAGCGGCCGCGTTGCTGGCAGGAATCATCTTCAGCCTGTCGGGATTCATGATAGTCTGGCTCGGCCATCCCCAGGTAAACAGCGCGATTTGGTTGCCGTTATTGCTTTATTTTGCAGAGAAATCGTTCAAGGACGGCCACGCCAATGCGTTCGCCCCGCCCGCTCTTCGGGCGTGGGCTGGTTTCGCGGTCGCCTTTGCGTTTATGATCCTCGGAGGACACCCGCCGACCGTGATCCATATTTCAATTGTCCTATTCGTCTATTTCATTTTCCGTTGCATGGCGAATCGCGATGGCCAGGAGTTTCGCCGCCTGACTTTGCTAATCGCATCAGTGACCCTTGGGTTGTTTTTGGCCGCGCCTCAAATTCTGCCGTTTCTCGAGTATTACCGCCAGAGCTCGGCTGCCGAATCTTCGGCTTTGACCGCACGCTGGTCATCTCATCTAACGTTCACGTCGCTCATTCATTTTTTGCTTCCTAACGTCCTTGGCAATCCGGCGCGGGGATTTGAGGATCTGCCGAAGCTTCTCGGGTGGCACGAAGTGGACAATTTTAATGAGCGGACAGGTTATGTAGGAATCGTTCCGCTGTTCATGGCGACTTCTGCAATTCTGTTGCGGCGATGCAAGTTCACAAAGTTCTTCTTCAGCCTCGCCATCGGATCGATGCTGGTCATTTACGGCGTCTGGCCGTTGCCCATCGTTCTGCGAGCCTTGCCCATTCTGCGCGACGTGAACCAGGCCCGGCTACTGCTTATCGTTGGATTTAGTATGGCGATTCTTGCGGCATTGGGCTGGGATGAATTCTTTGACCGAATGAGAGCGAGCCGCCGCACCCTGACAGCCACCATAGGCTTTTGTATTCCTGTAAGTATCGCGATTCTTTGCTTTTGGATTATTACGGGCCCCAAAATCCATACTTTGGACTCGGCCCAGCGGGATTTTTTCGACGGCCAGCTTCTCATCCTGGCCGCTGGCATGGCGGTGGTTTTTCTTTTGGCCTTATGGCCGTCGCATTGGAAAGCCGAAATCATTATGGTGGTCTGTCTGGCGTGGACGGCCGCCGATCTCCTTTGCTTCGGAATGGGCTATAATCCAGCTCTCCCCCGCAACCTTTACTATCCGCGAACTCCAGCGATCGATTGGCTAGGCAGGGACCATTCGCTCTTTAGAGTTTTCGGAGAAGGAGCGGCTCTGCCGGCAAACTCGGCGGAGGTATTTGGGCTGAGCGATGCGCGTGGCTGTGACTTCATGACCGTGCGGCATTACGAGGAGCTGATCAAAGGAACGGCGGGCGAATTCTTTTTCTATCGAAGCCCTTCAGTTCTTCCCAAGACGCTCCCGCTCTTGAATGTGAAATATTTATTATTTACTCATGTGGTTCCTCTTGACCCGGCTTTGTATGAATTGGTTTATTCGAAGGAGGTCTTTATTTATCGGGACAAGGAATGCCTGGATAGGGCCATTCTGGTATTTAATTATCAAGTAGAACCGAATCAGGCCACGGCCCTCGCCAAGGTTTCTTCGCCGGAATTCAAACCGCGGGAGGTTCTACTCCTGGATCAAGAGCCACCCTCGGCAAAATCGCTCATTGCTCGCCAAGACGGTGAGACAACAGCGGCGTCCTCGGTGCGCATTCTCTCCTACGAGCCGGATGCCATCACAATGGATGCGTCCCTTCCGCGTCCCGGTTTTCTTTTATTGCTTGACACATATTTTCCAGGTTGGACTGCAACCGTGAATGGCAAACCGGCCCCCGTCCTGCGGGCGGACTATAACTTCCGTGCGATTTCCCTCCCGGCGGGCAAGTCATCCGTGTCTTTTACGTATCGTCCCGCGAGTTTTCGACTTGGTTTGTGGCTTTGCGGGTTGGGTATTCTGGCCGTCGTTGCCCTGTGTTTCCTGCCCTGGAAAAAAAAGCATCGGGTTAGTATGGTAAATGACTAAATCCGGTTTTTGCGGCCCATTGAATCCGCAGCCAAGGCGCCGGCCCGGACAAAACGGTTGCATCAGGTTGTTTTTCGAGGAATATACGGCCATGCGAGCGCGCTTCTGGTTGATCCTTTCGGTCTGCTTCAACCTGTTCCTGGGCGGCTTCCTTTATGTCGCAAAGGAACAGTTGAAGGAACCGGTCATTCCGGCCACTCCTGGAATCGACAACGTCATTGTCAAAACCAATGTTGTGGTGCGCCGGGAGAATTTCACCTGGGACCAGGTCCAATCGACCAACTACGCCACGTTCATCAAGAACCTGCGCGCCATTGGCTGCCCGGAGAAAACGATTCGCGATATCGTCACTAGCGATGTAGATCGCATCTATGCGCGGCGGAAAATCACGGATGTCGTCTATCCCAATTATCAATGGTGGAAATCGACACCCGACCCGGCTCTGATCGAAGCGGAGCAGGAAAAGCTAAGGAGCCTGGAATCCGAACGACGCGAATTGCTCACGGGTCTTCTGGGACCAGGTTGGGACGCCGAGGCCAAGGAAGTGATTGCCGCCCGGGGAGGCGTGACTCTTACCGGGCCGATTCTGGGCGATTTGCCCGCGCAAACCAAACAGGCCGTCCTGGACATCGTGGCGGCGGCGCAGCTAAAGATCGAAGCCTACCAGGAGCAGCAACGTCTCCAAGGCGACGCCATTGATCCCATGCAAATGGTCCGTCTGCGCGAAGAGCCGCTTGTTCAACTGGCCTCCGTGCTGGGGCAGGAGGCGTATGAGGAATTCGGCCTGCGCTATTCCCCGGCGGCCCAGCAATTGCGCGAGTTGATGCGGACCGTTGACCTCACGCCGGACGTATTCCGTGAGTTGTTTTCGGCCTTGGGCGGGATCATCGGCCAGCCGGTTTATTATTACACCGGCGCCGATCCCGCGTTACTCAAGCAGCAACAACAGCTCCAGACGCAAAGCGACGCCCTCATCAAAGCCACGCTCGGGGCGGATGTTTACGCCGCTTATCAATTGAACCAGGACCCTATTTACCGTTCGGCCCAGGCCGCCGTCCAGCAATTGAACTTGCCGGCCAATGTCCTCGTGCCCATTTATCAAATCGATCGCGCTACTCAGGCGGAAATGGACCGTATTCGCAGCGACGACACTCTAAGCAATGACGAAAAAATCGAGGCCTTGGCGCAAACCCAAGTCCAGGAACAGCAGTCGCTGGAACAACTGCTCGGCGCCGATGCCTTCCAACGCTGGTTACAGGCCCAGGGACAAAAACAGCCACAAGGCGCTCAACCTTGAGGCACGTCCGGTTCGTCTCCCTAGTCGCCGCGAGAATCTGCCAGGCTCCCGAAATAAATGCATCCTCCCGCCACCAGCGCCGCCACCACAATGATGACCGCGGCTTGGGTGCCCGGCCTTTTTAAATCGGCGGTCCATTCGCGGATTAGACCCGCCTGTTTGCCATAAAGAATTTCCTCTTGACGCGACTGTTCCTTCTCATTGACCAGCAACGAAGGGTCGTTCGAGTCAACGACCGAGCGGGTTCCCAGCCAATAGACCATGTCCGCCCCAAAAATCCCAAGCACCAACACGATGGCAGCGGCTATTCTCAACCTGCGCCCACGCCGTCTGTCGGAGGAAATCGCTCCCGATGATGTGTCATTCTCAGCCATGGCGCGAGATCACTAACCGTTTTTCAAAAAGGACCTGATAGTGTCGGCGTCACGAGTAGGGGCTTGGCAGGCCGTCCCAGTGCAGGGATAGACCACTGGACTGTCTTTTGCTGGCAGCGATTTGCTGAAGGCATCGACGGCTCCGGTATTGCCCAGCACCACTTTGTTTGGCTGATAGACTGAATGAATCGCGCCTAATAAGGCGCGCGCTTCTGAGCTGTCAGGGTTACCCGCCACAACGACACGTTTCGGCTGCTCCAGATAAAAGTCCAAGCCCAGCAACAAATGCGGCACAGCCTGCGGCAGTTCGTGCAACCGCTGCGCCAGCAGTTGCAGTGTTTTTTCTGCCGCCGCGGCGTAATCCTTCCGGTCGGTGATTGCGGCCAGGCGCAGCAATGCCAGGACGGCGACGGAATTGCCCGATGGTTCCGCTCCGTCGTAATCATCCTTGCACCGCAAGATCAATTCGCCCGCATTGGCGGCGCTATCGTAAAAACCGCCGTTCGCTGAATCGTAGAATTTCGCCAGCATTGCATCCGCCAGGGCGACAGCGAAATCCAGATGGGCTGGCGCAAGCGTAGCTTCGTAGAGGTCAAGAGTCCCGGCGCACAAGTTGGCGTAGGCAGTCAGCAATTGGACCGAGTCACGCTCGCCCTGACGCCAGCGGTGATACAATGTCTTGCTCTTCTCGTCCCACAGATTGTCTCGTAAGAAGGCAAGGTTCTTTTCGGCGGCCGTGCGGTAATGCTCATCGCCCAGAACAGCGTAAGCCCGAGCCAATGCGCCGAGCATCATCCCGTTCCACGACGCCAACACTTTATCGTCCAAATGGGGCCGGACACGCCGGGACCGCGCCGCGAACATTTTTGCGCGAGCAGACTCTAGCTGTTCTTGTTCAACCGGCGAAAGGCCCGGCTTTGCAATACTCAGAACATTTTGGTTGGGAAGTGGATCGGGATCGCTGTGGTCCACAAAATTTCCCCGCTCCGTCATGCCAAAATATCGGACAGCCACTTTGAATTCTTCCGGCGTCAACAATCGAGGAAGTTCAGCCGTTGTCCAGCAATAGAATTTCCCCTCTTTTCCCTCACTATCGGCGTCCTCGGCTGAATAAAACCCGCCGCCGGGATCGGTCATATCCCGCAGGATATATTGGATGATGCCTCGCACTGTTGCCGCATGACGCGTCTCGCCACTGACAAGGAAAGCGTCAAGATAAAGATTGGCCAGTTGCGCGTTATCGTAGAGCATTTTTTCGAAGTGCGGCACCAGCCATTGCTCATCCACCGAGTAGCGCGCGAAGCCGCCCCCAAGTTGATCGTACATGCCGCCGGCGGCCATTTTTTCGCAAGTGTGAAGGACCATTTGAACGGCCTCACCATCCCCGACACGCGTTCCGTAGCGCAAGAGGAAGGCCGGCTGGCTGGGGCGCGGAAACTTAGGCGCGCCGCCGAATCCTCCGAATCGCGGATCATATTCGCGTTTAAAAAGAGCGGCGGCCTGGGTCAGCAGCGCAGGCGAGAGAATTAAATCACCAGTTTCGCGCGAGGTATAGGCTTCAAGTTTTTGATGGAAATCGGCCGCAGTCTCCAGGATTGAATCCCGTCGCGTTTCCCAAAGATTGGCGATTTGCCGGAGCATTTGGATGAAACTGGCCCGGCCATGCATTGGTTCCGGCGGAAAATAAGTGCCGCCGTAAAATGGCTTCAAATCCGGCGTTAAAAAACAATTTAACGGCCAGCCGCTCTGGCCGGTCATGGCCTGGACGGCGGTCATGTATATTTTATCAACGTCCGGACGCTCTTCGCGATCCACCTTGATGCTGACGAAATGGGCATTGAGAAAATCAGCCGCGGCGCGTTTCTCGAAGGATTCGCGTTCCATGACGTGGCACCAATGACAAGTCGAATAGCCGATGCTCAGAAAAATCGGCTTGTTTTCCTGTCGCGCTTTGGCGAAAGCTTCTTCGCCCCAGGCAAACCAATCGACAGGATTATGCTGATGTTGCAGCAGGTAGGGCGATTTTTCGCGCGCCAAGCGGTTGGTGTAAGCAGGTGAATTTACGGGCTTGGTCACGGTGTTACTTCAGCTTCCGTTCCAAAATCTCACCGACAAGGTTCGGGTTCGCCTTGCCCTTGCTCACTTTCATGACTTGGCCTTTCAGAAAATTCAAAGCAGCAGTCTTGCCTGCTTTATAATCAGCCACTGGCCCAGGATGCGCGGCGACGACTTGATCGCAGAAGTCCTCAATGGCGCCTGTGTCACTGACCTGCGCCCATCCTTTTTTCGCGACAATCGCTCCGGGAGCTTCACCGATCGCGAACATCTCGGCGAACACCTGCTGCGCGATGGAACTGTTAATCTGGCGGCTCTCCACCAGGTTCACCAAATCAAGAATGTGCTCCGGCTTGAATTTCAAATCGGCCAGTGTGCTGCCGGTCGCGGCCAATTGCGCGCGCAAATTGTTGATCATCCAATTGGCCGCGGCCTTGGGATTTTTTGCGTTGGGCGCAATTTTCTCGAAGTAATCCCCCAGGGGTCGGTCCCAAACGAAAGTTTGCGCGTCGGACGCCGGCAATTGGTACTGGCCCATGAGGCGTTGCTTTTTGGCCAGAGGAAGTTCCACTACACGTTGGCCAACCTCTTCCAGCCAGGCAGCAGTCGGCGCGAATGGCATCAGGTCAGGCTCGGGAAAATAACGATAATCGTGCGCCATTTCCTTGCTGCGCATCGTTTCGGTAATGCCGCCAACGTCGTCCCAGCGGCGGGTTTCCTGGGTCAAAGTGCCGCCCTTTTGCAAAACTTCTATTTGACGCGGAATCTCGTACTCCAACGCCCGGCGCGCGGCGCTGAAGCTGTTCATATTTTTAATCTCGATTTTTTTGCCTAATTCCGCCGCACCCTCGGGCCGGAGACTTACATTGACGTCGCAGCGAACTTCCCCTTTCTCCATGTCGCAATCGCTGATGCCGCCATAGCGGAGAATTTCAACCAGGGCATTAAGGTAATCGTAAGCCATCTGCGCGCTGGTAATTTCAGGTTCGGAAACGATTTCCAACAGGGGCACCCCGGCGCGATTGAAATCAACGCCACTGTTGCGCTCAAAATGAAAATTCTTACCCACATCCTCCTCCAGATGGGCGCGGGTAATGTGTATCCGGGCGATGCCGCCATTGCATTCAAAGTCAATGAAACCGTTGATGGTGGAAGGCTTGTCATATTGGGTGATTTGGTAGTTCTTGGGCATGTCCGGGTAGAAATAATTCTTCCGGTCAAACTTGGCGTAGGACGGCAGCGTGCTGTTCAGAAGCAAGCCCGTCAGAGCTGTCAAACGCAAGGCCTCTTCGTTGGCCACGGGCAAAACGCCCGGCAACCCGAGGCAAACGGGGCAGACGTTGGAATTGGGCGGCGCGCCAAATTCATTCGCGCAGCCGCACCACATTTTCGATTTGGTTTTAAGCTGAACGTGCGTTTCCAACCCGATGACGGCTTGGTAGCTCATTTTTCCGGCTGCCCTGTCAAATAATATTTCTGAGTGTATTCCTGGACCATGCGCCAGGTGTTGTATTTCGGCACCAGCGTCACCATGGCCCGGCGCATCATTTGCAACCATTGCCGCGGCAGTCCGCGCTCGTCGCGATTGTAAAAGGTCGGTATCACCTGTTCCGTCAGTATCCGAAAAAGGTTGGCGCTGTCCACCTTGTCCTGCTCCTCGACGGAGGCCGGCTGACTGTCGCCGCCAATGGCGAAACCGTTGGTGCCATCGTAGCCTTCGCGCCACCAGCCGTCCATGATGCTCAAGTTCAAGCATCCGTGACAACCGGCTTTCTGGCCGCTAGTGCCGGAGGCTTCCAAAGGCCGCCGGGGATTGTTGAGCCAGACGTCGCAGCCGGAAACCAATTGGCGGGCCACATGAACATCATAATTCTCTATGAAAACCAGATGACCTTTGAATTCGCTGTATTTGCTCAAATGAATAATACGCTGGATGTAACGTTTGCCATCGTCATCGCGCGGGTGCGCCTTGCCCGCAAAGATGAATTGGACAGGCCGGCGGCGATCATTGACCAATTTGATCATGTTCTCATATTGATCAAAGATCAGCGGGGCGCGTTTGTAGGTGGCAAACCGCCGCGCAAAGCCAATGGTCAATGCATCCGGATCCAGCAATTCGTCATAGGCAATGAAGTCCGATTGGCTTTGGCGCAATCCCAGCCGCCGCCGGGCGAATTCGATGAGTTCACGGCGCAGTTTATAACGCAACGCCCAAAGTTCCTCGTCGGAGATGAAATTGGGATCGGCAATTTTCTCCCAGAATTCCGCCGAATTGACTTGTTTCGCCAGAGTGACGGTCTGGGACTGCTTCCAAAATGTGGTCGAATCACCAGTCCCTTCGTCGGACAGCGCCACAGGACCAGAAAGTTTGCGCATCCAATACTTGCGCACAGGTCCTTTCATCCAGCTACTGAGATGGATGCCGTTTGTGATGTAGCCGATTGGAACGGCATCGACTGGCTTGTCCGGCCAGAGGTTGCGCCACATCTGGCGGCTGACTTGGCCATGCAACTCGCTAACACCGTTGGCAGCGCGCGAAAGTTTGAGGCCCAGGACTGTCATGCAAAAGGACTCGGCGTCATTTTTGGGATTGATCCGGCCCAAACCCATCAAAGCATCCAGAGAGAGCTTCAGTTGCGACGCCATTTTCCGCATGGCAAAGCCCATCAGGTCTCGATTGAAGCGGTCATGTCCGGCCTCGACCGGCGTGTGCGTGGTGAAAATACACTGTTCCCTGGTCTTGGCCATGGCGTCTGCGAGCGAAAGACCGGCCGCCAACTTTTCGCGCATCAATTCCAGTGTCAGAAAGGCCGCATGGCCTTCATTCATGTGAAAGACCGAAGGTTGCACGCCCAACGCGCGCAAGAGGCGCACGCCGCCGATGCCCAAAAGCACCTCCTGCATGACGCGCATGGTGTTGTCGCCGCCGTACACTCGACGCGTCAGATCGCGGAGGTGCTGCGGATTCTCAGGGCGGTTTGAGTCAAGAAGATAGATAGGGCCGCGGCCGACGTTGACCCGCCAGGCCTGGAAATAAACGTCCGTCATCTCGATTTCCACCGCGCACACCAGCGGCTGGCCTTTGGCGTCGAGCACCGGTTCCAAGGGAAGATTCTCGGGATTAAGGAGCGTGTAATACTCGATCTGCCAATTGTCCTGGTTGATCTGTTGCTGGAAATAGCCCTCGCGATAAAAAAGGCTGATGCCGATGAAGCCTATGCCTAAGTCGCTCGCTGACTTGGTATGATCGCCCGCCAGAATGCCCAGGCCGCCGGCCGCAATCGGCAGCGTCTCATGGAAACCGAATTCGGCGGAGAAGTAAGCAACCGGATTGTGTGTAAGACTGGGCGCATTGTGCTGGCCCCAGGTTTCCTTGTCCGACATGTAATCCTCGAAGTCCTTTAGAACTTGACGCACTCGCCGGGCGAATTCCTCATCCTGCAGGCGCACCCGCAGCTCGTAATCCGAGACTTCATGCAGGACAGCGACAGCGTTGTGGTAAAGATTTTGCCAGCAACGTGGGGAAAGTTCCTGAAAAAGTTCCTGAGCGCCTTGGTTCCAAGTCCACCAAATGTTATGGGCCAAACGATTCAGATCGGCGATGATTTTGGTCAATTCTTCGGGCGATAATGCGGTCATACTCATAGTGCCTTGCACCCGTTGGCAGGCGCAAAAATCAGGCGATAACAAGCCATGTGATCACGTAAAGCGCAACTTAATTTCAATGCTCCCAGGATTCGCGGATTCGCTCCTTGGCGCGACCACTAACAATAATCTCCGCATTTTATGCGGTGATTAGATGCGCTATTCGCCGCATAAAAAAAGACTCGTCGGCGAGACGCCGACGAAAAGCGACCGGGGCAGAAGTTCTGCTTCCCATGGTCGCGCTCCCCCTGACCGCGACGGAATTTTTCCGGGGAGCGCGGGTGTCTCACCCCCGTATTCGGCGTCTCGCCGAACACATCTGCACGTCGCCCCAACTTAAACAAACAGTTAGACCAAACCGGGGATTGATTTGCCGCGACGCACCATGAATGATGAGGGCGAACGTCAGAACAGAAGATGAATTGGATTCGATTGTTCAAGTTGGGCCTCGCAATTTGCGCGTGCGTCGCGCTGACCGGTTGCTTTGGCCGCCCAGCCTGGATGAATGATCCCCATTTCAAATATTTCACCCTGGCTGCCGAACACATTTGGCAAATCAACCTGCCGCAGGGACAGCGATTTGACGCCTCGGGTCTCTTTATGGAGAAGTCGGGCGACTTATTAACTGAGAGCGATCAGCAAATCGGCATTTACCGCATCCGTTTCCTCCCAGGCAGCAGTGCGGTGGACCTCGAACGCATTCCAGATTGCTTTACCGAGGCGCAATTGGCCCCTTTCGCCAAGGAAAAATGGGGCCGCTATGATTGCGAAGGCGTAACCAAGGACAACCAGGGCCGTATCTATTTATGCGAAGAGGGTAACCGTTGGATTTTGCGATGGGACCCGCAAACCAAAAAAGTCGAACGTCTCGACGTGGACTGGTCGCCGGTGGAGAAATATTTTTCCAGCGACCGCAATGCTGCATGGGAAGGCATCACAATCCATGGCTCGACGATGTATGTAGCCAATGAGCGTAAGAAAGGCCGAATCATCGTCGTGGACCTCAATGCGCTCAAGGTGACGGACAGTTTTAAATTGCCGGCTAGCCACAGCATCTGGTACGAACCGCATTACTCCGATCTTTGCTGGTTTGACGGCGCGCTCTATGCGTTGATGCGCGAAGATCACGTCATTTTGAAAATCGATCCAGCCACGCATCTGGCGCTGGCAGAATACAATTTCGAAAAGATGGAAAAAAGTCCCGAGGCGGCTTATCACACGGTGGTGCCCTTGGTCGTCGGCGTGATGGAAGGACTGGCGGTGGACAAAAATTATTTCTGGCTATGCACTGACAATAACGGCTTGAGCCGCAAGAAATATCCGGGCGACCCCAGGCCAAGCCTGTTCCAATGCCGGCGTCCGGACGCGAACTGAATGGCAATCCAGAACATCATCTTTGATTGGTCGGGAACGCTGGTGGACGATTTGCCGGCGGTCCTGGCCGCGACTAATTTCGTCTTTGAGCAGTGCGGCGTCGAGGCGCTAAGCCTGGAGAAATTCCGCGCCGAATTCTGCCTGCCGTTCAAAAATTTCTATGACCGCTTCGTTCCGCATGTCCCCCTCGCGCAATTAGAGAGAAGCTTCCACCAACACTTTCGCGGCGTCCAGGAGGCCGTTACCGCGTTGCCGCACGCCCGCGAATTCTTGCTTTTCTGTCGTGAGCGCGGCGTCCGCACCTTTGTGTTAAGCACCGTCCATCAGGATTATTTTGTTCCACAAGCGGCGGCGACTGGTTTCGACAAATTTATTGATCGCGCTTATACGGGAATTTGGGATAAGCGGCTTAAAATCGTTGAATTGCTGGACGAAAATAAACTCATCCCCGCGGAAACATTGTTCATCGGCGACATGCAGCATGATGTAGAAACTGCCAAACACGGCGGCGTCCATTCCTGCGCCGTCTTGACCGGCTACAATCGTCTGGACCAATTGCGGGCCAGCGAACCGGACGTGATCGTGGAGCACCTGGGAGAACTGCGCCAGATTTTGGAACGCCACAAAATGGAATTGAAGCCTTTGGCAGAAGGTGATTTAGGCGCCCATCCCGTTTGCACCGTCGGCGCTCTTATCTTCGACCAGGATGACCGCGTCCTCATGATCCGCACGCAAAAATGGTCCAACCTGTGGGGCATTCCCGGCGGCAAGATTAAATTCGGCGAACCGTCCACCTCCGCGCTCCAGCGCGAAATTAAGGAAGAAACCAATCTGGACATCGAAGAAATTGTTTTTGTCATGGTGCAAGATTGCATTCAGTCCAGGGAGTTTTATCGGCGCGCCCATTTTGTGCTGCTCAATTATACGTGCCGCGCCCGCGGACCGGTGGATGTCAGGCTGAATGAAGAAGCGCAGGAATTTCGCTGGCTCACGCCCGCGCAGGCGTTGGAGATGCCGTTGAACCAGCCGACCCGAACGCTTCTGGAAACGGTCGTTAATTCGCGCCGATGACAGCCCACCATGGACCAGATTATCATACAGGATTTGGAAGTTTTCTACTGCGTCGGGGTTCCGGACGAGGAGCGCGCCAAGCCGCAACGCCTCTTGTTGACAGTCGAACTGCAGCATGACTTCACCCAAGCCGCCCAGGCAGATCAAATTGACGAAACAATCGATTACAACCATCTCGCTCAACGTCTTTTGCGGTTCGGCGAAGGCCGGAATTGGAAACTCATCGAAACGCTGGCCGTGGATCTGGCCGCGATGATCTTGCGCGAGGACAAGCCCGAGCGAGTGTCAGTCGAGGTCAAGAAGTTCGTGATTCCACAAGCCCGTTGGGTTTCAGTGCGCGTGACACGACCAAAATGACCGAAGGTTGCGGACATTTCTGCAACGACTCGTGGCCTTTTCGTCCCGCTTGATGGGCAGTTAGTCACATTATCAACCCATCGCGCTTGGAAAGCGTGTCCTTTTGCGGTATGACTCATCTGGCGCTTTGAATAACAGAACCGACAGCAGTTCGTCGGAAGCGGCGCGCGCATCACGCCGACGCCGGCTTTGGGGAATCTTTCTGGCCGGATGGACAATCTTCGCGTCAATCGCCGTCTGGTGGCTGCCGTTGCAGGCTGATTCCGCAATCGTACCGGACTGGATCGTGAACGGTGACGTAATATCGCAGGCTTCTCTAGCTGATCGAATTGGCAATTGGTTCAACCTGCTGGACGTTGATTTTCATGGGGTCTATCCGTTCATTCTGCTCGGCCCGTACGTCGGTTGGCTCGCGGCACGTTTCCATTTGGAGGAAGGCAGATGGCGCGTCAGTCTGCCAGTGCATTTGGTTGGATGCGTCGTATTCGTGATCGCGTCCGACATTTTGGCTGCCTACATCGGTTCAGGAAGGCAGGTTATCGTTACGATGAGGAGCGAAGCGATCATTGGCCAGGACGGCAAACAGCATGTTGTCACGATGGGCCAAACTAACTTATCAAGAAACCCTGATAATGCTCCGTGGCTTCGATTGCCTCCCACAGTGTTTGATGGAGCCGGACGTAGAGCAACTCAAAGCAACCTAACAAACGGAATCGTTCGTGGCGGACCCGTCGCCTGGGCCGCGCCGGGCGATCCGGGGCCGCACGGCTTCTTCATGGGACGGCGTTGGGCGTCGCGATTGCTCTCTAGCGTTCTGAACGTGTTTGGCTATGCGGCGCTTTTGGGTCTCGTTCACGCGGTTCATTTTTACCATCGTTCCAGGGAGAGGGAAGGGCGGGCGGCGGTATTGGAAGCTCAACTGACCACGGCCCGGCTCAGCGCGCTTCAGGCCCAATTGCATCCGCATTTTTTGTTCAACGCGCTCAACGCCATCTCCACCCTGCTTCGCCGCGACACCCGCGCCGCGCAGGACGCTCTCGCTTCCTTTAGCGATTTGTTGCGCCTCGCGCTTTCTCATTCCAGCCGGCCGGAAGTTTCCTTGCGCGAGGATGTGGAATTTCTCCGACGCTACGTCGAAATTCAGCAAACGCGCCTCGGCGATCGTCTCCGCTTCAAGGAAGAAATCGACCCGGCGGCGTTGGACAATCTGGTCCCCGCGCTGCTGCTCCAACCACTCGTGGAAAATGCGATTCGCCACGGAATTGAACCCTCGCCCTATCCCGGCCTCGTGCGAGTCGCCGTGCATCGGAACGGGACCCGCCTGCTCGTGGTGGTCGAGGACAACGGCGCGGGACTGTCAACTAAAGAAAAAGAAAACGGGGACGGCGCCGGCATCGGTTTGCAGAACCTTCGCTCGCGGTTGGAAACGCTTTACGGAGACCAACAACACGTCGAGGTTGGAACAAGAGATGGCGGTGGCGTCAGTGTCAAAATCGAAATTCCACTGCGCCAAGCCTCAGCGCCATCCCGGGTTAACGAATGATAATTCGCGCGATCATTGTCGATGACGAACCGCTGGCGCGGGAAGGTATCAGAACGTTCCTGGCCGAAGAGCCAGACGTGGAAGTTGTCGGCGAATGCGCGGACGGCGCGTCCGCCGTGAGGGCGGTGGAAAAGAGCCGGCCCGACCTTTTGTTTTTGGACGTGCAAATGCCGCGTTTGACCGGCTTCGACGTCCTTGAAGCGCTCGCTCCGGAAACAACGCCGCTTGTCATTTTTACCACCGCGCACGATGAACACGCCATCCGCGCGTTCGAGATCAATGCGCTGGATTACCTGCTTAAGCCGTTCAAGCAGGCGCGATTCAAGGCGGCTTTGCAACGCGCCCGCGAACAATTGACCGCTCGCTCCGCCACCGGCATGGATCCGCGATTGTCGTCGCTCCTGGCCAACTTGCGCGCGCCCACGCGCACCGCCCCGCGCATTCTGGTCAAATCGCCGGAGCACGTTCTGTTTCTTAAGCCGGAAGAGATCGATCACATCGAGGCCGCCGGTAATTACCTCGTCCTGCACGCTGCGAAACAGCAACACATCGTGCGCGAAACGATGGCGGCGATGGAGTCGCGCCTTGAGGCTTCGGGCTTCATGCGCATTAGCCGGTCGGCCCTGGTTAACCTAAACCGGGTCGAGCAATTGCAACCGATGGTCGCGCCGGGCGAATTCTGCGTCATTCTCAAGAGCGGCGCGCGCCTGAAAATGACCTGCAGCCTGGCGGAAATTCAGCGGCGAATGGGCGTGGCCTGACAGCGTCGGGCTTTCGTCTCAAATTCTGGGCGTTTCGTCACATAAACCCTGCGGGAAACCGCGCCACGCCCTACAAATATCGCCATGACCGCGAACGATCGCGGCAAGAGAACAAATTTAAAAAATGAAAACACGAGACGTTGGAATTGCAATCACCGTGGCGGCCACCCTGGCTGGGCTTTGGTTCGGCCGACTGGCCTGGCGCGCGCATCGCAACCTGGTCACGCTGCACGTGCGCAACATGCCTCTCGCCGAGGTCGTGCGCTCTCTGGAATCCCAAACCTGGGAAAAAATTAAATATGACAAGCGCCTCAACGCCAAAATTACGCTCAACGTCAAGGACGCCCCGCTCGATAGTGTGATGGACCTTGTCGCGGACAGGGCTGGCGCGCGCTGGCAGAAAACTTACGCCGTCGCCGCCAACACGGGTGCCATGGCCAAATTCGAGTCGGTTCTGGCGGGCGACGCGAAATTGGAAAGCGCCGGATGGACGAATGTTGCCCCGCCACCATCGGACCTTCCAGGCGAAAACGTCATCGGCGGCGGCCCGGGTCCGGGGCAAATGCCTCCAGGCGGGGGACGGATTATGCGCAGAATGGTCAGGCCGGGCGGCCCGGGAGGTCCCGGTGGCGGCGGCTTTGCCGGGCCAGCGACCGGGCAAATGACCACCGTCCTGCCCGACGGCACCACGGACGTGTGGAACTCGGAGCGCATCGTGCTCGAAACCGATTTGCTTTCTCAAGCCGGCTCCAATCTGCCTTCCGAAGCTACAGTTGAAATGGCCAAACACCTCGCGTCGGTCGTCCATGCCCGCAGTCAATTATTCTACGATCTCGCGCCGGCCCCGTTTGGAATGGGCGGACCCGGCCCAGGCGGGGGTCTCCGCATGGCCGGAGGCGGTCCTCATATGCGGGGAGACGGCCCGCCACCCGGCGATATTGTCGCGTCGATGACGCAAGCGCAGCAGCAGCGTCGATTGCGGGACATGAGCCGCTCGCCCGAGGAACAAGTCGAACGCGCCCGCGAAAACGCAACCAACAAGATGCGGTTCGCAACCTTCGACGAAGACACCAAGGCTAACTGATTTCATCCAAAGGATTGCCCATATGAAAAATACTTTCGTAGCAACTCAGCATTCCGACAACCAAAGCGACGCCTTCACATTGATCGAATTGTTGGTCGTTATCGCGATCATCGCCGTTCTGGCGAGCTTGCTCTTGCCCGCGTTGAGCCGCAGCAAGGACCAGGCCCGCAACGCCGTTTGCGTGAGCCAACTTCGGCAATTGGGGGTGGCCACGCGCGTGTATGCCGGCGACAATAACAACGTCATGCCCTCAGCCGAGTTGCTGCCGACTTCGCCCGTCAACCCAACTAACCCGTTGCCGCGCATTTGCGACGTGCTCGGGGCGGACGTCGGCAAATCAGGCGCGAGCACGAACAGTCCGCTTGTGTTCAAGTGCCCGGCAGACATCGAAAAGCGATTCGAAACCGAAGGATCAAGCTACGAATGGAACATCGAGCTAAACGGCCACCGCATGGACGAGACCACCAAGGCCAACATTATGTTTGCGTTCATTGGAATCGGGCCAAACGGACAAACCAACTCGACCAACGGCACGATTACCTTGTCCTTCCCTCCAGCGACGACGCCGCTGTTTACGGATTACGACGATTTCCATCCGCGCTCGACCGCTTCTGGAAAAAACGTCGTCTTCATGGACGGCCACGTCACCCCGCTAGTTTTGCCGGAGTTGCCATAGCGCTAAGAAACGGCGCGTCGCTTCTCTTGTCGTTCCCAATACCAGGCGATCCAGACAGCCACTTCAAAGAGAATTTGCAATATGACGGCCATGATGATTTGCGTCAGCACTTCCTGCGTCGTCAGAATCGCGCCCAGCACCAGATTGATAACCACCATGTAGCGGCGCATGGCGGTCAATTTTCGGTAATTGAGCAGGCCGATTTTAACCAGGGCCAGCAGGACGACCGGCAATTCAAAACCTGCGCCCATGCCGAGCATGAGTTTGGAAAGCGCGCCCGCATAATCCAAAGCGAGGAAGAACGGCACGTCAGTATCCATCCATTTGGCGTAAACAAGACAGAACTTGATGGCGGCGGGCGCGACCAGGAAATAAGCAAATGACACTCCCGCCAGAAACAAAAACGTGCCGAAATAAAAGGCCCGCAGAAAGTACTTTTTCTCCCGGATTTTGAGCGCCGGCATGACGAATTCGCCGACAAAATACAGAATGAAGGGCGACGCCAGTATGAGTCCGGCAATAAACGCAATGTGCAAGGAAAACATGAACGGGTCCGACATCCCCAAAAACGAGAGCTTCAGCGCGGGCGTGTTGGGCGGCGCGGCGTTCGTTATGAGCCGCATCTCCATCAGCGTGTTCGTGCCAACGAGGACCGGTAGTAACTGCAAATTGACGTAGCGATTGGTTCCCAAGTCAATGGAGCCAAACCGATTGGATTTGACCTCAAACGATTTTACATCCATCCCGGCGATCTGAAGAGTGACCGTCTGATTGGTGTCTTCCGGTATCAGGAAGATATGCTTTTTGGAAGCTCGGTCAATCGGCCATTGCAGTATAGCCTGCACTTGCTTGAGGCCCGAAAGGCAAAGAAGCATGGACACGATCAGCGCCACGCTGCTTTTAATGAGGACCCAACGAAGATCTTCGAGGTGTTCGAGAAATGACTTTACAGCCCCACCTTCAACCTCCTGGTCTTCGGGCCGAATTTCTTCCTCGCCGTCCGCCATGATTCAGGGGATACGCGGAGCGGTCAGGACTTTGGCACGGTAGAGGCGGGAGCAGTGGATTCGGATTCGGCGGCGATTTGCGGCCTCGGTTGGGGAGGAGGCGGAGACACTTCCTGATTCATGGCATTATGAATCTCATTGGAAACGTCGTTGGAGGCTTTTTTGAACTCCTTCATGGCCTGTCCCAGTCCTTTGGCAAACTCGGGAATCCGCTTGGAGCCAAAAAGAATCAACGCCACGACCAGAACCACCATCAATTCACTGCCGCCAATCCACGCTGCTAAGACTGTATGCATACAACTCATTTTCCCCTTGAATATAAGGTTTGCAGCGAAATTAGTAAAGCACCAAAACAGGCTCTACTTGCTTGCCGGAGGAGGAGAAGGAGGAGGGGGCGGGTCGCGATGAATCTCCTCGTTAACGTCGTTGGAGGCCTTCTTGAATTCCTTTACAGCCTGGCCAAGACCTTTGGCGAATTCAGGTATCTTGCGAGACCCAAAAAGAACCAAAGCGACGATCAGAACCACCACGAGTTCACCGCCGCCGAGCCATCCTGCTAGTATCATATGCATAATAGTTGCTTTCCGACCCCAAACCTAATGCACCTGCACCCGTTAGTAAAGCCTCAAAATAACCTCGATGCCGATCGGGTCCCTCTCAATACTTGCGTGGGTTTCATTGGCAGGGGCAGACATAACATCGGAGAGACATGGGGTGATGTAGCGTCGCCATCCTCGGCTTCGAGTTCCGTCTCTCTCGTCCCGCGAATGCTAATCAAGTTAAAATCAAGGCGGGCACCCCTTATCCTGACCTTCTGCCAAATGGGAGAAGAAATAGCAGGCCGACCTGGCTCGATCTCAGAATGATCATCCGGGCTGGTTCTGTTGGCCGAATTCACGGCCAACGGCGAATTATTGACCCTCTCCCTGGAGGAGGGCAGGGGTGAGGTGGTCCAAAATCGCCAATCGACGGCGGGGGTTTGGGATGGAAGCCGAAATTCCACTTAAAAGCGCGCTTCGGGGCTCTGAGATTTTCCGAGGTAAACTTGCGCTAACTTGCGCTAAATTGCGCATGCGGAATTTTTGCATTCTTTGCCCGCCGCGCTCCCTCGCCCCTGACTTTCCCCGGGGAGAGAAGACCAATCGGCAGCACACAAATTTGCGGCTAGAGGGTTTACCCCATTGGCAGAATTCAGGCCATTGCTTAGTGTTCACCCATGACTAGGGAGAATCTCACTGAAGGCTCGAATATCACACGCGAACAAATGATCCAACTGCTCAACGAGGACCTTGCTGGGGAATATCAAGCGATCATTGCCTATGTCGTCTATAGCCAGGTCCTCAAAGGCGCGGCCTACACGAACATTGCGCGCGAATTGGAAACCCACGCCGCGGAAGAACTATCGCACGCCATAAAAATCGCCAAACAGATTGATTATCTGGGCGGGATGCCGTGTGTGACCCCCAAGGCCGTCAAGACCTCAACTGATCCGGTCACGATGCTGCGCGCCGATCTGCAAAATGAACGCGAGACCGTCGGTCGTTATCGCGAGCGCATCCGGCAAGCCGAGGCCATGGGCGAATTTGCCTTAAGCGAGACCTTGCGCGCCATCATCGTGCAGGAGCAGGAGCATGAAATTGACTTGAGCGATGCGCTGAATATCAATGTTCCTCCAGCGATTACGCCCCCGGGCCACGCGAACAAAAACGTCCCAAGAGCGACCGCGCCTCAAGGTCATAATTCCGATAAGCATTAGCGCGTCCGCTCGAAGACCCAGCGCCAGAGCCATCCTGAGCGCCCGGCCAAAAACATAAGCAGCGACCGCGCTGTCGGCTGGAACAACACCCTTTGCAATCGCGCCGCCCAACGGAGCCGGGAACCAAATCTCTGATCCAGACGCTCGGCCACTTCCCCTCGCGCTTCATCCCACGTTAGATTGCCATGGCTGAATTTCGCCAACGGTTCTATCGCAAGTTCCGCTGATTCAAAAGCCATCGACATGCCGTTGCCTGTCACCGGCGGTATCATGGCCAGCGCATCGCCAATACGACATTCCTTGCCTTCGACCGCGCACTGCGGTCGCAAGCAAAGTCCCGCCACCGAACAAAAGGAGTCTTCATCGAATTGAGCGGTGGCCAGATGCGAATGGAGCGCCGACGATGCCGGTCCGCTCAGCCAATCGCGCCAGCGTTGCGCAAGATCAGGCACAGGCCCCCGGCTGCGAAATAAACCGCAAATATCCACTTCGCCTCCGAATAATCGGCATACGCCAACGTAACCCGCCGGCACAAAGTGCATTTCGAGATCTGCCTCCACGGCGACGTCGCGGGCATGAACTTTCAACCCGAACAGACGCCAGCCGTGAGTCATCGGTTCTGCGCGTCGGCCGCTGGCGCACACGACGCCTGGTCCAAATGCACCGCTCCATCGCGCGCCCAGCCGCAATTCGCCGCCGAGTCGCTGAAATTCATCCGCCAGCCATTCATCCAAGATGAAGCGCGAAATGGATAAAGCGGATTCCGGCAACGGATGCGCCGCGACCATCGTTGGGCCGACAAAAAACGCCGCACTCGTAGCCGGAAGGGATTCGCATTTTTGCAGTCGATCCAACAAGCCAAGCCGGGCCAGGGAGGCTTTGCCGCGACCGCTTATAAATTCACCGCAGACACGATGTCGCGGATAGCGCCCAGCCTCCCACACGGTGACAGGCACGCCAGCTTGGCGCAACCCGATGCCCAGCGTCAAACCGGCCAGTCCCCCGCCGGCAATGGTAATGGTTTCAGCCATTCATTTTCGCCATGAAGCAGTGGCTGAACAAGCCGGCCCGGTGTTCGCTCAACTGCCATTTTTCGCCTCTCGGCCAGAGGGACGAAAGTTCCTGACCGCGAAAACCAGCGCGCACGCTAAGAACAGCATCGTGCCGGGTGATCGGATTGCAACCAAGGAACCGGACCACTTTGGATGCTGCAAGCGCAAAGGGCGAGCGGCGCGGTTCACATGCTATGAACAGCTTCGTTCTCGCCGCCGCCAGCCGCAACAATGCCGACAGGGAATCATCGTCAAAATGATGGAGAAATAAATTGGCGATGATCGCGTCCATGCCGGGCCCGGTTTGCTCCAGCCACTGGAATACATCGGCTGTCGCGCTTTCTGCCTGGCAATGAAGCGCGGCCAAGGCACTGCGTGTTTCCGGTGAGACAATATTTTGCTGATCGACCAATGTAGCTTCAATCGTCAGGCCATGAGATGCGCAGCGATGGGCCAGTCGCAGCAAAAACGTGCCATCCCCTCCGCCCAAATCAGCCAGCCTGAAGGTTCGTGTGTTGGAAACATTTTGCGAAAGTTGCTGGCAAAGCAAGCGCGATAGAGTGCCCGCGTGCCCCAGTATTGAATTCAATCGCCGCAAGTCGGCCCGCGAACTGACAGCTTCCGCGCTGGCCGGCGGAAGTTCGTCGAGAAGTTCGTGTTCGACAATGCGCTGCATCTTCAATCGACCTTCCATAGCGCCCCGTGACAACTGAATCCCGCGCCAAAGGATGACATCCACCACCAACCCCCAGGGGCGTTCTCGGCCAGCGCTTTCTCCAGCACAAAAAGGACAAATGGGCTGCTGACATTGCCGAAGTCGCGCAATACGCCGGCACTCAAGCGGACATCGGTGTCGGCCAGACCTAGACGTTTTTGAAGCGCCACCAGCACCTCGCGTCCTCCGGCATGCAGGATCCAGCCGCTGATATCAGCGCGCTTGAGTCCGTAGTGGTGAAGTGTCTCCGTGAGAAGGCTGTCAACATGTTTGGCGGCGAGCGCGGGGACCTTCCTGTCAAGTATGTTCCTCAACATGCCACCGCGCTGCTCGAATCGCAGGAAGTCGCGGTCCGCCGGGTTAAGAAATGTTCTGGACCCTTTCCATTCAACGCGGCGCGCATGAGCTGGCGGTTGGGCCGACAGCACCGCCGCGCCCGCGCCATCGCCAAAGAGACAGGCGCTAATCAGAACGCCGGGATCATCATCAAGGTAGAAGGCCGCGCTGCAAATCTCCACGCAGACGGACAAGACATGTTGCGCCCTGCCCGCCGTCAGCAGCGCTTCGGCCGTGCGCAAGTTTGGCAACGCCGCCCCACAGCCTTGCCCAACCAAATCGAGGGCCAGCGCGTCCGCGCGCAACCCCAGCCGCTGGCTCACGTAACTGGTAAGTCCCGGACAAAGATAACCGGTGCAGGTGCTAATGATGACGGCGTCCACCTGCGCAGGCGTAAGCTTGGCCGCGGCAAGGGCCCGTTCGGCGGCTTGGGCGGCGACGGCCGGCGCATGTTGGACGAAACGGCGATGCAGCGCGTCAGGCGTCAGAGCAAAAGCATCCTCCAACTTGCTCAACGCCAAATGCCGGGTCGCAATACCATTTTCGCTGGACAAAACTTTCTTGAGCAACTCATGGGATCGGGCATTGAGTTGCTGAAACTGAGGGGAGCGTTGCAGCGCTGCCCAACACTCCATTTGTTTGAAACACCCGGTCGGTGCAGCCGTGCCCAGTCCTGCCAAATACATGAATAAAAGGCCCTTTCTTGATGCTGATTCTAATCTTAATTTCGTTGCCCTTCAAAGAGTCAGATTACGCTGGCGCGGAAATGTTCCAAGTCAATTGACGCCAAAGTTCTTTTAGCGGCTCCATGTCGTAATGGGCCGGAAGGCCCAGCCCATACGCGGCGTGGGCGTAGAGAAAAGATAACTGCCGGTAGGACGCGCTTAATTCCGGCGAACGTTCGGCCATTTCCCTGCAAAACTCGCGCGCGGTTTGTTCGGGATGCAATTCAATCCCCTGCTCTCTCGCCCAAGCTTGAACAAAGTCATAGGTGTAAATGATAATCTCCGACGCCGACTGGCTGTAATCCTGCCCGGCATAGAAAGGATTTTTGTATTCGGCCAGTGGTCGCGGCGGCCGTCGGATTGGGCCTTCGGGCTGGTTTGGTTTGGCTGGCCGTCGAGCTGGCATGAAATCAAACAATTTTCTGAAAAAATTCGCCACCGAGCGGGCGATTTCCAGCAGCAAATCCCGGCAGCGAATCAGCCACCAACCGGCAACCAGCGCCGCGACCACGAGCAATGCTGTGCGTAGAAATCGGTACATGCTGTCAGCCTGGGGCGCGGAAACGGAAGCTTGGGGCGGCTGCGCGGGAGGAGTGGTCGAGGCGCCAGTTTGGTCTGGAGCTTTCTGATGGCTCTGTTCTTGTTGACTGGACGTTTTGCTTTCGCCTTGCTTGCCGCCGGTGTCGTTGCCAGCGCGGCCTTCGCCCTCGCCGTGCGGGTTGCTCTTGGAAGCATATCGGCTCGCCTGCCGCAACTGGTAATCGATCTGATAGCCCAACGTTGTCCAAACTTGATTCGCCCCCGGCCGGGGAAGCAACAGTGCGGCCACTAAAACGACGAACGCGACACCGCCGCCTAATTTCAACCAAGCCAGGGCGACGGCGGCCGGCATTCGCAGATAGCGCTGGCGCAAATAGCGGCGCAAGCCCAGAAAACTTGTTGTCACGAGCAAGCCGAGCGCGGCGCCCATGTAAACTACAACAAGGATCAACCCCATTCGCCGCGAACCGGATGCGGTCGCGGGTAGAAGAGCCTGACCAATGCCAAATAGCGGCAGCGCCGCCAGCGAGAAATAAACCACCCACAATCCCGGCGAACTCGGGGCTTTCCGTTTCGGCTTAGTCTTCGCTTTGGTTGAGATTTTGGCTTGCCCTTTGGGTTCAGCCTTTGCCGGAGGAGCGGTTTGCAAAAGCCCGTGGCCGGAGGAGTCTTCGTCCTCATGAATGAGCGTGCAATCCCATACCAGTTTGTGCGCGCAATACCAAACCAAGGCGAGCAAAGGAATGCCCAACAGATAAGCTCGTTGCGTGCGAAGCAAATAAAGCCAGACCGCAGCGGCCAGCCCCAAGCCATACACCGCCGCATTTTCGGACGATTTCTCGATGGCAATGCGCGCCACCAGCACGATTGCGACCACGAACCAAAACATCACCCAGCGCACCGTCCCCGCCATGAGACCGCGATAAAAAACTTCGATCAGAAAAAAACAGAGGCTGCCCACGAGCGCCATGATCAACGCAGGGCTGAGTGCGATGACCATGAAGTCCGCCGCTGTTTGTTGTGGCTTGTTGGGCGCCATATTATCGAATGATCGCCTCGGCGCAAAGACTGCCCACCGCTTCCTCGCTATTGATGACGCGAAAATCTATGCGCTGCGCCAGCAGCATGGCCGCCCAGTCCGGCGGCCTGGCCCAATCCGGCACGGCCTCCATTTCCAGGGAAACGACGATGGCCGTGACCAGCAAACCGCGCCGCGCCAGATCGCCCAGCGCCACCGCAATTTCCGGCGTGACCGCGCCCAGCACGGCCACAACAGTCGTGTCGCGCGAAATTCTTGACGCGGCTTCGTGGACCATATCGGCGAAATCCAAGCCGTCGCTGTGCTCCAACCGCGCCAAAACGGCCAGGATTTCCCCTAATTGAGTTTCACCTTTGGCAGCCTCCAGGACGATGGGGCGAAGGCGCGTGTTCTTTTGCGGTTCGGTCGCCCGCAGGCGGGCATCGTTGCGGGTGAGAAAATCGGCCCGCCAGCCTTCTTCGCGAATGCGATCGGCGGCGTCGCGGCCATTTGAAACAAACCCAATTTGTTGCCCCATCAGGCAAACGGCGTTGGCCAGTGAAGCGACGGCGACCGCAGCCAGCTCGGCGGAAGGAACAGCGACAGGCCCGGTAAAACTCCGGGCGTGAAAATCCAGAACAAACGTCGCCCCGGCCACGCATGAACTCTCGTAGGCGCGGCTTTGCAACTGCCCCACCCGCGCGCTGGCCCGCCAGTGAATTCGGTTCAGAGGATCGCCTTGCTGATAGTTCCGGACGCCGGCGACGCGTGTCGGGTCTTCAAAAAGCCGATGGGCCAGGCGAATTTCCCCAATCGGCCGGCGTGAAGAAAGATTGTAGCCTTCGAGAGCCACGATGCGCGGCGGCACTTGCACAAAAGTGGGTTCGGTCATCACACGAAATCGACGGTGCAAACCGAAAACGTCGCCGGTCTCGACCAATAACGGCCCCAATTGGTAATAGCCGCGCATGAGGAATTGGACCCGATAAGTGAATACTTTCGATTCCCCTGCGTTCAACCGCGCCACTGCCAACCGCGCGCCTTCGGCTTTGATGCGATGGGGCGCTTGCGTCAGCGCCTCGCGCGGCAACGAATCCTCCAGCAGCAGCCAGGGGATGGCGAGACTTCCTGTGTTCCGCGCCGCGACCTTGACCTCGATGGTCTGGCCAATTTCCAAGGCTTCGTCGGCGCTGAAACGCTGGGCCTCAATCGCGGAAGTCCAGGCTCGGGTGAAAACGCGGCTGAGCAGAAGGACACCCAGCAGGACGTACATGGCGTAAATGAGCAGGCTGAGTTTGAAAAACAAACCCAATGCCAGCAATACGATTGTGCCTGCAATCCATTTCATCGCGCGCCGGCGGCGACCGGCATTTGCGGCACCGGCACCGAGTTCAGGACTTCGTCCATCACGCGGGCCATGGTCTTTTTGCGCAAGCGGCTCTCCGGCCGCATAATCAACCGATGACCCATGACGCTCGCAAACATTTGTTTGACGTCGTCCGGCATGACAAAATCGAAGCCGTTAATGGCAGCAAATGATTGCGCGGCGTGCAACAGCGCCATCGAGGCTCGCGGACTGCCGCCCAGCGAAAGATCGGGATGGTCGCGCGTGGCCTGGATGAGTTGCACGATGTAGCGGCTGACCTTTTCATCCGCATGGACCGCGCGCACGGCACGTTGGCAATCGAGCACTTCCTCCGCGCTGGCCACTTTGTCGAGGTCGTCAATGGGGTGGCGCAACTGCAAGCGTTGCAACATGGCAATCTCGGATGCCTCCTGCGGATAGCCCAAGCCCAGGCGCATCAGAAACCGATCCAACTGCGCCTCTGGCAGCGGAAAGGTTCCTTCGTGATCAATCGGATTCTGCGTCGCGATCAAAAAAAACGGCGGAGCCAAATCATAGTTGACGCCATCGGCCGTGACCTTGCGTTCGGCCATCGCTTCCAGGAGCGCCGATTGCGCGCGGGGCGTGGCGCGATTGATTTCATCGGCCAGCACGATTTGCGCGAACAGCGGCCCGGGCCGGAACTCGAAGTCGGTTGTCTTGGGATTGAAAATGGAGCTGCCGGTGATGTCATTGGGAAGCAGATCGGGGGTGCATTGGATTCGTTTAAACGTGCAACCGAGGCTGCGGGCGAGCGCGCGAGCCAGCATCGTTTTGGCCACGCCCGGCACGTCCTCCAGCAAGAGATGTCCCTCGGCCAGCAGCGCCACCAATGTCAAAACGATTTCATTCCGTTTGCCGACAATGACCTTCTCGATATTGTCAATGATACGACTGGCCAGCGGCGCCGCCGGGGAAGTTCCTGGTTCGCGTTCGGCCGGATCTTTTTGTTTGGGAATCCGGATGGACGACGCCGACAAAGACGAAGAGGGATCGTCCAGCAACGTTTTTGCGCCGCAATTAGGACAGGCCACTTGTTTGCCCGCCAGTTCCGCCGGGAACTCAATGTGCTGACCGCAGGAACTGCAAATGCTTCTGGCCATGGCTGACATATAAGGAATTTAGGTGTTACGATTTAAAGATTGAAGGTTAAACTCGGATTTTCCATTGCTCTATTCGACAGACCGGCGGGAATTCCGTGTCGTTAATTCAAAGGTGCAAAAAAATATAAATGCCATCGATGCGGAAGAACAAATAGACTCCATTCCTCTTTTGCGCCGCCATTCACCGATTATGGAAAATGCTCGATTTTGGCCGCGAACGGCCCATGCTGGCCATGTGGTGAATCCAGGCGTTGCAAAAGAAAACTTCGACATGAAGCGCCACCCGTTAGGAGTCCTCGTGTTGCTTGGTGTTATTGCGTTCCCTCAACTTGCTTGGGCGGATGCAGGGACGCCTCTTATGTGGGCTGGAATGCTTCATCTTGTATTCGGGAATGCGCTAATTGGCGTGGGAGAGGGTTTGCTGCTTGCCTGGTTGTTTTCCGTCCCGAAGCGCAAAACTGTTTTGGTCATGATCCCTGCCAACTACGCTTCAGCCTGGGTTGGCGGGTTATTCATCCGTGGCGCGATAGTCCGTGCGTTGCCGATGGACCTCAATAATGGGTGGAGGTGGTTTTGGGTCATGGTTGTTGTGACCTACGTTATTACACTCATAATAGAATGGCCATTCGTCGCGTGGTGCCTCCGCGGAACGCAAAATTGGTTGAAACGAAGCCTGGTGGCCTCGCTCGTAGTCCAGAGCGCGTCATACGTCCTCCTGTTCGGGTGGTACTGGATGGCCAGCGGCACGTCGCTTTACACCAAGATGAACATTGTTGCACCCGCCCGTCTATCGCTACCCGATTCGGTGCTCGTGTATTTTATCGACCCAGCGGATGGCAATGTTTACAAACGGAAACTGTCCGGTAGCGGTAAGCAAGAGATTTATGAACTTCACTCAAAAGACGACAACGACCGGCTATTTGTCCGACCGAGCAAATCAAACACAAACCATTGGGATTTAGTAGCACGTCTTGAAAACAAGGACCACAATCCACGTTTCATAGATGTGCTGACCAATTTGCTAGTTGAGGCAGCTCCGGACTGGCGCGGCACCCATGCCGAGCCTCCCCAGTACGCGGGAACGTGGTTTAGCTTCGGCGAGGTACAGAGCTTGGGAAGCGCGACGAATAGCGATTGGAAATTCCGGTCGGGATTTTGGCCAACGGAAGGACTCTCGGCTTCAAACAAAACGATCAGCCAGTCAGTAAGGTTTTCATACGAAACACCTTTTGGGGCCTGGATTGTAAGAAACGCTGTCCATTTACCGTCAGACAAAGTTCTCTTCCAGCTTGGCGATGACCAAATTTGTGTGTTTGATCCCTTGAATCAACAAGTGGCTTTGCTCTGGCACGGAAGAGGCCCGGTGCCAGTCATCGAAAAGAGCGGTGGTGAACCAGATAGTGCCGCAAACGAGAACACCCACATGATCCGACATTGACCAGCCTCTCGCCTGCATCAACAAACCTGATGTGAATTAAGCACTTCAGAGTGGCCGGCGACAGAAACTTCGGGCGTGCCTACTCTTCATGTGTTCATAGCGTCTTTGCTGCTTTGCGCCTTTGCGTTAAGCCCTTCTTTTTTCAGCCAGCAGGAGAACATGTGGGTTTTAGCGCAAAGCCCCAAAGGCGCGAAGACGTAGAGCCCGAATGAAAAAGGCTCCTTTTTTTGGAAGAAAATCAGCGTTTTAAGGTGGTCAAAAGACAACATTTTTTCGTGGATTTGCTGTTTTTGGCGCGTTTTTGCTGCGCAAGCCATTGCTGGATAGGAATTAGCGGCGATTGGAGCCATTTCAAAAAAATCATACCAAAAAACCTACCGTAGGTTTTTTTTTTTTGGCCTCATGGTAAAATTTTGGTGTATGAGAGTAGAATTTGAATTTGAAGATGAGATTCTGGCCGCGAAGGAACGCAAGGAACACAAAGAATTAGAAATTAAATCCCATGTTCCCTTTGTGATCTTTGCGCTCTTTTGTGGCCAAATCTCGTGTGGCAGTGCCGATGATGCGGCTCGATTCTCGCCTCAGCGTCTTTCGGTTTGGAAACCCCAAAACCCCGGATTTTCCTTCGAGCCAGTAACGGTGGATATAAGTCAATATCGGTGGATAACGGTGAATATCGGTAAAAAAAGATTTTTTTTCTCACCCTCCAAAATCTGCCTGGGCGACGGCGGCGCCGGTTTCCCCGGCCCGCTGGCCCTTGGCCGAAGCGAACTTCCTTCAGCGCTCCCCGCCAGATGCCAGCTACGGCGTTTGCGCCAACATGATGCTGTGCTTGCGACATCCACCGAGTCAGAACGTGCCGGGCCAAAAAAGGCCCTTCGTTTTTCTTTACGTTGGGCGGATTCCGCCTACACTTCGGACATGACTGAGATTGAGTCAAACAAGCTTTTTCGGCACCTGTCGCCGGAGGAGTTGGCCAACCTCCGCGGGGCGACCCGCGAAATGACCTTCGCCGCCGAGCAACCCATCTTCAACCAGGGCGATCCGGGCGACGGCATTTATTTCGTCAAAGACGGCTCGGTGCAAATATCGGTGACGGTAAGCACCGGCGAGTCGAAGGTCTTGAGTAAAATTGAACCGGGCGACCTGTTTGGGGAAATGGCGGTGCTGGACAGTGATCCCCGGTCAGCCAGCGCGATTGCCGAAAAACCAACCACCGTTTATTTTATCAGCCGCCCGGAATTATTGATATTGCTGGACCGCGTGCCACGGCTCGCCGGAGCTTTGGTGCGCGAATTGAGCCGTCGCCAGCGCACTTTCAACGACCAATACGTGCGGGAAGTTTTTGAAGCGGAACGGCTGCAGCTCGTCGGACGCTTCGCCAGTTCCATCGTGCATGACTTGAAGAATCCCTTGAACATCATCGGCATCTCGGCGGACATGGCCTGCATGCCGTCATCGACCCTGGAATCGAGGCAAGTAGCCAAAGTGCGCATTCGCAAACAGGTCGAACGCATCAGCAACATGGTCAATGAATTGTTGGAATTTACGCAGGGCGCTCATACCAATTTCGTCCTGGCGCAGATGACTTACAAATCGTTCGTCGAACCGTTGATCGAGGAAATCCAGCAGGAGGTTTCGCTCAGATCAGTTAAACTTGAATTTGCCACTCCTGCGCCTACTACGATGGTGCGCATTAATCCTCAGCGGCTCTCTCGCGTCTTTCACAATCTGATCGGGAACGCGGCCGATGCCATGCCTGGAGGGGGCACGATTAAGGTGCGCTTTAGTCAAACACCGCAGGAACTTGTCACCGAGTTGGAAGATAGTGGCAAAGGAATTCCTCCGCAAATCCTGGATCGGCTCTTTCAGGCATTTGCCACTTTCGGAAAAGCCAACGGCACTGGCTTGGGGCTTTCGATCTGCAAGAAAATCGTCCAGGACCATAAAGGCCGGATCAGCGCCCGCAATGTTCCAAACGGGGGCGCCATCTTCAGTTTTACTCTGCCCTTGACCCCGACCGAATCGAAGTCCCCCTAGCCGGGGCCTTGGCCCGTGGAAGATGAACCGCATCCGATTGTTGTCCGAGCAGGTGGCCAACCAGATTGCCGCCGGCGAGGTCATCGAGCGCCCGGCCAGCGTCGTCAAAGAGCTGGTCGAGAACGCTCTCGATGCGCAAGCGACACGGCTGACCGTTGAGATCCAGGCTGGCGGCCGCAGCCTCATTCGTGTGACTGACGACGGAGTCGGGATGAGTCGTGACGATGCCCTGCTCTGCCTGGAACGTCACGCCACCAGCAAGATCCAAAGGGCTGAAGATTTGGCCGCTATCGCGACTCTTGGTTTTCGGGGCGAAGCTTTGCCGAGCATCGCCAGCGTCAGCCGTTTTTCCCTTGTTACTCGCGAGCGTGACAGCGATTCCCCCGAGGGCACCCAGGTTCTCGTCAACGGCGGCAAAATCGCAACGGTCCGGGCTTGCGGCAGCGCGCCGGGCACGAGCATTGAAGTCCGCCAACTGTTTTTCAATTTGCCTGCCCGCAGGAAATTCTTGCGTGGCGAGGAGACGGAGACAGCGCATATCCGGCATTATTTGACGCTGGCCGCGCTGGCCTGGCCCAGTGTGGCTTTTGAATTCATCAAAGATGGCCGCGCGGTCTGGCAATTTCCTGCTGTAAATACTACTGACAAATTTGCGGCCTTGGGCGAGCGGCTGCGCGCCTTGACTGGCGGAGGAGAAAAGCTGGTGCCATTGGATTTTTGCATCGATATTCCTGCACTCGCGGAAGAAGAGGAAACGGAGCCAGCTTCGGCCATCCCCGCGCGATTTTGCGTATGGGGGTTCACAGGAGCGCCAGGCGTTTCGCGGGCTTCCCGCGAGGACCAGCATCTGTTCGTGAATCGCCGGCCGGTGGAGAACCGCGGCCTTAACTTCGCCTTGCTGGAAGGTTATCACACCGCCCTGATGAAGGGCCGTTACCCTGTCTGCTGTCTTTTCATCGAAATCAGCCCGGCGGAAGTGGATGTCAATATTCACCCCGCCAAACGCGAAGTCAAATTCCATCGGGAAAAGGCCGTGCGGCAATGGGTCGCACAAGCCGTGCGGGAGGCGTTGCTTCGATTCCACACTCCGGCGAAAGTCCAACCCGCTCCAAAACCCTCCGAGATGCCCATCGCCACGGCTCCTGCCCGAACTTCTCCGATTCCCGCACGTCTTCCGGCGTTGCCTCAACTCAAAGTTTATCAACCGCCGGCGCCGGCCCCTGAGCCACCGCTGCTTATGCCGCTTCCGGCGCGGGTGCCGTCGCCAGCGCCCTCGCCTGCCTTTGCGGCGCCGTCGGCCTTGTTGACCGTGCCATTGCGGTTGGTCGGAGTCATCGGCCGTTTGTATGTGGTTCTCGAGTCCGACCGTGGCTTGGTCCTGCTAGACCAACATGCGGCCCATGAGCGCATCCTTTTCGAGCAGATGCTGCGACGGCTGGAAAATAACGGTTCCGCGCCCTCGCAACGGCTGCTTCTGGCGGAAACGGTTGAACTGCCCGCGCGCGACGCCCAGTTTTTGCGCGAGCAACTGCCCGCGCTATCACGGCTCGGCGTCGGTTTGAGTGAATTTGGCGAGAGGACTTTTCTCTTGGACGGGTTGCCGCCCTTCGTTAAAGGAAGCCAGCCGCGCCAATTCATTTTGGAATTAGTGGATGCCCTTAAAGCGGCGGGGCAAGGCGTGAATGCCTTGCGCCTGGGCGAACACGTCATTGCCAAAACTGTCTGCCGTCACGCCGTCAAGGCCAACGACCCTCTGGCTGGCGCGGAATTGGAGAATTTGATCGAAGACCTGCGCCATTGCGCCATGCCGTACACGTGTCCGCATGGCCGTCCCACGATTATCGAAATGAACTTCCGGGAATTGGAGAAAAAGTTCGGCCGCTCGCAATGACCGTGCCAGTCAATACCTTACTCGCGCGGCTTGAATTCCAAATTGGCAAACGCGTCGCTGCCAAATTCCTTGCTGCCGCCTGACATGGCCTCGACAGGCTGCCGCTCGTTGGCCTGCGCATGATTCGGCGCTTCCGCTGGAGGCGGCGGCATTTCGCCATTCTCGCGCCCGGATTCCTTCGGATTACGGGCACGCTTGGCGCGAGGGAGCGGGCTAAGCATGACGTTGATGCCTTTGCCAATCAGCTTGGCTGGCGCGTCGGGATGCCCGAAAGGCTTGAGGCTTTGAACCAATCTCTCAACTTGCTGGAAACCAAATTCCTTGTGCGCCATCTCGCGGCCCCGAAAACGCAAAGTGACCTTGACCTTCATGTCTTCACACAAAAAGTCCACGGCATGTTGCTGCTTGACCGCAAAATCATGCGGGTCAATGTTCGCGCTGAGTTGAATTTCCTTCACCTTATTGGCGTGCTGGTGCTTGCGCGATTCCTTTTCGCGCTTGGCTTGTTCATAACGGAACTTGCCAAAATCAACCAACCGGCAAACCGGCGGCGTGGCCTGCGGATTGACTTCAACTAAATCGACTCCTTGGGAACGGGCCATATTAATGGCGTCGCTCAAAAGCATAACTCCAAGGTTTTTCTGGTCTCCATCAATGACCCGGACTTCTCGGGCACGGATTTTCCCATTGACACGCGTGAACGAAGCGGGCGGAGAAAAAGGACGAGAAGAGAAAGGGCGACTCAAGCAGCCCTCGCGGGTTTGAAAATGTTCATGTACGCTTCAACTATTTTGTGCCATACTGAATCGGACACAACCCGATTCCTTAGCAATTAAGCCTCTTCCCTGCCGTTTTGCAAGTGAAAATTTCCCTTCGCTCGCAAGGTAATTTTAAGACGTATGAGACGCGGTTTTGACCGGCAAGTGGCCGGACTGAGTTTGACTGCCCGTCTTATCTCCTTCTCTTAATTCTAATCTTAATCTCAACGTGCTCGCTGGCTAATTCGCAATTCATTTATAATCATAAATTTAAGAGTTTATTCTCGACTAATGCGGTTCACCTATTCCATACGTTTTCCCGAGGCAGGTGGCCTTTTTTCTTGAGGTTGTATTAAAATCTCACTGCCAGTTTTGGGGTTCTCTTGTTTCTACGATGACCGTAGCGGATGGGCAAGTTACCTAATGGCCAATCATTAAAATCTTTGGCATTGGATCGTTTGAGAATAAAAATAATCTTCTCGGCCAATGTCGTGCAAATGTAACCATTATTTGTTTACCCATGAATCGGTCAGCGTTGGGCGTCGCTCGGGTCGGGGGAAAACCGCAGTCCTGATGTCGGCTCGCCGCTGGGTTGGGAGAAGCGGACGCAAAATTCCCAGGCAGACGTATTTTGCGTCACTTTGAGCATCAAGACGTTCCATCCCTCATTCAGCGTGACATCGACACGATCCGATGCGGGCTGCAAAGGGCGGGCGGCGTTATTGGCCAGAACGACGATGCCGTTAAGCCAGACTTTGAGGCCGTCATCGCTGCCGAGTTCCAGACGAACATCTTGTTGTTTGGGACAATGGATCCAAGTTCGGGCGTAGGCTGCTCGTTGTTCGCCGCCAAAGACATGAAGAAGGTCCATCTTCCACGAGTCAGCCGGATTGGCGCTGACGGGCAGGCTTTGCCAGTGGACCGACCCCGCATTTCCATCTTCGGGGCCAAAGGGAATATTGAACAATTCGGAATAATCCTTGCCCTTTTGTTCATAAGGACCGGCCACCTGCCATAAGGTCACGAATCCTGACATCTTCCAAATTTTTTCCCGTGCTTCTTCGGCGGAAGAAATGATGGCTGGGTCCGTATTGTCGGCCATTACTTTTCTTACCGCCGCCATCGCGTCGCCTGCTTGAGCGGACGGAAGCATATCGGCAATTTGAACAACAGATAGCGCTGCCTCGGCCCTGACAGAAGGATCAGCCAGCATGGCCGAGGCCAGGGCCAGAGCCTGTCTATTTGGAATCGTGCTGAGACCGGACAGGACCAGGCGTTTTTCAGGCGCGCTCAACGGTCTGTCAATTATGGTTTTCAACGTGGCGAGCTTTTGTTCGTTGGACAGTTTTACGCCTTCTTCTTGCGTGGCGAGGCGGACGCAGCCGCGGACAGTCAGCAGCCGCATTTTCTCATCGCTGGCGCTGCTGAAGGCCTTGAGCAGGTCCGGCAAAAGCTCGCCATCCCGAGTATCGCAAAGCGCACGCAACGCCGCTTGGCGCACTCGGGCCTCGGAATCCTCACATGCGGCGCGCAGAGCTTCTCGCACCGGCGCATTGGTCAATCCTGAGCATACTGGGAGCAAGGCCAGCCGCGCTTCCAGCGGTCCCGTCCGCACGGCTTGCACCAACGCGTCCGTGTTACAATGGCCGCTCCTGGATTCTATGCGTTGACACGCTGCACTGAGCGCATCGGCGGCGTCGGAACGCGCCTCGTCAGTCGTGGCCCGCGTGACCAATTGCACCAGATCGGAAAGTTGTGCCGGCCCGGCCAAAAGCTCCAGCGCCTGCAACGAACTGGAGCGCAATCCTTCGTCAGGACTCCGTGCCAATTCGAGCAACCTGGGCACGGCGGACATATCGCCACGATTGCCAATGGCCCAAATCAATTCTAACTTCACCGCAGGCGTGGCCGTGGCGAGAGCTTTCAACAACCCGGGCGTGACCGCTCCTCGACGCAGGTCCAGCAAAGCCTGACGGATCGCGTTCTTTTCCACACCGATGGATTCGGCCGCCTTGCGAGCAAGGAGAGTAACAACTGAGCCGTCGCCTAAATCGCCCAGCGCTTTGATGGCGGCAAGACGCACGTCGAAATTGGTGCTTTCAGCCATTTGCACCACGGCTGGCAGACAAAAGGGATCGCGCCGTTGGTCCAGGCATTCCAATAATGCGATTTGCACCGTCGTATTTACGTTGGGCAGCAAATCGGCCAGCGCGCGTGTGGCGGGTCGTCCTTCCAGTTCGGCTGCTACTTGCAATGCGGCAGCCTGGCTGGCGCCGTCGTTTCCGGCGATGGCATTGGCCATGAGCGAAATGCCGTCGCGACCTGAAGCCAGAATCACGCCGCAAAAGGCGGCCTGGCGCACACAGTCGGCCTTGCCGTGGTCGTAGAGTTTTTGAAAAACACTCAGGGCGGCACTGTCTCTGCCTGCTGTCAATAAATTATTCGCACATGCCAGCAGGCCGTCCACCTCAGCGTCGTGCAACGGCCCCGCCGCGGAATCGGTCCATTCCTCCTGCAACGTTTTGAGTGCCCGCGCATCGCCAATCCGGCCCAGCGCCATCGCCGCGGCGGAAGCCACTTTCGTATCCGTGTTGGATAGCAGCCTGCCCAAGGCGTCCGTTGCCGCGGTATCCCGGCGCACTGCCAGCGAATTGATAATGCCGATCTGATTGGAGCCGGATGTTTTGGCCAATGCCTCCAGCAAGGCCGTTTCCGGTTCCGGCCCGGCCATCGATTCCAAAGCATAGCGCGCGGAATGGGAAAGTTGCTCGTCTGTCAATAATTTAGCCAATGCGGGGATGCATCTCGACGTGCCAATCCATTTGAGCCGCGCGCAAGCCGCGTCTTTTTCCGCCAACGAATCGTTGGATTGCAGAATGGCGATCTGTTGTTCCTCTTCGGCGACGTCCGCGCACAGCGCCGTGCGTGGCATGACCGCCAACATCACGACAGAAAGCGTGAGAAAGGAGAATCTTTTCATGTCAGACGTTCCACGGCGGGCGGCGGGCAAAAGTCAGCAGGCGGTTTGCTTCTTCGTCTTCGGGAAATCTTTCGGCTGCCGGGTCCCATCTAAGAGGGCGTTTCAATTGTTTGACTATTCCGCCGAGCAGCAAGGCGCTGGCCGCGCGTTGAGCAACATCGGCAGTGCAAATCGTGGGTTGCCGCGTCCGAACGCATTCCAGGAAATTTCCCGAATGGCTGTTGCTGCGATAAAGATGAACTTCGCTCGGGCGCAGCGGGTCTTGCACGATGTCCGGCGGGTCCGAAACCAGATTGTCGCGATCGACCGCAATGCGTCCAGCCGTGCCGACAAAACAGGCGCCACCGTCGCCGCCGACCGATTCGCCCGGATAAGGTTTGCCATAAACCACGACGCCGCTGGCGTATTTATAGCAGGAGCGGTCTCCCTCCATAAACAATTCCACCGGCCCCGTATCGTCCGCGTTGGCCGCCCATTGGATGATATCGTAATGATGCTGGCCCCAGTTCAGTTCGCCTATGTCGAAGCGATGAGCTCCGGTGTTTCCATCATACGGAAACCACGGCATGGGCCCTAAGTAGAGGTCCCAATCCACGCCGTCCGGCGCCGGTTTGCCGTCTCCGAAGCGCGGCGGCCAGAATATGCCTCCGCCATCGCGATAAGCGTAGATGGCCTGCAGTTGGCCGATGCGACCGCTGCGGACGAATTCGCAGGCCATGCGAAACTTGCCGCCGTATTCGCTGCGTTGTTGTGTGCCCGCTTGATACACGCGCCCGTAACGCTTGACCGCCGCGACCATTTGCTGACTTTCGCCAATAGTCACCGCCGAAGGTTTTTCACAATAGATGTCCTTTCCAGCCTGGGCCGCCATGACCGCCATGGTGGCGTGCCAATGGGCGGGCGTGGCAATTAACACCGCATCAATGTCCGGTCGATCCAGGACCTCGCGGAAGTCTGTATAGGCTTTGCAAGGTATGAACTTTTCGCCGTAGGTTTCGCGGTAATGCTCATTGACCTTTTGCCGGGTCGTCTCGCGACGTTCGCGGCGGATATCGCATGTGGCCAGGACCTGCACATCCTTGCGCGCCGTGTAACCGCCGGTTAAATACGTCCATGCTCCGCCCAGCAAATGTCCGGTCCCCTGGCCTCCTACGCCGATAAAGCCCATGGTGATCCTTTCGCTCGGCGCCATCGCCCCGGCGCGTCCGAGAACCGAAGCAGGAATAAAGGTGGGAACTGCCAAAGCCGCGCCGAGCGCAGTGCCTGTTTGACGTAAAAAGCGACGACGACCGATGCTCTTTCTAGTGCTCATGCGAAGAGATGACGCTATAGCCATACGCCCGCGCTTATGGATTCGTCAAGCGGTTTGAGTCGAGACGCTTTTTGACTGACTCTGCGGCGAACATGGCTTATCATCCGCTCGTCATGCAACGCGACACCATTACAGTCGAACGATTTTATACCGGGGAATCGCAAAACCTTTCCTTGAAGCTGGTGGCCGGAGCGACCGGCTTGAATCGCGTCATTCGCGAGCCAACCGTCAACCGCCCGGGCCTCGCCCTGGCCGGTTTCACCCGTTACTTTGCCAACAAACGTTTGCAGGTCATCGGGAATGCCGAGTCTTGCTTCCTGCGCACCATCTCCGCGCAGGAACGCGAAGAGCGTTATAGGAATCTGTTTTCCTACAAAATTCCGGGCATCATTTTTTCCCGCAGCATACACCCGGACAAAGTCTTTCTGCGCGCGGCTGAGAAAGCCCAAGTGCCGATTTTCGTCACGCCGATGATCACGATGAAATTCATCAACCTCGCCACCTTCGCCTTGGAAATGCTCTTTGCTCCGCGCGGCAGCGAAATGGGCAGCATGGTGGACATACTGGGCATCGGTGTGATTATCCGCGGCGAAAGCGGCATCGGCAAAAGCGAAAGCGTGCTGGCGTTGATCGAGCGCGGCTACAGCCTTGTGTCCGACGATGTCACGCGCGTGACACTCATAGACGGGCATGAAATCATGGGCACGAGCGCGGAGGTGACTCGCAATCATATGGAGGTCCGTGGCATCGGCATTATCAACGTTGCCGATATGTTTGGCGTGAGGAGCATCCGCGCCCAGAAAAGCGTGGACTTGGTCATTACACTGAGAAAATGGGAGGAAGTGCCGGACGTGGATCGTTTAGGCATCGATCAGCAATACGTCAAAATCCTCGGCGTGCCCGTGCCGCACATGATTATTCCAGTCCGGCCCGCTCGCGATTTGGCGCGGTTGATCGAAGTCGCGGCCTTTCAAGTCAAATTGAAATCTTCCGGTCGCAATCCGGCCAAGGAATTAAATGACAGGGTGCTGGCGCAAATGGCCAGCCAAAGACAAATCTAAATTAATTTCATATCGCTTATGAATTTTTCATGGAAAAAACATTTTTTCGCGGTCAAGATGGCTCCGCATGAGTAGCGCCAAGAAACCAGCCGGCAAGCATACCGAGCGCCGCGAATTTGTTGTCATCAACAAATTGGGGATTCATGCCCGGCCCGCCGCGCTCTTTGTCAAAGCCGCCAATCGCCACGCTTGCAATATTCTGGTGGAGAAAGACGGCGAACAGGTCAACGGCAAAAGCATCATGGGATTGATGATGCTTGCGGCCGGGCCAGGCACCAAACTCACAATCATCTGTGACGGCGAAGACTGCCAGCAGGCTCTGGATGAAATCGCCGCGCTCATCCAACGCAAATTCGACGAAGATTAATCATGCCCGGCGATATCGATGTTCAATATGTGGCCCGCCTGGCGCGCATCGCGTTGACGCCGGCGGAGGAGGAAAAATTCGGCGCGCAACTTTCGCACGTCCTCGGTTACATTGAAAAACTCAATCAATTGGACGTCTCCGGCATTGAGCCGACCGCTCACGCCGTGCCGTTGGTCAATGTCGTTCGTGCCGATGAAGTGAAGCCTTCGTTAACGAATGAGGAAGCGTTGCGCAACGCACCCGTCAAAGCCAACGGCCTTTTCCTGGTTCCCAAAATTGTCGAGTGACCGCCGTCGGGCCATGCTCAACCAAATGACCATTTCGCAATTGGCCGGCCAGCTTGGTCGCCGGCAAATTTCCGCCCGCGAAATTATGGCCGCCTGCCTGGAAAAAATTCAGCGCGTCGATGGCAGCCTTCACGCTTTCATCAGTTATGATGCCGCCGACGCCTTGGCCCAAGCCGATGCCGCCGACAAAGACCTGGCCGCCGGGACAACGCATCGCCAAAAACCACTGTTGGGAATTCCCATCGGCATAAAAGATGTCGTTGCCGTGCGCGACCAACCGCTCAATTGCGGCTCCAAGATACTCGGTTCATTCGTCTCCCCCTACAGCGCAACCGTGGTGGAAAAGCTCAAGGCGGCCGGCGCGATGGTCTTTGGGCGTTTGAACATGGATGAATTCGCCATGGGCAGCTCCACTGAGAACTCCGCGTTCGGCGTCACGCGCAATCCCTGGGATGCTACGCGCATTTCCGGTGGTTCCTCCGGTGGTTCCGCCGCCGCCGTGGCTGCCGCCGAATGTATCGCTTCACTCGGCTCTGATACCGGTGGTTCGATTCGTCAACCGGCCGCCCTCTGCGGTTGCGTCGGCCTAAAGCCCACTTATGGGCGCGTTTCTCGCTACGGTTTGGTCGCCTTTGCTTCGTCGCTTGACCAAATCGGCCCATTTGCCCGGGAAGTGGGCGATTCCGCCACGGTCTTGGGCGTCATCAGCGGCCACGACCTGCGCGATTCCACCAGCGTGCCAACGCCCGTGCCTGATTATTCCGCCGCTCTCGACGGCCAGATTAAGGGTCTCAAACTGGGTTTGCCCAAGGAATACATGATCGGCGGATTGGACGGGGAAGTCAGCGGGGCCGTGCAAGCCGCTGTCAAACATCTTGAGAAGCTTGGGGCCGAGATTGTCGAAGTTTCGTTGCCGCACACCGAATACGCCGTGGCGACCTATTATATTATCGCCACTGCCGAGGCCAGCGCGAACCTGGCTCGCTTTGACGGCATTCGCTACGGCCTGCGGGTGGACGGCGCCGATCCCACCGATCTTTATTGCAAGACACGCGGGGCCGGATTCGGAGCCGAAGTCAAACGCCGCATTATCCTGGGCGCGTACGTTCTGAGCAGCGGCTACCACGACGCCTATTACTTGCGCGCGCAAAAAGTCCGCACGCTGATTCGCCGCGACTTTTTGGAAGCATTTGAAAAAGTCGATGCCATCGTCACCCCGACTGCTCCGACGGCCGCCTTCAAGATTGGCGAAAAGGCAGATGACCCGTTGCAGATGTATCTATCCGATATTTTCACCATCTCCTGCAATTTGGGTGGGATCTGCGGCCTAAGCCTGCCCTGCGGATTTACGGCCAATCCCAAACTGCCAATCGGTTTGCAGATTCTCGGAAAGCCCTTCGGCGAGGAAACCATCCTGAGATTGGCTCACGCCTACGAACAAAGCACCCATTGGCACAAAGAAAAGCCGCCCGAGAAACCTTAGCAGACGGAGGGAGGAAGACGGCCAGGAATGGCATTTCGGTTAGTCAACGCGCCCTAAACCAATACGTTGCGATCAATAGCGGTACTTACACAAGTCCATCTGGGCCTCATCCCGTTCGCGAGGCTGGCCCTGGCGGACCTGGACTAAATTTGCCGGCAACCACGCGTCTTTTTGGGAATCCAAGTAGTCCACTGCCGCCGACATCGCAGGGACAACGGTTTCCAACTCATTGGCCCGCCAGACCGCATGTCGCAGAAATTCCTGGTGCTCCATGACCTTCTCGGAGAGATCCTCATCACCTAAAACATTGCGCAGGCTGGGCGTGGCCCACATCGCTTCATCAATGTCATCCAAAATGGTTGTGCTCAAGGTGGCGCAACCCTTCCATACACGAATAATATCGTGGAGATGGATTTGAAAGCCGTGCTTGAACCGGGCCGCATCGAGCAGGGCCAGACCCTCAGCGTAAGTGATGGTCATACCAGCCCAGAGCGCCCTGTGCAATTCATCCAACACACTTTCCGCATCGTCACGAAAGTGGCCCCTGGATTGCCGCACGGGGTTGGAAACCATCGCGCGCTGTCGTGCCCACGCTGAAGAACTCTCCATGCGCCTGGTGGCATGGATGGAGGTCGTCTGCAATGACAATTCCCGAGCACTCTGCTCAACCCACTTCGCCGTTTCGTCGGTCCTGGCCCTCTCCACTCTTTCCGCGAGCCGCGCCCGTCCAGTCTGTCCGTAAGGCGGGTTGATCAGACAGCCGGAAATCTCCATCAAACGGCCTTTTAAGACCCCTATGTGCCATGCCCCGGAAATGTCGTTCAATTCTTCATCGGTCAGCAGCAACGTGGCCTTCATCAAGTCAAACGTTTCTGAGAGCAATTGCGCCAGTCCGCACTCGATCCAGGCATGAACCATGTTCGCAAAGTGCGCCGCCGCCGCGCTGCCGACATAACTCACGCAGGGCTGGCCCTTGTGTCCGGCGGCGATGGCTTCCCACAAATGACGCGTCCGCATGTGGGATTCATACGAACCTCCAGCCGTCAAGATGGAACCCCAACGCGCCCCTGTTTCCCCTCCGGCGATTCCCAGGGCCATGAATGCTACTGATTTGGGGCCTAATTGCTGGCTGCGCCGTAAAGTGTCTTTGAAATGGGAATTGCCGGCATCAACCAGAACGTCTCCATCATCCAATAACGGCAATAATTCATTGATCGTGGCGTCGGCGGAGCCGTTTTGTGCGTTGGAAAGCAGAATTGTTCGTGGCGCGCGAAGCATTCCGGTCAAGTCTGGGAGGCTGGCCGCGTTGGGAATTTTGTCCGACGGCACCGGAGCGCCATCGGGATCCCAGACAGCGACCTTGAATTGATGGTCATTGAAGTTGAGAGCCAAATTTCTGCTGACAACATCCAGACCAACAATTCCCAGGTCACATTGTGCTACATCCAGCTTTGCCATGTTTGACTTTCAGCCCAATTGCAAGGTGCTCGAGTTAGCCCTGCGATTTCATAAGCGATCCACGTTATGTTTATAAGCATAATCCCCTACTCCCGCTATGGGGTGTTCTACGAAGTCTATTAAACCAGACATTATGAATCCAAACGGCCCGCCACGGTTTTACCGGCTGGTTCTCTCGCCGTAGGGATTTATCAATACTCGAAGGGCAGTTGATGCCATTGGTGTCAAACTAAAATCAAACCCGCGTTATGACTTTGCAGGCAGATGCAGGCGGATAAATTCATCGGGCGTGAGAGGTTGAGCTTTGTAGCCAGCCAATTTCAGCGCGGCAAAATGACTGTCGTTTGTTATTATGAAATCGGCCTCCGCCGCGATCGCGCAGTCGCAGAATTTGTTGTCCTCTGGATCGGCCACGATCACCCCAAAGCGGTAATGTGGTTCGATCGGGCGGAGGTTGCCGTGAAGTTGAGCCAATAGCTCCAGAAACGCCGTCACATCGCGCCAACGTTCGGCGCCGGAGAGTTGAACTGTGATCTCCTCGTATTCTAACAGGATTTCTGTTGAAACCGCCAGTATGATCCAACCATCAAGCAGAGCGCGCAGGATGGGATAGAATGGCTGTCTCCGGCCAAACATCTGCAGAAAGACGCTGGTATCCAGGCAAACCGTCATGCATAGGGGTGCTCATCCCGGAATTTTTTCAGCAATTCAGGAATGCGTCGCAGCAGGCCTTGCTCATAGTCTTTGTCGAAACCTTCGTTCAAGCGTCCAGCAAGTTCTTCCGCCTCCAACTGCAGCAGGACTCGGTTCAACATGGAAAGATGCAAACCGTCCATCCGCTCGATTTTGTCATGCAACGCAGGCTTCAGCTTTTCCGGTTCAATTGGCTGTGGCTGCGATATAGGTTTCACGGAGGAAAGTTAACCCATTTCCTGAAGATTGGAAGCTCTTTGTCGGGCTACGACGTTTCGCAAAAGCCGCTGAATCCGTTGCGGTAGACCCGAAAAGTTTTACAAATCTCGCGAAGAACGCTATGCTTTCGGCTTGACGCTTTTGCCCATTGCGGACCGCGAGTTGCGCGTTTCTGCCCGGAACAAAGCGACCCATCGCTGGCGAATCCTCTTCGCTACGGGTGCGGTCACCATCGGAGGAGCGCTGGCGGTGCTGTCCGGGATGCTCGGCGTTTTTGGCGTTTCACAACTCGGCGTCTGGACCTTTGGCGCCCTCAAATGGATCGCTTTTGTTTGGGCTGGCTCTGCCGGTATTTTTTTGACTTCAGATTGCCTGAGCGAAGAAAAACGGGAAGGAACGCTGGGCCTGCTTTTTTTAACGGACCTGCGCGGCCATGACGTGGTGCTGGGAAAACTCCTCGCCAGTTCCCTCCGCACCTTTTATTCCCTGCTGGCTATCTTTCCTGTGATGGCCGTGTCATTTTGCTTCGGCGGGGTGGCCGAGGACGATTTTCGACATTCGCTGCTGGCGATCTGTAACACATTGTTTTTCTCGCTGTCTCTGGGAATGGTCATTTCGGTGGTTAGCCGTGACTCGCACAAAGCCATGACGGGCGCGCTGGTGGCCATGGTTCTTCTGCTGGCTTTGCCTCCCGAACTGGATTGGCTCATTTTGGGCCGAAACGCTAATGCAGCGGCAATCGGCTTGCTCTCTCCCGGATACGCTTTCACCCATTCGAATTCCTACCACACGACTGATTTCTGGATCAGTATGATTGCGGTAAACGTCGCCGGCTGGTGTCTTCTGGCCATCGCCAGTTGGCTTGCGCCAAGAACATGGCACGACAAGGCAATCCGGCCCGGCATTGGAATCAGATGGCAAAATGCTGTGTTTGGTTCCGCTGCCCGAAAAAGCAGCCGCACCTTGCTCGATAAAAGCCCGATTTGCTGGATCATCTCGCGGGATCGCTGGGCGGCAAATCTGGCCCGGCTGGCGGTTCTACTCATTCTCGGAGCATTCGCGCTGAGTCTTGTCTCCATCTCGCAAGGCCCTAGTGTCGTCGCAGCTTCGGCCTCATCGCCTATGACAATCACCAACAGCTCCACATCGACTTCAACAACTACAGCCGTAACTTATAACGTCAGTTCTAACCTGAATAACAGCAGCTTGTACCAAATTGCCAGTGCGTGCAGCACGTTCTTGAGCCTCGCGCTTGAATTCTGGCTGTGTGCACAGGTCTGCCGTTTTTATATTGACGGAAGGAAAACCGGTTTCTTCGAGCTTCTTTTCGTAACACCGGCCAGGCCGCTCGATATTTTGCGAGGGCACTGGCACGCATTGCGCCGTCTATTTCTGGTGCCGGTTGCCATACAGCTCCTGCTCACCTTAACCATGGGTGCAGTTCAATTGTGGGAGATCCATTCGGGCGCTTCTCCCTCCACCTCAAGGGCAAGTACAACGCCGGCCTTTAATCGAGATTTGGAAATTGCGACAGCCGTCACGATTGGACTCGGCGCGATCAACTGGTGTATCGGTTTGTTTACGGTTGTCTGGTTTTCGATCTGGATGGGCATCACCTCGAAAAAAATCAGCACCGGAATGCTGAAGACCTTTTGCTTCGCCAAGGTTGTGCCGTGGTTTTGCCTCTCTTTCGCAGCGGGCATATTGCTCATACTGATTGCAAAATCTGGTGTCGGCATGACTGCCTGGGTATGGCCCGCCATATTTCAACTGTTGTTCATCGGCGCGAACTTTGTCCTCATTGGCTTGGCTCGTCAGCGCGCAAAAGTTGCCTTTTCCAAATGGCCTGAACTGGCTGCAAGCTGAAAATCTCGTCCCATGGAACTTCAACAATTTCCATTGATTTCCCCGGCCTCTTGGCTAGATTGCGCACCCTGTTATGAAATCTGAAAAAATCGTGGTTTGCGGCGGCGGTGGCTTTATCGGCGGCCATCTGATCGCCGATCTCCGGCGTCAAGGCCACACCGATCTCCGCTCCGTCGATATCAAACCCATCTCCGAATGGTACCAAGTCTTTCCCAACGTCGAGAATATGGTCCTGGACCTGCAGAGGCGCGAAGCTTGCGAACAGGCGCTCAAAGATGCTCGCATTGTCTACAATCTGGCTGCGGACATGGGCGGGATGGGCTTTATCGAAAACAACCGCGCCTTGTGCATGCTTTCGGTGCTCATCAATACTCATCTTCTGATGGTTGCGCGAACAGCGGGCGTGCAGCGCTTTTTCTATGCTTCATCGGCCTGCGTCTATAACGCCGACAAACAACGCGACCCGAATGTCACCGCGCTGAAGGAAGAAGACGCCTATCCCGCCATGCCCGAAGACGGTTACGGCTGGGAAAAGCTTTTCAGCGAACGCATGTGCCGCCATTTCCGCGAAGATTTCGGACTGCTGACCCGTGTGGCGCGATTCCACAACGTCTATGGCCCCGAGGGCACTTGGGAGGGCGGGCGCGAAAAAGCCCCCGCGGCTATCTGTCGCAAAGTCATTGAAGCCAAGACTTCCGGCAAACATCAAATTGAAATCTGGGGCGACGGCCAGCAAACCCGCAGCTTCATGTACATTGACGATTGCTTGCATGGCATCCAAGCCATTCTGGCCAGCGACATTATCGATCCAATCAACCTGGGCAGCAGCGAATTGGTCTCCATCAATCAATTGGTGGATATCGTTCAAGACATAGCCGGCATCAAACTCAAACGAAGCTACAATTTGAAAGCGCCCAAGGGCGTCAATGGCCGCAACTCCGACAACACTTTGATCAAAAAGCTTCTCGGCTGGGAGCCAAACATCCGTCTTCGCGATGGTTTGGAAAAGACCTACCACTGGATTTACGACGAGATGAAGAAGCAGAAAAAGGCTTAGAACTCGCAGCTCGACAGACTTGACGCGAACACCCGCAGCGGCTTGACATCAGGGCTGCGCCTGCCAAGATGCCTGCCGCTTACAAACATTTTGCCACGAATGAATATGGCGATTAAGGAGTTGGCGCGGCGCGGTTCTGCGGACAGATCAGCCTTCACTTTGATCGAGCTATTGGTGGTCATAGCCACCATCGCTATTTTGGCCTCGATACTTTTGCCTGTGTTGTCGCAGTCTGAGGACTCGGGGCGGGCAACGATATGCAAGTCCAATCAGCGCCAATTGGCGGTGGCATCCATGAACTATTCATTGGACAACAACGATTGGCTGAACCCGCTCCAAACCGCCGTGCCCAATTCCGCCGTTGAAACAACCTATCGCGTCATTCTTTGGAATTATGTAGCCCACGAGCCGAGCGTTTTTGATTGCCCCGCCGAACGCAACGCGGTCTATGCCGACGGCGTCTCGGCTTATGACGCCTCTTACGGAGGCTTCGCGCTAGACGGCAGCACCAACTGGAGCCAAACCGGCCTCGGTGTGGCGGTCCCGTACGAGAAATGGAATCAAAGCGGCATCGGCGTGGCCGGGGCACACTGGATTCCGATTGATAACGATCCCGATCCGGCGGCCCGCATCAGCAGCATGCCGTTCGGACGGCCCCAATCCGACTATTATGAGGGCTTGCACCGTTACACAGAAATTACCAGCAGCGCCAAGCTGATCTGGTATGGCGACGGAGGCTGCGGCAGCCCGACGACTTGGGCGGACGATAGCTGGTGGATCAAATCTACTGTTCAAGGGTTTGAGGACAGCGCGGGCTTCAATCGCCTGCTCCAGGACCAGTACGGATGCCAGCGGCACGATGGAAAAGCCAATTACTCATTTGCCGATGGCCACGTCGAATTGCTTAACGCCAATGAGATTCGTTGCGACATGGGTGAATGCTGGTGGTCGCTCAACATTTTATTTCACTTTCTGCAGCCCGACGCTTCAGGGGTGGCCAAGTTATGAGCCCCATTCCGCGGAACGATCATCGTGAGCGTTCCACGAAAATTTCTTTGCTCGCATGGTTGCTTGCGGGCCTATTCGCTGGTGGTTGTTTCTTGCCTTGGGAATTTGGGCCGAAAATCCACTTCGGCGCCAGCGACGTTGGCAAAGTGCCGAAGGGCTTTTCCACCGCGCTGACCGGCGGCGGCGGGCCGGTTTCCTGGGTCGTTCGTGAAGATTCTACCGCACCGGATGGCCACGCCGTTGTGGTTCAGGAAAGCGCGGACACCACGGAATATCGTTTTCCAATTTGCGTCTATGACAAGTTCAAGGCGCGCGACGTGGCGGCCGAGGTCAGTTTTAAGGCCATTTCGGGAAAACTGGATGAAGCGGGCGGCATCGTCCTGCGCTATCGGCCGGAGAACTACTACATTGCTCGCGCCAATGCGCTGGAAAACAACGTCATCCTCTTCAAGACCGTCAACGGCAAGCGATCCCATATCCAGGAGGTTCCGGTCAAAGTGACCCCGGGCCAATGGCACACACTCCGGTTCGAAGCCAAGGGTCAGCACCTCAAAATCAGCCTCGACGGACAAGTTGTCCTCGAAAGAGACGACGACACCTTTTCCAATTCCGGCAAAGTCGGCCTCTGGACCAAGGCCGACAGCGTCACTGCTTTCAATGACCTCAAGATCGAGCGGGTCCGTTGACAATGTGAAAGAGTCGCTTTAAGAAATACTTCGGAACGCGCGGCGGAATGCAAGATTACCCTTGCGGCCCTGCCAACCCTTTACCGTGCCACGGTGGATTAGTGCAAAGCCGCTTTCGGTATCAGCCGCAGATATTTCCAGAAACTTTGTCGGAATTCGCGGGTCATGGTTATAAACAGTTAAGATGCAAAGCAAGTCCGACGCACAACTTCTTAGAGAATATGCCTCAGACGGCGTAGAGGCAGCGTTCACGGAAATTATCGCTCGGCACACGAACCTCGTCTATTCCGCTGCCCTTCGGCAGGTGAACTCGCAGGATATTGCAGCCGAAGTTGCTCAATGCGTTTTTGTCGGTCTGGCGAGAGGGGCGCAATCTTTGTCCCAACGGCTGGCTGAGGATGCTTCCCTGGCCGGCTGGCTTTGCCGCAGTACGCGCAATGTCTCACTTAATCTCCGGCGGAATGAATTCCGCCGACATTCCCGCGAAAGATTGGCTATGGAAGACCTTAATCCGAATTCCGAAACCGCACCTGACTGGGAGCGCCTGCGTTCTATGCTGGACGAAGCCATGTCCGAACTGGACGAGTCCGATTATGACGCATTAGTGATGCGATTTTTCCGGAACCAGGATTTGCGCTCGGTTGGCCGGGCGCTCGGCGTGAGCGATGATACCGCCCAAAAACGGGTTTCGCGCGCGCTTGAAAAATTGCGCGACCGCTTAACACGACACGGAATCACGACCACCGCCGCCGCGCTTTCCATCGTTCTTGCCGCCAACGCCGTCCAAGCCGCGCCGGTTGGATTGGCCGCCGCCATATCAACCGCCGCGGCCCTGGCCGGGACCGCCGTCACCACTTCAACCGCTATTGCCATCACCAAACATATTGCCATGACCACGATTCAAAAAGCACTCGTCACCACTGCGCTCGCCGCAGCCGTTGGAACTGGAATTTATGAAGCACACCGCGCTTCTCAACTCCAAGACCAGGCTCAAGCGCTTTCGCTGCGGCAAAACGCGCTGACCGGGCAGTTGGAGGCAGAGCGCGACGAAGCCTCAAACAAGCTGGCCGCCGCGCAACTGCGCAGCAATCCGTCGCGCGGCGACCTGTCGGAAATTGCCCGGCTACGCGCGGAAGTGGCAAAATTGCGCGATGACAACCGGCGATTGGCCCAACCCAAATTCGCCGCGGCTTCGACAGACAATGATCCGGCAGCGGCCGAAATGAATTCTTTGCTGGGGCGCGTCAAAAAGCTCAAAGAGAGGCTGGAGCAAATGCCGGACCGGAAGATTCCGGAATTCCAGTTCCTTACGGAAAAAGACTGGCTCGATGCCGCTGGGAATCCCAAGCAACTGGAATCGGAAGCCGATTTTCAACAGGCGTTAGGTGCTTTGCGGAGCGCGGCCAAGGGTGAGTTTGCCAACATTGTCCAGGGTGCGCTCAGTAGTTACGTCCAAGCCAATAACGGGCAGTTACCCAGCGATTTGTCCCAATTGAAGCCCTACTTCCCCTCGCCTGTTGATGATTCGGTCTTGCAGGGCTACGAAATCTCGCGACCGGGCACGGTGTCCTCCGCGAAAGCCAGCTCACTGATTGATGTGGACGGCAACTATTATTCGTACCAGGTGGACATTGGCTTGCACTCGATTTCCAGTTCGCACGTTGGTGAGGATGGATTGCGTCAAGCCATACAGGCGTTCCTGGCCGCGAACAACGGGCAGAGCCTCACTGAACCGGCCCAACTGCTGCCTTACGTCCAAACGCCTGCCGAACAAGCCGCGCTCCAAAAGATTTTAAGCCAAAACACCGCCACGAAGTGATTCGCGACTCATTAGATGGACTCAAAATGGCAACGGGGCAGACACTTCCAACAACCGAGCCATGTGCGTGACAGGAGCGTTCTCCCGTCAATCCAGGTTCACAATGGCGGGATCTCCGTAAAGCGTGAAAGAGCCGGCGCGGGTCACCTTGACATCCATCAATTGTCCAAGGTGTCTTGGGTTTCCGTCAAACAAAACGATTTTGTTGCAGCGCGTGCGTCCCATCATGCGGGCGGGATTGTTCCTGCTCGGCCCTTCGGCCAAAATTTGAATGGTCCGGCCAACTTGCTCCGCATAACGTTTTCTGCCAATGAGATTGATTTCCTCAAGGATGCGCGCGTGCCGCTGCTCTTTCATTTCATTCGGAACCTGGGCTGGCATGGTGGCCGCCGGAGTGTCCTGGCGCGGCGAATACTTGAAGAGATAGGCATTATCAAATTGCGCCTCCTGCGCCAGCGACAGCGTCTCCGCGAAGTCTTCTTCGGTTTCGCCGGGAAATCCAACGATGATGTCTGTGGTGAGGCCGATATTCGGTTGGACTTGGCGCAATTGCCGCACAAGGGCCAAATAGCGCGAGCGCGTGTAGCCCCGATGCATCGCCTTGAGAATCCGGTCACTGCCGCTTTGCACCGGCAGGTGTGCACTGGGACACAGCTTCGGCAATCGGCCGTAGGCCTCGACAAGATCGGCGCCGTAACCTTTGGGATGGGGCGAGGTGAAACGGATGCGTTCCAGGCCGTCAATCTCATGCACGGCTTCCAGAAGCTGAACAAAGGCAGATTTACCATGGCGCACCTGGACATCGCGTTTGCCGTAGCTGGTAACAATCTGGCCCAAAAGCGTGATTTCCTTGACGCCTGCCAGAACCAATTGGCGGCACTCGGCAACAATGTCGGCTATGGTCCGGCTGCGCTCCTCGCCGCGTGTGTAGGGGACGATGCAGAAGGTGCAGTATTGGTTGCAGCCTTGCATAATGCTGACAAATGCGGAAACACGCGGGGATGGCTGCTGAGGGCCATTGAGAATGTGCTCCTTGATGGCGGCCTCGCTGCCTTCTTCAGCGCCGGTCTCGACGATTTTTTCCCGCCGACCCGACAAAATCTCATCGAGATAATCCGCCGTGCGGTGAAATTTTTGCGTGCCGACAACAAGATCGACATCTGGCAATTGATCGATCAACCGTTGGCCGCGGCTTTGGGCCATGCAACCCATGAAGCCCAGGACAACATTGGGCCGGCGGCGACGAACATCGGCGGCGATGTTCTGCATTTTGCCGATGGCCTTTTGTTCGGCCATATCGCGCACGCTGCAGGTATTCAACAAGACCACGTCCGCAACCGCTTCCGAAGGGGCCAGGGAATAGCCCTTGGCCACGAGCTGGGCCGCAACGGCCTCCGAATCGCGCTCGTTCATCTGGCAGCCGTAGGTCTTGATATAAACACTGGGCATTTGTGTCATTCCGGAAACAGTGCATTAGGTCGGCTAACAAATCGCCAACAAAACCTCATTTTAAGTGGCGAAGCCGGCGGTGTCGAGTCGCTATCCACCCAGCGGTTCAGTTTGAAAGCTTGCTTGGTTTGGCGGCTGATTGGACGGCATCTCATATTCGACGCTCAAAACGACTTCAGATGAATCCTTCTTTTACCTTTAATGACTTGGCAAGAGGGCAATTTTTCGGCATAGGCAGACCAGCTTTGAACCTATCGCTCATTATGAACGCTTCACCTTTGACATGGTTGCGTGCCCACACTCGGCGTCTTTTAATTCTTCCGCTGGCACTATGGCCGCTTATGCCAGGCGCCGTTCATGCAGCCTCTGAGGCCGACCGTTTCTGGCCGCAATGGCGCGGGCCACTTGCCAACGGCGTCGCGCCGCAAGCCGACCCGCCGCTGACCTGGAGCGAAACCAACAACGTCAAATGGAAAACGCCGATTCCTGGCGAAGGCGATTCGACGCCGATTGTTTGGGACAATAGGATTTTCATCCTATCGGCCATTTCAACCGGCAAAACGCCCAGCGCGCCGGTTGCCGCAAAAGCGCCGAATGAGATTTATCAGTGGGTTGTTATCTGCCTGGACCGCAGCCAGGGAAAAGTGCTTTGGCAAAAGACAGCACGCGAAGAAGCTCCGCATGAGGGTCGTCAGGAGAACAACACCTTTGCTTCCGCTTCACCCATCACCGACGGCAAATTGGTTTTGGCCTACTTTGGGTCGCGCGGTCTGCACTGTTATGATTTTGACGGCAATTTGATCTGGGAAAAAGACTTCGGTAAAATGAAAACCAGAATGGGTTTCGGCGAGGGCGCTTCGCCGGCTCTTAGTGGCGACACCATCGTCGTGAACTGGGACACCGAAGGCGACGACTTCGTAGCTGCCTTGGACAAGCAGACGGGCAAGGAACTTTGGCGCACGCCGCGCGATGAAGCGACCGGTTGGTCCACCCCGCTCATCCTGGAGTTCAATGGCAAAAGGCAGGTCGTGGTCAACGCGACCCAAAAAGTTCGAAGTTATGATTTGGCCACGGGCAAGGAAATTTGGTCCTGTGGCGGCCAGACCGCCAATGCCATTCCCAGCCCGGTGACCGCGAACGGCATGGTCTATTTGACAAGCGGATTCCGTGGCAGCGCTTTGCAGGCCATCTATCTGGGAAGGGAAGGCGATTTGACCGGCACCGAAGCCATCGCTTGGAGTCGCGACAAAGGAACGCCCTACGTGCCTTCGCCATTGCTGGTGGATAATCTTCTCTTCGTAATTCAAGGCAATGACGGCATTCTTTCATGTTTCAACGCCGCCACGGGCGAGCTCTATTTTGACCGCGAACGACTGGAAGGGGTTCACAGCGTTTATGCTTCACCTGTCTCGGCTAAAGACCGGGTCTATGTTTTAAGCAGGGAGGCGACGTGTGTCGTTTTGAAAAAGGGGCCAAAGCCCGAAGTCCTGGCCGTCAATAAATTGGATGACGACACAAATCACACTGACGCGTCGATGGCACTCGTAGAAGGTGACGTGTTCATTCGCACACCGCACAGTCTCTACTGCATCGGGTCCCGGTAGCATTTTATTTTTTTGAATCGCCACACGAGCGAATCTGTCTGAGAATAAGGCGATGCAACCGCGCAAGTTTATAAGGGGAATGAAGAGGAGTAGATTTGGGGGATTTTTACTGGCTATCATTTTTATTTGCGGTGGCGGGTTTGGTTTGCCGGCACTCGGCGCGCCCACCAAGTCGCCGGAAGACCAGGCTTTCCAGGCTGCGTTCGTCCGCTTTCAGCTTTCGCAATACGCCTTGGCGGAAACGCATTTCAAGGATTTCCTGGCTAAATATACCAATTCTCCCCATCGCGCGGACGCCATTTTTTACCTGGGCCGGGCGCAGCTTGAGCAATCCAAGTATCCTGACGCTATCGATCTATTGCAAAAGTCACTGGCGGAGTCCGACGGATTGAAACACGAATATCTTTTCTGGATAGCCAAAGCGCAATCCGCATCGGGAAACTTGACCAACGCAGCGGAAGGTTTTGCCACGGTGGCAAAGGAATTCCCGCTTTCGCCCCGGCGCTTGGAGGCGGCCTACGATCAGGCCGAGGCGCTCTCGCAGTTGCACGACTGGCGGGCCGTGACCAATTTGCTGCAACAGACCAACGGCCCGTTTCAACTCGCGGCCACTCAAGATCCAAAAAATGAATTTGCCGCGATGGGCTGGCTTTTGTTGGGCGAAGCTTTCTTGCATGAAACAAATGCCGCTGAGGGCGAAAAGGTGATCCTTGGCTTTGATGCCGCCGGATTGACTCAGGACTTGCACTGGCGCCGGCAATACTTGTTGGCGCGGCTGCAATTGGCCGGCGGACGAGCCGAGTATGCGCTGACGAATAGCACCAACGTGCTTGAACTGTCTTTAACATCGCCTCATCAGGCGGCCAGCGTCTTTCTGCAAGGCCAAATCCTGGAAAGATTGGGCCGACAGGCCGATGCCTTGGCGGTTTACTCCAAGAATTTTGTGGATAGCCAGCCGCAGGAGGTCCAGCGCGACGCTTTAACGCGTATCATTCCGCTGACAATCGCGTTGAATCCATTGCCGCAAGCGATCCAGATGCTCCAAAGCAACATTGACCAACATCCCCAGACAAAGGCGCAGGATTTGGCCAGAGTCAGCGTTGCCGAACTTTATCTCAAGGCCAGCGTCACCCCACCTGGCTCGACAGAACTCAGCGTTCCGCCGGAGACGTATACAAACTTGTTGGCCGGCGCATTGACGAATCTCAATATGGTCATCACTAACTTCACCAACAGCCCGTTGCTGGCCAAGGCGCGGCTGGATCGAGGCTGGTGCGACTGGCTTTCAGGAAATATCGACACCGCCAAAGTGGATTTTCAGGAGGCCGCCGACCATTTGCCTGCCTCGCCCGATCAAGCGGCCGCGCGATTCAAACTGGCGGATACGGATTTTGTGTTGAAGGACTATATCGGAGCCGCGAGCAATTATGGCGTTGTTCTGGCGCAATACGACAAGACGCCCGAAGTCACCAATTCGCTCTTCGACTTGGCGCTCTATCAAATTGCGGAAGCTGACATCCACAACGGCGACGCCGACGGAGCGCGTGCCGCGGTGGCGAGAATTTTGCGACAGTACCCAGGAAGCTACTTTGGTGACCGCGGCTCGCTTCTTCGGGGCGAAGATTTAAATCGCAAGACCGATTACCCCATGGCCCGCAAGGTTTTTCTCGATATGGAGGCAACTTCGCCCCATTCGCCTTTGTTACCCGAGGTGGATTTCGCAATAGCCCGCACTCACGACTACGAAGGCCATTGGGATGAGGCCATCGCCGGCTACCAACAATGGATGACTAATCACCTCGGCGACTCTCTTATGCCAGAGGTGGAGTTTCATTTGGCCTATGCCTACGACAAAGCCCGTTTGACAAATGAGGCGCTGGCCGGGTTTACCAACTTTCTCGCACACTTCCCGACCAACAAAACGTTCGCGCCCTGGGCGCTGAATGAGGTGGCGGACTACTATTACAATCAGAAGGACTTCATCTCGGCTGAAAAATACTACCAGGAGTTATTTAAGTATACGGAGGCGGGTGATGTCGCTTACGAAGCCCACTTTTGGGCTGGCAAATCGGCCTTGGCGGGCCAGCGAAGCGGAGATGCGCGGGTTTATTTTTCGGACTTGGTCAAATTGACCAATGCACCGCAGGCGCTGGTCGCGCGCGCCTATTTCGCGCTGTCCGAAACGCTTTTCCAGCAATATGTGGCCGGTCAAACGAATGAGGATTATTTAAGCGAGGCTATTGCGGCGATCAGCAAATGCACCAATGGCGCGCCTACGAATACTATTGCGGTCGAGGCTTTGGGCCGAATGGGTGATTATTACATGCACTGGGCAGACCAGAATCCTCCCACCAATTACGCCATCGCCAAACAGATGTATCACATGGTTGCCAATTTCCCGCCGAATAGCGCGAATGTCGCAGCGCGCGATCAGGCTGAGTTTGGCCTCGGTTTGATCGCCGAAAGGGAACATCAGGTGGAGGCGGCCTTGGACCATTACTTGAGAGTTTTAGACTTCGATCCCGACCGTTTCAATGCCTACTGGATAGATCGCGCTGGAGAATACGCCGCCCGGCTCTGCGAAGATCATCAACTTTGGGACCGAGCCGTCAAAGTCTATGACCGGGTCCTGGCCGCGGTGCCGGCCCTTCGCCCCATGCTGGAAAAGAAAATAATTGCCGATCAAGCGCGCCTGGAAGCGCGCAACCGCTGAACCTACATCATTTTCAAGAGCGTCGCGGCCATCTCGGAAGGCGTGGCCGCGATGCCGATGCGGGCCTGCCGGAAAGCCTCAATCTTAGCCGCAGCCGTGCCTTTGCCGCCGCTAACGATGGCGCCGGCGTGACCCATGCGCCGCCCCGGCGGTGCGGTCGCGCCCGCGATAAAACCGGCGATCGGTTTCTTGCAATGCTTTTGAATCCACTCTGCTGCTTCTTCTTCGGCCGAGCCGCCGATTTCGCCGATCATGATGATGCCGTGGGTTTCGGGATCGTCGTTGAACATTTTAATTACATCCAAGTGCGACGTGCCGTTGACTGGATCGCCGCCGATGCCCACGCACGTCGATTGCCCGACGCCGCGACAGGTCAATTGCCAAACTGCTTCATAAGTCAGTGTGCCACTGCGAGAGACGACCCCGATGTGGCCCTTTTTATGGATATACCCCGGAGCGATGCCGATGCGGCAACCGCCGAATGAGTCCTGGCCCTCCCCTGATGTTACGACGCCGGGACAATTCGGCCCGACGAGACGGGTCTTTCCGCCGCGCATGGCGTCTTTGACCTTGACCATATCGTTGACCGGGATGCCTTCCGTAATGCAGACGATCAAATCGAGTTGGGCGTCAGCCGCCTCGAGAATAGCGTCGGCGGCAAAGGGCGGCGGCACAAAAATGGCGGAAACCGTCGCGCCTGTTTGGCGGGCAGCGTCGCTAACCGTGTCAAATATGGGAATCTCGTGGCTGCCGTGCTTGAAAATTTGGCCGCCCTTGCCGGGCGTCACACCGGCGACAATCTTTGTGCCGTAATCGAGAGAAAGCTGAGTATGCCTGGCGCCAAAACTGCCGGTGATCCCTTGGACAAGAATCTGGGTGTCGGATTTAACGAGAATGGACATGGTTATTTACTTTCTTCTCCATTGCGGCGCGAAGCGATTCGCCAAAATTCACAGCATCGTCGTTGGCCTGCATTCTTTCCCATGGCGTTTTTGCCAGGCTATCTTTCAACAAAGACAGATCAATGCCGTCCGCGTCCGTCACTTGGATGGATAAAATTTCGCGCAAAATTCTTTCTTCTTTGTCGCCGTCAGTTGCCATGAGCTTACTTCGCCTTGCGTTTGTGCATCATAATTTTGTTGCCGTCGGGATCGAAAACGATGGCGAAGCGGCAGACTGGAGAATCAGTCGCTTCCATGTGAATTTTTACGTTGCGCGATTTTAACCGCGCCAGTTCAGCGTCCAAGTCATCCACTTCAAACGCGACGCACGTTCCTTCTGGCGACGGCTTCCAGACGTCGCCGTAACATCCAATGCCAAAAGTTCCGGTGCCGATTTCGTATTCGACCCATAGGCCGCCCATGGATTCCATGGCCGGTTTAAGACCCAGCGCGCCTTCATAAAATTCACGAGCGCGTTTTATGTCCGTTACAGGCGTGCCGGTAAATGCAATTTCAGTAATCATATTTTTGGAATTATTCTAAATGCCGCCGATGAAGCATCTCCAATGACAACGCTCGCCACCGTCGCGCGATAATTCGTTTAATGGCATGAACATCATCGCGGCATTCCATCGCGATCTTCGCGGGTGCTTCGCGCAGCCATTTCAATCGCTCAGCAGTCACCATCATAATCTCTTCACGCCGCAAGAATAGGCCCACCTGCCACAAGTTTTTTCGCGCGTGAGTCCACACGCAGATTCATGCCTTCCAGCGAACGGGCGCCAAGGATCTGCAAGTCTCCCGGCTCGCCAAAGATCACTTCATCAATAGTGAGCGCGTCGCCGACATGGAGGATGGCGAAACCGACTGCCCGTGTGATCTCCTGGCCGTTGGCCATGACAAATGTATAGTCCTTCTTTTCCCGCTTGATGCCCAGGTTCTTCAGAGTTTCGGCATTGATCCAGGTAAATTCCGCTCCCGTATCCACGAGTAATTTAGGGACCTCAATCGACTTTTTCCGGTTATTATGATTCTCAACACGGCAGCTTGTATAAAATGTTCCCATACGGTTTTTCATGACGGCATTTTATCATTAGCCCACAGCTTTGACAACTTTCTGCGCCGCGTCGGCCATCGAATCGCCAGAGATGATCGAAACGCCAGACTCCGCCAATGTCTTACGGCCAGCGGCGACGTTGTTGCCCTCAAGTCGAACGACCAGCGGCAGTTTCAAATCAGCTTCCTTGACCGCCGCGACGATCCCTGTGGCGATGATGTTGCAATCCATGATGCCGCCAAAAATGTTCACCAGAATCCCTTTCACGTGCGGATCGCTCAAAATAATCTTGAAGGCAGCCGTGACCTGCTCCTTGCTGGCGCCACCACCCACATCCAGGAAATTCGCCGGACTGCCGCCGTAATGCTGGATGATGTCCATGGTCGCCATGGCGAGGCCGGCTCCGTTCACGAGGCAAGCAATACTGCCGTCAAGCTTGATGTAGTTAAGATTGAATTTGCCCGCTTCGATTTCCAAGGGCGCTTCTTCGGACAAATCGCGCATGGCTTGAATGTTCGGATGCCGGTAGAGAGCATTGTCGTCCAGACTCATCTTGGCGTCGATGGCTAGCAGAGTTTCCTTTCCATCTTTGCCGACCACGATGCAGAGTGGATTAATTTCCACCAGGCTGGCGTCGCATTCCCACCACGTCTTGTATAGGCCGGCAAACATTTTCGCGCCGGCGGCAATAAGGTCGCCGCCAAGGCCGAGGGCAACGGACAATTTGCGTCCCTGGAAAGGCATCAAACCTGTGGCGGGATTAACAATTTCGCGGATGATTTTTTCCGGATGGTCGGCCGCCACTTGCTCGATGTCCATGCCTCCCTCGGTGCTGGCCATCAGGACCGGACGGCCGGCGGCGCGGTCCAATAGAACAGCGCAATAAAGCTCTTTCTTGATCGTGGGCGCGCCTGAGACCAGGAGTTTGCTGACAAGGCGGCCTTCAGGTCCGGTTTGTTTGGTCACAAGCACATTGCCAAGCATGGCCCTGGCCTTGTCAAAAACTTCCTCGGCGGAACGGCACAATTTGACGCCGCCCTGAAAACCGTTTTTGAAAGTCCCTTTGCCGCGGCCGCCGGCATGGATTTGAGCTTTGATGACAACAAGCGTTTCGCCTTTGGCAAAAAGCTTTTCGGCAATTGCCTTGGCCGCGTCGGCGGACTCGCAAACCTCGCCCGACGGAACCGGGACGCCGTACTGCGCGAGTAATTGTTTGGCTTGGAATTCGTGTAAATTCATCTGAGCAATTTCAACTTCGAACCTTGAACTTTAAACTATCTCACCGTTCGGCGATCGGCTTGACCTTGAGTCCGACAGGCCCGATGTAAAGGCTCTGCGGGCGAATCAAACGATTATCGGCGACTTGTTCCAAAAGGTGCGCCGTCCAACCTGCTGTGCGCGCGATAGCGAATATCGGCGTGAAGAGATCTGTCGGCACTCCCAACGAATAATAAACAGTGGCCGAATAAAAATCGACGTTGGCGTGAAGGTTCTTTTTCTGGAGCATGATTTCCGCGATGCGATCACTCATTTGAATCCACTTTGGCTCGCCTATCTTGGAACTCAGCACTTGCGCCATGCGTTTCAAATGAGGCGCACGAGGGTCCAAAGTTTTGTAGACACGATGGCCGATCCCCATGATCTTCTTTTTCTGCGCCAGGCATTCCTCGATGTAGGCATCCACTTTTTCCAGCGAGCCAATTTCCTTCAACATCTTGATCACGCCCTCGTTGGCTCCGCCGTGCAGCGGGCCTTTAAGGGTCCCTATCGCGCTCGTGATGGCGGAGTACATGTCGCTCATGGTGGCCATCGTCACCCGCGCGCTGAAGGTGGATGCATTCATTCCGTGGTCGGCGTGAAGTATGTAGCAAAGATCCAGCGTATTGACCTTTTCCTCCGATGGAAGTTCTCCGTCGATCATGTAGAGAAAGTTCGCTGCTTCGCCCAATTTTGGGTCGGGCGCAACCAATTCCTTGCCTTGGCGAAGGCGATGAAAGTAAGCAATGATTATCGGGACCTGTGCGATTAACCGCATGGCCTTGCGGCGAAGATCGTCATAAGAACTATCGTCACGTTGCGGATCAAAACAGCCGGTGGCAGAGACCGCGGTGCGCAGCACGTCCATGGGCGGAGTATCTTTTGGCAGGAGACGCAGAATATCAATGACCCCCTTGGGCAAATCGCGATCTGCCGCCAGCGCGTTATGCAACTCTGCCAGTTCCTTGCGATTGGGCAAATGGTTCCAATGCAAAAGATGAATAACCTCTTCGAAGGTGACCTTGCCGGCGAGTTCGTTGATGTCGTATCCAGCGTAAATTAATTGACCGGCGTCGCCGCGAACGTCGCTCAGGCGGGTCGAGGCGGCAACAATTCCGTCCAGCCCTTTGCTCACAGATTCTGAAACATTAGCCATGAATAACTTCCTTTACATCTCTTTGTCAAAAGCTAGCGGGCAACCAAATTTCGGCAGGTACAGCCGAGTGCCTTGTTCGATTTCAACCTCGGACGTTTCCGGCAGCGAACCGGGAAGATTGACTTGGTACGTATCCTGGTCCTTCTTCCAAGTGCCGGCAGCCACCACTGTCCCCTCCGAGGTGTTTGGGTTAGGTCGCGTTAAAATTACTTGATTATTCGGTGTGACGGTGACGACGAGGCCTTGGATTTGCGGAATCAAATCCTCCTCTTTCTGGGCCAATTCTTTAAGAGTGATCTTAGGGTTTATCTTTCGCAATTGAGCCAAAGTCGCTCCGCGGTCAATGTCCCATACACCCAATATGGTTTCCTGATCGTATGCGGGTGATTGGCCGGTCATCAAGTACGTTTGCAGATCGTCCAAATTCGTGCTGAAAATGCCGTTGACTTGAGCGACGGTCGCCCCGTTCGTCAACATGGTATGCACCGTCGGATAGTTGAGAATATCGATCATCCTCGGTTGCCTGTTAATTATCTGCTGCAATTCCTTATCGTTGGCCAGTTCCTTGAATTGCTGCTGTTGGACCAACTCCAAACAAGTCGGATAAAGCCCGAACCGTCTCAACAATGGAGGATTGTGCAGAATGAAATCGGCTATATCGCAGGCCTGGTACACTTTCGGGGGAACCATGTCATACGAAGCAACCATTCGATCCAGATGCGTGTCGTGCAACTGCGCCCGGGTCGTCGTGAGGAATTTTACGCCCGCTGAATCGCCTTCGCCCGACCCTGCTTCGGTTGTAAAATATCCAGCCGAGTAGATCAGGAGCGACAACAAGATAAAATAGACCGCGCCATTGAGCAGACCCACGCAAAACCCCAGCCGGGAATAAACACGTTGCCAACGATAAAGGGCCGTGTCATCAACCTTGTATTTGAAATAGACGGCGATCTTTTGATGGACCACTTGCGCGCCGATTTTGAAAATAATCAAAACGATCAGGAACGCCAGCGCCTGTGGCAAAAAGATGTACCAGACCGGATGATGCAAGCCCAATAGCGGCAGAAGCCGCCTGGTCAGCGGTGAGAGTGGGCCGGCCAAAAAAGTTCCAAACAGCAACCCGAAAAAAGTAAACGCCGCCCGAACGGGACCTTGGTAAAATCCGGCCGCACCCGTTAATCCCAGGCAAAGAAGAGCGATAATCCAAACCATGCTGTAACCTATTCTGTTCGCGGCAGAAACGCACGTTGAAATTTCTTTTAACGGCGTTTTAAAAGAGACCAAGAGACTGCATCGAGAATTTCGATACACACAGTTATTTTATCAATTTGGGCCTGTGGCCGCCTGGATGTTATGGTGGCAACATGAAGAATTTAAAAAACGCGCTCGTCGCTCTCGCCAGTTCGCCACTTATGCGGATCGGCGCTGGAACGGGAGCACCACTTTCACCTTTTCATAGACCCTGAACGACAGAAACACCGACAATAATATCGTTATGAAATGCCTATTTCGCGTTATCTCGGCAACAGTGTTCCTCTGTGTCGCAGGGTTTTGCGTCTTTGGTTTCCTGGCTTCATTTGAAGTCGGCTGGATCAGCACCTGGCATGGCATATATGGAATTTGCGGAACGGCCTCACTGGCCATCGCGATGCGCCTGTTGCAGTCGCAAATCAAGGCGGACAATGGATCGGCGACGGTTATCCTACCCGTCGCAGCAGGAGGCATGTTTTCTCTCGCCGCTTTGCTCCTTTGGATTTCGGCGAAACTGCTGCAAGGATTTTACCGGTAACTGAAAGACCTCTTCGGAAACCAATTTATTTCCCCTTGGCTTCGCGTTTGCGCAGGATCCGTTCTCGTTTGGCAATTTCCTGGCGCAGCAAATCCTCCGCTGACCACCCCCGGTCCCGGGCTTGTTGGGCCAAATCGAACAATTGCCGGGCCAGCATCTCTTTGCCAATTTGCGAGTGGCGGGACGGCCCCGCCTCAAGGAGCTTCGCTTTGCGCGCTTTCTTGATCAATTTTTCGGCTCGCATCAGCGCGGGCAGGTGTTTGGGGATGCCATCCAGCGCCGAGACCCGCGCGTGCCGCGTGCCTTGCTTTTCCGCAGCCTTGATCTTCTCCCAATTGGCCCAAACTTCGTCCACGTTCTTTACCTTGGTTTCACCGAAGACATGCGGATGACGGCGGAGAAGTTTGTCGGCGATATGTCGCGCCACGGTCTCGAAATTAAATGCATCGCGTTCGCGCGCCAATTGGCAATGGAAAACGACCTGCAACAGCAAATCGCCTAATTCTTCGACCATTTCGTGATCGTCGCCGGTCTCAATGGCATCCATGAGTTCGTAAACTTCCTCGACAGCGTGAAACCGAAGGGAGAGATGGTCCTGCTCGCGGTCCCAAGGGCAGCCTTGTGGTGACCGTAGCGTGGCCATGATTTCCAGCAGTTCGACAATGGCTGCTTTTTTCTTCTTCACAGAATGACGAGGTTGTCGCGATGCACCAGCACTTCACGGATTTGGCGGGCCTTGACGGCAGCGGAATCAAAATCGCATATGCCGCGCGCGAACTCAGTCCCATTGAGATCACAGATGCGGACGACGTCGCCGGCGGCGAACTCGCCCTCACACCGCGCTACACCGGGCGGCAAGAGGCTTTTGCCATTTTCGCGCAAGGCTTTTCGGGCGCCATCATCGACAAAAAGCGCTCCCTTGGCGTGATGGAAAAAGGCAATCCAGCGCTTGCGTCCCGCCAACTTGTCCGGCTTGGCGACGAACATCGTCCCCTCCTCCGCGCCGTCCAATATTCGGGCCAACGCTGCTTTCTTTTTGCCTGATGCAATGATCATCGGAATGCCTGCCCGCACCACGATTTTGGCCGCTTGCAATTTCGAGGCCATGCCGCCGACGGCCGTTTGGCTATCCGTGCCACGGGCCATGATTTCTACCGTCGCGTCCAGGTTCTCGATGAGGCTGACCGTGCGCGGATTCGCTTTGCCGAAGTTCTCCAACAATCCGTCCACCGTCGTAAGAATGATCAATACGTCCGCCGGGAGCAAACACGCCACCAGAGCGGACAGTTTGTCGTTATCGCCGAATTTCAATTCCGTGAAGGAAGTCGCGTCGTTTTCATTGATAATGGGGATGACCCCATGATGAAGCAACGTCACCAGGGTGCTGCGCGCGTTAAGGTGCCGTTCGTGATGTTCCAAATCGTCGTGGGTCAGCAGAACTTGCGCTACGCCGAAACCAGCCTCAGCAAAGAGTTTCTCGTACATCGTCATCAGGCGCGGCTGGCCGACGGCGGCGCACGCCTGCAATTCAGAAAGGTCTGCGGGCCGCTTCTCGTAGCCTAAAACGCCCATGCCCGCGCCAACTGCGCCTGAACTGACGATGACTACTTCCTTGCCCTGCGCGCGAACGGCCGCGATTTGGCTGGTCAATTGGCGGATTTGTTCCAAATCGGGCTGCTTGCGGCTGTCGGTCAGGACGCCGGTGCCCAATTTGACCACGATCCGACTGGCATTTTTTAGCGAAGCGCGATGCATGTGCGATCCAAGAGCAAGGATGAAGGCAGCGGTGGAAAGTTACAAGTTTCTAGCGTGGTCCTACATCCTCAATCTTTTGGCGTGACGGTCTCTGGCTCTTCATCCTAACCTCAATCCTGCTCATATCTTCTTGTCGACAGATTGCGAGGAGATCGAAATTGAGATGAGGAGTCAGAAGCAGCAGAAAATGTCGCGAACCACGCACCAGCACTTACAATTCTTCGTGATAAGCCTTCTGCTTACGGATGCTTTCGTCGCGACGGCGCAAGTGCCGGTCCGCCTGCCACCAGTCATCGTTACCGGTGCCACCAATGCCGGGTCCCTAACCTCGCCGCCCATCAGCCAGGCTGCTCGAAAAAAGAAGGAAGTTCCCGGCGGTTTTACGCTTCAAGGCATCGACGAACTCAACCAGAGCCGCGCCTCCAGCTTGGATGATCTGCTCCAGAATGCGCCCGGCGTTATTATGCTCTCGGAGAATGAGGCCGAAGTGAGCAAGATTTACATCCGCGGCTACGGGGTGATCCAGGAGGATGAGCCGAGCAGGGTGCAGTATTTGATCGATGGCCTGACGTTGAATCAGGCCGACGGCGAAATGATTATCGAAGACCTCGATGTTGGAACGTTTAAATACGCCGAAATTTACCGCGGCGCGAACGCTCTGCAATATGGCGGCCTGGGGCTGGGCGGCGCCGTCAATTTCGTTCCGTTCACAGGTTACGACGCTTCCCCGTTGACCGTCAAGGCGGAAGTCGGCAGCTTTGGCTTCACGCGGGACCAGATCACCACCGGCGGCATTCAGGGACCGTGGGATTACTATGTCTCGGCGTCGGTTCGGTATCGCAACGGCTGGCGCGAACACAGCGAGGAAAGCACCGAGTTGCTGTTCAGTGATGTGGGTTATAAGTTCAGCGACACGCTGGAAAACCGCACCTATCTCATCCTGGATCAAACCGACCGAAAAATCCCCGGCGCGCTTACCTTGCAGCAGTTGGAGCAAAACCCGAAACAAACCGATCCTCTGGCGATCCCCGAAAATTGGCGCAAGGATTGGTACTATGTCCGGATGGCCGACAAACTGAGCTACAAATCGGGCCCGGAAGAGGCGGACGCAGGAGTTTATTGGTGGCATCGCGAAGCTTATGAACCCAATATTTACATTCCCAGCAACACGCTTTCGGGCATCAATGCGTTTTACTCGGACAATTTTGGCGCGCTGATCAATTCGACCACGCGCGGGGAGTGGCTCGGCGGGGAAAATGTCCTGACGCTGGGCTTCAATCCAACCGCCGAGGACCAGGAAGACGCCTATTACCAGAACCTGAGCGGCGGCAAAGGCGCGTTGACCGGGGCCGACAGCCAATGGTCGCTCAACCTCGTTCTTTACGGCCAAATCCAACATCATTTGACAGAGAAATTGTCTCTCGTTCTGGGTGTGCAGGGAATTTATGCTCAGCGCCATTTTTCGGACTTTTTTCTGACTTCGGTCGATGGCGACCAGTCGCGCGACTTAGTCTTCCGCAGCATCAATCCTAAGTCCGGTTTGATCTATGAACTCAACGACAAAAGCCAGATATTCGCCAATTTCAGCCGCTCCTATCAGGCGCCCTCCTTCGATGACATGGTGGATTTCGATACGGGCCCTAATACCAGCCAGGAGTTCAACCCTCTGGAAGCGCAGGTTGCGTGGACCGTGGAATTGGGAATGCGCGGCGAGAGCGATCGCTTTGAATGGGAACTGGCTCTTTACCATAGCTGGGTTCGTCATGAGTTGGTGGACGTCTTCAGCGCCGAATCGGACCTCGACATCGGAAGCCTAAACGTGGCCCGTTCCACGCATCAAGGTGTGGAGGCGGGCTTGCAGTACAAGTTGCTTGATTCGATGTTCACGCCAGGCAACAAAACGCGCGCCGGAGACAGTTTAACCTTGCGCCAGGATTTCACCCTCACCGATGCGCACTTCAGTGACGATCCGACTTTTGGAAACGACCGTATCGCCGGGATTCCGATCTACGACTATCAGGCGCAGTTGATGTACGAGTCGCCTTACGGGTTCTACGCCGGGCCAAATTTACACTGGATCATGACCCGCTTCCCGGTGGACAATGCCAACACGATCGATTGTCCTGCGTACGTGCTTCTGGGTTTCCGCGCTGGCTATAATTTTGGCAAAGGCTTCTCCGTTTTCTTTGACGCGCGGAACCTGTTGAACCAGCGTTATGCGTCCTCAGTGGATCCTATTTCCGCCGCGTCAGCCGTGGGTAGTCAGGTCTATCATCCCGGCGATCCAATCTCATTTTACGGCGGTCTTTCATGGCGATGGCCTTGACCTACCCAGCCCTGGTTAACTGTTGAAATGATGACTTTTGTGGTCGCGGCCAATCTCTCCCAGACTGAAATTGTGCTGAAAAAGGCAGAAAAGGCTTGCCGAAAGCAGGTGCAGGAATTAAAAAAATCCAGAGTGGATCAGATGGCCCCAGTCAAGAAGACGATTTTCGTTGTGGAGGATGAGCCAACGTTGCGCGGCCTTGTGCGCAAAGTGCTCGAGCGCGGCGGCTATGAAGTCATCGAAGCAGCCTCGGGTCTGACGGCGTTGGAACTCTGGTCCAAGACCAATCCTCACGTGGATCTTCTGCTGACCGACATGGTGATGCCTGACGGAATATCCGGCCTGCAACTGGCCGAGAAGCTCAAGGCGCAAAATCGCGGCCTCAAAGTCATCTTCACCACCGGTTACAGTTCTGAATTGATGGGAAAAGATCTACAAATCAAAGAAGGCGTCAATTTCCTCCAAAAGCCTTACCCTCCGCAGAAACTTCTCCAGACCGTGCGCAATGGCTTGGCCTCAGAGTAATCTTTCTTGTAAAATAAATCAGGCGCTTTAGATTTTGACATCGTTCGCCCTTAATCGCCTTTGGGCCGCTTGCATTGTCTGGCTAGACCTATGAAAAAGTTCATGATGCTGCTCACGTTGGCCGTTGGCTCGGTTGTTCATGCGCAAACAACCAATGCGCCGCGGACCTGGTTTGATGCTTACAAATCCACCCTTGAAGCGCCGTTGATCAGGGGCATGACCAGCGTCGGCACGTTGACCGGACAAGTAAAGTACCCTGTCGAGATCAAGGTCGAGCGACTGACGATCAAGCCATTGACCAATACGATTTATGCTGTCGCGGTGCGCACCCGCCTGGCCCACAATATATTGCAGGTGGATTACATCGATTACGATGAACTTGATGGGTTGATTCGCGGGCTGCAACTCATTTCGCAATCCGAACATTCGGTGGCGCCTATGGATGATTTCGAGGCGGTCTATCGCGTCCGCAGCGGACTGTCGGTGGCCAAAATTTCCAAAGGCAACACCATCACCATCGCCATTAAATGCGGTGACACCAATGCCACACGCAACCAGATTGCGGCCTACGAGTTAGACAGCTTTCAAGGGCTGATTTCCCAGGCCAAATCCAAGATCGACGCCATCATTGCCAGCGGGCAGTAAGGCGGCCACAGCGCGAAAAATTCTTCATGCGCAATTTAGCGCAATTTAGCGCAAGTTTACCTCGGAAAAACTCGTGGCCCCGATGCTTGCTTTTAAGTGGAATTTCGGCTTCCATCCCAAACCCACGTCGTCGATTGGGCGATTTTGGATCACCTCACCCGTGCCCTCTCCTCCAACAAAGGTGAGGGTCAATCATTCGCCGTTGGCCGCGAATTCGGCCAACAGAACCAGCCGGATGATCATTCTCAAATCGAGCCCCGTCCGGCTGCTATTCCTTATCCCATTTGGCAGAAGGTCAGGATGAGGGGTGCCCGCCTTGATTTTAACTTGATTAGGTTTGCAGGGCTATCCTATTGACTCCACCGACCCCTGTGGGTGGTATTTCGGGTTGTTGGACCCGCCCACCAGAGCATGATACGGAGCCGGCGACAGCTGCACGGCCTGTTGCG